>Ga0307373_10001921_pt1 | contig 38264 bp, 36 predicted proteins | sample OX2MG_FD_202534 | JGI IMG/M metagenome (GOLD analysis project Ga0307373, IMG submission 202534) | Soil microbial communities from Risofladan, Vaasa, Finland - OX-2 | ecosystem: Environmental > Terrestrial > Soil > Coastal area > Acid sulfate soil | place: Finland: Risofladan, Vaasa | collected...
GATGTGAACTTCAAAGCTTCGCTTTGCCCAAAAAACGTAGCAGCGTTGGATTTTACAGGAGGTAAAATCCAACAGCGGTCCCCCGAACGAGTATCGCGTGTGTGCCTAGCTACCGACTAACGACCGTGTCGTAGCAGCTGCCTTGCTCGATGGCGCAAGATGTCGCCGATGACGCGCGCTTCGTGCGCTTCCAGCGGACGCGGATCCGGCTGTAATCGCGCGAGATCCCAGCGTTGCTCGATGGGGTCTAGGCCGAAGTAGCCGTCGGCGAGCGCGGCTTCGGCATGGGTCATCACGCGATCGGGTTCGATCGGAATGGCGTAGCGCGCTGCAAGCCTCGCGATGGTTCGGCAGAGCGCGTCGACAGCGTCGTCGCGGAGCGGATAGGGGCCGAAATCGTGCGGGTTCGCACCGCGCATACCAGCTATTGCGAGCCCCACGGCGTACGAGTTGCGTCCGAAGGTATGCGCGGCGTAGGGGGCGGATGGATTCTCGCCTATGTCGCGCATGTTCTCGCGCAGGTCGTGCGTCCGAACGACGCGCAGGCGGCCGTGCTGCCGCGCGACGCAGAAATGATAGCTGTCGAAGACGCGTTCTTCATCGTCGCCGGTCCAATGGAGGTAGATCGCGTCGATCCGCCCGTCCGGAAGCCCATCGAAAGCGCGCTCTTCTTCCACCCCGTGCTGGTTTTACGTGCGATACGGCGAATCTTGGTGAGACGATGTCTTTCTTTCCGCCAGGCCACTCCTACGATGATGGGGTTCTGCACATTTCCGGCGAGCGTGCCGACCAGCTCGCCGAGACCTACGGCACGCCGCTACTGGTGCTCGATCTGCGCGAGATCGATGCGAGCGTTGCGCGATTGCGGGCGGCGTGCGAACCGCATGGCGTGCGTATCTCCTATGCGGGCAAGGCGTTATTGGTAACCGCCCTGGCGCGGCGGATCGATCGGCTCGGGCTGGCGCTTGACGTAAGCTCGCTCGGCGAACTTGCGACGGCAGAGCGTGCCGGGGTGCCGCCGGAACGCGTGACGATGCATGGCGCCGGAAAGGACGCCGCCGAATTGCAAGCGGCGCTCGACGGGCGGGTGGGGCGGATCATCGTCGACGGCATCGACGAACTCGGCCGGCTCGCGCGGATGCCGGCCTCGAAGCGCGGCGCCGATATTATCCTTCGGCTCAATACGGGCATCGAAGCGCACACTCACGATTTCGTTCGCACGGCGGGCGACGATTCCAAGTTCGGCATCGCCCCGCACGAGGAGGCCGAGGCGCTTCGGTTGCTTGCGAGCGCACCTACGCTTCGATTGCGCGGTTTGCACGCGCATATCGGGTCGCAGATTTACGAGGCGGCGCCTTTTGCAGCGAACGCGCAGCAGTTGGTCGCGGCGATGCAACGCTTTACGGATGCCGGCGCAGCCATCGATACGCTGATTCTCGGTGGCGGATTCGGCATCGCCACGCATCCGAATCCAACCGACGAAACCCTGGATCTCCAGGCCGCGATCGCCGGTATGGTAGCTAGCGCGCGCGAGGCTACGAGTACGCTCGGCCTGCCGATGCCGTCGCTCGAAATCGAGCCCGGACGCTATATCGTGGGGAACGCCGGGACCTCGCTATATCGCGTCATGGCGATCAAGCGATACGACCGGCGGACGTTCGTCATCGTCGATGGAAGCATGGCCGATAATCCACGCCCCGCGCTTTACGGCGCGAAGCACCATGTGGTTCCCGTACACGAAACGCCCGGCGGCGTGCACGAAGTTACGCTATGCGGGCGTTCGTGCGAAAATGACGAGCTGGGCGACATGTTGCTGCCGCTGCGCCTTAAAGCCGGCGATCTGCTCGCCATGTGTTCGGCCGGAGCATACACGTACAGCATGGCCAGCAATTACAATCGTTTCTTGCGCCCGCCGATCGTCGCGGTCGGCGACGGACCGCCGCAGCTCTACGCGCGACGGGAGACGATCGACGATCTATTGCGTTGCGACGTCGATGCATAGGATCGTCTGCTCGATAGCCGCGCTTGCGTTACTCTGCACCGGCGCAACCTTTGCCCAAACCGCGCCGATAGCGCCGACGCTGATCGGCGCGCACGTCGGTCTCTATGCGATCGATCTCAGCGACGGTGCGGTCTTAGCGAATCGGCATGCCGACGATGCCTTCATACCCGCGTCCACGATGAAACTGATCGTGGGATCGGCAGCGCTCGACCGCTTTCCGGCCGGCTTCGCTTTCACCACGCGCGCGTGGCTGCTCGGCACGCATCTCTACCTGCAAGGCGGCGGCGACCCAACGTTCGACGACGCCGCGCTTCAGGCGGCGGCGACGGCGGTGGCGGCTGCCGGCGTGCGCGCGATCGATGCAATAACGATCGACGATACGCGGTATACGGGGCCGCATTATCCGCCCGGATGGTCGATCGACGACATGCCCTACGACTATGCCGCGCCGATCACCGCATTTTCGCTCGACGACAACGTCATGCACCTGGAGTTCGCTCCGGCGGCTCGGCCTGGAGAATTCGCCCGCGGCATTGGGCCGGCCGACGCGCCGCTGGTGCTCGGCGCAAGCACGCTGGTAACGGGCGCGCCCGGCTCCGCAGACACTTCGGATCTGCGGCGGCGCTGGGGCCACGCGCGGCTGGAGGCGTTCGGCTCGATTCCTCAAGACGGTCCGCCGGTAACCCTCGACGCTGCGGTGCAACGGCCGCGCGCGTTCGCATATGCGCGCCTGCGCGAAGCGCTCTTGGAGCGCGGCGTTACGGTCGCCGGGACCGCGCCCGCTCCGGGGAGCGTTCCTGCAGGCGCGCGCCTTCTTTGGACGCACGCTTCGCCGCCGCTCGCACAGGTGCTGGCGCGATTCTGGTTGCCAAGCGATAATTTCTACGGCGAGATGCTCGTCAACGAGTTGGGCACGGCGACGACCGGCCCCGGCACGACCCTCGAGCGCGGCATCGATGCGGAGCGCACGTGGCTCGCAGGCATCGACGTCGATCCGCAATCGCTCACGATCGTCGATGGTTCGGGCCTCTCGGAGTACGACCGGGCCACGCCGCGAGCGCTCGTCGCCATCCTCGCGCACGATTGGGCCGGGCCGCATCGCAGCGACGTGCTCGCGGCGTTGCCGCAGGCGGGCGTGCGCGGGACGCTGCAGAGCGCGTTCGTCGATACGCCGTTGCGCGGCATCCTCTATGCAAAGACCGGCTCGATGAACCACACCCGCACTCTGGCGGGCTATCTCATCACGCCGGCGCGCACGGTCGCGTTCGCGCTCATGATCAACGATTGGATGGACGCCTCGCCGGGCGCCGCGACCGCGCTCGACCGAGCTCGCGCCGCGATGCTGGAAGCGCTCCTGAGCATTCCCGCCCACTAGGACGCATCCGGTCGTCCGCGGCCGGCGTTCTAGTTAATGCTATGAAACAAGAAACCGCGACCTTCGCAGCCGGCTGCTTCTGGGGCGTCGAGATGACGTTCCGGCAGATTCCGGGCGTTTTGGATGCGATCGTCGGCTACACCGGCGGCCACACGCAAAATCCCACCTACCGCGAGGTTTGCTCCGACACCACCGGCCATGCCGAAGCGATCGAAGTTACCTACGACCCCGCGCAGGTCACCTACGAACGGCTGCTCGAGGTATTCTGGCAAATGCACGATCCAACGCAGGTGAATCGGCAAGGCCCGGACATCGGCACGCAGTATCGTTCCGCGATCTTCACCCATTCCGACGAGCAAGCGCGCATCGCTCGCGCGTCGCGCGATCGCGCGCAATCCGATTTTGGACGACCGATCGCAACCGAGATCGTCCCGGCAACGCAGTTCTATCGCGCCGAAGAGTACCATCAGCGCTACTTCGAGAGCCATAACGTGACGTGCCACGTGCCGGTCCGATGAAGCGCGCACACTTTTTTACGAGCCTGGCTGCCGTTGCGGCCGCCGCCGCCGTGCCCGCCGGCGCGAGCGAGCACTATGCGGTAACGCACACGGACGCTCAATGGAAAGCGCTGCTCGGTAGCGATCGTTATTATATTCTGCGCCAAAACGGCACGGAGCCGGCATTTTCAAGTCCGCTGATCGGCGAAAAGCGGCCAGGGCTCTATCATTGCGCGGGCTGCAAGTTGGCGGTCTTTACGTCGAAGACCAAGTACGATAGCGGCGACGGGTGGCCGTCGTTCTGGGACGTTCTACCGGGAACCACGCGCACGCGCGCCGATCACGAACTCGTCGAGGAACGCACCGAGGTGCATTGCCGCCGATGCGGCAGCCATCTCGGCCACATCTTCGACGATGGGCCGGCTCCCACGCATCTGCGTTACTGCATCGACGGACTAGCGCTTATCTTCGTCCCGGGCGCCGCATAAATGCGGCCGCCCTTATGGGGCGTGGGTTGCAAAGAGCGGCAACATCGGCTGCACGCCGGGGTCGCCGGCATGGTTGAGATACGTGTGGATTCCGAACGCGTCTTCCACGGTACGTAGCAGCGAGTAATGCGTGTACGGTGTCGGGTCGCTGATGCCGCGCGGCCCGTGATTCGTGATGACGACCGTGGCGACGTGCCCGCCTCCGCCTTCCTTGCCGTTGTGCCCGTCTTCGTCGAACGTGATAACGATGGCGGTATTTGAAGCCGCCTTCCATACAGGTGAGCTCATGATCTCATGGACGATGGCGGCGGCGTTTCGATCGCCGCGGGAGATGAGTGCGGGAATATTCGCCGACCAGCAATCGAACGGTTGTAAGTGCAGCAATCCGTCACCGTGCATTTCGTTACAGATATTCGGAATGACGAAGGCGAAATTGGGAACGTTGCCGCTACGCAGATCGCTCGCGAGCCGGTCGAACCCGACCAGACGCTCGTTACGGTGCGGGTCCTTTTGGACCGAAGCAAAGTTGATGAATCCCGAGTGTTTCGAGGCGTAGACAATTAGGTTATGCGGCAATCCCTTGGCGTGCGGGTCGGCGGCCACCACCGCCAGCGAGCCCGGCTCGGGGATCGATTCGCTGTAGCCTTTCCATGTGAGGCCCGCGTCCTGGAGTTGCGTCGCCAGATTCGGGCCGGCGATCGTATGGTCCACGTATCCCGCATCGTCCGAACCCGGGCAGTAGCGCGTATCGTGAGGTTTACAGTAGTATGCGTCGTCGTCGCGGATGCCGAACGTGGAGCCGCCGATCATCGCGACGTAGTTGGGCTCGCTGGGATGCGCCACCGCATCGTAGTGCGTCGCGACACCGTAGGCTTTGGCGAAGGCGTTGATGGAGGGCGCGTGGCTGTTGCCGATGATTTGCGAATAGTCTTTGTTTTCTTCCACGATCACAAATACGTGCGCGTATCGTGGCATCGCGCGGTCGCGCGCGCTCATTTGCGAAGCATCCGCGCGTGCCGCGAGCGCGCAAGCGAACGCGCACCCGAGCAACGCCGCGAAAATGCGCCGGCCCGCTCGGGCCACTATGGACGACCCGGCCGTTGGGTTCGCGCGTCCGGCTTCTCCGCCTCGCGCTTCTCCGCGTCGCGTTGCGCGTCTTCCTCGTGAAAACGGCGAAGCGCTTCAAAGCGCTGGTCGTCGTCAACCCCCAGGGCCGGGTCGATCCCGAGCTCGCGCACCATTTCGTCTCCGATATCGTCGTTCATAGGTCCTCGTTTCGCACTCACCACGCGAGCATCGCCTGGGTCCGGCCTACAGGCCGGGCAATCGACCAGTCAATAATCGAGCGGACAGCCGCACGGCCGTTGTTCCAACATCTTCCCTGGGTTCGCTCCGTCATAACGTATTCCGTCCTTCACGGCGTTCATCGTGGAGTCATCGACGTCCGATAACTTCATAGCTATGACCGGCATTGCGGCCTCGCTCGTGCGAGACATCGCACTCTACCTGATCGCCCTTCCGGCGCTGTTTGTGGCGCTCGCGATCGTTCGGCGCAGGGCCTGGTGGGGCGATCTGCGAGCGGCTGCACTGGGCGGAGCGTTCACCATCGCTTTGGTCAAAATCGCGGGCGCGCTATACTTCCACGAACGGCCCTTTGTCGTCCAGCACGTCGCGCCGCTCATCGCGCACGCGCCCGATAATGCCTTCCCCTCCGACCATTTGGCGGCGTGCGGCCTGGCCGTGGCCTTTTTGATCGGGCGCGACCGCCGTCTGGCGATCCTTGCGACCCTCTGCGCGATTGCGATAGGCTATGCCCGCATCGCCGCCGCACTCCACTGGCCGATCGATATTGCGAGCGGATTCGCGCTCGGTATGGCCGCAATGTTAGCCGCCGATGCGCTGCTGCGTCACCTCTTCCCCGTACGGCCCGTACCTACGGCGGAATAGCGTCACAAGAGCGATGGCCCCCTAAAGCTGGAGCGGCTAACTGTCGAAAGTTGATATGTATGCCGCGCTCGTGCAAATGCCGAGCCGGTTTTGACTGCGCCGGGGGAGTCAACACCGCATGTCTTTACTCGATAGCACCCGCGACGGTAGCGTCGCTCACGACGGGCCGTCGCTCGAGTGCCCAACCATGGTGAGAGGCACCAATTCTACGCCGACGATGGCTATCGTCGAGCACCTCGCCGCGACCACGTGCATCTTACGGTCGGTTACGCGCTTCGATGAAGGCGAGTTGCTGACGTTCACCCTTACGGTCCAAGGCGCTCCGCAGGTGACCGTGAGCGGCCGGGTGGCCGAGCGTAGCACGAATGGACCGCGTTCGCGCTACGCACTTAATCTAGAACCGATGGAAGCCGGCCAACGCGAAGATATCGCGCAGCTCACGCGCGAGGCGACGTATCGTCGCTCGATCGGCCGGCCGATGCCGGACGTTTCGACCGAAAACGGACTCACACGATCGAGCGTTCGCGTCCCGGTGGATATTCCGGTTCGCTACGAAATCAAGGGGCAAGAATCCGGCGACGGGCGAGCGACAAATCTATCGGCGGGCGGCGTTCTGATCGTATGCGCTGCCGATCTTGCCGTCGGCAGCGCGCTTCATTTGGCGTTCTCGCTCTCACAAGAGGCGCAAGCCCACCCGCAGATCGCGATCCAAGCGCGAATCGTTGCGAGGCAGCCATTACAGAATGGCTCATACTCCTACAATCTTGCCTTTCACGGAGCCGACCCGTCGGTCCGCTCCGCGATCGACCATCATGTGAGAGCCCTGCTGCAGTAAGTTGCTCCGGCTACGGCTTGACGTAGCTCCAGCCTTCTTCTTGCAGCGTCATGAGCCGTGCGACACCCGCCGGCACGATTCGTGCTTCCGGTAGAATCGCCAACTTCTTGCCTTGTTGTTTTTCCATCGTCTGCAACGTTACGTTGCACGCCGAAAAAGTAACGTCGGGAATGCTCGTCTTGATCTGCGCGATACGCGCTTTTACAGGAGAGGTACCCGCAAGGAGCATATTGAGGCCCGGCCCGTAAGCGACCAGTTCGATCTGCACCGTCTCCCCGAGTTTGGTATAATAATTGTCGATATTGACGATGTTATTCAGCGCCAAGTTCATAATTGCCGGATTATTCGCGCTCACCTGAAACACGATGTGGTGCTTGGTGGGAAGCGCCGGCATGGTGGATGCGTGCGTCGTCGCTGCCCGCGCAAACACGATCCCGAGCGCGCAGCAGAGTAGCAGTGCGAACGTGATAATACCACGCCGCGTTAGTGTGTGTTGGTTCACGCAGGTCTCTCCTTAAAAGTAGCAGTGGCCCCGGCCGTGCCCATCATCCGTAAGAGCATGACCGCTAGACGGTATTTCGCGACATTTGTCGCATCCGAGTGCGCTGCCCCCCGACTCGGCGTCATTTCCATCGCGAATTACGCGAGAAGGTATCGCAGAATTCGTTTGTGTCACCTAAGTCGGATTCGTTTTCCGGTTACAAGGCCACCGCCGAAGGGAGCGCCAAGCTCCAGGCGGCCAAAGGAGCCTACATGAAATTAGGAGTCGCCGGCATGGAGCCGGGCCAACGTACACTCAACGGCCCGCAAACCTCGGGCCGAACGTACCGGAACCTTTCCGAGCCCGCCTATACGATAGTGCAAGAGATCGACGTTGCCGTCCCGATGCGCGACGGGATCGCTCTGCTGGCCGACGTGTTTCGCCCCGATAGCGATGCAAAATTTCCCGCCCTCATCGCGGCCTCACCCTATCCCAGACAGATCGAAAACAGCGGCGCGCCGATGGGATTTGTCGAGGCGGGCGCAACAGATTTTTTCGTACCGCGCGGATACGTTCACGTGATTGCAAACGTCCGCGGCACTGCGGGCTCCGGCGGCGAATACAGCTTCTTCGGCCCGGTCGACCGCACCGATGTGTACGATCTGATCGAGTGGGCCGCAGCGCAACCATGGTGCGACGGCACCGTTGGGATGTTGGGAATCAGCGCGTTCGCCATAGCGCAGATTCAAGCTGCCGTGGAAAACCCTCCGCATCTCAAGTGCATCTTCCCCATGGCCGTTACGACCGACATTTATGAAGCCGCTTACCATCACGGGTTGCTGAGCAAAACCTTTATGCTCGCATGGATACGCGCGGTCGGCGTGTTCTCCGGCTTGAGCGATACGTTTCTACGCGGAAAAATCGTGGGATTACTCGAGGACGTGCTACGCAGCCCCAAGGTCCACGCACATTTTGCCCATCGTAACGGCGAAGCGGCGCTCGCGCTGATGGGCCCGATCGTCCAAGGCCATCACAACCCGCATCCGTGGGACGACCTGCTCAACGCCGTCGTTTTCGACCATCAAACCAAAGACGCGTTTTGGCAAGAGCGCGATTTAACTTCGCTCGTCTCAAAGATTCGCGTCCCGGTGTATTTAGGCTGCGATTGGGAGAACGTGCCCATGCATTTGCCCGGAACGTTTACCGCTCTAGATAACATTGCCGAAGGCGTACCGGTGCGCGTGGCCATGCTCGGAAGTTTCGGAATGACCTGGCCCTGGGAGAGCATGCACGTCGAGGCCCTTGGGTGGTTCGACCACTGGCTCAAAGGCCGCGATACCGGGATCATGGAGGGTCCGCCGGTCCGTTACATTCTGCCCGGAGCGGACGACGTATGGCGCGAAAGCCCGTCGTGGCCACCACCGGAAAGCAACGCCCAGGTATTCTTCCTGCGCGGCGACGGCACGCTCAGCCCGCAGAGCGGGCCGCACGATACCGACCGCGTGTACGATCATCTGCCCGAGGCATTAGCTTCCGTGCGAACACCCCAGAACGCCGTGCCGGCGTCGCTGGCGTGGACGACCGCCCCGCTCGCAAACGATCTGGATCTCGCGGGCAAAGTGCGCTTGAGGCTCAATGCGACCATTAGCGGCGGCGACACGAGTTGGATCGTTGCATTGCAAGATGTCGCTCCCGACGGCACCGTGGTGGACGTTACGGCAGGTTGGCAGCGAGCAGCATTGCGCGATTTGAAAACATTCGAACCCGCGCAGCCCGATATTCCGCAACATTACGAGATCGCTTTAGTCGACAATGCCCGACGCTTCAAGGCCGGGCACTCGATTCGCGTGTTGCTTCGCAGCGATGACACGGCCGGTCCGGAGCCGATCATGGGGTTTCGCCACGCGCCGATCGGCATCGCATCCCGCAACGTCATCCACGCGGGTTCGCAGCTATCGATCGACTGTATGAGTTGAGTTCCCTAGGGAGTCGTCTCGCCCGGTGCGGGCTAATCGCCCGACTAGCGAACGCGACGCTAATGCCCCCACCGCGGTAAACCACCAACGGCACGTCGCGCAAACGTGCGCGCGACACCCGCTTCGAAAGCCGCTCAAATGGCCACCTCGCGGCGGCGGAAAACAAAAACGCCCCGTTTTCACGAGGCGTTACATGGAGCCGACGAGCGGACTCGAACCGCTGACCTGCTGTTTACGAAACAGCTGCTCTACCAACTGAGCTACGTCGGCGCGCCAGGTATTTCTCGGGGTTTATGCGGCCAAAATCCCCAAACTCGGGGAGCCGTCGTTGCCCGGGTACCCAACCCGCGCCGAGGCTGGTTCGCCAGCCGCTTTGGCCGCCCTCCACGGAAAATGTCGGAAGCGATTGGTCTCTCCGTAGCCGCAGTTTTCGAGCCTGAGCCTAACCTACCTTGAGGTTCCGTAAGCCTCGAAATTACGCAGCCTTGTAAAGATTGGGACCTCACCCGAATGGACTGGGGTCATCGGAATGAGAACGCGGGGCCCCTGTAAAACGAATCGAGGTGCCGTGCCGGTAGCACAGGGTGTCTATAAGGTTGGGACTGCTCGCGACCGCCGTAGTGGATGAGGGGGACCTATAGACGCCATGAGGAGCCGGCCCGAGATCGCGCGCGATTCTTTCGACGACGCAGATATCGTCGTGCGGTTCTTCGGGAACGTGAGCTTACACATCGACGGCCAGGAATGCCGCTTACGCGTTCCGCGCCGCGCGCTGGAGGTGTTGGCGCTCCTGGCCTGTCACCACGGGAGGCGGGTCGAACGCAACCTCATCAGCCAGGCCCTTTGGCCCGATTCACCCGAGGAGGAGGGACGGGCAAACCTCCGGCGATATCTGCACCTTCTTTCGAAGACCCTGCCGGGCGCCGACCGCTCGCCCTGGTTCCTCGGCGACAAGGTCGCTCTATGGTGGAATGCCGAGGCACCATATCGCGTCGATCTCTTCGAATTCCAGTCTCTCTATACGCAAGGCGACGCGAAATCCGCCTTGGCGCACTATGGTGGCGACCTGCTCATTGGCGCCTTCTCGGAGTGGATCGAACCGTATCGCGAGCGATTTCGCTCGATGGCCTTGCAACTGCTCCGCCAACAAGCCGGCAGTGAAGACCATGCCGAGGCGATCGCAGCGGCGGAGCGAGGCCTCTCCATCGATCCCTATGACGAGGAGATGGTCCGGCGTCTTATCACACGGCGTGCAGTAGCCGGCGATCGTGCCGGCGCGGTCGCGCGGTACCATCAGTTCGGGCGGCGGCTACGCGACGACCTCGGCACGGTGCCGGAGCCGGAAACCTCGGCCATCTTCGAGTCTATTCTAAACGAAGCGGGACGGCGTTCGAACCGCCACACTACGCTGCCAAGGCCAAATACTACGTTCCACGGTCGCGACACCGATGTCGCAACGCTACTACGCATTCTCGATACCGAATCGCTGGTCACGCTCGTCGGCCCCGGAGGTATCGGCAAAACCCGGTTGGCGATCGAGGCTGCGTGGCGCACCATCGATGCATTCCCCGGCTCCGTGTGGTTCGTGGATTTCGGCAGCATCACGCTCGGTAAAGATGCCGTCGAGGCCCTCCGGCGCAGCGTCGGCGACACATCGCAGCATGCAGATCCATTGGAGGCGATTCGGCAACGCTGCGCGGAACAACGCACGCTGTTCATCTTCGATAACTGCGAACGCGTTCTGGGCAGCGCGGCTCGTCTTGCTCGCGACCTGACCGCCGTTTCAAGCACGCGTGTCATTGCAACGAGCCGCCGTGCGCTGGGCGTTCCCGGCGAACGGCAGCTACGCGTCTCTCCGCTCCGCATTCCCGACCTGCGCGGAGATGCCGTCGCGACGATCGCCGAATCCCCGGCGGTTCGACTCTTCGTCGATCGCGCTTCCGAATTGGACGCGTCGATCGCTTTGAGCCACGACAACGCACGCATGATTGCCGACATCGTTTCAAGGCTCGACGGCCTGCCGCTCGCCATCGAATTAGCCGCATCTCGTGCAAGGCTGTTGAGTATCGACGATATCGCCGAGCGCGTCACCGGCAGCATCGACATCCTTCGCCCTTCGTCCGCGCCACGTATCGCGCACCGACACGATACGCTCGAATCCACGATCGAGTGGAGCGTGGCGCTCCTCTCTCCAAAAGCGCGGTCTCTCTTCGCATACCTGTCGATCTTTCCGGGAGCTTTCAATCTCATTGCGGCCGAAGCTGTATGCACGTCTGACGATGTCGGCACCGTAGACGTTCTACCGCTTCTCAATGAACTCGTAGAGGGTTCGCTCCTTTCCATCGAACACCCGAAAGCCGATGCCGTACGGTATCGCATGCTCGAAACGATCCGGCGGTATGCGCGCACGTTGCCGGGGGCCTCTAGCCCGGATGTCTGCGAACGACACGCTAGGCACTTCATGCAGCGCGTGCACAATGCATCATCGGCGCGCAAGATACGCAATGGATTACGCGCCGATCACGACAATTTCATGACGGCCTTGCGCTGGTACGAATCTCAAGCCGACGTTGAAAACGTTGCCGCGCTCACCTTTGGCCTTGCTTGGTATTGGCGGCGTACGGGGCACGTTCGCGAAGGAATCGCGGTCGTGCATCACCTCCTCGATAAATACCTCGGACAGGCTCAACCGCGAGCGCGCGCTGAGTTGACGCGCTCGGCGGGCATCCTGGCGAACGCGCGCGGTGACTGGAGCGCCTCGTGCGATTGGAACGGCCAGGCGGCGATAGCCTTCGCGCAATGCGGCGACCGGCTTGCGGCCATAGAGGCTCGCGTCGGCGTCATACACGCACGGTCGTCATCCGGCCAGCCCATCGCCGAAACCATCGCGCAATACGAAGAAGCGCACGCCGAGCTATGCGCCATCGGCGAAGAGGTGACGGCGGCAGAATTACTGGCCAACATCGGCATTTCGTACTACCTCAGCGGCGACCGCGCGCGCGCGCGTAAACATCTCGTGAGCGCCGTCGCGATCTGTCGGGAACACGGACGCTTGGATAGCGCGGCGCAAACCTTGATCCAGCTCGCTGCGATTTACCGGGTCGATGCCCTGCACGACGAAGCGCTGGCGTGCGTTAGCGAAGGCCTCGCAATCGCGCGCGAGCTCGGCGATCCCACTGCCGAAGCAAACGCGCTGCGCATCTTCGCTCAAGTCAACCTCGACGCGGGACGGATCGAGGAAGCCGGCTCGGCATTACGCACCGCATTGAACGACCTCGATTTCGGATACGAGACGCTCAGTTCGATCTTTACATTGGAAACCGTCGCCGAGTTGTTCGCCAAACAGTGCCGCTGGTTAGAAAGCGCGCGCATCCTAGGGTTGGTTTACCATATACAGCAGCGTCATGGTGTCGGATATCAGAACGTAATGGATAAGAATCCCGAACTAATCTCACTCCTACGGTCGCACCTTGGCGAGCACTTCGAACTCGCCTTCGAATTCGGGGCGACGCTCACGCCTGCTTCGGTCGAAAGAATGCTCGGCTCGGATTCTTGAACGCCCTTGCCTTACGGCAGGTTCCAAGCGCCTTTCGACCCCTCGTTCGTCAGCACGGTATTGATGAGATGCCCGGCTAGCGGCACGCCGACACCGGTGACGAGATCGTAGCCTTGTTTGGCTGCATAGCCCACGCCGCTCGGTCCGTACGCGTTGTTCGCGCCATTTGCGCCATAGGTCACGTCGAAGAACGTTGCCGGGTACTGCTTCGCATTTGAATAGATCGAATAGAAGAGCGCGGCGGGATCGCCGAGCCGATAGGGATGCGCTCCGGTTCCCCTTGAGGCGCAGGTGGCATCCGATTTGCATGCCTGAACCACGAGCGCCCACATCGCTGCCATCTGCGGTGCTGCAAGACTCGTCCCACCGACCGGAATGACCTCGACTTGTCCCGGAAACGCTGCGTTCATGACGGTCGACGGCGCGGTATTCGGGTCGGCCATCATTGAAATATCCGGCTGACCGCGATACCCGCCGGTCATCGACGTCACTCCGGCTGCCGTTTGCCACGACGGAGCAAAGAACACGACCGAAATGCCGCCGCCCGATCCGACATCATTCCCAAACATTCCGTTTCCTCCGCCGCTGGTCTGCTCGCCCCATGCGGTAAACTGCGTTTGCAGCGTGCCATCGCCGTTCAGAGGCGCGGTGACGCCGCCGACGGACACCACGTTGGGATCGCCGGCCGGGTAGCTCACGCACGGCGGATTACCAAGATAGAATGCACCAAGTCCGCCGCATTCGTATGCGCCGTTGTCTCCCGACGATGCGAAGACCGACATCCCTTCGGCAACCATCGTGGCCATCTCGACGGGGCCGTAGCCGTAACCCAGAGCAGTGTAGTAACCATTGGACGACACGTACCCGGCGACGCCAAAGGGCTCCCCAAGTCCATAGCTCATCGAAACGATGTCGGCGGAATTGTCAGCGATGATTTGTTGAATCTCCGCATCGGCGAGTGCGATGCCTTCGGCGGGCGTTCCCTGGCCGGCCGGGCACTGAGCATTCCCTTGCGTGATGCCGGTCTGCAAATAGCAGTCGTTTGGATTGTAGCCGAGGTAGAAAAGGACGTTCGCACCTGGGGCGAGCTCCGCGACCGATTCGGTGTCGAGCTGGGCTTCGTAGTCTTCTGGATTGCAACTGGTCAACGGGAGAGCCGACGTATTGCACGGCGCCGTGACGGGCGGCGGGGTTTGGAACCCGCTGGAATAGGGATAGCTCACCGGAGACGGTAACGGCGTCGGCGACGGCGCGCCGATCCCAAGCCCGGTCGTCACACCCGCGTCGGTGACATCCACCTGCGTAACCGTCGCCACGGGCGCGTTAAATATTCTGCCGAGATACGGGACGTCTTGCGCCGAAATCGGTCCCGTGCCGACGATTGCGACATTGACGCCGGTCCCCGAGAACCCTCCGGTATAGGCGCCGCTAAAATCGAATGCGCGCTGCATCTGTTGCGGGGAATAACCGCGTAACTGCGAGTTCGGCGGTCGCAGCATGTAGTCGCGATTCAGTTGTGCATGCACCATGCCGACTACCGCCGCGATCGGCTCCGCGTTCGTGAGATGCGGCGCCTGGATCGGCGCGACGAAGCTGATGTTTCCCGAGGCATATATGCCGAATTTTGTATTGAACGCGCGCTCCATCGCCCCAACCGCACCGGTGACAAACAACGATTCGCGCTGCGGCCAACCGCTCACGTGGATGCCGTAGCCTTTAAAATACGCCGCTGCCGCTTGGTAATCTGAAGAGGTCGCGCCGAAACGATCGGCAATCTGCTGTGGCGTGAGGAAATGGCGATAGTTCCCGGAATTCGGGTCGCTCACGTCGTGTGCGTACTGCACCAAGCCGGTCGCATCTCGCTGATTGACGACCACCTGCATGCCGACGGTCCCGTTCTCGTTGGCCGGACCTTGCAGAACAGAGCCTTTGAGAAGATCCTTCCCCCAAGCGAACGACGCGAGTTGGGCGGGGCCGGTGTACGGAGCTATGCTCGCCGCCGGCGCCGGATTTTGATTAGGAATCGATCCTTTTCCACCGCACGCCGAAATGAGGATCGCGGCGAGCGCACCTGTGAGCGCAAGTACTTTGGAGCTTTTCATCGGTTAACGAACTCCCTTGGCGGCGGAACGGTTCAAGAGGTTTTTTGCTAGGGCACGAATGCGTTTCGCGCGATCGGTTTCGATTGCGGCGACCATGCGCAGCCGTGCAATGGCGATCTCAGCCGTAGAGACGGGATGCAGCGTCGGGCTCTGCCCGCCGGCGCTCTTGCGACCGGCAGCGCTCTGCGGATAGGCGCCTTGCGACGCCAGCGTCAGAGTCTGCGCTATCGTCGTTGTCTGGAGCGCACCCGACCCTTGATAGAACACCGGTGTGATCGTCGTATCCATGCTGTAATCGAAATAGGTGTTGACGGTGCTCGCGAGTTGGACGCACACGGGCCCGAAACCATCGACGACATAAGCGGTCGTCGTCGTGGACGTGACCGTTCCCAATACGGTGTCGGTGCTCTTGAGTTGCTGTTGTATCTCCCTGCCCTGCGTGCCGAAAGCGGCCGGCGCGTTGCACGCCGCCGGAATCGTTTGGGGCCCTAGATCGTTGTCGCTCTCACTGTAGAGCGCGAGCGGGGTCTTGTACCAAATCGGCATCGATGCGAAAGGCGCAGCCGGTGGCGGCGAAGGGGCGCCGTAGAACAGGTCGGCTAGCTGATACGTCACGTAGAGAAACTGCGCGTTTGACGACTGGGCGCTGGGAGGGCTGATGAAATAGTTATCGTAGATCGTTTCGTTCGCCTGGAATCCCGTACGTCCGTTCTCGTACCGAACGATCTGGACTTCGCCGCTACCGTCGGCGTTTTCGCTGAGTATTGCCTTTACCGACGGATAGTCCGTGCCCGTTCCATAGATCTGCTCGGTGTCCGTATAGGTCCCGTCAGCCGCAGTCGTACGCGAAGCGGTTTCACCATCGATGAACGTTTGCGTCATCGATGCTGCGGGGCTATTCGTCCACGATGCACCGGTGGTTTCCGGAAGCTGATCGACGACTTGCGGTGTCGCGTATTGCACGGTGGTCGCATCGCCGACATCATCGACGCTCGAATACCCGAGCAACTGGAACGCGCTACCGCTTTGATAGTAGAAGTCGTTTTTCGACGATAGCGTCTGCGCCGGGTATACGTCGGACTCGAGTGTCTGGAAGTCTTGCACTTGCCCGGCTCCAAACGGATTAGGGGTCGTGATGACGGTCACGTTTTGCTTGATGGTAGCACTCGCTGCGGTCGGCGGTAACGGGCTTGCCACAGGATAAGTGTATGCATCGCTTCGTGCCAACGTCCCGTTAAAGGTAAACGTGTCGCCGCCGGCCGCCGGATGCGGCGGGCCGCTCGGCGCCGGCGTCGGCGTCGGCACGGCCGGCGTAACGGGGACGTTCGGAATGTTCGGCCCCGAGCCGCCGCTCGCGCCGCCTCCGCCGCATGCGGCAAGTCCAAATGCCATCGCGCCGATGGCGATCAGTCGATACTTCGCGTTCATGAGACTCCGTGCGGTCAAGGTTTCAAGCGTGTGCTTCACAATTGCACCTGCTGCATTCCAACGATACCGGAGACGTAGAGCATGCCGGTTGCATGGTCGTACACGATCCCGCCCGTGGGTTGGCCGAGAGCGGCATTAGCACCGATGCCGTCTAGTTGCGTTTGCGCGCAAGCGCTGTTGTACTGCGAGGTTGGATCCGGGCCCGCGACGGTGAAGACCACGCCGGACGTGCTGACCCGTCGCAGCCAACACGAGTCCGCAACGTAGAGGTAGCCGTCATCCGGGTCGTACGCGATGCCCGACGGCGACTTGAACTCAGCGGCCGATCCGGTGCCGTCGACGATACCCGATTTAATGCCGCGCGTACCGCAGCCCAGATATCCGGCGATCGTCGTTACGGTGCCGCCGGGGGTCATCTGGCGCACCGCGCAGTTTGACCTGTCGGCGAAATAGAGATTTCCATCGGTGGAATCGTAGGCGATCCCAATAAACGTCTGCATTCGGGCGAGGCTCCCGGTGCCGTCGGCATGGCCGCAGGCCGGATTCGGCGGCGTCGATCCGGCGATCGTCGTTACGGTGCCTGCCGCCGTCACTTGGCGGATGGCGCAGTTATCCGCGACATACAAAGCATCGGCGGCCGAGTCGTACGCCATGCCGGTGACACCCGTATACGTGCTCGACCACGTCCCGAAGCGGGCTGCGGAACCGGTGCCGTCGGCGAAGCCGCACGCCACCGTCGGCGGCAGGCTACCCGCAATAGTGGTAACCACGCCGGCCGTCGTCACCTGGCGCACCGCGCAGTTCGCAGTATCCGCCATATACAGGTTTCCGTCGTGCGAATCGTAGGCCAAGTTTGGGCTTAGGGCGTAACCGATCTGCGCTGCGGCGCCGGCCCCGTCCACGTATTGGCTCGTGGTCCCGCACGGGCTAGCCGTGCCGGCGATCGCCGTGAATACGCCCGCCGTCGTCATTTGAAAAACCTGGCACTCGTTGGAGACGTAGAGATTGCCGTCGACCGTATCGCCCGCTACGCCGCCGATGTAATTCCACGGGACGCCTATGGTAATCGTTGTCGCCTTTGCGACCGATGCGAGTGCAAACGTTGCCGTCACCGGGCTACCGGTGAAGCTTGGCGTTGCGGTAATCGAAAGTGTCGCGTCACCGCCGCCCGTTGACGAAAGCGTGAAATCGTTGGGATTGTTGTTCGGCGCGGGGGCGATCGCGATGCCGGATCCGGAGGGCGCGCCGCTCACCGTAACCGAGAGCGCCGGCGCACCCGGCCCGACGATGTAGTTGCCGTCCGCATCGGCCGACGTGATGACGAGCATCTGCGGCACGCCCCACACCCATTGCAGGCCCGCGCTCGATGTTAGCGTGTTATTGGCGACGATCGTACCCGAGGGCATCGGCAGCACCTGGATCGCCGCCGGTACGCCCGCTAGAACGACCGGAACCGCCGGCGTTTGCCCGGCGACGAAATTCACGACGATGCTATTTGCGGAGAGTTGGTTCCCCGCGGCGTTCTGCTGGTCGTAGGTAACGAACGTGAGCGTATGCGATCCGGCATTCGCGCTAACCGTCACGGTGCAGTCGAGCGGATAATTTGCACCCGCGCTGCTGCAGTTGGGCGAAGCCGGCAGCAGGTTTTGCGTTACCGCAGAGCCGCTGTCGACTTGCACCGTGATCGATTGCGTGGACGGAGAAACGAAAGCCGGCTTCCGGGCGGACGAACTCGTGCCCGCCTTCGGAATGGCGATCACGATGCTGACGCTGCTTGTCGCACCGGGATTGTTCGGGCCCGACGATGTCGCCGGAAGCTGCGGCGTCGTGCCGCTCCCGCCTCCGCAGCCGGAGAGCACGAACGCGAGGCACGCACTCGTGCCAAGGATCTTCCGCATCATAGTTGCACCTGTCGAAGATGGTAGCCGTCAAGAATGTAGAGCATGCCGTTGCTCGAATCGAATGCCAGGCTCGTGGGGGGGCCAGGAAAATTGGCAACGGTCCCGAGGCCGTTCTCCCATTGCGTTCGACTTGGGCCTGCGCCGGCGATGGAGGTCGCGATGCCGGAAGACGTCACCTGGCGCAAGATCGAATTATCGGTGACGTAGAGATTTCCGTCGTTCGGGTCGTAGACGATCCCCCTCGGTCCGGCGAATCTGGCGGCGCTGCCGGCACCATCGGTTATCGTGCACGTCGCCGTCGGCGGAGCGGCCCCGGCGATCGTCGTTACGACGCCGCCGGTCGTTACGCGCCGGATCGCGCAGTCTGCGCTATCGGTCACGTATAAGTTGTGGTCGCCCGAATCGTACGCGATCCCCGCCACCTGGCCGAACTGCGCGGCACCGCCGGTACCGTCTGTGTAGCCGCAGGTCGAGCTGCCGGCGATCGTCGTAACGACGCCGCCCGGTGTAACCTGACGGATCGCGCAATTATCCCCAACGTAGAGATTCCCATCGCTCGCGTCGTACGCGATGCCGATCGGGTCGATAAAGCGGGCCGAAGCGCCGGTCCCATCCAGCCAGACGCAACTCCCGTGTGCGCCGGCGATCGTCGTGATAGCGGCGCCGCTGGTCACCTGCCGGATCTCGCAATTGAAAGTATCGGCAACGTAGAAATTTCCGTTGCCGGCATCGTAAGCGATGCCTTCCGGGTTGGTGAATGCCGATAAGCCGACGCCCGTTCCGTCCAGCGAACCGCAGGTCGCGCTGCCCGATGCCGCGCCCGCGAAACTCGTAATGTATCCGATGTTCGGAGCGGCCAGTTGGACTTGGCGAACCGAGCACGCCATGGAATCGGTGAAGTATAGGTTTCCGTCGACTGAATCGTACGTGATGCCGATCGGATTGCTATCGATCGTAGCATAGGCGGTCGTCGAGCTACAGGACGAGCAGCCTGGCCCGTCCTTGAAGCCGGCAAAGGAATTTCCATCGATCGTACTGACGAGCACGGTCGAGGTGAGCGCCACGTTTACAACGAGGTTGCCACCGGCGAGCGCCGATGCGGGTGCGGCCGTCACCGCCAGCGTCGCCGTCCCGGCACTCGTCGCACTCAGGACGAAGTCGTTCGGATTGCCGTTTGCAGCGGCAGCGATAGCGATGTTTGCGCCGCTCGTCCCGCCCGTGACGCTCACGCCGAGCACCGGCGCTCCCGGCCCCACGATATAGTTTCCGTCGGCGTCCATCGCGGCCACCGCAATCGTCCGCGCGGCCCCGAAGAAATACTGGATTCCGGAGGTCTGGTCCCCGGATATTCCAGCCGCGCCGGCAATCGGCGCGACTTGCAACGCCTTTGGAACACCGGCGAGCGTCACGTCGATGAGATTTACCTGATTTGCGACCAGCGACTGGGTCACGCTGTTAACCGATAGCTGGTTCCCGGCCGCGCTCGTCTGATCGTAGGTTGTGAAGGTGAACGTGTGGCTGCCCGGAGCCGCTACGACATCGACCGTACAGGTGAGTGGCGAAAGCGGTGCGGGCACGTTGCAGTTGGCCGAGCCGGGCGTGAGATTCTGCGCGACCGGAGTTCCGCTATCCACCTTCACGGTGATCGATTGCGTCGATGCCGATACATACTCCGGTTTACGCGTGTGCGCGGTGCTCGCGGCTTTAGGTGGAATCGCGATCACGACTCGTGCGAGCGTCTGCCCGCCGACGGAATTCGTTGCCGCCGGTGCTGGAATCGTAGGAGCCAGCGAAGTACCGGCTCCTCCTCCCCCGCAAGCGGAGAGCACCAATGCGGACAACGTGAACGCACTCGCGGTGAACGCACCGCGACGAGACTGCATCATCAGTTGATTACTCCTTGCGAGATCGTGACGCCGACCGTTACACCGGCACTATTGCCGTTCGAGTCCTTGATCGTGACCGTGCAGCTTCCGGCGTTCTGCGGGGTCACCGTAAAGGTGGCACTCGGACCGCTCGCGCTTGCCGTGGAGACGGATGCAATCGTTCCCGATCCGGGATTGCAGGTGTCCGTCTCGATGAAGCTGCCGGCATAGCCGCTCTCGCTCGCGTTGAACGTCTGATTGTAGGCGCTCCCGGCGGCGAAGAAGTTTAGACTGCTTGGCGTGACGACGATCGGTGAGCCCGGGGTGGCCGTCGGTACCGGCGTAGGGACGGGCGTCGCCGTCGGTGCAGCGGTCGGCGTCGGCGTCGGCGTCGGTGCCGATGTCGGCGCAGCAGTCGGCGTCGGTGCGGCCGTCGGGGCCTGTGTCGGCGTGGGTGCGGCCGTTGGAATTGGCGTCGCCGTCGGCAGCCCGCTCGATGTCGGCGCCGGCGTGGGGCCGCCGGTGAACGCGACCGTCAGTTGCGTCGTCGCTACGCCCGGAGCGCTCGCGGTAATCGTGGCGCCCGAAGCCGGCCGCCCATCGTATGAAAGCGTTGCGGTTTGGCCCGGCTGCGCGATCGTCACCGGGCTGATACTCGCCGTACCGCTTGCGTTCGAAACCGCAAGCGTAATTGCCGAGGCGTATCCGCCCGGCGCGATAATGATGTTTCCATCGGCGTCCATCCCGGTCACCGTGATCGTTGATGTTCCGATACTGCCGGCGGGCAGCGAAGCCGGATTGCCTTGCAGCGCGATCTTGGCCGCAACACCATTAAAGGTAACGCCGATCGCATTGTTCATTCCGGCAATAACCGACTGCGACGTCGAGCCGGTTGAAAGGAGGTTGCCGGATCCGTTTTGGCCGTCGTACAGTGAAATCGTAAAGCTGTCGTATCCGATCGGCGCTTCGATATTGACGGTACACTGACTTGCCGCGCAATTCGCGGTATTCGTCGTCGCGTTGGCGCCGGCCGATGCTACGGAGATTGCAATCGACTGCGTAGAAGGCGACACGTACTTCGGTTTCGCCGACCGTGCAGATGCCGTTGCCGCGCGCGGTACGATAACCGTGAAGGCCACGGGCGCACTTGCCGCGGGCAGCGCTTGCGGGGGACTCGCCGCCGGAAGCGACGCCATATTGCCGCCGCCGGAGCAGGCGGCAAACAGGCTTACACAGCACAGCGCAACCAGTATGCGGTGCATCATTGTCCACCTCCGGTCGTAACCGTTACCACTATTGGCAATATGGCGTTGTGGCCGTTTGCATCCGAAAACGTCGCAGAACACGTTCCGGCACCGACGGGCTGGACGATATATTGGTTGCCGGACGGCGTTATCGTTGCGACCGACGAACAGGTCGAATTCAAGGCAAAGGCTCCCGTGTAACCCGCTTCTGAGACCGTGACCAACTGCGCGGCACTCGGGGAGGTTCCCAGAAACGAGAGCGCAGACGGTGAGACGGTGACCGCGCCCGAACCCGCACTCAAATAGAACAGTTCGAACACGTACGTTTGATTTGCGGCGAACGTCATCGGCGTTTGCGTACCGGCGAAGACGACGATGCCGTTGCCGAGAGTACCGGGGCCCTCAATCACCTGCCACGAGGCCGGCGATTTCGTCGGATCTGCCAGCGCAAGATAGAACGATCCGCTCGGTGCACTCTGAGCGTTCGAAGAAGACCGTAATGCCGTCGGCGTGGGTAAACCGTTCAATGAAAACTGGAATCCCGGCGCGCCGGAGAGGGTCACCGTGGCGCTCATCAAGGCACCCACGAACATTTCGCCGGCGTTCACGAGCGGCGGCACGCCGCTCGGGGCCGATGTCGTGGCGCTCAGCGAGAGCGTAGCGCCGCTTGGCGCGCTCCCGGCACTCGGCACCAACATACTACCGGTAAGCCCGCCGGCTGAAAACGGAATCGCCAGGGGAAACTGTGCAACCGGAATAGTATTCGGCGTGGCGGTCGCGAGCGGGCTCGCGGGAATTGACGGTCCAGAGCCTCCGCCTCCGCCACAGCCGGAAAGGACGGCGGCAAGAACGCAGGCTATGGGCACTTGAATCAAGCGCAGCTTCATCGACGCAGCGTATCAATCGCCCGTCCGAAAACCGTCCGACTTTTTTACTCCGGATCGTGACGGCGGCGCGAACGCCCCCAAGAATGGCAAATGCCCCGAGCCGACTCGGGGCATTTGCTGAACGGACGAGCGCCTCGGAGGCTAGCTTGCGCGGGAGCGTTGCAACTTCTCGAAAAATTCCTCCGGCTCCAACGCCGGCGCGTACAGAAATCCCTGGAAATCGTGGCATCCCATTTCGCGAAGCGCGTGATATTGATCGATGTTTTCTACGCCTTCAGCCGTGATACTCGCCTTGAGTTCCGCCGCGATGCTCATAATCGCCCCGACAACGGACTTATCGTATTGGTCGCTCAAAATGCCGGAAATGAACGTGCGATCGATTTTGATCGTGTCGATCGGAAGCCGGTACGCACAGTTGAGGGACGAATATTCAATGCCGAAATCGTCGAGAGCGATCGAAATGCCCGCACCTCGGAGGTCTTCGAGCACAGAAATGGCTTCGTCGTCACGATCGATGAACGTTCGTTCCGTCAGCTCGATTCCGATGCAAGCCGGTGGGATCCCACATTCGAAGAGCCGCGAAATGATCTCCTCCACGAAGCCGGGGTCGCTGATCTGTATGGGTGCGACGTTCAGCCAAACCTTCGTGCGTACTCCCAACCGTTGCCATGCCTGCAGCTGCGAAAAGACGCTATCGAGAGCCCAATTGCCGAACTGCCGCATCAGCGGACCGTTCTTTTCGATGATCGGAATAAATTCTAACGGCATGACCAAACCCCGGCGCGGATGCTCCCATCGAACCAGCGCTTCGGCACCGCTGATTGCGCCGCTCCGAAAATTCCACAGCGGTTGGTAATGCATGACCAGCTCGGAGTTCAGGATCGCATCCTGCAACTCGAGTTCCAGGCAAAAGCGCTCCGCAGCGGCTAAGCGCGCCCCCTCGGTTACCAGCGATACGCCGCCGCCGCCATACTGCTTCGCGTCGTAGAGTGCCGCATCAGCGCCTTGCAATAGGTCGTCAACCGTAATTCCATCCAACGGGAAGCGGCTGATCCCAATGCTCGCCGTCAAGACGTGCCGCTCTTTTCCCGCTACGAAGGCCCCCACGAAAGCACTGCGTATGCCGTCAGCGATAGATCGGATGTCCGATGAGCCCGATACGCTGCGCACGGCGATGAGAAATTCATCCCCGCCCGAACGCGCGATGAGGTCGTCGTGCTTCAGAACGCTTGAGAGCCGACATGCAATTTCGCGCAGGATGCCGTCTCCTATGTAGTGACCGAGCGTGTCGTTAATCAGCCTAAAGCGATCCAAGTCGAGGAATACGAGCGCGACGCCGGAGCGCGAGGACGGGTCCTCCAGTAAGCTTTCGAGTTTGCTAAGGAAGGCGTGACGCGAGAGGAGGCCGGTGAGCGCATCGATCGCATCGGACGATTGCGCGCCGGCATCATCCGGCCGAGTCTCGCAGGCTTCGATGGTGGCTTCCAACAAGACCGCTCGGCGTTCTTGACCGGCATGGTGAAAGCTCCCGCGCTCTTTCACATACCTTTGCGCATGATCCGCGGATCGCAGACGATAGGTCACTTCGTACGCAGAGGCGCTTTGAATCGCGACGTTGACGCTGCGCCCTAGTAGCGGGAGATCGTCGGGGACGACGTACGAAAGATACTCCGATCGTGAGTATATGCGCCCATCACACCCCACGAGTTCGGAGAGTTCGGGTGACCCGCGAAAAGAGCCGGTGGAAAGCTCGAACAAATATCGCGCGCTCGAGGCCTCACTCATGCCCCACCTGCACAGGACGCGACGCGCCGGCCGCTCATTAAGCTCCGCAATGCATGGTGCATGCCGGAAACGTAGCACGCCCATCGTCCGATAAGCGTCCGAAGATCACCGCACGCGGGCTAGGCCTTCGGTTTGTACGCGAATCCTTGAATAAATGCTTTGCCCGTTCCGCGGTCGCCCCAGACGGCCCAGATGTTGCCGGTCTTCGGGTCGATCGCGGTCGTATGGAAGCCGTTCGCGACGACCCGAGAAGCCAGCAACTTCGGCGTACCTGACCCAGCGACCGAGAAGAGCACCAGGCTCCTACCCGCGCATGCAAGCCAGCCGCGCGATTGGTCGAAACTGCATTGATCGACCTTGCCGGGATAGGCGATCTTATGTAAAAGCTTGCCGCCGCGACTGTAGACCGCAAGCGTACCGTTTTCACCCGCGGCAATCAGCGCGTGGCCCCGCTCATCGTATTGGAGCGGATGATTGTTGCTCAGCTGCGGCGTTGCGAAGACGCGTGCAACCTTGAGCGTGTGCGGATCGATCACCGCAATCTCGCCGAGATTCGAAATGTTCTGATAGACGTCGTGCGTTTGCGGATCGATCTGTATGTACTCCGGTTTGTGCCCGGGCAGCGCCACGGTGGCGATCACCTTGAACGTTGTCGTGTCGATGACGAAGATTCGCGTCCCGTCGTCTTCGTCGGCATAGATGCGCTTGAGGGTCGGGTCATAGGCGATGGCGTCGACGGGCCCCGCCACCTTTACGGTTCGCAGCACTTTCATGGCCACCGGATCGACCTCGCTCACGCTCTGCCCGCGGCCGTTGCCCGTATAGACGTGCCCGTTCGCCGGATCGACGGCCACCCCGGCCATCGGGCCGACCTGCACGAGGCCGAGTACCTTGCCCGTATCCGCGTCGGCAACCAGCAGCGCCTTGGCGCCGCCGTGGGCCGCGTAGACGCGCCGGCGGACCGGGTCGACGGTCACGTAATCGAATCCGCCGCCGGGCGTAACGGCCTGCGGTGCTGAGATCGGGATCAACGGCATCGGGTCATACTCCTATGAAGCGGCGAGCCTACGACGGCTTCACCTCGGTGTCGTGAAAAGTGCCTCGTTTGGCGGTGGTATCGAGCTCTAAATCTTCAAGCAGGTAATAGACAATCTTGCGGTCGTCGAAACCGACCTTGGCCAGTTCGCGCCCGCCGATTTCGACCACCTCGTGGATGTGCCCGGTCTGGCCGGCATAGGTATAGTTGACCGCGGTATAGTTCGGGTCGTTGGGCTTGGGATGCGGGATCGCGGTGACGCCCCGCAGCGGCGTGTTGTGCCGGTGCATGCCAGGCCCGTTCTACGCCGGGCCCCGATTCGCTTCGCCCGGGCGAAAAGAGGGGTCGTCAAAATGCGGATTGCATGATGAGGGATGGTCATCGCATTCCGGGGCAAACACCCCAAGATCCATCCCACCGCGTTCGTCGCTCCCACCGCCGTCTTGATCGGCGACGTGGAAGTAGGCGAGGAATCGAGTATCTGGTTCGGCGCGGTTTTACGCGGCGACAACGGGCCGATCCGGATCGGTGCGCGTACCTCCGTGCAAGATAACGCCGTTCTCCACGTCACCACGCTCACGCAAATCGACGATGACGTAACGATCGGCCACGCTGCCATCATGGAAGATTGCCATGTGAAGCGCCACGCGCTCATCGGCAGCAACGCCGTGTTGCTGAACGGCTGCGTCATCGGCGAAGGTTCGCTCGTGGCGGCGGGCAGCGTCGTCGGAGAACGCGTGGAGATTCCCGACCACGTTCTCGCAGCCGGCGTTCCCGCGAAGGTCAAGAAGCCGATCGAAGGCGAGGCCGCAACCTGGATCAAAATCGCCGCCGAGGAGTACGTGCATCTTTCGCGTGCCTATCTCGCCGAGTCCATCGGAACCCCCGCAGAGCATACGGAGCAATCATGACGCTCGTCCGGGATACCGTCGCCGCATTCATTCAAGAAGAGGGCCATAAAGTCGACGTCTCCGTGATCGACGAATCCGAGGGCGTCGCCGAATTGCTGTTTCGCACTCGCGGACAGGTGTTTTCGGTAACGACCCACGAGCGCAACCCGGACTTTTATACGCTGGCCACCGCCTACGAAATCCCCGACCTGGCGCGCGAAAACACCAACAACACCGAAACGCTCGCGATCGTACAGGGCGAATATCCGGAAGTGCAGTTCACGATGGCGCACGACGGCGGCCTCTTCATTGCGGCGGCGCAAGAGCAACCCGGATCGCCGGAAGCCTTTACGAAAGCGTTTTGGGACGTCGTCAATCGCGTGCGCGATGCCGGAAACACCGCCATCGAGCGCATCGTCGACCGCACTGAAAGCAAAGCCGCCGCCGATAAGTTCATCAACTCGCTCACGATGGGAGAGCGATGAACCCGGACGACGTCGGCGATTACATGCTGCCGCTCGAAGAAGCGCTCGACGACGAAGGCCTGCTCTTCACCCGCGACGACGACGACGACGCGCTACGCATCGCCTTTAAAAGCGAAGGCGACCGCTACTTCATCATCAGCTATCGCGACGATCCGTCGTTCGTCATGCTCGGCTCGGGTTGGGCCCTCCCCGCCGAGATCGATGTAGACGACGCCGTCGATGTCGCCAACGGATACAACGTCCGCAAAAAATTCGTCAAGACCGCCGTGTGGGAAGACCAGCGCGACGTCCTCTTCACCGTAGAGCTCTGCGTCAGTTCGGCCGACGAAGTCCGCCCGCACGTCGGGCGCCTACTCGACGTACTCCGCGAAACCGCGGCCGAATTTTTCGACGATCTCCGCGAAGACGACGACGATGACTAGCAAGCGCGCCATATCGTCGCAACGCGCATATTACGCTTCGTAGTAGATTTCGATCTCGTAGTTGTCGGGATCGACGAAATAGATCTGTCGTTCATTGCCTTCGCCGAAGGGGCCCGACATGATGTTGACGCCGCCGGCGCGCAAGCGTTCCGCCCAGGTGTCGACGTCTGCGGCCGACGCAACCTGGAAACCGAAGTGAAACTTGCCGCGCGCGGCCGGGGGACGCGAGCTGAGGATGAGTAGAAAATCGGGCCAGTGCACTTCGATTTCGTCGCCCGAGCGTTGGGTGGGAAGGCCTAATACGTCGCGGTAAAAACACTCCGATATCTCGAGATCGGAGACGCCGAGACTCAAATGCGACAGGCGCAGAGCGGCAGAATTTTTGGCACGTTCCATAGCACGGGGCTACTACGGCGGGGGGTAGTGCGATTCATCCGCATAGGGGACGAAGCGTGTGTATTCTTTCTGAAAACGCAGTTTGACCGTGCCGGTCGGCCCATTGCGATGCTTGGCGATGATGAACTCGGTCGCATCGGGCTCCGGGCCCTCCGGGTTATAGTAGCCATCGCGAAATAAGAAGGCGACCATATCGGCTTCTTGTTCGAGCGATCCCGAATCGCGCAGATCGGCGAGCATGGGACGCTTATCGTTGCGCGATTCCACGCCGCGGTTGAGCTGCGCCAGCGCGATGATCGGGACGCCTAAATCTTTGGCGGTCACCTTGAGCGTGCGGCAGATCTCCGAGAGTTCTTCGTTGCGGTTGGCGTTGCGCGTCAGCACGCCCGGCCGCAAGAGTTGCAGGTAGTCGATGAAAATCGCGGAGAGCTTGCCGCTCGATTTGAGCCTGCGGCAACGGCTGCGCACTTCGGTGACGCTGAGCGCACCGCTATCGTCGAGGTAGATCGAGAGTTCGTTCAGCGAGCTCATCGCACGGGAGATGCCCTCCCATTGATGCTGCTTGATATTGCCGCGGCGCATATCGTGCATCGAGAGTTCGGCTTCCGAGCAGATGAGGCGCTGGACGAGTTCGTCGTTCGACATTTCGAGCGAGAAGAACGCGACCGGCTCGTTATTTTCGCGGGCGGCCGCGACCGCCATGTTCAGGGCGAACGAAGTCTTACCCATGCCCGGGCGTGCGGCGAGGATCACGAAATTACCCGGCTGAAACCCGGTCGTCATCGCATCGACGTCTTTAAAACCCGAGGTGACGCCGGTACGATCGCCGCGCATGTGAAAGAGCCGATCGATATGATCGAAGGCGTCTTTCATCAAGCGATTCACCGGGACGAAATCGCCCGACATCTGGCGTTCGCCGATTTGGTAGACGAGTTGCTCGGAGGCGTCGAGCGCCTCTTCGACATCTTCTTCGGCTTCGTAGCCCAGTTGCGTGATCTGCGTTCCGGCGTGAATCAGCGAGCGCAGAATCGCCTTCTCGCGCACGATTTTGGCATAGTAGCTGGCCGATGCGGCGGTCTGCACGGTATCCATCAGGGCGCTGATGTACGACAGGCCTCCGACGCGCTCCAGAGCATCGCGTTGACGCAGGGCTTCGGTGACGGTGATCTTATCCAGCGGTTCGCCGCGATCGTAGAGATCGAGCAGCACGGCGTAAATCGTTTCGTGGACGTGAGCGTAGAAATCGGGCGGCTTGACGATTTCGCCGACTTTGTCCATGATCTCGCGGTCGACCAGCACCGAACCCAGAAGCGCCATCTCGGCTTCCAGGTTGTGCGGGGGAATACGGTCGATCGTCGTGACGGAAAATTGTGGAACGCTCATGTGCTACGAGTGCTCTTGCGCCGGGCACCCTGTGTACGACCTTGCGAACGACGTGTGGACGGCTTGTGGATTCGCAATTCGCGCATCGCTTGCTCGACGTCCGCGATCGAGACGACATCGACGCCGGCCAGGGACGTATCGATCTCTCGGGCGTTCTCCTTGGGCACCAGCATGGTGCGCATGCCGGCCTGGCGCGCCGCGTAGAGCTTCTCGACGACGCCGCCCACGGCACGCACTTTGCCCTGAATCGAGAGTTCGCCGGTGATGGCGACGTCTTGCGGCAACGGCGTTTTGGTGATCGCCGAGTAGAGCGCGATGAAGATCGCCAGGCCCGCGGATGGCCCGTCGATGTTCCCGCCGCCCACGATATTTACGTGAACGTCGAAATCGGTCGTATCGATGCCGGTGAACGCGCGCATGACGCTCGTGGCGTTGAAGACCGAATCTTTGGCCATCGAGCCTGCGGTATCGTTGAAGCGAATCGTTCCTTTGCCGGGCAGCTTGGCCGGAAAGGCGACCGCTTCGATTTCGATGATGCTGCCCAAATAATGCAGTACGCCCAAACCAAACGTCTTGCCGACTTCGCGTTTTGCGCGAGCTTTCACGAGCGTGTGTTGCACCAAACGACTCGTTTGCACCACGGCGCGGACGTCGTCCTCGCCGATGGTGACGCTTCCGCCGCGTTGCTTGGGATTGATGCGGTAAAGGGCTTGCCCGTAGGCGTCGGCGACGATTTGCACCGCCTTGCGGCCTTCGATCGTGTACGATGCGATCGACTGCGGCACGCCGCGTGCGGCGCGCGCCCCCAAGCGCTTGATCGCCCCTTGGACGATCGAGACGACTTGCGACTGGGTGAGCGGTTGGAAGTAGATTTCGGCGCAACGCGAACGAATCGCCGGGTCGATATCCTCCGGATCGCGCGTGGTCGCGCCGATCAACACGAAATCGGCCGGGGCACCTTCGCGAAAGAGCCGCTTGATGTACTCGGGGACGTTGGGGGCGTGTTCGTCGTAGTACGACGACTCGAAGAACACGCGCTTGTCTTCGAGCACTTTGAGCAGCCGCGTCTGCAACAGCACGTCGAGTTCGCCGATTTCGTCGATGAACAGTACGCCGCCGTGCGCTTTGGTGACCAGGCCGAGCTTTGGTTCCGGAATCCCGGCGTCCGCAAACTCGCGGCGGCTTCCCTGATAGATGGGATCGTGCACGCTACCCAACAACGGATTGGTGGTCTCGCGGGGGTCCCAGCGCAGCGTCGTGCCGCTCACCTCGACAAAGGGCGCGTCCTTTGCGAATTGGGTGTGCGGCCGAGCCTTGGCGAGCTCGAGTGCCAACCGCGCAACCGTCGTCTTGCCGACGCCGGGCGGGCCGTAGAGAATGACGTGTTGCGGGTAGGGCGAGCCGACTTTTGCCAGCAATGCTTTTATCGCGGCTTCTTGGCCGACGATTTCGCGCAACGACTGGGGGCGCAGTTTCGCAAGCGCGGAAGCCGCGAGGCTGCGTTGCGAAAGCGCCTCGAGGGCTGCAAGTTTGGCCTGCGTCGCGGGCGTTTCCGGGCCGCCGTCTTCGCGTAGCGCTTCGAGCTTGAGATCTTTGAGATACTCTTGGTGGCGCACGGACATCTTTTCGCTCACCTTGCGCTCGATCGCATCGCCGACGCTCTTCTGCGCGATGATGTCGGCCATCGCTTCTTCGATTTCGGCAATCGCGCGACGCTGTTGCGCCCGCGTGGTCGCTCGTTCGATGGTGGGGTCTTCAAAGACGAGTCGCTGCAGGGCGCAGAGCCGGTCGGAAAGGTTGGCGGAGCGCATCAGCTTGAGCGCGCTCACTTTGCCGGCTCGCAGCACGAGCTTGTCTTGCCCGAGAACGTTGGCGAGCATGTCGTAGAGGGCCGCGACGTAGCGCGTCAACTCGTCTTCGACACCGAGTTTGCGTCGAAGACGAGCGGCGGCCTGATGATCCGTGCTACCCGCCATTGCCGGGCCTCTCTCGGGGCGGCTTACGCCGCGACGACGCTGATCGTCGCTTTCGCGACGACGTTCTTGTGGAGCTTGATCTCCACCGGATAGGAACCGAGCGCCTTGATCGCACTCTTTATTTCGATCTTATGTTTATCGACGGCGATCGAAAGCGCGTGATGGATGGCATCGGCGACGTCGGCATTCGTGATAGACCCGAACAGCTTTCCGTTACCGCCGGCCTTGACTTTCACCGCAAGCTGCGTCTGTGCGAGTTTGTCGGCGAGTTCTTTGGCCTCCGAGAGTACGAAGGCGTCGCGCTTATCTTGTGCTTTTTTTTGCTCGTCGAGCTGTGCGAGCATGCCTTTGTTCGCCTCGGCGACGAGGTTACGCGGCAATAAAAAATTGCGCGCGTATCCCTCGGCGACTTCGACGACTTGGCCCTTCTTGCCGAGCGCTTTAACATCGCTCAGAAGAACGACTTTCATGTTGTGTACTCCGTGTTACTCCGAAACGTAAGGTAAGAACGCAATCACGCGAGCGCGTTTGATCGCGACGGTGAGCATGCGTTGATGCTTGGCGCAGTTGCCCGAAATGCGGCGCGGAACGATCTTACCGCGCTCCGACACGTACTTCTTGAGCCGGTTGACATCGCGATAGCTGACGTCGATGGCCTTGTCGGTGCAAAAATTACAGGGCTTGCGCTTGGGACGCCGATCTTTCGGCGAGCGCTTAGTTTTGCTGGCTGCCTTGGGTGCCACGTTCAGTTGTCCTTTCGACTAGGTGGTTGACGACCACATCGCCCAGGCTTGAGCGTGTAGTCCTAGCCACGTCACCCCGCGGATTCGGTGCGACGACCGGCCACAGCCGGATTTCTATGCTAGGTGCCCGGGAATGGCTCCCAGGCAACAGGGCAGATAGTATCATGGTTACCCCGCAGATTCCACCCCCGAAGGAGCAGAATCGCGGGATTGGGGACTCCACACACCCGAACGTACGTTCGAGCCCGGCGGAGCCGCTCCTGCTTATTTGCGGCGCTTGCTCAATTGAACGGCGTGGACGTACCGCGCGATCTCCTCGCGCGTGAACCCGTCGATCCCGTAAAACGAGAGCCCGTAACTCTGGGCCCCGCTCCCGGCGGCGTTCCTCGAAAGGACGCGAGCCCGGAGGACCATGAGTTCAAACGGTCTGCGGAGGTCGGCGCGGCCGGCACCCTTGAAGGTCGCCGTGTGTAGGTCGAAGGCGATCGTCTCCTCCGGATAGACCTTCAATACGTCGGATGGGAGCGTGAAGCGCAGCTCTACAAACATGCCGACGAGCAAGCTCGACGGGCAGATCAGCGAGAGGCCTCCGCTGGAAATGTCCCCGGCTTTGCCGGGCAGCAACTCGCCTTTATCCGCCCGGTACTGTACGGCGATCTGCGAGACCACCCGGACGTCGGAACGGGCCCGATCGGTCGAGGGAAGGTTGGCGACGTGGCGCTCGAGCGAGCGGGAGAGCGCATAGCGGCGATATACGTCGGAAATGGCCCGCGCCAGCGCGTCGGTCTGGGCCGCGCTCATCTGGTCGAGCATAACGATGTATGAGAAGCGCTGGCCCGCCGGAACGCGGGAGATAACGCGGCCGATCGCCCGCGCCGACGGACGCCCGGGGATACCGAATTCGAACTCCACGACATCGTTACGGACCAGCAGCGCCACCGTACGAAGGCGGCATTGCGACGAGGTGATATGCTCGACGGTCGCGCTCGCGCCGGAAACGTTCCGGGAATGGAGCGTAGTCTCGTGGTCTAAGACGATGCTACCGGCTACGGGTTCAGACTCTTTCTGCCGCTCGTCCTTGACGCTCGTCTGGGGCGAGGAGGAAATCCATGACATAATTATGGCCTGCTCTACTTTAAGGGAAATTTACTGGCTCATAACTTTCATCGGCCGCTCGCTCGCCCGCAGTCAGCTCCCCAACGTAATCGTTCCGTTAAGCTAGGACTTAGGACCCACCGCCGCGCTTAGCTTATTAGAAGAGATTCCAGAGATACTGGTTATAGACTTCGTGGTGGTATTGCACTTCCTGCGCCTTCACAAACGTTCCGAGCAGGCGCGCGCAACGATCGGCACTCGCCTGTTTGAGTTCGGCATAGCGTTTTTTCACGTCCTCGCCCAGCAACGCCGTCGTCCATTCCGAATTGCGGAAATCGGCTAACGCATCGTAGATGTTGTCGGGCAAATACCGCTCGGCTTGGCGGAGGTTTTTGAGACTGCTGATCGTGCCTTCCAGCCCCGTTTGAAAGACCGCGAGCATCACCATATAGGGGTTCGCGTCGGGCCCGACGCTACGCACCTCGACGCGGGCGCTCCGTTCGTTGCCGATCGGGATACGCACCATCGAGCCGCGGTCTACGGCGGAGGCCTTGATTTGATTGGGCGCTTCGAAGTGCGGGTCGAGACGGCGATAGGCGTTGACGCTCGCGTTGAGCATCAAACACACATCGCTGCCGTGCGTTAGAATGCGGTCGACGAACTCCCATGCAAACGGGCTGAGCTGCTCCTCGCCTTTCGCATCCCAAAAGAGATTCTTTCCCGCTTTGCTGACCGAGACGTTGGTGTGCATGCCGCTGCCGTTCACTCCGACGACCGGCTTGGGCAGGAAGCTCACCGTCATGCCCAGGCGCGTGGCGACTTGGCGACAGATGAGTTTATAGAGCTGGATTTGATCGGCCGCGGCAACGACCTCGCCGTAGCTGTAATTGATTTCGAACTGCGAGGGCGCGACTTCGGGATGATCTTTCTCGTTCTCAAACCCCATCGCGCGTTGCACTTCGGCAACCGTATCGATAAAGGTTCGCAGCGGATCGCCCGGCAGCGAATGGTAATAACCGCCGGTGTTGACGTATTCGAACTTGCCGGTTTCGTGGTAACGGCGCTCGGCATCGAGGCCCTGGAAGAGAAAGCCCTCGATTTCGTTCGCAGCGGCGAGCGTGTAGCCGTCCTTTTCGTAATACTTCGTCGAGAGGCGCTTGAGACGGCCGCGCACGTCGCCGGCAAACGGCGACCCGTCGCGATCGATCACGTCGCCGAAAACAAGCACTTTGCCGGGGCCGAACACGTCGGCCGGAGCCCAATAGAACGCACTCCAATCGAGGTACAGGCGCAGATCGCTCTCGCGCTGCGGCGTAAATCCGCGGATCGACGAGCCGTCGAACGTGAGGTTATCGCTGTTCTTCAGCAGAAATTTCTTGTCGTAGTCCAGCATGTGCAGCCGGCCTTCAAGGTCGGTGAACAGGACGGTAACGGCTTTGATCCGAGGCTCGTCTGCGAGGTACTTTAGCCGCTCTTTCTGGATCTGTTCCGCAGGCACGCGCTCGGCGCGTTGCCGCTTGGCCTTAAGATTCAGATCCTCTAGCTCGGCGTACGTGAGCATGAGAAAATCGCGCAGTTCGGTCATGGTGTAGCCTCGTTCTCCTTCGATTGCCGGTTGGGTCCCTGGACGCTTACACAACACCGAAGCCGTGCCTTTGTGCATTTGGTTAAAGAAGCGCAACGCCCGTTGGAGGCCGCGGGTTCATTTGTAACGTGATCCCGATTTCCGTCCTCGATCTGGCTCCCGTCATCGAGGGTAAGACACCCGCCGACGCCTTCCACAACTCGCTGAGTCTTGCGCAGCACGCCGAAGCCTGGGGCTACCACCGCTACTGGCTGGCCGAGCACCACAATATGCCCGGGATCGCGAGCGCGGCGACCTCGGTCGTCATCGGCTATATCGCCGGGGGCACCACGACGATCCGCGTCGGCTCCGGGGGCGTCATGCTGCCCAACCATGCCCCCTTGGTGATTGCCGAGCAGTTTGGCACGTTGGCCTCGCTCTACCCCGGACGGATCGATCTCGGCCTCGGCCGGGCGCCCGGAACCGACCAGCGCACGGCCCGGGCGCTGCGCCGCGAGCTGAACGATAGCGCCGAGCGCTTTCCGAACGACGTTCTCGAGCTGCGCGAGTATTTTGAGCCGGAACAGCCGGGGCAAGCGATTCGCGCCGTACCGGGTGCCGGGCTCGACGTCCCCATCTGGCTGCTGGGATCGAGCCTGTTTAGCGCGCAGTTGGCGGCGGCCCTCGGCCTGCCGTTCGCATTTGCGTCGCACTTCGCGCCCGACTTACTGATGCAGGCACTCGCGATCTATCGCAGCCGCTTTCAGCCGTCGCCCGACCTCGCTAAGCCCTATGCCATGGCGTGCATCAGCGTCTTCGCCGCCGAAACCGACGAAGAAGCGCGCCGCCTTTCGACCTCGATGCAACAGCAATTCATCAACCTGCGCCGCGGTACGCCGGGACTGTTGCAGCCCCCACTCGATTCGACCGACGGCGTGTGGTCGCCGATGGAACAAGCGGGCTTGGAGCACACCATGATGTACGCCGTCGCGGGTTCGCCGGCGACGGTTCAACGCGGCATCGCCGCCTTCGTGGAATCGACGGGTGTCGACGAACTGATGATCGCCGGACAAATCTACGACCACGCCGCGCGCCTGCGCTCGTACGAAATCGTGGCCAACGTCGCGATGAGCGCGCCCACCCCTTTGCACCGCTAATACAGCAAGAGCGTTTACCGATGCCGCCCACCAAAGGCTATCGATATGGCCTTGCTGCAGGCGTAGCGGCAGGCCCGGCCGGGCGGAGTAATTTCTCCGAGCGTGAAAACCGGATACCCGGGTAACACGCTTGGAGGGACGAGCTATGAGCGGAGTTCGAGTGCTGGTGGGCACGCGCAAAGGTGCGTTCGTATTAACCGCCGACGGTAAGCGCGAGCGCTGGAAGATCGATGGGCCGCACTTCCCAGGCTGGGAAATCTACCACGCGAAAGGCTCACCGGCCGATCCCCAGCGGCTGTATGCTTCGCAGAGCAGTAGCTGGTTCGGCCAGGTCATCCAGCGTTCAAGCGACGGCGGCGCCACGTGGGAGCCGGTCGGTAACGCGTTCGCGTACGACGGCATTCCCGGGACCCATCAGTGGTATGACGGCACGCCCCACCCGTGGGAATTCGCGCGCGTATGGCATCTGGAACCGTCCTTGCAAGACCCGGATACGGTGTACGCGGGGGTCGAGGATGCGGCGCTGTTTCGCTCGACCGACGGCGGCACGAATTGGCAGGAGCTCTCGGGACTGCGCAAGCACAACACCGGCGCGTCCTGGCAGCCGGGCGCAGGCGGCATGTGCCTGCACACGATCCTCCTCGACCCCAGCAATCCACAGCGCATCTTCGTGGCGATCTCCGCCGCCGGGGCGTTTCGCAGCGACGACGGCGGAACGACTTGGAAGCCGATCAATCGCGGCCTTCGATCCGAGTACAATCCCGATCCAACCGCCGAAATCGGCCATTGCGTCCATCGCATCGCCCAGCACGCGCAACGCCCGAACGTGCTTTTCATGCAAAAACATTGGGACGTGATGCGCAGCGATAACGGCGGCGACGATTGGCATGAGGTGAGCGGCAATCTGCCGACCGACTTCGGCTTTCCGATCGATCTCCACGCGCACGAACCCAATACGGTGTACGTCGTGCCGATCAAGAGCGATTCACAGCACTTTCCGCTCGACGGCAAGCTTCGCGTCTACCGAAGCCGCACCGGCGGCGACGAATGGGAAGCGCTGACCAACGGGTTGCCGCAGAGCGACTGTTACGTGAACGTGCTACGCGATGCGATGGCGGTCGATTCGCTCGATAGCTGCGGCATCTATTTCGGTACCACGGGCGGCCAGGTGTACGTCTCACCCGATGCCGGGGACCACTGGGAAGCGATCGTTCGCGATTTGCCGCCGGTGCTCTCGGTCGAGGTACAGACACTCGCATGATTCGTGTCGTGCTTCCTGCGAATCTCCGAGCGCTCGCGCGCATCGAAGGAGAGACGAGGCTCGATATCGCCGGCGACGCGTCGGTGCGGAACGTCTTGGATGCGCTCGAGGCGGCATATCCGATGTTGCGCGGGACCATTCGCGACCAACATACGTTTCAACGCCGCGCCTACGTGCGATTCTTTGCCTGCGAACGCGATCTGTCCCACGAGTCGCCCGACGCACCGCTGCCCGTCGCCGTCGCAGATGGATCGGAGCCGTTGCTCGTCGTCGGCGCATTGGCCGGTGGATAGTGCAACCGCGAGGACCGACCGTTCGTGAGTCCTGAATGGCTCGGTGCGATCGCCTCGATCGCGACCTTGTTTTTGGTCGCTGCGTCGGCGATTGCGGCCTTACTGCAGATGCGGCATATGCGCAACGCAAATCAGATCGTCGCGCTAACGGAGATTCGCGAAACGCTCGAATCGCCCGTCTTCCATGCAGCCATGATCTACGTGTTGCGCGAATTGCCGAAGCTCAGCGAAGACCCGGAAATGCGGCGCAAAATGCTCGGCGTTCCGCTTCCGCAGGAATTCGAGCAAGCGCGAACCATCGCCACGTTCTTCGAGAGCCTTGGCGTGTTCGTGAAGAACGGCGCGATCGGTCGCGCGATTACTTTCGACATGTGGGGTGACGCAATACGCAACAGCTGGGATCGGCTGGCTCCGTGGATCGTCAACCGACGTCACATTAGTCACAACATCGCGCTATTCGAAAACTTCGAATACCTCGCCGTTCTGTGTCACGAATTCAAAAAGAGCCACCCGGGGGGCACATACCCCAGCCGCGTGCCGCGTATGCCGGCCGTGGCGCTCTGGCCGGAAGCCGAGTAACGCGCCAGACCGGCTAATTCGTTACGGCTGCGGCTGCCTTGTTTAGCGCCGCATCGAAGGCGCTGTAATCGCTGCGCGAGAGATCGAACGAGCCCAATCCGTCAACCGGATCGGCAATCGAGACGCGCACCGTCGGGCCACCGGCAAGCAACAGGACATCGAGCGCATGCGTTTCCGTCTCCGCCATGGAGCCCGAAGCGACATATTTTTGCGCGCTCACGTGCCGAGCTTTTTCCCAGAGCCCTAACAGTGTATTGAGATCGCTCTTTACAAAACTATAGGTGAACGTCTGCGAAGGGGTGGTGACGCCGATAATGCCGATAACTTCGGAACCGTCGGTATAGTTCGCCACGACGAGCTTCGCATTGCTCGAGGAAAACGAAGAAACCACGTGGAGACCGTCGGCGGCGCGAACGGGCGAAGAGGAAAGGGTCAGGACCGCGATTATAGTGACCGCGGTCGCAAAAAGCCGTTTATACATGAATAGGACGCTAACGGCTGCGAGGCCGCTTGTCAAGCAGGCCGAGCAAGGCCCGCCTTTATCACATGGAGGGGATCTCGACGGGATCGAGGCCGGCAAGTTCGGCCTCGGTGAAGATGCTCGAACGCGTCAGG
>Ga0307373_10001923_pt1 | contig 38253 bp, 33 predicted proteins | sample OX2MG_FD_202534 | JGI IMG/M metagenome (GOLD analysis project Ga0307373, IMG submission 202534) | Soil microbial communities from Risofladan, Vaasa, Finland - OX-2 | ecosystem: Environmental > Terrestrial > Soil > Coastal area > Acid sulfate soil | place: Finland: Risofladan, Vaasa | collected...
CCGCGTTTGTGCTGACCCAGCAGTTCGGGCTCTCCTACGAGGAGACGGCCGCCGTCTGCGGATGCGCCGTCGGCACGATCCGCTCCAGGGTCGCCCGTGCGCGCGCCGACCTCATTGCGCTTCTCGATGACATGAACGAGCTGCCGAACGCGCGTCGTCAGCGGAACTGAGGGGAGCGTGGGCCGGAGCTGCCGCTCAATCCCGCGGGGCTGGGCTGGGGACGGAACGCGCCGTCGCCCAGCCTGGCCGCACCGTCAGCGTGCGACGAGCACAGGGCAATGCGCGTGGTGCACGCACTTGGTCGAGATGGATCCCAACAGCAAACCCGTGAAACCCCCGAGCCCGCGCGTTCCAACGACCAACAGTGACGCACCGTCGCTCGCATCGATGAGCACCTGAGCCGGTTCACCCGCGATCACCAAGCCCTCGAGGTCGAGCCCCTCCTTCGCCGACAACTTGGCGAGAGCACGGTCCAGGACTTCCTGAGCGGCACTCTGCAGCGTCGCGGCGTCTCGGTGCGGCTCGGTGACGACGAAACGCGTCGTCTCGTAGGCATGCACCACCTTCAACGGTGCACCACGGAGTCGAGCTTCTGCGGCGGCCGTCTCCAGGGCTCGGTCGCTGTTGGCGGATCCATCGACGCCTACAACCACCTTCTCGACATTCTGAATCGTGGTCATCATCTACCTCCTCGGAGCGGGACCTGCCAGACCTTGCAGCGGGTCTGCCGGACGTTAGCCGGGTGTCGCGCTTCGAGAGTAGGCCTCGACTCGGTCTCCACACAGGGCCGAATGGCTCCACGGCACCTGAGCTCCACGGCGCCATGCCCATCGCCCGGGTCGGAGTCACCACTCGGTGAGCGTCCAGACACCGGGGACCGCGACGTCTCCCGCGTCGACACCCGCGAACGCCGACGCCGCGTCCTTGAGATGGGCGATGGACTCCTCGGACCTCCCGGCCGCATGGAGCAGGTCCGCCAGGTTCGAGTGCAGAGCGGCGAGCCGGTGCACGTCACCGTGTTCCTCTCCCCGCCGGAGCGCTTCTCGCGCCACCGCGAAAGCCTCGTCCTGCCGCCCCACCTCGGCCAGGAGGCGGGCGAGGTTGTTGAGTGCCGCAACGGTCGGCGCCGGATCGTCGAGTGCCTGTGCAGCCTCGAGGCTCGACCGGAACGACCGCTCGGCGGCTTCGGGGCGACCGACGAGCATGGCGAGCACCCCCGTGACGTTGTGCGCTTGGGCCAACGCCGAGGGATCGCCCGTGGCTTGCGCCTCGTCGAGCGCTCTCGATGCCCAGGAGGCGGCATGCGGATCACGGCTGCGGTACGCGACGAAGGCACGGTCTGCAACGATGCGGGCGCGAAGGACGGGATCGTCGGCAGCGAGGAGCGCGGCGTGGAGATGCGCGGCGGCGAGCGCCCCGTCACCGATCCGGTCGTGCACGGCGGCGAGGCGATGCTCGATCCGCGCGACGGCGGGGTCGCTGGGTGCTCCCTCGGCCGCTGCATGCTCCAATTGCATGAGCGCTTCCCTGTACCGGCCGAGCGCGATGAGCACGTCGGCGATGGCCAGGCGGGATTCGGTTGCAGGATGGCCCAGCTCGAGAGCACGCCGCAGGTGCTCGAGCGCCTCGACGCGCGCATAGAGGGAGAGCGAGCGCTGCGCGGCACGCCATGACCATTGTGCGGCGGCTTCTTGTCGCCCGGAGCGCTCCAGATGCGCCGAGACCGCGGCGAAGCGCGCGCTCCCGCCGATCTCCCCGGCGCGGCGTGCGAGCACGTCGGCGGCGCGGCCGTGCAGCAGGCGCCGACGCGAAGTCCCGCAGGAGTCGTAGGCCACCAGTCGCAGCGTGTCGTGCGGAAACTCGTACGTCGGCGATCCGTCTCCCGCTGACATCCGTTCGACGAGCAGGCCGCGCGACAGTGCCTCGTCGAGTGCGTCAGCCACTTCGAGGGCGCTCCGTCCGCTCGTCACGCGCAGGGTCTCGGCGTCGTAGCCGCTGCCGAGCACGGCTGCGGCTGCGATGAGCTGTGCCGTCGTCTCCGAGGCCGTGGCGAGGCGCTGCTGCAGCAGCCGACGCACCGCGGACGGGACGTCCGGGGGCATCGCCCCGATGTCGCCGCCGTTTTCCGCCCCCTCCGCCAGCGTCTTGGCGTACGCGACGACCAACAGCGGCAGCCCTTCGGTCCTCTCGAGCAGTTCGAGGGCGACGGCGGCTGAGAGCCCCTTGGCCTCGAGCACCCGGGTGATCTCGTCGAGGCCGAACGGCTTCGGTGCGTAGGTGGCGCACCGGTCCGACGACGTCAGCTCGTCGAGCACGGTCCTCAGGGTCAGAGGGGCTCCCGCCTCCGTTTGCCAGGTCACAACCACCAGCACAGGCAACGCGTCGAGGCGCCGAAGCACGTAGGCAAGGAGGCGCGCAGACGTCTCGTCGATGTGCTGGGCGTCTTCGATGACGATGACGCCCGGGCGCGATCGACGAGCGGCCACGCCCAACGCCGATGCCACCGCCTCGAAGAAGCGCAGCTGCGCGCCGGGGGTCTCGAGCGGTGCGACCGCTGCCTCGCTCGCCCGGTCCATTTCGGGGACGAGGCGAGCAACCTCCGCCGAGTCGCGAGATCCGAGCTGCCGGACGAGGTCCGGGTCGCACGCGAGCGCCGCACGAAGGAGCGATGCCACGCACCCCAGTTCGAGCAGTTGCTCCCCCGGGAGGCAGCGGGCGTGGATCCAGGAGCCCCCCGCGCCCACGGTCTCGCGGAACGCGTCCATGATCCGGGTCTTGCCGGACCCGGCGGGACCGGCGACGACGGCCACCCGCCCAGACTCTCCGCACTGCTCGAGGTCGGCCACGAGTGCCGTGAGGATCGAATCCTGCCCGACGAAGGGCGCGGGCTTCTCCCTCCCCCCGCCACTTCGGCGGTCGCCGTGGCCGATCACCGGAGGAAAGCTCGGCATTGCCCGGGCACCTCCTGAGGGCGGCGGCCCGAGACGATCGGCTCGGATCAGCTCGTACAGCTCCGTCGTCGGGGTCAACGGTTCGACACCGAGTTCCTCTTCGAGTACCCGGACGCAGCTGCGGTACTGCGCGAGCGCTGCTGCCCGCTGGTCCGTCCAGGCCAGCAACCGCATCAGCGCCTGGTGCGCCGGTTCGTGGAGCTCGTCGAGCGACAGCCACCGCGTGGCGTGGAGCAATGCGGTGTCGAGCGCGCCGGTCGAGGCGTGCGCGTCGACCAAGCGAGACAGCGCGGCACCCAACCGCCGCCGTTGCTCGTCCGCCATGCGTTCGTGCCAGTGGTCGAATTCCGCACCCGCACGCGCCCGGAATCCTGCGAGGAAGTCGCCCCGGTACAACGACGCTGCCTCCGCGAGCGACAACGGGTCACCGGTGTTCCCAAGGCGCTCGAACTCCCAGAGGTCACACCATACCTGCGAGGAGTCAAGCGCGACCGTCGTCCTCGTGACGTCCAGCGCCGGGCCGACCGCTCCCGCCGTCACCGAGAGCGTCCGCCGGAGCGACGCACGGGCGTGCGTGTCGTCGGATTCGGGCCAGAGCGCAACGGCCAACCCCTCCCTCGTCCGGGGACCGGCGGTTCCTGCGAGGAGCGCGAGCAGGGCGACCGACTTCCGCGTGTCGAACGTGGCCGGCACGCCGTCCTGCTCGACCACCGGCGGCCCGAGGAGCCCTAGCCGGAGCATCGGAATCGGCGTACGGTAACGGCGGAGCGTGACGGTTTCTTCGACACAATCGGGAACCGTAACGCTCTCGGAACGCCTCGGGCATACCGTGCGAACGGCGGGTTCGTCCGGTGGAGGGAAGGAGGTACGGGATGCCCCAGATCGTCGGGCGTCTGCCGCGGCGGAAGAGCGGCGAGACGGGCGGACCGGGCACGGATCCCCTACTCGTCGAGCGCGCACCCGCCGGGCCGGATGGCACAGCCGCAGGCGGGGGCGTCTGGCACCCGCCGAGCCCCGAATCCGGTCGAGCCCCGCAATTCGAGGTCGACATCGCGCCCAACGACCCGATCATCGGCTACTTCCAGGGAGCGCCGGGCTCGGTGGACATCTCGTCGCTCCGCCTGGAATCACCCGCCCTCGAGGCCATGCGCGCCGCCGGCGTCGTGCTGGCGGTGCCACTCGTCGTCTCGGGCGAGCTGATCGGCCTCGTCCTGCTCGGGGCGCGGCGCTCGGAACGCGGGTACTCGGGCGAGGACCGCCGTCTTCTGGACGCGCTGGCGAGCTATGCGGCTCCGGCCCTGCGCATGGGACAATTCGCCGAGCAACAGAAGGTCGAAGCGTTACGGCGGGAGCGGATCGAACAGGAGCTCCTCGTCGCCCAGCTGATCCAACAGCAGTTCCTCCCCAAGTCGTTGCCCGACCTGACCGGCTGGCAGTTGACGGCCTTCTATCGCCCCGCGCGCACCGTTGGCGGCGACTTCTACGACTGCATCGAGCTCCCCAACGGGAGGGCGATGGTGGTCGTGGGCGACGTCACGGACAAAGGGGTGCCTGCGGCCCTCGTCATGGCGAGCACCCACTCGCTCCTGCGCTCCGTGGCGCCTCGCCTGCTCTCGCCGGGCGCGACGCTCGCCCACGTGAACAACCTGCTGTGTGGGGACATCCCCGCCCACATGTTCGTGACCTGCATCGCGCTCGTTCTCGACCCTCGGACCGGGCACATCGACTTCGCGAACGCCGGGCACGATCTGCCGTACCTGCGGACGCGCGAAGGCGTCGTCGAGTTGCGTGCGACGGGGATGCCCCTCGGGCTCATGCCCGAGATGTCCTACGACGAGAAGACCACGACCCTGAGCCCCGGAGACCACATCCTCCTCCACAGCGACGGGCTCGCGGAGGCGCACGACGATGCCCGGGCGATGTTCGGGTTCCCCCGGGTCGCACAGCTTGCCGGAAGGGCGGCCTCCGGGCAGGCGCTGATCGATCTGTGCCTCGAGGAGCTCGAGAGGTTCAGCGGCCCGGGCCACGAGCAGGAGGACGACATCACCCTCGTCACGCTCGAATACACGCACCAGGTATCGCGGAATGGCGCACCCGCGGAGCTGGCGGAGGTGCCGGGATGAGGCGCCCCGCCCCGAACCCCGAGGAGCTCGCGCGCTTCGACGTCCCGAGCGAGCCGGGCAACGAGCGGCTCGCGATGGCTCGGGTCACGGCGGCGGTGGAAGGCGCCGGCCTCACCGAAGACCAGCTCGAACGCCTCAGGACGGCGGTCGCCGAGGCCACGATGAACGGGATCGAGCACGGCAACGACGGCCGGGCCGACGTCCCGGTCGAGGTCGTGGTTCTCCGGGACGAAGACGCCGTCGTCGTGACGGTCACCGACCTGGGCGGCGCGCGGCAGCGGGGGAACGCCGCCGAGTCGCCGGACATCGAGGCCAAGCTCGCCGGACTCCAGCGACCTCGCGGATGGGGCCTCTTCTTGATCGAGCACATGGTCGACGAGGTCGCGGACACGACGGAGGGCGACCGTCACACGGTCCGCCTCGTCATACGGCACACGGAGTGGAGCGACGGAGGAGGGTTCGATGGCCGGCGACGCTGACGTGGTCGTGCGCGACCTTGCGGGCACCATGGTGTTGGAGCTGCACGGCGTCGTCGATCGTGGAGTCGCCGACCAGCTGACCAAAGCCTACGAACAGGGACGCGCCGACGCGCCGGCTCGTGTGGTGCTCGACTTCTCGGACACCGAGTACATCAACTCGAGCGGCATCGCGCTCATCGTGAGCATCCTCGGCCGTGCAAGGTCCGAGGGTCTCAACGTTGCCGCATTCGGTCTTTCGGACCACTACCGGCACATCTTCGACATCACGCGGCTGTCGGACTTCATCGATGTCTGCCCGGATCTCGACACGGCACTCATGGCGCCCGGGCAACGGCGCTGAAGCACTGGAATTGGAGGGACCACATGGAAGCGCCAACCGTCACCATGCACGTACGACATCCCGTCGAGGACGTCGCCGTCATCGACATCAGCGGGGAGGTGACGGCGGCCTGCGAAGCGGAGCTCATGGTGGCGTACGAGTCGGCCAGCACGCCCGGGACGAAGCTGATCGTCCTCAACTTCTCGCGCCTTCAGTACATGAACAGTGGTGGGATCGGCATGCTCGTCACCCTGCTGGTGCGAGCGAACCGTCACCATCAGGCGGTGCGCGCCTTCGGCCTGTCTGAGCACTACCGCCAGATCCTGGCGCTCACCCGCCTGGACGAGGCGATCGCCGTGTGCGACGACGAGGCGTCGGCGCTCGCGACGGAGCCGTCGGGACGGACGAGGTGAGCGCGGCGGGGGCGACGCCCGACGGCGCCGGAGGAGGGCGCGCACGCGAGGCGCGCGAGAACTGGGCCGCGCACGTCGAGTCGCTCGAGGTCGAGCAACGGCCCGGCGTGCGGGGAACCAACGTCGCCGGCAGACGCCTCAACGGCGCCATTCAGGGATTCGGCAAGCTCTGGCAGAAGACCTACGCGCTGACCGGGCTCACGGTCACCCCGGAGGCGGCGATCTCGGAGTGGAAGGCGCACTTCGCCGACTTCTGGCCAGCCGGGAACCGGTTCGCCGGGAGCTTGACCGGGATCCAACCGGGTGAGGTTGCCCTGCTCGACCTCGCGATCGGCGGAACGAAGCTCTCGACGGGCGTGCTCGTGCTCTACGCCGACGAACGCTCCTTCACGTTCATGACGCCTCAGGGCCACATGTTCGGGGGCTGGATCACGTTCTCGGCCGAACCGGTCGCCGACGGGACCACCACGGTGCAGGTCCAGGTCCTCATGCGGGCGAGCGACCCGATCTACGAGATCGGCCTCGCGTGCGGAGGCCACCGCAAGGAGGACGCCTTCTGGCGCCAGACGTTGTCGGCACTTGGGCGCCACCTCGGCGAGCCGTCGCCGGCGGTCCGCGAGCACAACGTCTGCGTGGACTCGCGCCGGCAGTGGGGGCGATGGAGGAACGTCTGGTACAACGCCGCGGTGCGCAGCATGGGCCAGACGATCGTGAGCCCCTTGGCCCGGTCCAAGGGCCGGGCGCCCACCGGTTGAGTCGCCAGACCCCTGGCGGACGTCGGATGGAGGAGCTCGACGCGGTGGTGGTCGGTGCCGGGCCGAACGGCTTGGCCGCGGCGCTCGTGCTCGCCGGTGCCGGGCTGTCGGTGCAGGTCTTCGAGGGCGCCGACGAGCCGGGCGGGGGGTGCCGCACCGCGGACCTCACGCTGGAGGGGTTCCATCACGACGTCTGCTCGTCCGCACACCCGCTGGCGCTGGCGTCGCCGTTCTTCCGGGAGCTCGGGCTCGAAGGGCGTGGAGTCCGGCTCCTCCAACCCGATGTCCCGTTCGCCCATCCGCTCGGCGGGGAACGTGCGGTGGCGGCATTCCGCGGGGTCGAGGAGACGGCGAACGGGCTCGGCGGCAACGACGCACGCGCCTACCGTCGGACGTTCGAGCCGCTCGTCGCCTCCCACGAGGCGATTGCCCGCGCCGTCCTGTCCTCGTACCGCTCGATCCCGCCGACACCCGCGCGGGTGGCCCGCTTCGCGGCCCTAGGGGTGCGGTCGGCCCGCACGCTCGCACGACGCTTCGAAGCCCCCGAGGCGAGGGCGCTGCTCGCCGGCGTCGCGGCGCACGCCATGCGCCCGCTCGACCGGTCGGTCACCGGGGGCGTGGCCCTGCTGCTCGGCTCGTTGGCGCACGCGGTCGGCTGGCCCGTCGTGGAGGGAGGCAGCTCCGCCCTCGTGCGCGCCATGCTCACCGCACTCCGTGCGAAGGACTGCGACGTCGTGGCCGGGCACCGCGTGCGGTCCCTCGCGGAGCTCCCTCCGGCACGAGCGACGCTCCTCGACGTGAGCCCGCGGCAGCTCGTGGCGCTGGCCGGAGACCGGCTCCCGGACCACTATCGGCGACGGTTGCGCGCCTTTCGGTACGGGCCGGGCGTGTGCAAAGTGGACTGGGCGCTGGACGGCCCGGTCCCGTGGTCCTCGCCTGTCTGCAGGGCGGCGGGCACGCTCCACCTGGGGGGGGCCTTTGAGGAAGTCGCCGGCGCCGAGGCGGACGTCGCCGCCGGCCGCCACCCGGTCCATCCCTACGTCCTCACGGTGCAGGCCGGCGTCGTGGACCCGTCGCGGGCACCGGCCGGCAAGCACACGCTGTGGACCTATTGCCACGTCCCCGCGGGATCCGACCGCGACATGAGCGCCGCGATCGCCGCGCAGATCGAGCGCTTCGCGCCGGGGTTCGGCGACCTGGTGTTGGCCCGTTCGGTGCGCACGGCGCGGGAGATGGAACGCGAGAACCCCAATTACCTCGGCGGGAGCATCGACGGGGGCGTCCAGGATCTGCGTCAGACGTTCGCCCGCCCGGTGCTGCGCTGGGACCCGTACCTCACGCCCCTACCCGGTGTCTACCTCTGCTCCTCGTCGACCCCGCCGGGGCCAGGCGTCCACGGTCGCTGCGGCGAGCTCGCAGCGCGCTCGGCGCTGCGCCGGGTCTTCGGCATCCGCCACCGCGGGGGTGGCCCGGGCAACCGGGGGATCCTGCACGAGGCCACACGGTGAACGCCGCAGGCGCACCGCCGGCTCGGAGCTGGTCGCCGGTCCTCGCCGGCGGGATGTTGCTCCTCACGGTCCTGGTCGGTCTCGGCGCGGCGATCCCCCTCGCCCTCGCCACCCACAGCACGTGGGGCTCCGTCGCGGCGGGGGCAGTGTCGGTCGTCGCGTTCGCTTCGGTCGGGGCCCTGATCGCCGTACGGCGAGCACGGAACCCGATCGGTTGGACCCTGCTCGGCGCTGCCGCCTTCTTCGTCCTGCAGGCCGACGCGAGCTCCTATCTCGTGGTGGACTACCACCAGCATCACGGCACGCTCCCGCTCGGGCCGGGGGCGGTCCTCCTCCAGCCCGCGTGGGCGCCGGCGATCATCCTCATCGCGGTCAGCCTGCTCATCTTTCCCGACGGACGGCTGCTGATCGGACGGACGCGCTGGGTCGTCTGGGGTCTCGTCACGGTCGGCGCCGTCTGGCTGATCGGCGCGTACGGCATCGCCGTCACCGCCATCCTCGAGCACCGCATACAGGTGGACAGCAAGGGAACACTCGTCCAACTCAACCCTCCGACCGGCGCATGGGCGTGGTGGAGCGTTGCCCAGGACGTCTTCTTCCTCTCTCTCGCTGCAGCCCTGGTGTTCTGGGTGGCGATGCAGGTCACGCAGTACCGCAAGCTCACCGGCGATCGCCGGGTGCAGCAGAAGTGGATGATCTCCGGAGCGGTGGTGTGCCCGATCAGCGGGATGTCCCTGTTCACGAACAGCAGCGGTGCGTCACATCTCTCCAACGCGATCACCGATCTCTCCACGGCCATGCTCGCGGCGCTGCCCATCTCGATCGGGATCGCAATCTTGAAGTACCGGCTGTACGAGATCGACCGTGTCATCAGCCGCACCTTGTCGTACTTGCTGCTCACCGGGGTCATCGTCGGCCTCTATGTGGGGATCATCTCGCTCGCGACGCGGGCGTTCTCCTTCTCCTCCCCCGTCGCCGTTGCGGCGTCCACCCTCGCCGCGGCGGCGCTCTTCAACCCGCTCCGTCGCCGGCTCCAGCGGCTGGTGGATCGTCGCTTCAACCGGGCGCGCTACGACGCCGAGGCCACCGTCGCCGCCTTCAGGTCCCGCATGCGTGAGGTCGTCGACTCCGAGAGCGTCCGGGGTGACCTGGTCGGCGTCGTGGAGCGCACCTTCGAGCCCATGAGCGTGGCCATCTGCACCGTTGGGCCGGGGCCTGTGAAGCGTTAGCCCTCTGCGGCCGGTGACGCCTCGTCCACCGCCGCGGGGCGCAGCCAGAGCGCCACGTGCACGGGTTCGAGCGTCCGGCTCACCGCGGCCAGCAGGTCGCGCTCGACGACGTCGAAGTCCACCGCGGCGCGAATCCTGTCCGAAAATCGGGACACCGTCGCCTCCGCGTCGTATCGCGCGCGGTTGAACCGGCGGTCGACCAGGTGCTGAAGGCGCCGACGAAGTGGATTGAAGATCGCCACCGCCACGAGGGTGGAGGCCGCGACGGCCACCGACGAGGAGAGGGGCAGGAGCCGGGTGGCCAAGGCGATGATCCCGACGTACACGCCGGCCAGCGTCCCGGTGAGCAGGACGTAGGACAGCGTCCGGCTCACGACCCGTTCGATGTCGTACAGCCGGTACTTCAAGATCGCGATCCCCACGCTGATCGGGAACGGCAACGCGAAGACGTCGGTGACGAGGTTCTCCACCGTGGCAGTCGTCGAGTGGCCTCCGGTGGTGAAGAAGCTGACGACGAGGGCGACCAAGAGGCAGACCGCCCCGAGGGCGAGCCACCGGTACTGCTGGCGGACCGCGGCTGTGCTCTTCCGGTAGCTCGCGATGCGCCGGAACACCCACGAGAGCGCGAGCACCAGGCAGGCGGCGAGGAGCACCGTCGTGGCCACGGCGACCGCCGACGTCGGCCCCGCGCTTGTCGGGTTCCCTGTCGACTGGAAGTGCCACGACCCGCGGGACGCGATGCTCACCCCCCACCCGACCGTGACGAGTACAACCCCGCCGCCGAGCACCAGGTACGCGCGCAACACCCGGCGCCACCGCGCAGACGGCAGCCCGCCGTCGGGGAAGAACAGCAGGACGAGCGGCGCCGAGAGGACGAAGCAGTAGTAGAAGACCTGGGTCCCCACCAAAGACGCGACCGCGACGAGGGGATGGTGGCGGTAGGTGTCCACCGAGATGCCCTGGCCGAGGAGGAACAGCCCCACGAATCCCGGGATGGACAGCATCAGCCAACCGATGGGGTTGCGCGGGAGATGACGGGCGATGACGAAGCCGACCCCGACAGCCACGCCGACGAAAGCGATCCCGAACCATCCTGTCGAAAGCGATCTGTGCCCTACCACCTCGTTGGTAATGGCGACGGCGACGAACAGGCCGACCACCAGCCCCGTCGCCGCGAGCGCCAACCATCGGCCGGCGTCGCCGGTCCCCGCCTCCGACATGGTCGAAGCGTACGCCTCGACCCGTCCCGAAATCGTTACGAGTCGATGGTCGCTCGACGCCGGACGCCCTCATCCCACCCCGGACGTCGCCTTTTCCGCCTGGAGGGTGTAGCTGGCCGCGAGGCGCCTCGGCGACGCTTCCAGGCGCCACTCACCGTCGGAGCCGCGCAGCATCTGGCGCGGCAGTGCGTTCCACGGGACGCTGTCGTGCTCCTCGAGCGCGGTGATCCGCATCCCGTGCGTGCACAGCGCGGTCACGATCTCGCCGAGGCCGTGGTTCCAAACCGCCGCACTCCTCGCCTCAAACCGGGCGTCGGTCTCGACGTACGTGAGCTCGGACTCGTAGACCAGTGGCTCGGGCTCCTCGAAGTAGGGAAAGCGGACAACCAGCTCGTCGGTGCCCTCGTCGTCGAGCGCCCAGAGCATCGGGTGGCCCTCACGGAGGAACAGCCTGCCGCCCGGGCGCAGCAGCGCCGCAACCACTGCGGCCCACCGCGCTGCGCTCGGCAGCCAGCACAGCGCGCCGATCCCCGTGTAGACGAGGTCGAAGCCGCCTGCGCCCAGGAGACCGACGGCGTCGTGGACGTCGCCTTCGACGAACTCCACGGCCGCGCCGGCCGCTGCGGCGACCTGACGGGCCGCCGCGATCGCGGGAGGCGAGAAATCGAGACCCGTCATCTTCGCCCCGAGACGCGCGAGGGACACCGTGTCGGTCCCGATGTGGCACTGGAGATGCACCCCGTGCAGCCCGCGGAGGCGGCCGAGCCTCTGGCGATCGAACGCGACCACGCCGCTCAGGAACTCGGGGTCGGTGGCAAACCGCTCGACCGCGTAGTCCGGGGACGCGACATGCGCCGGGACCCGCTCGTCCCAGTTCGCGCGGTTCACGGCCGAGTAATCCGGCACGGGGGCATCGTCCCACAGCTCCCGAGGCCCGATGAAGGCCGGCCGGTGTGCGGCCCTCGCAGAGGAGCCCACGGGCGGCGCTCGCACCATGTCGTCGAGCCGCCGCGCCCCGCCTGTCTCCGCCCGAGGCGGCGGCGGTAGGTTGAGATGGACATGTCCACCACTGCCGTCCCACGGCGCCGCGGTGGCCTGATCGACCGTCGTCTCGTCGCCCGGGTCGGCGCGACGCGTCGGTACCTCGTCGCGGCGGTGGGCGTCGGCCTCGCCTCCACCGCCTGCGTCGTCGCCCAGGCCGTCCTGCTCGCCTCGGTCGTGTCGGCGTCCGTGCTCCACCGCGCGGGGCTCGGCGCGGTCGCGCCGCGCCTCGCCTGGCTCGCCGCGGCCTTCGCCGCCCGGGCGCTCTTCGGGTGGGCGGGCGAGTCCGCGGCCCAGCGCACCGGGGCCGCAGTCACCTCGACGCTTCGACGCCAGTTGCTCCACCGCGCGCTCGAGCTCGGCCCGGTGTGGCTCGGCGGCGAGCGTGCCGGAGAGCTGTCACTCGTCGCGACGCGCGGCACGGCCGCGCTCACGACGTACTTCGGCCGGTACCTCCCCCAGGGGATCCTCGCCGCGCTCGCGCCGCTCGGCATCCTGGCGTGGGTCGCCGGCGAAGACTGGCCCTCGTTCCTCATCCTGCTCGCCCTCGCGGCGCTGGTGCCGGTGGCGATGGTCCGCTTCGGCCGGGAGTCGGCGACGCGAACGCGCAGCCAGTGGCGCCGGCTCTCGTCACTCTCGGCGCGCTTCTTGGACCTGCTGCGAGGCCTGCCCACGCTCCGGGCGTTCGGGAGGGAAGCGCAAGGGCGCCGCGAGGTCGCCGAGGCGACCGACGCGCTGCGCCGGACGACGCTCGACACGTTGCGCGTCGCTTTCCTCTCGGCGCTCGCGCTGGAGTTCCTCGCGGGCATCGGCACGGGTCTCGTCGCGATGGTGCTCGGGCTGCGGCTCCTCGGCGGGCACCTCGGCCTCTCCACGGCCATCGCGGTCCTTCTCGTCTCGCCCGAAGTGTTCCTGCCGCTCCGCCGCGCTGCGGCAGAATTCCACGCGAGCACCGAGGGGCAGGCCGCAGCCGACCGCATCCTCTCGGTGCTCGAGACCGACGCCCCGCACTCCGCCGCGCCAGCTCGCGACGGGGGCGGCGCCGGTGCCAGCACAGGGAGCGCCGCGCGACCGGCTCGGGTTGGCCGGTCCATGCTCCGCGCGGACGCGGTGACGATCACGTACCCCGGGCGCGCCATCCCCGCGTTGTGCGACTTCTCCATCGAGCTCGTCACCGGCGAGCACGTCGCGCTGGTCGGGCCCTCAGGCGCAGGCAAGTCCACGGCGGTCGGCCTCTTCCTCGGGTTCGTGAAACCCGTTGCGGGCCGAGTGCTCGTGGACGGCCACGACCTGGCCACCACCGAGCCCGCCCGCTGGCGCCGCTCCCTCTCCTGGGTCCCGCAGCGCCCCCACCTCGTCCGCGGCACGATCGAAGACAACCTGCGTCTTGCGAGTCATCACGCCAGCGAGGGCGACCTGCGGCGCGCGATCGAGACGGTCGGCCTCTCGCACACCGTGCAGGGACTGCCGCTCGGTCTCGCGACGGCGATCGGCGAAGGCGGCGTGTCGCTCAGCGCCGGAGAACGCCAGCGCCTCGCCCTCGCACGCGCCGTGATCCGCGACGCACCGGTGCTTCTCCTCGACGAACCGGTCGCGCACCTCGACGCCCACTCGGAGGCCGCGCTGCGGGACTCGCTCGGGGCGTGGCTCGAGCCCAAGACGGTGCTCGTCGCCGCGCACCGGCCCGAGCTCGTCGGGCGCCTCGACCGGGTCGTGCGCCTGGCTGCCGGAGGGGCGGGGTCGGTCGAGGACGACCGTTGCGACGCCGACGAGGACGACCCGAATGACGATCGCGACGTCGACGGCGGTCGTGACGACCTGGCGGAGGAGGCGGGTCGGTGAGCGCGGATCGGGCGAGCACGGCCGGCTCCGCGGCCGTCGGGTCCGGGGGGCTCGGGTCCGCTGGGCCGACGTCCGCGGGGCTCGGGTCCGCGGGGGTCGAGTCCGCGGGGGTCGGGGTGCCCGCCCGCGAGCTCTCTGGTCTCGAGGTCGGGAGGACCCTCCTGCGCATCGGCGCGCCCCCGTGGGGGAGGCTCGTGCTCGCCGCGCTGCTCGGTCTGCTGGGCGCGCTTGCGACCGTGGGGCTCTTGGCCGGCTCGGGGTACGTCGTCGACCGCGCGGCGTTCCGTCCGGGGCTCGGCGCGATCGCCGGCGTCCTCGCGGCAGTGGAGGTCCTGGCCTTCCTCCGCGGACCTCTCCGTTACGGCGAGCGGCTCGTCGCCCACGACGCGGCGTTCCGGTCGCTCGGCCGTTGGCGCGTGTGGCTCTACGACCGGCTCGAGCCCCTCGCGCCCGCCGGCTTACGCGGGTGGCGGAGCGGCGACATCCTCGCCCGGGTCACCGACGACGTCGACACCCTCCAGGACCTCTACTTGCGGTGCCTCCTCCCCGTCGCGGTGACGGTCGCTGCAGCGACGGTCGCGATCGTCCTCGTCGCCGTGGTGCTGCCGCTCGCCGGGGCGGTGCTGGCGGCCTCCCTCGTCGTGGCGCTGATCTGCGGCCCCGCAGCCGCGGTCAGGACGGGAACCGCCCGCGGGCGCGAGGCGGCGCTGCGCGGCCGGCTGGCGGCCGAAGTCGTCGACCTCCTTCGCGCGGCGCCCGAGCTCCTCGCGTTCGGACGGGAAGAGGAGGCGCTTGCTGAGCTCGAGGAGACGGACCGGGAGCTCACCGCGATCGCGTGCCGCCGCGCGTGGGCGGCCGGTGCCTCGGGCGCGATCGTGACCGCGTGCCTCGGCGCCGCGGTGACCGCGGTCCTCGCGCTGGGCGTGGCCGCGGTGCACGGGCATCGGATGGGACCGGTCATGCTGGCGGTCCTCCCCCTCGCTGCGGTGGGCGCCTTCGAGACCGTTCCCTCGGTGACGCTCGCCGCCGTGCGCGCCGCCGATGTCGTCGCCGCGGGCCGGCGGATCCTCGACCTCGCCGCGGCCCCCGTCCCGGTGGTCGACCCCGACGTCCCGGTCCCCCTGCCCGCCGGGTGTCCGGCAGTCGTCGTGCGCGGGGCCCGGCTCCGCTACGGGCCCGAGCTCCCGTGGGCGCTCGACGGCATGGACCTCGACGTCTCCCCGGGGGCGCACGTCGGCGTCGTCGGCGCGAGCGGCGCGGGCAAGTCCAGCCTCGTCCACGCGTTGCTGCGCTTCTGGCCGCTGCAGCAGGGTTCGGCCTCCTTGGGCGGCGTCCCCCTCGAGACGCTCGGCCAACGTGACATCCGGCGCGCGATCGCGCTGGTCGACCAGGACGCGCACGTCTTCTCCGGCACCATCCGACAGAACGTCGCACTCGGGCGACCGAACGCCAGCGGGGCCGAGGTCGCGGACTCCGTCACCCGCGCCCAGCTCGACGAGTGGGTCGCGACCCTGCCCGAAGGTCTCGACACGCGCGTGGGTGAGGAGGGGGCGATGGTGTCCGGGGGCCAGCGGCGACGGATCGCGCTCGCACGCGCCCTCCTCCTCGATGCGCCGGTGCTCGTGCTCGACGAGCCGACGGCGGGACTCGACCAGGACGCCGGTGCGCGCCTCGTCGCCGACGTCATCGACGACGCCACGGGACGCGGGACGAGCGTCGTGCTCGTCACGCACCGGTCGCGCGACCTCGCACGCGTCGATCACGTGGTGGTGATGTCGGACGGGCGCGCCGCGCCGGTCGGGGCGGCAGCGGCGGCAGGGCCAGCAGGGGCAGCAGGGACGGCGGCGGCGGTGGACAGCGGCGGCGACAGCGGCGGCAGTGGTGGACCCTGACGGCGCGCGAGTGGCTCCGGGGGTGTCGGACGCCATCGCACCGTGCCGCACGACTGCGTCAGCCGTACGCAGCATCCGTGGGGGCGCTTGATTGACGGTGCAAGGAGGTTGCGGCTTGGTAGCGTGACAGGGAATGCGGTTCGGGTACCTGGGATGGGGACAGTCCGCTGCGACCACACCGGTGCCCCGCGTCGCCGACCTGGCGCCGCAGGACACCCTCATCCGTCCAGGGCGCCACCTGCCGCGCCTGAACCCGTGCCCCGGCGGGGCGCGCCGCCCGCAGCGCGAACCCGAACCTGTGCCCCCCAAGACGAGCCGTCAGCCGAGGAGATTCCCATGAGCCCACCTCACGCCCATCGCCCGACGCCGGCAAGGGGCGGCTTGCACAGCCTCGACGGCGGCGCCGGCACCTCCCGACCCCGTGGTGGCGCAAGCCGCAGGCGCCGCCCGACGCTCGTGTCCGTGGACGGCGGTGCCCCCAGGGCGGCGCACCCGGTCGGGACCCGGGCAACGAACGGGAGGATGCAGAAGGGCGAGACCCCGAAAGAACGCGGCGAGCAGACGCGCGCGCGGATCGCGGACGCCCTTCTGGGCCTCATTGCCGAGAGGGAGCTTCCGCCCACCGCCAAGGAGGTGGCCGCCGTGGCCGGCGTGTCCGTACGCCTCGTCTTCCACCACTTCGAGGACATGGACGCCCTCTACGGCGTGGTCGCCCAGCTCCAGATCCAGCGGCACTGGGTGAGCGTCCGGCCCATCGCCGGGGACCTCCCTCTCGACGAGCGGATCAGCCGCACGGTCGCGCAGCGGGCCAAGCTCTTCGACACGGTGAGCCCGGTGCGGCGCAAGGCGGTTTCCCTCGCGAGCCGTCACCCGGACATCGCCGAAGGGCTCGAGCTCAGCAATTCGATGCTGCGTGCATGGATCGAAGAGACGTTCGCCACCGAGCTCCGTGCAGCGAGCCGAGGCCGACGGGAGCTCCTCGCCGGCCTCGACGCCGCGGGGTCGTGGGAGACGTGGGAGCGGCTCCGCAATGTCCAGGGTCTTCCGGCCGCCGCGGCGCGCCGGGTCGTCGGGCGAACGATGCAGGCGCTGCTGGCCGCCTGACGCTCGCCCGGCCCCGCGGGCGGGCGGTCCGTAGACTCGAGCGGTCGTGGACTCGTTGCGCACGCCCGACGACCGCTTCAGAGATCTCGCAGGCTTCGACCTCTCGCCGCACTATGTCGAGGTGCCCTCCGGCGAGCCGGGGGGCGTCGAGTCGCTCCGCGTCCACTACCTCGACGAAGGGCCACCCGACGCCACCGACACGGTCGTCTGCCTCCACGGCGAGCCGAGCTGGTCCTTCCTGTACCGCAAGGTGATCCCGGTGCTCGTCCGCGGCGGCTTGCGCGTGGTCGCGCCCGATCTGGTGGGTTTCGGGCGCTCCGACAAGCCGGCCTCCCGCACCGACCACACCTACGCCCGCCACGTCGAGTGGCTGCGCGCCGCGCTCTTCGACGAGCTCGCGCTCCGAGGCGTCACCCTCGTCTGCCAGGACTGGGGCGGCCTCCTCGGGCTCCGGCTCGTCGCCGAGCATCCCGACCGGTTCCGGGCGGGTCGTGGCCGCCAATACGCGACTGCCCACGGGCGACGTGCGGATGCCCGACGCGTTCTTCGTATGGCAGCGGTTCTCCCAGGAGGTCCCGGAGCTTCCCGTGGGCCGCATCGTACGAGGCGGCACCGCGCGGGGCCTGGACGACGTCGTCGCCGCCGCGTACGACGCCCCGTTCCCCGACGAGCGGTACAAGGAAGGGCCTCGGCAGATGCCCGCGCTCGTGCCGACGCGTCCCGACGATCCCGCCGCCGACGCGAACCGGCACGCGTGGGACGTGCTCAGCGTGTTCGACCGCCCCTTCCTCTGTGCGTTCAGCGACGGCGACCCCATCACGCGCGGCGCTGATCGTCTGTTCACCCACGCCGTTCCCGGAGCGGCGGCGCAGGACCACGTCACCATCGGGGGCGCGGGCCACTTCCTCCAGGAGGACAAGGGCGAGGAGCTCGCGGCGGTGATCGTCGCGTTCGTCGCGCGGACGCCGTCGCCCAGCACCTGAGCGGCGTGGGAGGTGCCGAGGGCCGAGGGCCCAGGGCCGGTGCGTGCGCGGCGCCCGCGGTGCCGCTCAGCCGGGTGGCGCCGGCGCCGGCGCCGGCACCGGCACCGGCGCCGGTGCCGGCACGAGAATTCGACCGCACTGCTCGCAGGTGACCACCGTCCCCACGGGGAGATGCCGGATCCGGTCCACCTCCATCGAGGGCAGCTCGAGGTGGCACCCGCTGCACCGGTTCCCGGCCAGGCGTGCCGCGCCGGTACCGCCGAGTCGGGTGCGGAGGGACTCGTAGCGGTCACGGAGGTCGCCGGGCAGGGTGCCCGCGAGGGCTGCGCGCGCGGCCACCAGGGTGCCGAGCTGCGCGTCGATGTCCGTTTCCGCCGCAGCCAACGCGTCACGTTGCTGCTCCGCCGCGGCGCGCAATGCCCTTCCCTCCGCTTCGAGCGATGCTGAGGTCGAGTCGAGCGGCTCGAGCTCCACCATCACCTCGAGCTCGGCGTCCTCCAGCTCGTCGCGCCGCGCGCGCAGGTGGCGGATCTCGTCGTCCATGGCCTGGAGGTCCCGGGCAGGCGTCCCACGTGCCGCGTACATGCGCTGTTCCAGCGCCTCACGGCGCGTGGACGTCGCGGCGATCTCGTTTTCGAGCTCCTGCTGACGCCCGGCGAGCTCCCCGCGCGCCCCCTGGACCTCTGCATAGCGCCGGCCCGCCTCCTTCAACGCATCGGTCAGACGCGACAGCTCCTGGCGCTCGGGAAGAGCGGCCCTCCGGTGCTCGAGCTGGGCGATGCCCGTGTCCATGTCCTGGACCTCGAGGAGCGCGTCGAGGAACGACCGCCCACCCGGCGGCGGTCCCGAGGGGGCGTCTTCAGGGGCGTCTTCGGGGACGACCCCAGGGGCGTCTTCAGGGGCGTCTTCAGGGGCGTCGGTCATCGTGGTGCCGCTTCCCGCGCCCCGGTGCCGTCTCGTGGCGCTGGCGCCGACCCGCATGCAGCGAAGACCCGGAGGCGCTCGACCTCGGTGCGCGCCGCCCGCAGGCCACCGGCGAGCGCTTCGTCGGCCAGGGCCGCGGCCTCGTCCCACGAGAACCACCGCACCTCGGGGCTCTCCCTCGGGGACGGCTTGGGCGTCGCGTCGGGCGCAACCAGGAGGAAGCGGAGATCGAGGTGGACGTGCCCTCCGGCGGGATGGACGTCGAGGTGGCACAGGACCGGTCCCCCGGCGGGGTGCGTCACCTCGAGGCCAGTCTCCTCGACGGTCTCGCGCACCGCCGCCTGCGCAGGAACCTCGCCGGCGTCCACGTGGCCGCCGGGTTGCAGCCACCGGCCGAGGCGCCGGTGGAGGTGGAGCACCGTCCCCCTCGGGCCGGCCACCACCGCCGACGCCGTCACGTGCACGGGATCGGCGTCGCGGTCGAACGGTGCCGTGAGCCTGTCCAGCTCCGCGAGGAAGCGCTTCTTCGCGGCGCGCTCGCGGGCATCTGCGGGACGATGCGCATCGACCATCGCGCGCAGGTGCTCCTCCGGTCCTGCGGGCGCACCCAGGCGCGCCACGACGCCTTCGGGGAACCCGGTGGGTGTCGGCACGAGCCCATCGATAGCACAGCCACCACGCACAGTCACCACAGCGAGCGCACCGCGGCGAGCGCACACCGGCGAGCGCACACCGGTGCGTTCCCTCCTGGCCCGCCGGCCGGCGCGAACGGAGGGCCCTCAGGCCCCAGAGGACAGTCCGCGGGCCGCTTCTCCGGTGACCGCACCGCGCAGGACCGTCACGGCGCGTCCCGTGACGCCCACCCGCGCGGCGCCGACGCGAACGCCGAGGAATCCGCGTCGCGCCGACATCTGCACTGCCCGGAGCTCGGAGGTGCCGAGCGCGGACGCCCAGTGGGGGCCGAGCAGACACTGGGCGGAACCGGTCACCGGATCCTCGGGAACGCCGACGCGCGGCGCGAAGAAGCGGAGCACGTAGTCCGTCGGCGGCGTCCCGCGCGCCGTCACGATGATCCCGCGGTAGGGGAGGGTGCGGAGGTCGACGGCTCCGGGGTCCACGCGGCGCACGGCCTCTTCGTCGTCGAGCTCGACGAGAAGATCGAAGCGTCCCGTCGCAGCGCGGACGACCGGCCAGAGGGCGGCGAGTGCGGGTGGCGGCTCCACGGGAGTGGGGGTCTCGGCGGGGAGGTCGATCTCGACCTGATCGGCCTCGACGGTCGCTTCCAGCCATCCGCTCCGGGTCCAGAACCGCGCGCGGCCCCCGCCTAGCCTGCCCTCTTCGGCGAGGACATGGGCCGTCGCCACGGTCGCATGGCCGCAGAGTTCCACCTCGGCCGACGGCGTGAACCAGCGCAAGGCGAACGCGCCGTCGTGGGGCCAGACGAACGCAGTCTCGGAGAGCCCGAGCTCGGCTGCGAGCGCTTGCATCGCCGCATCGTCGGCGGGGCGGTCGAGCATGCACACCGCCGCGGGGTTCCCGGTGAACGGCCCGTCCCCGAACGCGTCCACCCACACGAGGGGCACGCCGCCGGTCACCGCCGCCGTCACCGCTCGCTGCGCGGCACCTGGGGTGTCCGGTGGACGTCCGCCGTGCGAGATCAGGGAACGACGGCCTTCAATCGGGCGAGCGCCTCGTGCAGGACATCGGGGCGCTTGCAGAAGACCCAACGTACGAGCGTCCGCCCCCGTCGGGGGTCGCGGTAGAAGACCGAGGACGGCACCGCCGCGACCCCGCAACGCTCGGGGAGCTCCAGGCAGAACTTCATCCCGTCGGTCTCCCCGATCGACGCGACATCGGTGGTCGCGAAGTACGTCGCCGCTGGCCGGTACACGCTGAGCCCGAGCTCGGCCAGGCCGTCGCACAACAGATCGCGGCGCTCGCGCAGCGACTCCCGCAGCGGGGCAACCAGCCGTTCGCCGGCATCGAGGCCCGCGGCGATCGCGTGCTGGAAGGGCGTGCCGGTCGCGAACGTGAGGAACTGCTTGGCCGCGCGCACCCTGGCGACGAGGTCCGCGGGCCCGGTCGCCCACCCGATCTTCCAGCCGGTGAACGAGAAGGTCTTGCCGGCCGACGACAGGGACACCGTGCGCTCGTACATGCCCGGCAGCGTGGCGAGCGGGACGTGTGCACCGTCGTAGACCAGGTGCTCGTAGACCTCGTCGGTGACCGCGGCGAGATCGTGCTCCTGGCAGATCTGGGCGATCTCGCCGAGCTCCTCGATGGAGAAGACCTTGCCGGTCGGATTGTGCGGGGTGTTGAGGAGCAGCAGGCGCGTCCGGGGCGACACCGCCGCGCGGAGCTCCTCTGGGTCGAAGGACCAGTCCGGCGCGCGGAGCGTCACCGTCCTCGCCACCGCGCCGGCCATCGCGACGCATGCCGGGTACGAGTCGTAGAAGGGCTCGAACATCACGACCTCGTCGCCGGGTTCGCACAGCCCGAGCATCGCTGCGGCGATCCCTTCGGTCGCGCCCGTCGTCACGAGCACCTCGGCGGCGGGGTCGTACTCGAGCCCGTAGCAGCGGCGCTGGTGGGCCGCGATCGCCGCGCGGAGCGCCGGGACGCCGGAACCGGGCGGATACTGATTCTCCCCGGCTCGGATCGCCGAGATCGCGGCCTCCGCGATCTCGCCCGGGCCGTCGGTATCGGGGAAGCCCTGGCCGAGATTGACCGATCCCGTGGCGACGGCGAGCGCCGTCATCTCGACGAAGATGGTGGTGGCGAACGGCGCGAGGCGGCTCGCGGGGGCTGTGGTGCTCACGCGCCCCGATCGTACCGTCCGCACGGGGGAGCCCCGGTGCGACGCCCGCCCTCGCTGCATCGGCGCCGGACGCTCCCGCGCCGCGGCCTATCGTCGGGTCGCCCGTGCACCATCCCGCTCCGCCCCCCTCCCCCTTCAGCGTCGCCACGTTCAATCTCCACGCGGGCGTGGACGGCTGGGGCCGCCCCTACGACGTGGTCGCGGCCTGCCGGCGGATCGACGCGGACGTCCTCGTGCTCGAGGAGAACTGGGCGCCCGACGACGGGCCGAGCCTCGCCGAGCGGGTCGGTGCCGAGCTCGGGTACGACGTCCGCGAGCATGCGCTCGCCGGCGGGCGCCTCGCCCCCCCGCACCCCCGGGCGGACACGAGCTGGATGCGGTCGTTCGACTGGCGCGGGCGGAGCCACGCGATCTTCCTCGACAGCGAGCGGCCGTTCGGCGCGCCAGTGGTGCGCTCCGCGCGTTTCACCCAGGCGGACCCCGGCCGGTGGGGCGTCGCGCTGCTGAGCCGCCTCCCCGTCTCCACATGCGACGTCGTCGACCTCGGTCGCCTCTCGCGCGACCGAGCCCGACGGGCGGCGCTGCTGGTCACCGTCGACGTGGGCGCGCCGGTCACCGTGGCCGGGACGCACATGTCGCACCTCACGTATGGCGCGCCGCGCCAATTCCTCCGCCTCGGCCGGGAGCTCGCAGCGCGCGTCGGCGGGCGCCCGGCCGTCCTCGCCGGGGACATGAACCTGTGGGGCCCTCCGGTCCGGCTGCTCCTCCCCGGCTGGCACCGTGCGGTCCGGGGGAAGACGTGGCCGGCGTGGCGCCCACACAGTCAGGTCGACCACGTGCTGGTGCACGGGCCACTCCGCGTCCTCGACGGGAGGGCACTCGAGACACTCGGGTCCGACCACCGTCCCGTGCACGTGACGCTCGAGCTCGAGGCGCCGGCGTGAGCACCGGGCCGGGAGCCGACCTCCCGCCGCCAGCCGGCAGGGCCGTGCACCACGGACCCGTTGTCGCGGTGACGCTCCTCGCCGCGGTCTATGCCGGGTTGGCGTCGGGGGCACGGCCGTTCACGGTCCCCGCCGACGTGGCCGTGTCCGTCCCGTCGGCGCTGTTCGCCGGGATCCTCGTTCTCCAACGGGTGCGCCCGGCCGGACCGTGGCGGCGCCTCGACCCGATGCGACCCGAGCCCGGTGGGACGGCCCTGCCGTGGGCTCTCGTGATCGCCCTCCTCGTGGCGGTGGAGCTCGCGGACTACTTCCACGGCGGTCCACGGGCGGACTACCCCACGATCAGCTCCGGCCTCGATGGGCTCTACCACGACCGTGCGGTGAAGGCTGCGGTGTGGTTCGTCTGGTTGACCGCCGGTTTGCACCTGACGCGACGATGACCTGGGCAGACGTCACCTACGCGTTGTGGGCACTGATCGCGCTCCTCTCCGCCCTCCTATGGGTCGGCTCCGCGCGCGCCTGGAAGATCGGCGGCGGGAGGGTCGGAAGGCCCTCCGCGCTGCTCGCCGGGGTGCTCGCCGACCGGCCGTGGCTGCGCGTGGTAGTCGTGCTCGGCTGGGTGTGGGTGGGCGTCCACACGTTCGCCCGCTGACGCGGGCTCGAGGTCCGGCCACAGCTCTTCGGGTTCCCTGCCCTTCGTCTCGGGCAGGAGCGCGAGGAACGCCGTCGCGAACACCATCGGAAGGAACACGACCGCAGCCGCGAGCGCGAGGTGGTGGTTCGACGGTCCCCGCACGTCCGCGACGGCGCCGAAGGCGAGGAGGCCGACGACCGCCCCCACGACGCCCGCCGCGATGTACCAGCCCGCGACCGACGCCCGGACCGTGGTCGGGAAGAGCTCGTTGGCGAGCGACCCACCGGCCGGCGCGAACACCGCACCGGACGTGACGCCCAGGACGTAGCCGCAGAACAGTGCCCACTCCGGTCCCGTGTACGCGATCGTCCCGAAGACCGCCATGCCCGCCACCGACAGGGCGACCGTGGGGCGGCGGCCGAACCGGTCCGACAGCCACCGCCCGAGCAGCAGGCCGCACAGTCCTGCCGCCCCTGCGGCGACCACCATCCCGCTCGTGGCGATCCCGCCGATGTGGAGGAAATTCTGCGCGTAGATGAAGACGAGGCTGTTCGCCGGACCGGCGATCACGGCCACGGCGAAGGCGAGGACGCAGACGAGGAGCAGACGGCGTCGGTGCGGACGGGCGACCGGTCCGAGCACTGGCTCAGCGCCGGACCCCGAGACGGCGACCCGGGCGAAGCGGTCCGGTTCCACGATCCGACGAACGAGCAGCGGGAGGAACACGAGCGGCACGACTGCCAGGGCGAAGATCCCGCGGAAGCCGAGCGTCTTCGCTGCGAGGCTGTGCACGATCGCCGCGATCCCGGCGCCGACGGCGTATCCCGCCGCCATGAGGGAGACCGCCTTCGCCCGCTCGTGCGAGGTGGTGAGTTCGACCGCGCTCACCTGCGTCAGCCCGACGGTTGCGCTGAGGAACGGCCGGCCGAGCGCGAAGATCGCGACGAACCACCAGTAGGTGGGGCTGACCGCGGTGAGGACGGTGAGCACGAGTCCCGCCGCGCACATCGCAACGAGCATCGGCTTGCGGCCGAAGCGGTCGGCGAGCGAGGCCAGAGGAAGGCCGAGGAAGGACGCGGCGCGGATGATGGCGAGCCCGACGCCGAGCACGGTACCCGACAGTCCGGCCTCGTCGGCGAAGGTGGCGCCACTGATCTCGTGGCCGAACGTCTTTGCCACGTCCCCGAGGGCCGCCACCGCACCGAACTGCCCGAACCCCGAGGCGAGCGCCAACAGGGCGATGGCGACGAGCGAGGGATCGAACCACCGGTACGTCCGGAATTGCAACTCCGGTCGGGCCGGATCATCCACGTCGCCGGGTCACCACGGTGGGGAGGTTACGCCCAGGGGCGCTCACCCCCGCGTCGTCCGGCAACCCACGGGCGTGCAACGGCACGGTGACCAGGACCGCACACGCGTCCGGCTGCGATGCACCGCGCGGGCTTCACCGACGTCGACCCGAGCGCCGGTCGCGCGCAATTCGAGTTCGTGCCTCGACTTGTCGCGCAATGCCTGTCACCATCGGAGGGCGCGCGAAAATCGCGCCTCGCGTCACCGGACGCGCGGGAGGGACGAGGAACTCCGGTAGCAGATGCCGCGGCCAGTCGAAGGATCGAGCCCCTACAACGCAGGCTTGGACGGCATCCGCGCGGTCGCCGTCCTGGGAGTCGTCGCCTATCACCTCGGCCTCGGTTGGGCGAGCGGGGGCCTCCTCGGAGTCGGGGTCTTCTTCGTGCTCTCGGGCTACCTGATCACCGACCTGTTGGTCGCCGCAATCCGCAAGCGCGGGGCACAGTCCTTCGGGCAGTTCTGGGTGCGACGGGCCCGCAGGCTGCTCCCCGCGCTGTTCGTGGTGCTGCTCGTAACCGTGGCCTGGGCGACCCTGCTCGACCGGTCGCAGCTCCCCGCGCTCCGCGGGGACGTCCTGCCGGCGGTCTTCTACTACAGCAACTGGTGGTACATCTTCCACCACGTCTCGTACTTCGCCGAATACGGCCCCCCCTCCCCCCTCGGCCACCTATGGTCACTGGCGATCGAAGAGCAGTTCTACCTGTTCTGGCCGTTCGCCGTCCTCGCCGCCCTGCGCTGGGTGCGCGACCGCCGGGCGCTCGTGGTGGGCTGCCTCGTGCTGGCGGCGGGCTCCGCCATCGACATGGCGCTCCTCTTCTCGCCGTACGCCGACCCGACGCGCGTGTACGACGGCACCGACACGCGGGCCTTCGAACTGCTCGTCGGCGCCGCGCTCGCGCTCGTATGGCCGCGCAGCCAGCGGTTCGCGCCGATCACCGCGAGGGCTCGCACCCTCCTCGAGGTCACCGGAGGAGTGGCACTCGTCGGCATCGTCGTCCTCTACTGGCAGACCAGCCAGTACGACCCCTTCGTGTACCGGGGCGGGATGGCGCTGTTGTCCGTGCTCAGCGCCGTCCTCATCGCCGTGTGCATCCACCCCGGTGCCAGGGTCGCCCGCGTCCTCGGGGTCGGTCCGTTGCGTTGGATCGGCGAGCGTTCCTACGGCATCTACCTGTGGTCGCTGCCGGTCATCGTCCTGACCACTCCCCAAGGGTCCAAGGAGAACCTGCTGCGTGACGCCCTCCAGGTGGCCGGCATCGTCGGCGCAGCGGCACTGTCGTGGCGGTTCGTCGAGCAGCCCGTCCGCCACGGTGCGCTCGGGCGTCATTGGCATGCGCTCCGGGACAGGTGGCGCGCCAAGGAGTGGGGCGGACTCGTCCCCGGGACCCAGGGCTGGGCGGCGACCGGTGCGGTGCTCGTCGCAGGCCTGATCTGCGCACTCGGGCTCTCAGGCGTGATCACGGGAGCGCCTCGGGTCCCGGAGGCGTCGGGCACAATCCTGCCTCGTCGCCACTACGTCCAGCCTGCGACGACCGACACGCTCCCCCACGACCCTCCCGGTCAGGGGACGGCCACGACCACGACGACGACGCTCCCGGCGGGGACAGGAGTGACGGTGATCGGCGACTCGATCATGGTCGACGCCGCGCCCTACATCCAGCAGCTCCTGCCCAACGCGAAGATCGACGCCCAGGTGGGACAGCAGCTCTACCAGATCCAGTCGGAGGTGCCGCAGCTCGAGTCGCAAGGTGACGTGGGCAACGAGCTCATCTTGGAGCTCGGCACGAACGGGTACTACAGCGCCACACAGCTCGAGGCGCTGCTGCGTTCCCTCGGACCGATGCGCCACATCGTGCTCGTGAACACCCGCGAGACTCGCCCCTGGGAGGAGGCGGTGAACCAGAACATTGCGACCGTCGCGCGCACCTACCCCGACACCACGATGGTCGACTGGTACGACATCTCCGCCTCCACGCCGCAGTACTTCTATCCCGACGGGGTCCACCTCGACCCGCAGGGTGCGCAGTTCTACGCATCGCTCCTCGTCCACGCGCTCGAGTCGCCGCCCCCGTCGACGGGCTCCAAGTCCACGGGCGGGAACGGCGCGGGCGGCAAGGGTGCGACAGGCAAGGGCGCGACCGGGGCAAACAGAGACCGCGCCTCCGCGCACGAGCGCGGGCGACCCCCGTCGCGCTAGACGATACGCCGACACGACGCGCCGATCGCCACCATGCGCGCGGGGGCGTACGGGACCTGACAAGCGGAGCGCTCTCGGTGGCGGGGGTGCGAGCGGACGTGGCCGCACGCGACGCCTGCGCCGACAATGCCTGGGAGCATCACGGCCTGCGACCCCGCACGGTCCTTCGCCGGCGAGAGCAGGCACCTCGCGACGCTGCTCCAGCACGACGTCCTCGCCCACATGAACGCCCACGGATGGCAGATCCCCGACGACGGCGTCCAACCGGACACAACACTCGGAGGCTTGCCCTCACAACAGCCGCCGCCACCTATCAGCACCTCCTCCTCGGGCCAGCCGATCCAGGCTGGTTCACGACACCGAGCGAGGTGCCCGGGGCGCTGCCACTGCCCGCACACAGAGGCGCCGCGTCCCGCGCGGACCGCGGCGAGCTCCCGCGCCCTACGCGGTGACGATGTCGGCCAACATCGGCAGCGCCGCGTCTTTCTCGCTGAGCAAGGACCGATCGGACCCGTCGATCGCAAGCGGCCAGGGGATCCCGAGCGCGGGATCGAAGGCGTTGACCGCGACTCCCTCCATGCCCGGCTGCCACTCCCGGTCGAAGCAGTAGAAGTACTCGGTCCAACCATCCGCCGTGGCCTGGAAGCCGTTGCAGATGCCGGGCGCGAGGAGGACGGCTCGTCCCGGCCGCAGATCGACGGTCACGGTGCGGCCGAAGGTCTCCGAACCTCGGCGTGCGTCGAGATAGGCGCCCAAGGCGCTGCCCGCCACCACCGTGACGAGCTTCGTCATCTCCTCGCCGTGGAGCCCTCGGACGACCCCTTGTCGAGAAGCCGTCACGTTGACCTGCGCCCATCGCGCGAGCGCGAATCCTGCATCCTCCATGTCGCTCGATCGGAAGAGCTCCCGTACGGTGCCGCGCTCGTCGGAAACCTGCTTCATCTCGATCACGTTCAGACCGCTGATCTCGGTGGGCTCGACCTGGAATGGGCGCACTGGCATCCCTTCAGCTTGCCTCCAGAAGCGCGCCAACATCTAGCCCGATGACCCGGAACGCACGCGCGCGCGGCGTATGCGAGCATCGTGGGCTGCGGACGCTCCACGAGCCACTCGCCCCAAGTGGCGTGCGGATCCGACCGGGCGACGATCTCACGACCGTCGCGAACCCGATGAGCCCGGTTCGACGGGCACGGGCAGCGCCCGCGAGCGGCGCGTCCGCTCAGGGCCTATTGGATTGCAGCGTGGACTGCAGCTCCCCCGGCACCGCGAGGTTGTTCCGAACGGTTCGCTCATCACCTGACGAAGCTCGCAGGTGCCGGACGATCAGCCGGAAGGAATTGAAGAAGCTCACCTCGCAGTACGTGAGGCGGTTGGTGCAGCAGAACGCTTTGACGAGCCGCTGCGCATGCCGGAGATTGGGCCGCGGCATCGACGGAAAGAGATGGTGCTCGATCTGATAGTCGAGGCCGCCCAACACGAAGGTGAGCACCGCACCTCCGGCGACGTTACGAGACGTGACGACCTGGCGGTGGGCGAAGTCCAGCTTCGAGCCCGCCGGAACGAGCGGCATCCCCTTGTGATTGGGCGCGAAGCTCAACCCAATGTAGAGCGAGAACACCGCCTGTTGCACGGCGACGAATGCAAGCGCTTTGAGAGGGCTGAGCACCACCGCCACCAGCGTGAGGAACGTCGCCGCATGGGCCAGGATCAACAGTCCTTCCCCGATCGCCCCTCGGTCATGTCGAGAGAAGAGTTGGCGGGCACCGCCTACGTGCAGACCCAGGCTTCGCAGGAGCATGAGTGGAAAGAAGAGCGGCGCCCGCCACCGCACGAACAGGCGGCCGAGACCTGTGCGCTCCTTGGCAGCGGGATCTCCGAAGATCCCGAAGAAGTCGGACCCGACGTCGGGATCACGTTCCATCTCGTTCGGGTGTGAGTGGTGCGCGTTGTGCTTGGGGACCCACCACCCGAAGCTCAATCCGATGAGCACGTTCCCGACCAGGAGCCCGACCAGTCTGTTCGCGCGTCGCGAGGCGAAGATCTGCTGGTGTCCAGCATCGTGACCGAGAAAGCCCAACTGGGCGAACACTGCACCGAGGAGCACGGCGACGCCGAGGACCAGCCACGAATCACCGACGGTCACGAACGCGGCCCACCCACCTGCCAACGCCGCGATGGTCAGGCAGATCTTGGCGACGTAGTAGGCACGTCGACGATCGAGCAGGCCGGCCGCACGAACCTGCAGGGCGAGCTCTCGGAAGTCTGCGGTCGAGACGGTCGGGGTCGCGGCATCGGGGTCGTCTCGTTCCAAAGGACGTTCCTCGAGTGGGGTGGGGTACATCCGGCGGAGCCTCGTCGCCTAGATGGTGCCGTGTGTGGTGTGGGCGATACCCATCGCGCTCGACGGATTGCACCAGGGGCCGGCGGGGGGGAGCGCCCGTTCAGGCCGACGGACCGGAGAATGGGTAGCGCCATCTGCCGTGCCTCCCCTCCGGCGTCGACGAGCCGCCGGAGAGGAGGGCGGCTCCAGGCTCCGCCGTATCCCGGCCGCCGCACCATGCAAGGGGGTCGGGCAGCGGCGCACGAGTTCAAGCTACCGGCCGGAGCCGGGGCGTGGAGCCCGAGCGGTCCCACCGACGACCACGAACCCGGCGATGTGGGGGCCGAGGGGCGACGCGATGATCTGCCCACGGCTGCCGGCGTCGGTGGTGAGGTTCGCGTGTCACGGCCGAATCCACGGCACGAGAGGTCGTACGCCTTCCCGCCCGTCGTCTCAGCCGGTGTCCGCGACGCAACCCGCCGTCTCGATGCCCGCCACCGCGGCCGCCTCGTCGTTGTCCGAGGAATCGCCCGTGACCCCGACGGCGCCGATGACCTCGCCCGACGGGTCCCTGACGAGGACGCCACCGGGTACCGGCACGAGGGAACCGCCGAAGGCCGCGGTCACCGACGCGACGAAGGTGGGCTGTTGCTCCGCGCGGCGCATGATCGCCCGCGACCCCATGCCGAGGCCGAGCGCGCCGTACGCCTTGCCGTGGGCCACCTCGAAACGGAGATTCGACGCGCCGTCCTCGCGCTCGAACATCTTCACGTGGCCCCCGGCATCCAGGACCACCACCGAAAGAGGCGCAAGGCCACGCTCTCGGCCAGCCTGCAGCGCGCCGTCGACAATCTGGCGTGCCTGCTCCAACGTGATCGTGCTCATCTGGCCACCACGCTCCCATCGCGTCCTGCGTCCAGAGTCTTCCGTTGGCGCCGCCGGGCGTGCAAGACCGGCTCGGTGTACCCGTTGGGCTGCTCGACACCGGTGAACACGAGGTCGCACGCCCCGAGAAAGGCCGGCTCGTCGTAGCCCGGCGCCATCGGCCGGTAGGCGGGGTCACCCGCGTTCTGGCGATCGACGACCTCGGCCATCCTCCGCAGGGTGGCGAGCACGGTGTCGTGGGTCACCACACCGTGATGCAGCCAGTTGGCGATGTGCTGCGAGGAGATCCGGCACGTCGCCCTGTCTTCCATCTGGGCGATGTCGTGGATGTCGGGGACCTTCGAGCACCCGACACCCTGGTCGATCCAGCGCACGGCGTAGCCGAGTATTCCCTGGGCGTTGTTCTCGAGCTCCTGTCGGATCTCGTCCTCGCTCCACGACGGGGCCGGTTCGAGTGGTCGGACGAGCAAGTCGTCGATGGTGGCGCGGGACCCGCCGGCGAGCTGCGCCTGACGCTCGGACACGTCCACGCGGTGGTAGTGCACCGCGTGGAGGGTGGCAGCGGTCGGCGACGGCACCCAGGCGGTGTTGGCACCGGCCATGGGATGCGCGATCTTCACTTTCAGCATGTCGGCCATGAGGTCCGCTGCCGTCCACATGCCCTTTCCGATCTGAGCCCGGCCACGCAGGCCACAGGCCAAACCGACGTCGACGTTCTGGTCCTCGTACGCCGTGTACCAGCGCGCGCCGCGCATGGCCGCCTTGCGCATCACCGGGCCGGCCCGCATGGAGGTGTGGATCTCGTCGCCCGTGCGGTCGAGGAACCCGGTGTTGATGAACGCGATCCGGGCACTGGCGGCGCGGATGCATTCGGCGAGGTTGACCGTCGTCCTGCGCTCCTCGTCCATGAGCCCGATCTTCACCGTGGCGGGCGGCAGGCCCAGGACGGACTCGACGCCGCCGAACAAGGCGTCCACGAATTCGACCTCGGCCGGCCCGTGGAGCTTGGGTTTCACCACGTAGACGGAGCCGTAGCGGGAGTTGTGCTGCCCCGAGCCGCGACGCAGGTCGTGCAGAGCGCACAGGACCGTGACGACCGCGTCCAAGATCCCTTCGGGAACCGGGCCTCCGCTGGCGTCGACGACCGCGTCGGTCATCATGTGGATCCCGACGTTGCGGACCAACATGAGCGCCCGGGACGGCAGGACGTGATCGGCGCCGTCCACCCCCGTGAACGACCGATCGTCGTTGAGGCGCCGGACGAACGAACCTTGGCCCTTGTCGACGTCAGCGGTCAGGTCTCCCTTCATGAGCGCGAGCCAATTCCGGTAGATGGCGACCTTGTCCGCCGCGTCGACGGCGGCCACGGAGTCCTCGCAGTCCATGATCGTCGTGAGCGCGGACTCGAGGACGACATCAGCGACTCCGGCTCGGTCCTCCCGCCCGACGGGATGCTGATCGTCGATCACGAGCTCGATGTGGAGGCCGTGGTGGCGGAGGAGCAGGGAGGTCGGGGACTCGGCGGGCCCGCGGTAGCCGACGAAGACCGACGGATCGGCCAATCCGACCTCGTCGTCGGGCCTTTCGGCCACGAGCTTGCCCTCCGCCGCGCGATACCGGGTCACCTCCGCGTGGGACCCCAGCTCCAGAGGTACCGCTTCGTCGAGGAAGGATCGGCACCAGGCAATTACCGCCGCCCCGCGCTCGGGGTCATAGGGCCCGTCGGGGGGGCGCGAACCCAGCGCGTCGGTGCCGTAGAGGGCGTCGTACAGGGAGCCCCAGCGGGCGTTGGCGGCGTTCAGCGCGTACCGGGCGTTCAAGACGGGGACGACGAGCTGGGGGCCGCTCACCTCGGCAATCTCAGGATCGACCCCCGACGTGGTGATGACGAAGGGCTCGCCCGCCGGAACCACGTACCCGATCTCCTCGAGGAACTCGCGATACGGACCCGGTTCCCATGCATGCTCCTCGTGCCACGCGTCGAGTGCCGACTGCAGCCGGCTCCGGTCGGCAAGGAGGACGGCGTTGCGCGAGCCGAACTCGTCCATGAGACGAGCGAAGCCGTGCCAGAACTCGCCCTCGTCGACGCCAGTCCCGGGCAGCGCCTCTTCGACCAAGAAGCGATGCAGGACTGGCTCGAGCCCGTAGCCACCTCCGATGTCCACCAGATCGTTCACCGCACCTCCCACGGTCAGGGAGTGGCAATCGTATGCCGCGCTCGCCCATGCAGTCCGCTTCCGCGCAGCTCGAGGGACGCTTGAGGGACCCGGCGGGTTGAAGAAGCAGCAGGTGGGCCGAGTGTTGAAGCGACAGCGCTCCGAGTGTGGGCGTCGGGCTACCCGGCAGGCCGATCAGCGGGCGCCCACGGCACTCGGCAGGCCGAGCGAGGCGATCTCCCCGCACGTGGCGAACCAGACTCCGTCGTGGTCCTTGATGTAGGCAATCAGCCTGTCGAGCACGGCGGCGCGGAAGGGACGGCCCGAGATCTTGGGGTGCATGCACCATTGAAGGACTCGGGGCTCCTCGGCTGACTCTTCGTACAGGACGTCGAACTCTGCCTTGACTGAGCTGAAGATCCCCTCGGTCGTCCCGTAGGGGGTACCACCCATCTGCGGCGGGGCACCCGAGCCGAGCATGAGGTACATCCCCCAATCGTCGTTGCCCGCGGGGATCGCCACGATTGGCCGATCGTCCTTCGTGAGAAGGTAGGGGAAGTCGCAATCGTGGAAGTCGCTCTGCCATTGGTACCCGGCGTCGCGAAGCAGGTCCAGCGTGCGCTCGCTGGTCGTGTACCGAGGAGTTCGCCAACCTTTCGGGCGGTAGCCCACGACGGCGCTCACCGCGTCGGTGGCCCGCTCCACCTCCTCGCGCTCTTGGTCCTCGGTGAGATAGCAGAGGCCGATGTGCCGGTAGCCATGGACGCCGATCTCGTGACCCTCGTCCATCATGGCCTTGATGACGTCCGGATACCACTCAGCGGTCAACCCGCAATACAGAAACGTCGCCCGGACGTCGTGCTTCCTGAGAATGCGACTCACTCTGCTGACACCTTCGTGGATGTCGTACTGGCGCATGGTGAGGTCGCAGTAGTTGATCGCTCCGTTCGGCCAGAACGCGTTGGTGTGGCTGGCCCACGTGGCTGCTGCGTCCACGTCACCTTGGGTGTCAAAGGTGAGGAGGATGGCGATACGCGTATCCTTCGGCCAGTTCTCCACGAACGGACCGGGTGAGCGCAGACCGAAGATCTCTTCGAACCGACCTTGGCCCCATTTCCAAGTAGCCAGGTCCTCTGTGATGGATCCCAACGTCTGCTCCTTCCGCTGTCGTGTGGCCATGCCGCGGCCCGGCCGAAACATAGGTGTGAGCTGACCACATAGGCGTGATTCGGCCCTGGTGATGGTAGATCTTGGCACCGCCGCACGCGTTCGGTCTCTGGGAAGCCAGCCACCTCATCGACGTCCTGCTGCAGGAAGGGCCACGGGGGCTCGGAGCCGAAGAGGCCGTACACATGGCCACCTACCTCGGCTTCCAGATGACCCCGGGCCGGTCGTTCCGGCCCCGGGCGGCTTGCGGGCTCCTCGGGATCCGGCGCGGGGCGCTGAGTAACTGGGCCGCGTCGGCTGTAACGCCAGGGCGCCGGCTCACCAATATAAGACGTGACCGACGAGCCGACCGACGCTGAGCTGCTGGCGCGGCTCCGAACGGACCCCGCGGCCCTGGAGCTGATCTTCCGCCGCTACCGCCACTTGGTGCTTCGCTACGCAGCCCGTCGCTGCAGCGAACCCGCCGACGTCGTCGACCTCGTCGCCGCCACCTTCCTGGCGCTCCTGGAGAGCGGCGGTGGCTTCGACCCCCGACGCGGCAGCGCGCCGGCGTGGATCCTCGGTGTCGCCCATCGCCAGTGGGTGCGGACGCTTCGCCGTGAGAGCCGCATTCGCGAGCTGGCTCGCCGCCAGGCCGGCCAGCGGCACCTCGACGCCGACGACATGGCGCGCATCGAAGAGCAGATCGACGCCTCCCGCGAGCGAGCAGCCCTGGAGGAGGCGATGGCGCAGCTGCCGGAGCGCCACCGGGAGGTGCTCTTCCTGATCGGCCACGAGGGTCTCACCAACGAGCAGGCGGCCTTCGTCGCCGGCGTACGCCCATCGGTCTTCCGCGTCCGGCTGCATCGCGCACGACGCGCCTTACAGCGCCAGCTCGATGGCGGCACCGCCGAACGCTCGTCGCTCCGACCCTTACCAACCACCGAGGTGATCCCATGAGAAATTCCATCGACGATCCGCTCCACCCCTTCGAGTCAGAGCTGCTGGAGGAGCTCTTCGCCGCCCAACGGCGCCTCGCACCCGGCGTGGCTCGCGCCCGGCCGCCACACGTCACGCACAAGCGGGTGGCGCTCGTCGGCGGCTGCGCGGCCATCGCCGTCGGTGCCGGCGTCGTCGCGGGCTCCCTCGCGTCACGGGGTCCAGGCGGCTCCACCGCCGTTCCGTCCGCGACCAAGATCACGGCGCAGCTGGTCGACGCGCTGCAGACGTCGAGCACCGATGTGCTCTACGACCAGGAGGTGCAGTCGACGCCGGGGGTCACGCTTACCCTCCATGAGTGGGTGAGCCCGTGGGACCCGAGCCCCGGACAGACGGTTAGCGAGCGTATCGAGTTCTTCCAGGACTGCACGGGCCTTAGCGGCTGTACGGATTCCGGCCTGGTCCAGGACTTCGGGCAGACCGGCACGATGCCGGCCGGCGCGACCGTCTTCGACGAGTTCCCCTGGGGCACGTCCGTCACGACGGCGGGCGAGGCGGTCGACGTCGACTACCACGACCGGCAGTGGGTGGACCAGAAGTCCGCGCAGGTGAGCTTCAACCTGCCCCTGACCGCCGCGGACATCCAGCAGGAGATCGCCGCTGGCAACGCGCGAGTGGTCGGCAACGCCACCGTCGACGGCGTCCAGACGGTCGAGCTCGCCATCTCCGGCTTCGACGGACCGGGCTCCTCGGGTGACATCTGGGTGGACGCCTCGAGCCACCTACCGGTCCGCACGGTGGTCACGGCTCCCAACCCGGGCACCGGACAGGGCGCCCCCGGCGGCATGCAGACGGTCCAGGACGACTACCAGTTCCTCCCCGCGACGTCTGCGAACCTGGCAAAACTCCACCCGGTCATCCCGTCAGGCTTCACGGAGAATCGTGCCCTCGATCCCGACCCGAGCAACGGGTCCTGAACGTCGCACCGTCGACCGGCCCGCACCGCACGACGAGGGCGGGTGCGGGTCGGTCGTGTCCGCGCTCAGAGGACCGTCGAGGCCGACCTCGGCGGACATGGCCGAGTTGGTCGCCGCCGCCTCGTCGTGGTCGAGCTCGGCGTCGTTCAGCCCACCTACCTCATCCGAGACGGCCTCCCCGCCGACCGTAGCGACGAGGACCCCCGACAAACCGCTCCCGGGTCGGCGTCTCGCGCCGTGACAAAAGGGGTGGGCGCTGCCGGGATCGAACCGACGACCTGCTCGTTGTAAGCGAGCTGCTCTACCGACTGAGCTAAACGCCCCGATCGTCTCCGGACGAGCAGCACCCGCAGCACCGCCACACGAGGGGACGGTCAATTGTGCGCCGTTCGCGCGAGACGTGCAACACCTCGGCGATCAGAGGTCAGCCCCCACCAGCTCCGCGGCCAGCGCGGGGGTGGCCGCTGCGACGGGCCGGCGCGGGGAGCGGTCTCGCACGGCGAGGTCGAGCCCGTCGCACTCGGCAACGACCGCCCCGGCCTCGGTGCAGACCAGCATGGCCGCCACGTAGTCCCACACCGAAAGCGCCGAATGCCCTGCGACCAGATATCCGTCGAGGGTGCCTTCGGCGACGGCGCACATGTCGAGCGAGGCGGCCCCGAGCGCCCGGAACTGGGACCAACCCGGAGACCTGCGGGGAAAACCCGAGATGCCGACGACAGCACGGGAGAGCTCGGAGGTCGTCGACGGGTGGATCGCACCTCCGTCACGGAAGGCTCCCCGTTCCCGGATCGCGTGATAGCGGACGCCCGACACCAGATTCGCGACGAGTGCGACCCACGGACCCGTGGCGTCCAGGATGCACAGGCTCGTGGCGTACCAGGAGAGCCCGATGGAGGCGTTGGTGGAGCCGTCGACCGGATCGACGACCGCGAGCAGTCCCGAATCCGGTCCGCTCCTCCCCGACTCCTCGGAAAGGACGCCGAGACCCTCACGGTGAAGGACCGCACACACGGCGTCGTCCGTCACGACGTCGAAGGCGTATTGACCGAGGCGCTCCCCGCGCCGGCGCCGGTCGCCCGGGTTGGTCCCCTCCAGGGCGACGCGCGCCGCCTGCGCCGCCTCGTCGAGCACCCCGAGTAGATCCTCGGGGTCGCGTGGCGGGGCGCTCACCGGTGGCGAGACTACCGGCGACCACCCGCTCGCGGCAGATCCCTCTCTTGCAGGGCAGATCCCCCTCTCGCAGGAAGGTCGGGCCGCGGCGCTGGTTCTGCGTCGCACCACAGCCCCTGCGGGTACCCCCTAGTCTCGTACCACTGTGGCTGCCATCGACGTCGCCGGCTACGTCGCCGACCTGAAGGACCATTCCGTCGACCACGGGTTCCACGTCCACGACGAGCGCCACTTCGTCGAGACGTACTCCTTGCGGCAGGTCTGGGAGGTCGATCTCCACCCAGAAGAAGGGTGCGGCGGACCACTCGATCTGCACCTCGCCCTCGAGGTCGACCCCCGCGTGCTGCTGTCCTTCGAGGATGTGGTGATGGAGCTCTCCGACGAGGAGGAGCCGCCGGACGATTTCCACTTCCCCCTCACCTTCACCTGGGCGCTCCCACCCCTGCCGCACGGCCCGGACCTCCTTCGCCTGGCGATCGACCTGGCCGGCATCGGTGGGATCGAGCTGCCCCTCGAAGTGTCGGCGATCGACTCGTTCGCCTCGGCCACCGACGGCCCGGAGCGCCGGTTGAACATCGTCGCGCGGCACCCTGTCTCCCTTGCGCGCGTCCTCGCCGGCGAGGAGCTGCTCTGCGACGTCTTCGACCGCTGCCTCGCCGTCAGCCGCTTCCTCCTCGAGGCCGCCGAGACCTGGTTGGGATGACCACGGTCGGGCGCGCGCCGTCGGACCGTCGTCGTCCGCGGACCGCTCTCGTGCCTGCCGCGGCCTGCGCCGCTGCCGCCCTGCTGCTGAGCGGCTGCTCGAACGGCGGCAGCTCGCTGGCGCAGGCTGCCTGCGTCCACGTCGATGCCTCCATCCGCCTGTACACCCAGAGCGAGCACGCGACCAGCGCGGCACGCGCCCGCGAGAAGGTCGACCAAGCGACGGCCCAGCTCGACCAGGCGCTGCAGCTCGCCGCACGGGCGACGTCGGCGAACCCCGCCTTCAATCCCCTGATGACCACTCTCCAAGAGATCGGGCGAACCTCCGAGAAGAATCTGGTTTCGGCGTTGCGAGCGCAGTGCGCCGCGGCGAACCATCCCACAGCTCAGTCCCCGGTTCCCGGCGGACCGACACCGGGGACAGTCCCGGCCGGGGCGCCCGGCGGGGGCTGAGCGCGGACGCGAAGCGACGCGGCCCTCCGGTGCCCCGGCCTGCGCCGCGCGCGTCGATATCGTGGATCCGTGCGGAGCGGGTAGGCCGTGGCGAATGTATGCCCGCGCCCCGACACGTCGAGGAGCCAAGGAGCACCGCTGCAACACCCGCGTACACGAGCTCGGCGGCCCGTCACCACCTCGGTGGGCCAGCACACCGCCGTGCGGTCCCAGCCAGCCCGCGCGCCGCGCGGCCACGCAGCCGGTGCGTTCTGGCCAACCGCGGTCCCGCGGCGGAGGCCGTCCCTGCGGGTGCGGCGCCGCCGCGCCCTCTCTGCGGCGATCGTGGTCGCGGTGACCGTTCTGGGGCTCGTGGCGTTCGGCGTGTCGGCGTCGGGTGGGCCGACACTCCCAGCGCTCCCCTCGACACCCTTCCGCTCGCACATCGTGACGATCGCCGAATCGCAGCTCGGCTACCACACCCAGCCGTCGAGCTCGTACTGCAACAAGTACAGCGCCTCATGGGGAGCCGGGACCCCGTGCAGCCACGGCCTCCGCAGTGAGGAGTGGTGCGCCGACTTCGCCGCGTGGGTGTGGCGAAGGGCAGGGGCGCTCTTCACATACGCCTACGGAACGTCCGACATCAACGCGGCGTCGGGAAGCTTCTACTTCTGGGCGGTCGCGCACCACACCTGGCATGCCGCGGACAGCGGCTACACGCCGCAGGCCGGAGACGTCGCGGTCTACGGGCTCGACGCGCCAGCAGGAAGCGCTGACCACGTTGCGGTCGTCACGGG
>Ga0307373_10001925_pt1 | contig 38225 bp, 41 predicted proteins | sample OX2MG_FD_202534 | JGI IMG/M metagenome (GOLD analysis project Ga0307373, IMG submission 202534) | Soil microbial communities from Risofladan, Vaasa, Finland - OX-2 | ecosystem: Environmental > Terrestrial > Soil > Coastal area > Acid sulfate soil | place: Finland: Risofladan, Vaasa | collected...
TTCCGGCATCCGGCAGACGCGGGCGGCGAAAGAGTTGCGCGCGGAAGGTCGCATCGCGCTGACGGGAACGCCGATTGAAAACCGGCTCTCCGACCTGTGGTCGCTGTTCGACTTTCTCAATCCTGGACTGCTGGGCAGCGCAAAGGCATTCGGCAGCTTTGTCAAGCAGAGGGAAGCGGGCCAGAAGAATTCATATGGTCCGTTGCGCGCGCTGGTGCGGCCCTACATTCTGCGGCGCTTGAAAACGGACCGCACGGTGATTGCCGATCTGCCGGAGAAGACCGAGGTCCGCGCATTTTGCGGGCTGACAAAATATCAGATCGCGTTGTACGAGCAGGCGGTGCGCGAGTTGAAACAGAAAATCGGGGAGGCCGATGGCATCCAGCGGCGCGGCATCGTGCTGGCCTGCCTGATGCGGCTGAAACAAATCTGCAACCATCCCTCGCAGGGGGCTGGGGATGGAGGCGCGGAGGGCGAGTATGCGCCGGAGCGCAGCGGAAAGTTTCAACGGCTGGCGGAGATTTGCCGGGAGCTGGCGGAGCGGCAGGAGAAGGCGCTGGTGTTCACGCAGTTTCGCGAGATCACCGCTCCGCTGGAGAATTTTCTGCGGGAGGTTTTCGGACGCGCCGGGCTGGTGCTGCACGGGCAAACGCCCGTGGGCAAACGGCAGGCCATGGTGGAGGCATTTCAGCGCGAGGACGGTCCGCCGTTTTTCGTGCTGTCGCTGAAGGCCGGAGGTACTGGGTTGAATCTCACCGCGGCGTCGCATGTGATTCATTTCGACCGCTGGTGGAACCCGGCGGTGGAGAACCAGGCGACGGACCGCGCGTTCCGCATCGGCCAGAAACGCAATGTGATGGTCCACAAGTTCGTTTGCCGGGGTACAGTGGAGGAAAAGATCGATGCAATCATCGCGGCGAAAACCGGCCTGTCGGAAGAGATGCTCGACGATCGGGGCGGGGAAGCGCTGCTGACCGAGTTGGACAACGATCAGCTTCTGCGGCTGGTGGCGCTCGACCTCCACCAGGCGATGGAAGCGTGAAGGGAAGGGAAGAAATATGGGTTGGTGGAGTTATCGTCCCTATGTTCCGGTTTCCGTAAGGCGCGCGAAAGCCGCCCGCGCCGCGCAGAAGTTGGCCAAGGGCGGTCGCAAGGTCGCGCCGGTGGCCACGAACGGGCGCACCATCGCCGCGACGTTCTGGGGCAAGGCATGGTGCGACAATCTGGAGTCGTACAGCGACTTCGAGAACCGCCTGCCGCGCGGCCGCACCTATGTTCGCAATGGTTCGGTGGTCGACTTGCAAGTCGAGCCGGGCAAGATCCGGGCACTGGTCTCGGGATCGCATTTGTATCGGATTGAGATTGAGATTGAACCGCTGCCGTCGGTGAAATGGAAAGCGATCCAGTCGGAATGCCGTGGCCAGATCGGCTCGCTGATTGAGTTGCTGCAGGCGAGGATGTCCCAAGGGGTGATGGAAATCGTGACGCGCCGCGACAGCGGACTGTTTCCTTCTCCCAAGGAAATCAAACTCGGTTGCTCCTGTCCGGACTGGGCGGAGATGTGCAAGCATGTCGCGGCCGTGCTGTACGGCGTGGGCAACCGGCTGGACCATCAGCCGGAATTGCTGTTCCAGCTGCGCCAGGTGGACCATCTGGAATTGATTACCGCCGCCGCCGATTCCGCCGCGCTGGTGAAAAAGCCCGCCAGCAAAAAGAAGACGATTGCCAGGGAAGATCTGGCGCAGGTGTTCGGCATCGAACTGGATGCGCCGGTGCCATCCAAGGCGCCTTTGCGCAAAGCGCGGACTGCGCAGCCCGTTGTCCGGCCGCAACGCAAGCAGGCCAAAACGAAGGCCAAGACAGGGCCTGCGAAACGGGCAGCGCGGCAAGGAAAGGCCGCTTCCAAGAAGCGTTGAGCTATGGTACGCGATTCTCAAGATGTGGTGGTGTATTCGGCCCTGCGGGATTCTCAGTGCTCCCAATGCCAGCAGGAACTGCCCCAGGGAAGCCTGCTGACCATCCATGACGGCCAGCCCCTATGTTTGCGTTGCGCCGGCATGGGCCACCTGACATTTCTCCCAGCAGGAAATACTGCTTTGACGCGCCGGGCCAAAATACGCAGCAAATTGTGGGCGGTGGTGGTCCGCTTCAGCCGGGCGCGCACGGCCCTGGGCCAATGGCGGCGACACCAGAGCCGGGAGTCGCGCTGCGAATGGCGCGCATTGCGCCTCAGAGATGTACCCACCTCACAACTTTGCACACTGCGGCGACTCGGACCGTTCCTATCCCCGACTTCTTGATGCGCTCCTAATCCTGAGTTGTTTCACTTCATGGGCGATTCCGTCTTCACGGGAAGATTGAGAAGACGACGCAGCGCATTGATATCGGGACGCACAATGCTGGCACCCCCAGGCAGTTCGTTCTGACGTTCCCAGCCCTGCAGCAGGGCCTCGACCATTTCTCTGCCATCCGAATCGACGACCGCCTGCAGCGGCGTGCGCCCGCCAAGGGCGGGAATCTCGGTGTGAACCCATCCCTCGATATGCTTCTGGATCTCCGCCTCGATTTGGCGGCGAATTTCAGGGTCGCGTAGCAGACTGTACTGATCGATCTCTTCTTCCGCGCCGCGCAGGGCCTTCCTTTGCCTGGCTTGCTTCAGCATCTGTTCCGGCGCTTCCGTTTCCGTGCCGACATGCGTCGCCTGGGAGCCAAGGCGCTTCTCGATCTCGTCACGAATCCGCCTGGCGCGGTTGGCCGAGTTCACTTCCACCAGCAGCGTCTTTCCGTATATCTTCAGATGGCCGAGGACGGTGTTCTCCCAGCTCTGCATCTTGTTTCCCTTTTTGATCCAGGCGAATTCGATGTTCCGGAGCGAGCCGTCGGGGGCCCACTCCGCCTGGTCGAGCAACTCTTCTTTGGCCACCCCCACAGCCAGAGGAGCGAGAGCGTCCAAGGCCGACTGCGCCGATTGGATGTTGAAATGGAGTTTGTGGGAGAGAAACGGGTCCCCGTCGGTATTTTGCAATTTCGGCGGTGTGTTCATGGCATCGCGAATCTCGAGGTAGACGGCGCGAATTTCATCGGTATACCGTGTCAGGTCGGCAGCGGTAAGTTCCCGGTTTTGTTTTTTGATCTTGCGCTGCAACTGCGCGCGGAGCTTGATGATCTCAACCTTCCTGTCGGGAGGGATGCGAATCGGCGCGGACCTGCCCAATGTGGCGACTTCGGGCAAGATCCAAATCTGCGCGTAGATCACGTCTCCGGGCCGCATCATCTCGCTCCCCGAGTGCTCCTCGATCTCGATTTCTTCGCCAATCAGAATGTCTCGCAGCACCGCGCCCCGCCCAGGATGGACGCGGACAATCTCATAGAAGCTGACTGGTCGCGTGGTGGCCTGCTCCAGAATTAAATGCTCCAGGGCGGAGAGGCGGGTTGCGGCTTTCTTCAGATAAGTCTGGACAACGATGCCTCCCTGCGGCCGCTTCGCGCTCCGGCGGGCGGGCCACTCCGGGTCCCACTCGAAAAGCAAATACGGGCTGAAGATGCTGAGTTCGTGCGGCATTTTATCCAAGGGGACGGAGTCATCCTCCTGGTTGAAGTCCACCCAGGCATCGAGAGCGGAGTCGACGAAGTAGCGCCTGAGGACCCGCATCAGGTCCGCAGTGAGCCGGTCAGAGGCGTCGCGCTGCCTGCTCCACGGAGTGTCAAGCGTCTCCGTGCCAGCGGAGGCGATGGAGGTATTCGATAGACAGCATTGCTTGTATTTCTTGCCGCTGCCGCACGGGCAGGGACTGTTTCTGCCCGTCTTCTCGTGTGGATGAGAACGCATGCAGTCAGATTATCAACTTTAGAAAAATCATACCGGGTGGGACTGGCGCCCATAATCAGGCGGTTGCAATCGAAGTGTCATCGTGTTGTTTATGTTTCTCCGCCTCGTGGGCGAGCTCACGGAGACACTGGGAAAGCCTATCTAGAGCCACATCCAGCAGTTGCCGCGGGAGAAGCATTTCTTTGGGACATACAGACCTTTCACGATTCGCCAAGCGCTGACGTCCCGAGGAGTAGGCTGTTCTATCGAATGACGTGGATCGGAATTCCGAGGTTGAGCTTTTTCCAACTTCGGTCCGCTGTATAGATAGGCGCTTTGAGAGCGATGCCCAGTGAAAGACAGGCGCGGTCGCCGAGGGAGAGTCCCAGATGCTTGGTTTGTGCCACGAGGCTGCCGGTGACGCGAGCGTCATTCTCGTCAAAGGGTACGACCCGCTGGATGGTGGTACGTGCGTCGGCCCAGGCTTCGTCGGGAAGTCCACCTTCTCTGACCAGTCTGGTTTGTACTTCTGCGATATTTACGGAGCTGGCCACGGCCCGGGTAAGCATGGCTGTGGTGATCTTGTCGTGTCCGGGCTCCTGCAAGAGAAACGCGAGAATCGCAGATGCGTCGAGGACGAGACTATTCATGTTTCGCGGCCTCATGGCGCTCCCGGATAAAGTCATCCACGATATTGCTGCCCGGTTTGACATAACGGCGGATGCGCGCCCTGGCAGCCGCGATGCGTTGTTGCTGTGTGGTGATACGGAAACCGTCTTTTTCCCGCTGGAGAATGATCTCGTCTCCTGGCCCTACTCCGAGGGCCTTTCGCACGGCTGCAGGGATAACGACGCGGCCATTTTCGCTGACGCGGAGCTTGATTTCCTGAGTTGACATGGTTATTGTACCTGACAGAAGAATAGCATATTGACATTGTATGGTGCATATGGCAGAACGACAGAAGTGTCATCGCGCCCGCGTTTCGAGGGCTCCTCGGCCATCGGGTCTCGACCGGCTTCAGTTCTTCGGCAAAGTAGCAGCCGATCTTACCTTGCTTGTACCCATGTGGGCGTGAAATTTGTTGGGATGGGATCAAGCGGTGAGACAATCTGCCGAATCGCGAAACAGCAATGGCAACAGGGTAAGCGCAATGCGAACAGCCTCTTGTCTTCTTGACGTGTGTATGAAGGCATCCTTGTGCAAGGGGAAAGGCAAGGATACGATGCAACCGGCATTCGCCGAGATCGTGCGCGAGATCGGAGCGCGCAAGGGGAACGTCATTGAACGGGCTGAGATCGAGAAACTTCTGCAAGCCGCAGTCGCCACCGGTATCGCAGGCGAGAAGAAAATTACGCTGTGGCTTCAGAACTGGACGAGTGAGTCATTCGACGCTCCTGCAGACTATGCGCTCGACTGGTCGTCTCACTTCGACAGGGCCAGCCGTAAGGTGCCGTCACCCGAGACGTGGAATGGCCTACTCGTTCCCGAGCTTGATGCACTTAAGAAGAAAATCTTAAAGGAGCGGAAGGAACGTCTTATCCGCTTCCGGGGCAAGTGCGCTTTGTCATCCGGCGTGGCGCTCGGAGCAACTTTCCCGACAGTCGGCGACTGGATATTTGAAATACCCCAGCCATCCGCGAAAGACGCTTGGAGATCGGACGCCCCTGCAACGAATCCCTACCAGCTCAGCACCGAAGTAGTTGAAGGTGCGCAGGACGGGACGGACATCGTACTTGGCTTGAATATCAAGGGGGACGGCCGCCAGGACATTGTGAAATATGTGGAGTGCACTGGCAGTCGGCCCCGGATTTTTGCCTTCGTCTCGCCGCCGTCCCAAGGGGCACAATCGATTCGTGGGGGAGGGGACGCCGTAGCGTTTGGACAAGCCGTTCGCGACCAGTTCGGCTCGCTTTTGAAGAAATACGACCTGCACAAGACCCGCGTCTTTTTTTATGGGCCGTTTGCCCTCGCGGTGTTCCTCGGCCAGCATTTGACCTCAGTCGGAGAAATTCAACTGTTCGAGTACCAAGACCCCAGTTACGTTCCAAGCTGCACGCTGCGAACCTAACTTTTAACCTTTTGCACGGAAAGAGTAGAAATGAGCCGCTTTCGAACAAGTAATCTCGACAGCTTGGGCACGCAGTTCAGTATTCCAATCACTGTGGACGATGATGGTTATCTGGGGAGGGAGTGTCCCGTACAGGACTGCCTCGGATATTTCAAGATCACCCCTGGTACCGGCGTCAAGGGGCCGGCCCCGTGTTTCTGCCCCTATTGCGGTCACAAAGGCGAGAGCAACACGTTTTTTACCCAGGAGCAGATTGAATACGCGAAGTCCGTTGTCTTGAGAAAGGTCACAGACGCGCTCCATAAAGACCTGAAGTCCCTGGAATTTGAGCATAAGCCGCAAGGCCTATTTGGGATTGGCCTCAGCCTGAAAGTACAGAGATCAGCACCGCTCCCTATCCGCTACTACCGTGAAAAGGAACTCGAAACGGCGATCACCTGTGACAACTGCACTCTGCGCTATGCTATTTACGGCGTTTTCGGTTGGTGCTCTGACTGCGGCGTCCATAATTCATTGCAGATCCTGATCAAGAACCTCGAACTCGCACGAAAAGAGTTGACGCTTGCCGCAACTGCAGAAGTAGACCTCGCCAATCATTTGACCGGGGATGCGCTGGAGAACGCCGTTTCTGCCTTTGACGGCTTCGGACGGGAACTATGCCAGCGCAAGTCGGTTGAGATACGCTTTCAAAACCTCGCGGCTGCTAGACGTAAGGCCCAGGATGCGTTTGGCTTCGATTTTGCCGACACATTGCGACCAGACGAATGGGATGCGGCGTGCCGCGCATTCCAGAAACGCCATCTTCTAGCTCACAAGATGGGAGTCATCGACGACGACTATATTCAGAAGGCGAATGACGCCGGGGCAATTCTCGGACGCAGGATCGCTCTGAACCAAGCGGAAGTTGAGACTTCCATCAGCCTCGTGGAAGCGATGGGGCGCCGTCTCTTCGCCGGAGTTCTTCCCTAATCTTCTCGGACCAGCTTTTCGAGTTGCATCCTCGCACCACGCAACTCACATTCATCTCCTGATTCCGGATACCCTCTTGGCAGCATCCCCAGCGCGTGATAATCCAGCAACTCCGGGCTGAGAAACGAAGAGTATGCAACCTGGAAAAGACCGTCCCTGGCATGCGCCACGTTGCGCGCACGCTGGGCCGCACGCTCCCAATGGTCGACCGACTTCAAACTCTCTTCAACGAAGACCTTACCGGATTCTGTCAATTGTACCCCTCCGTACCAGCTATAGAAGAGCCTCACGCCGACCTCGGCCTCGACGTGATGTATTCTGCGGCCCAGCGCGGGCTGCGTCATATGCAGGCGTGCGGCCGCGCGCGACAGACTCCCCTCCTGCGCTACCACAATGACGCACTTCAGGTCGTGAATCGTGATGTCATTCTGCATGTCGAACCTCGGCAGTAGAAAGCGAAACGTGAAACATCGTGGCACCACGCCGCTTCTACAATGAAAACTTTCGCAACCCGCAGGAACTGGCAGATCGGCAATGCAAGCTCCGACCAACATCCTTTGATGCATCTGTGTTTCAGTCCAGTTTTGTTTACTCAGTCCTCCGACCACAATAGTTGGTCGGAGAAATCATGCTGGTGCGTTTCGCAGATGACTATTGCTGTTCCGAAGCTGCTTGAGCAGCCTACGCGGTACTACTATTTTCAGTCCTTAGCTGGATATCACAGTCCTTCCAATATTTTGCGATCAGCGTATCTAATGCGAAGAGGCCTGGCCCGAAGATCAGAATCAGGAGCGCTGCGAAAAGAAATGTGTAGGGCGCGGCTGCGTAGAACTTGCCGGGATCGCTGAAGAAGGCGAGCAGCGCGTCACGATCTCCTACAATGTAGGCGACGAGCATGTCGATGAACAATGGGAAAGCGATCAGCCGTGATGCAAGGCCCAGGATCAAAAGGCAGCCTCCGACGATTTCCAGCCAGGCGATAAAAATTGCGGTCACATGCGGCAGCGGGAGCCCGAGTTGCGTAAAGTAGTCGGTCACTCCGGAAATGTGATGCAGTTTGCCCCAGCCGGTCTGAAAAAACTGCCAGCCCCAGTACACGCGGACCAGCAGCAGCAAGGGGGATTGCAAGCTGGAGGTTGCAGTTTTGAATCCCCTGTAGCAACCGAGAAGTTGGGTTTTCATATTTTGTTTTGTCTCCGTTCGGAGGAACGCGTAGTATCGGGCACTTTGCAGAACCAGCCCAGCAGCGACCATTCCGCAAACCACTCCCGCACCGAATCTGCCAGCTCGCTTTCGCGCAGACGGCTGCCGCGCAGCGCATGGTCGAGCGCGATCCCGAGCGGATTGCCTTGCTGGAAAGACCGGAGCATGCGTAACGCTTCCGGCGTCAGGCGGCGGAAGGTCACGAGGAATTCATGGCGATAGACGGCGAGATAGATGCGCTCCGGATCGAGCTGCTGCATCTTCTTGGCGGCCGGATGTTGTTTGCGTTGGTAGGAACCGGCATTGCTGGCGGCATCGCTCGGCTCGTCGGTATCCTTGTTGACGGCCAGTAGAAGATCGTCCACCGGATACGCGAGTTGCAGCAATCGAATATGCGGCTGCAGGTCCAGCCGGGTTGCGGGAGTGACTTCCAGCAGGTCCTCAGGTCCAAGGATCGGCGCCTCTGCCGCGTCGAAGGCCTCGATATGCGCCCACTCCAGGCGCACCATGTCGCGCGCCAGTCGCTCCTGTGGCTGGATCCATTCCGGATGCTTCCCCAGCCACATCGACAGACGGCTGCCGAGATTGCGCAGGGTGAAGGAACGCGAGGGGCAGTCGGCAAGGTACGTCACCGATAACTGCTCGAATCTGCGCGCGCCAACGATCGCTCGCAGACCGGGAAAGTCCGATGCGAAGGACTCTAGAATGCGGAACCAATATTGCTGGTTGTAAATCTCCAGCCGCTCCATTGAGGAGAGCCGGTTGTTGGGCTTGATGAACTGCCTGGCTTCCGCGCGCATGGATCGCCCAGCGCGATTTTTCGCCTGCATGCGGTCCGCGCGGGTTAGCGGCGTCATCACGGCGGAAGCCATGCGCCGCTGAATTTCTTTCAGCTCGCTCATCGAACACCCGCAAGCGCAGCAGTAGCCTTCGCTGCAGAGCCGGCATCCGCCAGGAAACGCTTGGCCTTCAACGCCTCCGCGTGCACCTCCGGAAACGACGGAATGCTGTCGTCCCATTCCAGCAGAGTTGCGGTCGGCCCGCAGCGGCGAATCGCCCGGGCATACAAATCCCACACCGGATCGAGCACCGGATGATCGTGCGTGTCCAGAAGATATTTCTGGAACCGCGAATGGCCTGCAATATGGATCTGCGCCACGCGTTCCGCGGGCACAGAGTCGACATACGTCCGCGGATCGAAGCTGTGATTCTTCGAGCTGACGTAAATGTTGTTGACGTCCAGCAAAATGCCGCAGTCGGCGCGCTCAACAACCTCCGTGAGAAACTCCCACTCCGTCATTTCCGACACATGGAACTCGGCATAGCTGCTGACGTTTTCGACTGCCACTGGAATCTCAAGATAATCCTGCACCTGGCGGACTTTCTGTGCGGTCACTTGGACGGCTTCCCAGGTGTAGGGCATGGGCAGCAGGTCGTGGGTGTATCTTCCATCCACGCTGCCCCAGCACAGATGATCGGTCAGCCATGGCGTCTTGGTACGGCGGGTCAGGTCCTTCAGCCGGCGAAGATGCTCTTTGTTCAAACGATCGGCGGAGCCGAAGTACATGGAGACTCCGTGCTGCACCACGCGATATTGCTCCAGAATCATGTCCAGCGTGGCCAGCGGCCGGCCGCCGTCGATCATGTAATTTTCCGAGATGATCTCGAACCAATCGACCACCGGATGTTCGGTCAGAATGTGCCGATAATGGGGCACGCGCAGGCCGATGCCAATTCCGTAATCCTGAAATCCATTGAAGCGATTCGCCGCCATGCGATACTCCGGAAAACTGGGCGGCGGTAGGGAACGCGCAGTTCTCGATTCCCGCCGCCCGATCCTGTTACAGAGCTATGCCAGCGAGGGCATTTTGTGGCCGTTGGTGGCGCAGCCGCCTTTGCCCTTGCAGGAGTTCTTGCCCTTGCAGCCATTGTCGGAAGACTTGCAGCCGCCCTGTCCTTTGCAGGAGTTTTGGCCTTTACAAGAGTGTTTGGCAGTCTTTGCGTGGGTGTAAAGAAGGTTGGCATAGCCGGCGGAGGTCTGTGCGGTGTATTGTGCCTGACCGCCCTCGGCACCCTGTGCCGTTGCGGCGTGGGCGTAGACAGCGGTCCCTGTCAATAGACCGGAAACGGCTGCTGAAAACAGGAGTGTCTTGAAGTTGCTGTTCATTTCTCGATGTACCTTCCTCATTCAGAATGAGGCCGCACCGGAGTTTGGCCCATATGTACTAGGATGCGGACCTGTGATAGAGGTTACAAAGGATTAGTGATAAAGGTCACAAGGGATTCGTGATAAAGGTCACAACCGAAAAAGATCGGTTTCCTAGGCACTCCTATACGCCTGTCGGCCCCGGCGGGGAGAGGTGATCGCCCGGCGTATCCGGGCCAGCGGAGCATGATTATTGAAGACGATCTTGCCGTTCTCCGAGCGGATACCGAGACGCTTCCATAGCAGGTCCAAATCGATCGGAGCGTAGGTCGCTTCTCCCATTTTCTTGTAGAGATCGGCCAACACAGAGGTACCGGTCGCTTGATCTGCCACAGCGATCACCTTGGATATGGGCCAGTTATCGGCGATCGATCCGCCTGCGGCAAGGATCCCGCGCAGGGCGTCCTGCAATCCCTTTCGATTCCCGGTCTCTTCCCGGATGGAGACGTCCGCCATCAGGCAGAACAAAGCGCCGCCCCAGTAAGTGCTTGCCCAGGTATGGGTTTGGTCCAGGCCAAGGTCGCCGGGGCGCGGTTCGCCCTGCGCCATGTCCCGCGCCATTTCTCCCCAAACCTGCTGAGGCGATAGAGTGCCGATCTGCGCCCGCGCGATCGGCTCCACATACGTGGCCAGCCCCTCTTCCAGCCAATGATGGTCTGGGGCCAGCGAGGGAAGAGCGGTATGAACAAACTCATGCGTCATCGTCCAATCGCTCGTCAGGTCCTGCTTCGTCGTATGCTGGCCGAGCCGCATTCTTGTGAATGCCGGAAATCCATCCACCTGTCCCCAAGTCGTTCCGGTCAGCACACCGCAGCGACCGGCAATCGGCAGTACCAGCACGCGGGCGCGAGGCACAGGAAATCTGCCGTAGTACTCGGAAACGGCGCGGGCAGCCGTCTCAATCCATTGGACGACATCGGCCTTCGGCAAATCGAGCGGGCCGGGACCCATGTCGATCTGAATCGAAGCTCCGCCCACATGGATGACCTGCGAGGACACGACCGGGCTCCTCCACGGCGGACCATGCCAGTGGTGAGGCATGTCCATGCGGCTCGCCCAACCAGCGGAAAAGCACCCAAGCACGATTGGACAGAGGAGGCAGCAACGCAGCAGACCTGACTTGATAAGCGCGATGTCCACTACCTACCCTTGTATCAAAATGACCGGCCATCAGGAAACCGGACCATGGCGCTCATAGCATAGACTTGGATGATTGCCCGGCACAGCCACCCGGAACCAGATAAATGGGAACAGCGGGTTTGGCAGCCAGTACATCCAGCCCAGACTCTTTTGCCGTTCTCCATTGGGCAGCAGCCAGTCCATCCAGACATATAGGAACTTGTACGGACAGAGGCCCGGAATATAGTTCACTTGGAATGAGCCGTCTTTCAGATAGCGGCGGTGGATGTAGTAGTTTCCCTCAAACGGAGTAATGCCCCAGCCGATCGGCCCCTCGGCAAGCAGGCTGCCGGTAGCTCGATGCGTAATTTTTATGGTCGTTTGGCTCAACTGGCGGGACCCTCAAGAATCGCTTGGTCGAGAAAACGATGCAGACGGTCACTATAACCGGACGGGACCTCAAAGACCCGTTCGTCTCCTGTGATGACCAGCATCTTCCGGGTGCTGTCGTACACGGCGCTGCATCGGCGGCAATGTCGCAGATGCTGCTCGATCGTGTGGCACAGTTCCGGTGAAGCTTCGCCATCCATGTACTCGGACAGATGGGCGACTATTGTTTTGCAGCGAACCATGGGTTCACTCCTTTCCAGCGTTCCCAAATCGAGACCTTAGGTTTGGCGAAGATCGGCGACAGCGCTTCGCGCATCATCAGGCGGGCCCGATGCAATCGGGTCTTGACCATGGGTACGCTGATGCCAAGAATTTCCGCGGCTTCCGCGATGTTCAGGCGCTCCATGTCCCGCAACACAAAGATCTCACGGTAGATTTCAGGGAGGCTCGCCAGCGCTTCCATGATCGCGGCGCGGATCTCTCCCTGCTCCAGAATTTCATTAGGCAGATCGCGCCAGTCAGCAAATTGCCTGGGACGGAATTGCTTCGTCCCATCGTCTTCCGCGGGGTCCTCATCCACGGACTGATAGAGATGCTGGCGGCGTTTCCGCTTGCACATTCTGGCTTCGTTTTCGACGATCCGCATGGCCCACTGGGCAAATTTGTCGGTCTCCGCGAGTTGTTCCAGATGCAGAAATATCTTCAGCATGGCCTGTTGCACGACATCTTCCGCATCGTCCTGATTGCGAAGGACGGAATATGCAATCAGGAACGCGCGCCGCTCATACGGCCGGATCAGCTCATGAAAATGGCTGCGCTCCCCATTCCTGATTCTATGGATCAGGAATGGCTCCCTCGATTTTTCCATCGGCGCCGGATCGTTCATTGGCAATATCGCTTCTAGCATCCCAAGTGATCGATTCGCAGAACAAGGAAAGGTTACATTACGCCGTTATCCATCTGTTCCGCGCATCGATACCAAGTCCAGCTCGATTCACAGTGGCCATTCGACAGATTCATGACCGTCGATTTGAATGTGTGCCACGATGAAGCCGAAATCGTTTAATTTGTAACCTTTTTCCCTTCCGGAAATCATTCGGAACAAGGGGGTGCTTATGCGACCAAACTTTTTGCGGTTGGTATTGGGGGGTCTTGCCGGTACGTTTGCCTTGACCTTAATGATGATGTTTGTTGCACCGATGATGGGCGTTCATATGGATATTGCTACCAATATAGCGTCTATGTTGAATACTCCATGGGTTCTTGGAATGATCATCCATCTTATGATGGGTGTCCTGATTTTTCCTTTGCTTTACGGTTATCTGCTGCAGCGCCATCTTTCCGGTGCCGGGGCGGTGCGGGGCATGATCTGGGGAAGCATTCTCTGGTTGATGCTAGAAATGCTTGTGATGCCGATGATGGGCAATGGATTCTTCGGCGCGAACGGGCCAGGCATGAAGGGTGCTGTGGCCGCTTTGCTGGCGCACCTCATCTACGGTGGTTTGCTGGGTTGGATTGCGGCATCGGGACAAAGCCCCGACATGGTGGAAGCGATGTAGGGGTAAGCCACAATCAATTTCGAAGGATGATCTTGCAAGATAAACATCTCGGCTGTGGGGCACCGTGGGTCGCTGACAAATTGCTGAACCCCACGAGAGGTTATGCCGGAATGAAAGAGGTGATTCCAGGATGATATTTCCCCGGAACATGATGCGCCTGGCAAAGTTGAGTGGTCTATGTCTTCTTCTTCCTGCGTTGGCAGGTGCGCTGCACGCGCAAACCTTCACAAAGATCCCTGGGCTGACGGTGGGAGACAAAATTCCATCGATTTCCGCAAAGGACCAGACGGGCACTCCCCAGACATTTGACACGCTGAAGGGGAAGCGCGGTCTGCTGCTGCTGTTCTCGCGCTCCGCCGATTGGTGTCCGTTCTGCAAACAGCAGCTCCTCGAGTTGCAGCAGGCCAAGCAGGCGTTTGAGGCGAAAGGCATCCATGTTGTCTCGATCACCTACGATTCGCAGGCGATCCTGAAGAGCTTTGCCGACCGCAAGGGCATTACGTATCCGATGCTCTCCGATCCGCAATCGAAGATCATCCGCGCCTTCGGCATCCTTAATCCGGACGGCAAAGGGTTTGCCGCCGGCATTCCTTATCCAGGCATGTACTTCATCACACCGGACGGTGTCATACGAAAGCGATTTTTTGAGGCGCAGTATTACGACCGGTTTACGCCGAATGACGCGTATGCGGAGATATTCGGCGGCCTCGTGCCCGCTGTGCACCCATTTCTCATCCGGCATGGACGGCATGTGACCGTTCAGCTTGCCCAGTCTGACAATGTGGTCGGCCCGGGCAGCCGATTCGAACTTCTGCTAACGATTCATCCGGCATCAAAGGTGCATGTCTATGCACCCGGCGCGGAAACGTATGGCTACAAGGTAGTGAAGCTGACGTTGAATGCCAGTCCGGATTTCCAGCCGCTGCCGACGGATTACCCGCAGGGAACCATTATGAATTTCCCAATTCTCAAGGAGTCGGTTCCGGTCTATAACAAGCCGACCGTGATCCGGCAAGACGTGGTTATGAGCGCCACACACGAGTTTGTCCATTCTGTGGGCCAGGGCAAGCAGGTCGAAGTCACGGGAACGCTCAACTATCAGGCCTGCAACGATCATGAGTGCTTCAACCCGGTGACCCAGCCGGTAAAGTGGACGTTGCACGTAATACCGCTCGACACCGTGCGCGCCCCGGAAGCGATTCGGCATAAATGAGGCAAAGGCTTCCGACGGTACTGCCGCTGGACACGGAATATCGACAGAAAAGTGATCGCGAAGAAGTGCCTGATCTTCCAATATTCGAGTTCTGAAAGGAGACGGCATGCAAGGTGCTATTACACCGGGGGGCAGTTACGGATCGCCGGATTGCCTATTCATTGCTGCGCATCACCCTGGGACTCAATATTGCAATGCACGGAATCGCACGTCTTGCAGCTGGGCAACGTAGTTTCACGGAGCATCTGATGAAGCAATTCGCGGGTTCGCCTTTGCCTGGAGACCTGGTACGTGGTTTCGCAAACACGCTGCCCTGGGCCGAAGCGGTGATCGGACTGCTGATTCTGCTGGGCGCGGCGACACGGCCGGCGCTGATCAGCGGAGCGCTGATGATGGTCGTGTTGACCTTCGGAGCCTCGCTTCTCCAGGACTGGAATGTAGCTGGAGTGCAGCTGGTCTATGCAATCGCGTATTTCCTGCTTCTGGCGTTCGCGGAGCATAACCAATGGTCGATCGATGGGCTGGTGGAACATTACCGCCAATAGACAACGTTATTTCTCATCACTTAAGGAGATCTCATCATGAACAACACCGCGCAACTCAGGCTTCCCGCACAAATGATCGACAGCACCGAAGGAACCGCAAAATTGCTGCTCGTTAAGGCGAAAGCCCAGGTTGGATTCGTCCCCAATATGTATGCCGGAATGGCGAATTCTCCCGGCCTGCTGGAGACGTATCTGTTGGGCTACCAACGCTTCCGCGACGAAAGCGGCTTCACTCCCGTTGAGCAGGAAGTGGTACTGCTGACGATTAACCGCTTCCATGGCTGCACGTACTGCATGGCCGCCCACAGCATGATCGCGGACAAGATGTCCAAAGTGCCCGCCGACGTATTGCAGGCATTGCGAACAGGCGAGCCAATTCGAGACGCGAGGCTGGCTGCGTTGTCGGAGTTCACGACCATCATGGTGGAGCAGCGTGGCAACCCGACGACTGAAGAATTCGAGGCTTTCATCGCTGCCGGGTACTCTGACCGCGACGTGCTGGAGATTGTTCTTGCGATAGCCGTGAAAACGATCAGCAACTACAGCAACCACGTCCTTCACACAGAAGTAGACGCCGCATTTCAGGCGTACGCATGGGAGCCCCGGTCCGTGGCGACCGTCTAGAATTCGACATTTTCAGGCAGAGGAATCGGATGACTCTAATTCTTGTGGTCGCGCTGGGGTTCGCTCTGGCCTATGCGAACGGCTCGAATGACGTATCGAAAGGGATTGCCACGCTGGTCGGCAGCGGCGTGACCAATTATCGCCGCGCCATTCTGTGGGGCACGCTCTGGACGGGAGCAGGCGGCATCGCGGCGGCGTTTCTGGCGCGCGCCATGATCAAAACGTTCGGCAGCGGACTTCTTGCGCCGGGAACCCGCGCGAGCTTTTCCGCTGCCTTTGCAACCATTGCCGGCGCAGCCCTCTGGGTTGCATTCTCCACCATCAAGCGGCTTCCCGTCTCGACGACCCATGCCATCATTGGCTCAGTCGCCGGGGTCGCATTTCTCGCCTATGGGGTGGACGGGGTCAACTGGACCTCGCTGGCGGGGAAGATTGCGCTTCCCCTGCTGCTGAGCCCGGTCGTGGCAGTGGCCTTACCGCAATAGTTCTCCGTGTCTGGAGAAGAGCGGCCCCGGGTATGGTGAATGACTGTGTCTGTGCGGAAGTGCTCCAGCCCATGACCGCCGCGGACGGTGTCGCAGCCATGATGGCTTCGACCGCAGTCATGCCGGATCTCCACATCACGACATGCCGTGCCAACGAAGACCGATCTCCGCGAATCACGCTCAACTACCTGCACTGGCTCTCCAGCGGAGCGACCAGCTTTGCTCGCGGACTGAACGATGCGCCAAAGATGGCCGCCATCGTGATGAGTGCCGCATTGCTTTCGGGGGCCGCTTCCGTTTTGCCGTTTACTTACTTTGTAGCGATTGTGATCGGCATCGTTTTGGGAAGCTGGATAGCCGGTCGTCGCGTCACTGAGATGCTTGCCTGCGATGTGACGCCGATGGACCATCGGGAAGGGTTCGTGGCGAACCTGGTCACCGCGACGCTGGTGGGATCTGGGGCCATGCTCGGGTGGCCTATGTCCACGACGCAAGTTGCGGCTGGCGCCATCGTTGGAATTGGATCAACCGGTGACGGGAAGGTGAACAGGAAGACAGTGCGCTCCATGTTGGTGGCCTGGGTCGTGACGTTGCCCGGAGCTGCATTCCTGGGGGCCGCCGCATTCCTACTGCTTCGCATGGCCTGCGTACATTGAGCAGCCTTCAGCAGTGTCAATTGCGTCGGCGGCCTTCTATTCTCTGGAGATCAGGCGAGTGGCGAGCTCATCCAGGGTGGCCGCAGAAATCTGAGGCTCTGGAGATAGAGCAAACCAGGAAGAGCCTGGGCGTTCCACGAATGCTACTTCAAGGCCAGCAGCCTTCGCGCCCATCAGATCCCATGGGTGAGCGGCGATCATTACCATCTCACTCGTCTCTACGTTGAGTTGCTTCGCCACGTAATGATATGGCTCCGGATGCGGCTTGAACTTTCTGACAGCATCGACGGAAAAAATCCGTTCGCACAGATGCGCAAGGCATGCTGAGTGCATCTGCGCTTCGGCCACCGATTGGGATGAGTTGGTCAAGGCCACCAGACGAAATCCATTCTGGCGGAGGCGTTGCAATGCGCCGGGAACCTCCGGGTGGGCGGGCAGACTCTTCATCGCATTCAGGATGGATGCCGTGTCCCCTTCACTCCATTGCACGGCATGAATCTTTGCCGTCATCTCTATGGCAAGGCGCGCAATGGTGGCGAAGTCGGCGTAGGTGTTGGTCTGTGTCACGGTTTGCGAATAGAGCAGCGTGCGGGCAAACCATTCTTTCAGTACCTCACCATCTCCGAAGAAGCCCTCGAAGAAGGGCCGCAAGGCATTTACGTCAAGAAGGGTTTCGTTCACATCCAGTACGAGTATGCGCGGCAGTTGCTGTGTCAGCTTCGAGGACATTTGCATCCCTCCCTGGTGAAGTAAGATGACGATCCGCCAATCGAGAAGACCACGGCGTCACAGAAGCTAACGCCAGAATGCCGATAGCCTGCGAATAAGCTGGCCCGAGGTTCCGGAGAAGGCGTTTTCAAACGCCATCTTCGTTGCCAAAAGCTGCACTCCTGTCGAATAGGTCGGATAAGGGTGAATGGTGGCAGCCAGATCGCTCAACTTCAGCTTGTTGTGCATGGCAATCGAAAGTTCGGTGATAGTTTCTCCCGCCCTTTCGCCGACGATCGTCGCCCCGACGACATGGCCGTCCTTACGGGCGATGATCTTGATCAGGCCAAGCCGGTCGTCTTCGTTGACGGCGCGATCGACCCTGCCAAGATCGAAGGTCCGGATGAGTAGATCGTCTTTGAACCTTGCCCTTGCCGCTTTCTCGGTCATGCCGACATGGGCAACTTCAGGCGAGGTAAACGTGATGCGTGGCAGGGCCTCTGTCATGCCCGCGTTGTTGCCTGGAAGCAGCGCATTTCTTACCGCTTGAAATCCCTGCCAACCCGCCAAATGGGAATACTGCGGGCCTCCGATAACGTCGCCGGCGGCATAGATGTGCCGGACGTTGGTTTGCAGGTTGCGGTTGACTGGGATGCCTTTGCCTGAATAGCGCACGCCTGCCGCTTCCAATCCGAGATTATGTACCAGTGGCGCTCTTCCGGTTGCAACGAACAAAAGATCGCCGGTAACGGAGCCGGCTTTTGTCTCAACCGTAATTTCGGAGCCTTGCTGGTGGGCACTCTCTGCTCGCGCATGAATGCGCAGCACACCCTCTTCAGCAAAAACTTTGCTCAGGATTTCCGAGACCTCCGGATCTTCCGAGGGGAGCAAGTGCTCCGCAATGACCGACACCTCCGCCCCCAGTCTGCGATACGCCTGGGCAATTTCGCACCCAATCGGACCGCCACCGACGATCAGCATTCTTTGCGGCAACCGGTCATTGTCGAAGATTTGCAGATAGGTCGAGTACGGGACGTCAGCCAACCCGGCAATTGCGGGAATCCGCGGCTCCGCGCCGGTGTTGATCAGGATTTTCTTTGCGCGGATTTGCTCGTTGCCCACTTTGAGCGTGTGCGCATCGAGGAATCGCGTCTCGCCCAGCAGAACGTCCATGCCCTTTTTGCGGAGTGCATCGGGCATGGTCGGTTTGTAAACGTGCTGGATCGTCCCGCGCAGGTATTCGCGCACCTCTGTCATATCCACAGCGGGGGCGCTGACATGGACCCCGTACTTAGACGCCATGCGAGCGTGATGCGCCACGGTGGCCACCTTGATCAGCGATTTGCTGGGGACGCATCCTGTCCAGGTGCAGTCTCCGCCAATTAGGCCCTTTTCCAGTAGCGCGGTTTTCGCGCCCAGTTGAACGGCAAAGTCAGCGGCAATCAGGCCGGACGCTCCGGCTCCGATGATGGCGAGATCGTATTCTGGCAGCTTCATAATTCTCCTTGTTCGGTTGGACCGTGGGTGACGCTACCAAATGGAGTAGAACCAGCCCGCACACACCCATCGCGGCGGTGCCCAGCAGAAGTCCGTCCACCTGAAATGTCTTTCCGAGTTCTCCTGCCAGCAGTGATCCGCCAATCGCACCCAGACTCAGCAACACGGAGTAGATGCCCATCGCTGCGCCCTTGCCCGTGCCGGTGCCAAGCGACTGCGCAAGCCATGCAAGGGCCGCCGGAGTAAAGCCGCTCTCCACCATAACCAGCAGAGCAGTGGCTGCGGTCAGGAACCAGCGAACAGTTAAGGTCATGTGACCTGAATGGTTGATGGCGAAGAGTCCCAGGCAGACAGGCAGCATGGCCCAGAGCGCGATCCGCATGGCGGAGCGGATCTGCATGTGGGGAAGCACAAAGCTCCAACCCGTCACGCCCAGTCCGAAGACGATGGAGTAGCCCAGGAGGAGCCATCCAACCTTTGCCGGATCGGTGGAGAAGATTCCATCCAGATACTGTCCTCCCTGCGCTTTTCTTGTAAGCAGAAACGGGAGTGTCGGACCCAGCCAAAGGCCCACAATTGCGTTGACGCACAGCCAGACCAGAGCGAGAGAGTGGACTGAGGGATCTTTCAGCGCACGCAGCAGGCCCCGGAACGCGGCCTGGGAGCCGTGACTCTTGCTGCCGCTCGCGCCGAAGAAGAGCATGATTGCGCAAAGAAGATAAGCAAGAGCCACCAGGCCAAATGCGTGGACATGAAAGTGCTGCCAGAATTCACTTCCCATCAGGCCGCCGAGCGCCAGTCCGGCCAGCAGTGAAAGCTCGAAGAAGCTCATCACGCGAGCGCGCAGAGCCGCGTCGTGCGTGGATGCGTCGGCAAGATAGGCGAGCAGCGGAGGTGTGACGGCGGCCACGCCCATCCCCTCGAGTGTTCGGCTCAGGAAAAATACCTCGACGTGGGTGCTCCAGGCAAAGAGTTGAACCGCCAAGGCGCCGGTCATGGCGCCGGTCACCATCAGCCAGCGCGGAGAGATGGCGTCGGAGACGATGCCGAAGGGAATGGAAAAAACCAGTTCCGCAGCGAAGGAGACCGCGCCCAAGGTTCCCAACAGGCCGGCATCGATGTGAAGTCCGTGACCACTGAGGCTTGCCAGGTAGATTCCGATCAGCACCCCGCTTGCGCTGCTCGCGATCCGCAGAACAGCGTGTGCAAGGATCGTAATTGCCAATCGGTCTGGCCGTTGCTGCATTGGCAGGTTTATCTCCTTGATGTCATAGGATGTTTGAGCGTGCGAAATGTTACGGAACGCAGTGCTTGTAACCTTATCTTGCTTCAGGAATCCTTTAGCTGTGGGTTCTTGAGGTTGATCGTACAACCTTGGGGCGTACAGTGAACACAACAGGAAGGGGGACCTTTTGGACTCCTCGAACGTAGGCACCTTGAACGGCCAGCTACCCGCAAACGATGGATCTCATGTCCAAATGAAGCGAGACGCGGACTACGTCTTTTTTGAGCTGACTCGCAGCATCTGCCCGCAATGCAGAAAGGTGATCGACGCAAAGATACTCCTGCGCGAGAACAAAGTGTACATGGCGAAGCGCTGCCCGGATTGTGGCCCATTCGAGGCCCTGGTCTACGCAGATGCCGATGCCTACGTTCGCCTGAGCAAATACAACAAGCCGGGAACGATTCCGCTGGCCTATGGCACAGAGATTAAGGAAGGCTGTCCACACGACTGCGGTCTATGCCCCGACCATCAGCAGCATGCCTGCCTGGGCATCATTGAAGTGAACAGTGCCTGCAATATGGACTGCCCTCTCTGCTTTGCCGATGCCCGGCCCGGCTTCGGCCTGACGATGGAAGAAGTGGAAGCCATGCTGGATGATTTTGTCCGCACCGAGGGCAGCCCGGAGGTGGTTCAGTTCTCCGGCGGCGAGCCGAGCATCCATCCACAGATCATCGACTTCATTCGCGCCGCAAAATCCCGCGGTATCCCATTCGTCATGTTGAACACCAACGGCAAGCGTATCGCACACGACGACCGCTTCCTCGCCGAGTTGAATGAAGTGCGGCCATCTATTTACTTTCAGTTCGACGGCTTCGACTCGGAAACCTACCGCATCATCCGCGGTGAGCCGGATATTCTCGATGAAAAGCTGCTTGCGCTGGATCGATTGGCCTCGATCGGGCTGAACGTGACGCTGGTTCCCGCCATCGAGCGCGGAGTCAACGATCACGAAGTAGGAAAGATCGTTGAATTTGCCATCAAGCACCCGGCCGTGCGCGGCATCAATTTTCAACCGGCGTTTCATGCTGGCCGCCACATGCAGCACGATCCGATGCAGCGCATTACCATCCCCGACATCCTCAAGATGATTGAACAGCAAACCTCCGGCACGTTTGTCGTCAGCGACTTCATCCCGGTTCCGTGTTGCTTCCCGACATGCAATTCCGTCACCTACGCGTTTATTGATGGCGACAAAGTGACACCGCTCTCGCGCATCGTCAATGTGTATGACTATCTCGACTACATCACCAACCGCGTGATGCCGGACTTCAGTCTGGAGATCAAGAAGGCGCTTGAAGGACTCTGGTCGTCCTCTGCGGTCTCGGGTTCGCAAAAGTCGGCGGAGCAGTTTGCCGTCTCCTGCCAGGCGTGCGGCCTGCCGGAAAGCCTGACCATCGGCGACATCGCAAACAACATGATCATGATCATGCTGCAGGACTTCATGGACCCCTGGACATTCAACCAGAAGAACCTAATGAAGTGCTGCAAGGAATTCCTGGTGCCGGGAGGCAAACAGATACCCTTTTGCGCCTACAACACCGTGGGCTACCGTGAACAGGCCCGCGCGCAACTGGAAGCCATGGAACCCCAGCGGAAACGAGCTCGCCGTGACCAACTGCCGTATGTAGTAAAGCCCGTAGTCTTTGACTTCAAGTCAGGCGCTACTCGGGCTGAGGGGGTCCCACTCCAGCAAATTCAACCGAATGGATCGCGTTAGAGACGACCAGATGGAAGAGCAGAGCGTCAAACAGTGCTGTGCGGCCTTTTATGGAAGCGATTTTGCGCGCCTCCTGCTGGGAGACAGCTTTCATCCAGGGGGCACGGAACTCACGCATCACCTGGGCGCGTTGCTCAGACTAACGGGTGCTTCCAATGTGCTCGATGTCGCCTCAGGCCGTGGTACCAGCGCGTTCCATCTGGCGGAATCCTTTGGTTGCCATGTCACCGGCGTGGATCTGAGTGAGGAAAACGTGCGCTTCGCCACAGACGAGGCCCAGCGGCGGGGATTGACGCAGCTGGTGAGCTTTGAACTCGGTGATGCGGAACGCCTGCCTTTCGCCGACAACACCTTCGGCGCCATTGTCTGCGAGTGCGCTTTCTGCACCTTCCCCAGTAAACAGATAGCCGCCAGCGAGTTCCATCGTGTGCTCAAACCAGGAGGATTGCTGGGCCTCAGCGACCTGATAAGAACGGAAGAATCGATTCCTGATCTGGAAGGGCTGCTGGCCTGGATCGCCTGTATCGGGGATGCGCTGCCGGTTGAACATTACAGTGAAATCTTGCGTGCGGCTGGATTCCAGCTTGAGACTGTTGAAGATCAAGGCCATGCCTTAACGGAAATGGTGCGGCAAATTCAGGGAAAATTGCTGGGAGCCGAGATCATGGCGGCTCTTAAAAAAATCGATATCCGTGGCGTTGACTTTGCCCTTGCTAAGCAGTTTGCTAGGGCTGCCCTCGATGCGACCCAGCGCGGAAAGTTGGGCTACGCGGTCGTGACCGCACAAAAGACATGAGCCTCGTAGTTGTCGCCTCTTTGGTCAACATACGTCCTTCTACATTTCTGTCTTCACGCCTCGGCGAATGAGGAGCCAATTTGCAGGATAGGTAGTAGTGAATCCGACAATCATCGCAATCTGCATCATGAACCAATACACAACGCTATCGGGATGAAGCGGCCGGGCGAAAAAGACCTCGGCTGTAAGAGCCATCCAGACAAACATGCCGATCTCAAAAGCGATGAGCGAGATGGTGTCTGCTTTGATAGCCTCTCTGATGCCTTCGCGAAAACCGAGTTTGCGCATCGGCACAATGGCGAAATACTGAAAAGCGATTCCTATGATGTATGCGGCGATGAAATCCCAGAGGAAAGCTGCGTAAAGCACAGAACCGGCGAGCGTAATGCCGGTTAGAAAAATCGTCGATTCTGCCAGGACATCGCCTAAGCTGCATCCTGCGCCACAGTGCGTGGAACCAACAAAGACGGATTGCCAGAATGGTTTCTTCTCAGAACTATGTGCAATGACCTCTTTCGATCCAGTCCTGCCCATGCGCCAGTACGCCCAGATTCCGACGATCCCGAGGTAAAGCCCTGTAATCGGCCAGACGATATTCATTATGATCATGCGTTGCCGATGACCCTTGAGAATGTCAACCAAGATGACGACTGCAGAAAAGATGCCAACGGAAACAGAGACGAGCGCAAGCAGATGAAGCCACTGCGGCACCATGGATAGACCTCGTTTTCTTAAAGTTGGATGTTGCGCAGCCGCAAGGCGTTGCTGATGACCGAAACCGAGCTGAATGTCATGGCTGCGCTGGCAAGGACCGGGCTCAGCAACAAGCCGAAGAAGGGATAAAGGATTCCAGCGGCGATTGGCACGCCCAGAGTGTTGTATCAAGAACCATGGGTTGCTGCGCTCGCGGAATTTTAGCTTCAAAGTGGCTGCTCGTAATGGTTGTGATGTTGGTCATTTCTTTCACCTCCCGTTCTGCGACTGCAGCTGCCGCTGGGAGTCGCTGTCTTCCACCATGCGTCCATCCATGAGGTGAATGACACCATCCACTTCGCTGATCATGCGGGTATCATGCGTGACTACCAGAATTGCCGTGCCCTGTTCCTTGCTCACCTTGCGCAGTAGTCGCATCACGCTCAACCCGCGTTCGGTATCCAGCGCCGCCGTGGGTTCGTCGGCAAGAATGATGGCTGGGTTGTTTGCCAGGGCGCGAGCGACGGCCACCCGCTGCCTTTCACCTCCGGAGAGTTGCTCAGGAAGGTTATCAGCACGATTTGCTACTTCCAGATATGCAAGCAATTCTGTCGCGCGTTTATCCGCCTGCCGTCCGACAATGTCGACCAGTTCCAGAGAGAGCAGTACGTTTTCCTTTGCAGTTAAGAACGGAATGAGGTTTGAAAACTGGAAGATAAAGCCAATCTTTTCGCGGCGAAGCCGCTGCAAATCGAACCTCTTTCCTTCATAAATGCTTTTCCCTTCCAGCAGTACGCTCCCTTCGCTCGGTTCGGTGACGAGGCCGAGAATCATCAAGAGCGTAGTTTTCCCTGACCCGCTCGGTCCCATGATGGCGAACAGTTCTCCAGGTTGCACTGCCATGCTGATGTCCTTGAGCGCATCGACCTGTGAATGTCCTTCACCGTAGCTTTTAGACAGGTCCCTCGCTTGAATCGCGTACTCCATCCGTTCTTCTCCTTATGTGCCGAGCACGCTGCGCGGGTCTACTTTCATGGCCCGCCGGAATGGCCATGATGCTGGCCAGAAACGCAATGACGCTGATGACGATCAGCATCTGCACAACATCGCCGCGCGTAGCCACGACTCTTCTTGGGAAATAGGGTTCGCTGGCGAACTCCAGTGCCGCCCCAAGCAGGGTGCCCAAAAGCCCCATCAACACTGCCTGTTGCAGGATCATGGAATAGATACGGCGAGTTTGCGTGCCCAACAGCTTCAGCACCGCGATTTCCTTCAGCTTGTCCAGCGTGAATGTGTACGTAATAAGCCCGATCACAACTCCCGCAATGATCAAGAGGATGAGGCGGAACAGTGACAGTTGCAACAGGATGAGCCGGTTCGATCCCATGAGTTGCATATTCACCTCCCGTGCGGACGTATACACAGTGAGGTGTTTCCAACGCGCGATCTCCCGCGCCACCATTTCGACCGAAACTCCTGGCTGGACCTTCACTGCCACGGCATTCACAAAGCTGACATTTTCGGCGATTTGGGAGGCATGGTTTGCCAGCGGGCCACTTAGTCGTGGATCAAGAGTGGCTGCGCTGAGTAGCTGTTGCTGCGTTCGTCTGCGTATGTTGCGCAGAAGATCAGGATCGGCTTCTAACAAGATGTTCTGTGCGTCATTCAGAGTGGCGTAGATGACGGGATCGGCGGTGTAGCCCACTATGTTTTTCGTCAGCCCAACCACTGTGTAATCAAAATCACCCAGACGGATATGCTCACCGGGCTCAAGGCCGGTTTTTACATCTGCAACGATTTCGTAATGACTAGCCTCGATTCCACGGCCAGCGACGATCACGGGAGGTCCGCCAAGATGGCCGGGTTCATAACCAATCACGATGAACCGCAGGTCATGCGGCATGTCCATCCAGCCTGGCTGCACCATCGTGCGTGTCCCGATCACGGTATTCATATACATAAACTTCATCAGGGGTGTTGGACGCATCGGACGTTCGATATGATCCCAGGCCATGACCAGGGGGCTGACTTCGTCCACCCCATGCATCGACTGAATGGCGTGGTAATAATCCTCGGGAAGCCTCGATATCTCGACGAATGGTCCGAGCCAGTCTTTCTGGACAACCCAGAGGTCCGCTCCGGTTGCGTCGATGATCGTGGATGAGTCCAGGATGATACCGCGAATAATGCCTCCGATGGTCAGCACTACCATCAGAATGAGGCCGACACCGACCGTCGAGCTGATGAACTTGAACAGATGGTAACGAATGTCTTTGATTGCCAGGTTCATGTGGCATCTCCCTTCAAAGGAGATGCCGCTTGGGCGCGAACCTTTTCCCCTGGCTTCAAGCCGATCGGCTTGAGTATCACTTGCTCCCCGGGCTTGAGGTCACCTTGTACTGCAACCAATGGTGAACGCGGACTGCTTGCAATTGGCTCTACCTCTACCCGCTTTACCTTGCGATCTGTGCCCACAGCCAATACAAAATGCTTGTTGCCCATTTGCATGACGGCGGCGTTCGGAACCACCATTGCATCTTTTGCCTTGCCAACGTCGATATACACGTCCGCCCATTGTCCGATTTCAAGTTCTTTTGGAGGAAGTGGAAACGCGACCTCCACCGTCATTTCCTCCGTGCCGGAATCGGCCTGTGGGCTGATGCGAAGGACATGCCCTTGAAAGGGCTGGCTGTCTCGTCCTCGTACGATGACCGTGGCGGGCTGTCCAGTATGCAGTTTGCCGGAAAACCTTTGGTCCACAAATGCGTCAACCATTGTTACGCGCGGGTCTGCGACAGTGACTACTGGCTCTCCGGGGACGATAGCATCACCCGGCCGCTTGGGCAGATTCACAACAACGCCGGGCAGGTAGGTGAAAAGCTTTGTCTCGGAAAGATTGAACTCCTGGAACTGAACATCCGCTTTCGCAGCTTCAGCCTTGCTTTGCGCAGCCCCAACATCGGCAACTGCGGCTCTCACTGCGCTGGCTGCCGTTCGGTACTGCTCCTCGTAGGAATCTGCTTCCTCCTGGCTAACCGCCCCGGTCGCAAGCAGATGTTTTTCACGTTCCCAGGCGCGCTGCGCTTGCCATTCTGTCGCGCGCTTTGCCTCTTCTGTCGCGCACGCCGCCTGTATCGCCGCACGCCGCCTGCACCAGGGCCTCGGAAAGCTGGATTTGTCGCCGGATATCGGTATCTTCCAATGTGGCAATCAACTGCCCTTTGTGGACAAGATCACCCTGATCGACGAACACCCTGTCAATTCGTCCAGCAATCTTTGCACCTATGTCGGCCTGCTGATCAACGGTGATAGTTCCCGTTCCTTGAACTTCGTGCTGCCGCACGCGTGTCACCATCACCGAAGGTGGCGTGAAGAACTTGGCTTTTATAACAAAAAATGCAATCACGAAGAGCAGCACGTACAAGAGGCGCTTGCTCAATTTCCTCATGTTGTATCGCTCGCTTGGTTGAGCCTGTTCCGTGTTGTCCATTGCTCCCCCTTACTGTCCTGTCTCGCGCTTGAGAGATGCCGTTGCAATGGCGTAGTCGGACAGCGCGCGATAATAGTCCGCTTCCGATGTCAGAAGAGCCGCCTGGGCGTCCAACACATGCTCGATAATTCCGCGTCCGTATTTCAGCTTTTCCTGTTCGATTCGCAAGGCTTCGCGCGCTTCCGCAATCGACGACTGCGTGGCTTGAATGCGCGCTTCGGCATCTCGTAATTGCAAGGTTGCAGTCCGCGCACGCTGCATCGCGTCCAGGCGCGCCTGATCTGACCTGGAGCGGTCTTCAAGTTCAAGGCTTTTCGCCTCCTGCACGCGATGGTTCAAGGGCCGGTCGAAAATTGGATAGTTGAAGGAGAATCCGGCGATCGCGCCGCCGTGGTACACAGAGAATGGATCTGAGCTCTGCTTGAACAATTCCGCCGAAAAAGAGAGGGTTGGTCGAAGCTGTGACTTCGCCAGATCTACGGACTTCTGCGCAAGTTTCGTCTGTGCCTCCGCAAGCTGGTACTGCGTATTCCCGGTGGTGGCGGCGAGAGCGGCTTGGTCTGCGGAAATCGTAACTCCCGGATGTGGCAGCGAGATTTGAGCGACCACAGGAGAGTCAACGGGTCGCCCCATCAGGGCGTTCAACTGGCCGACAAGAATCTGTTGTTCATTCTCCAGATCGATGTCTTCCGCTCGCACACTAGCCAGCCGCGTATCAATCTTGAGCAGATCTACGCGCGCAATCTTGCCAACGCTCAGCATTTGACTTGCGATACGCTGACTCTCTGTGAGAGTGGCAACGGATTCCTGCGCTGCCTGGACGTCCCGCTCAACTTCGACCATTCGCGCATAAGTGGTAGCAACCTCATACTCCAGATTGCTTTCGACGTCATGCACGTTCGTCTGGGCCAGGTCGCGTTCGGCCTCAGCGACATGCGTCTCTGCGCCAATCCGACCACCGGTATAGATGGGCACAGTCGCGCTCGCAAGGCCAGTCAAGTGTCCATTCCCGAACGGCTGGTTGGGTATATCTGCCAGCGGAGTCAGGGGAAATCCCAGAGCGCTCTCCGTTGGCTGGTTGCTTCCTCGCAGGGCGGCATCCACGTCCACACGAGGCAGTTGCTCAGCCTTGGCTGCGGCAATTGCCGCCTGTTTGGTGAGCACACTCTGCTGGGTCGCAGCTAGTAAAGGACTGTGATGTTCCGCATAGGCGATAGCGGCATCGAGTGTGAGCGGCTCGCCAGAACTTCCGGTTTGACCGTGCGCAAAGCCGCACAGAAGTGCCTGGATTATCGCGCTAATTACAGAGAGCCTCAGCAAACCCCGGTTCATTGATCCTCCTACATCGCGCTCTTCTGCCCAACGGTTCGAAGTGATCGTCGTCACACATTATCATTGAGCGATCCAGTACCGCCTGTTGAGAATGTCTGCACCAGCTTCCTGTAAAGGAGGAAAGTACCCGTAAGTGCGAGTGTGCCAATGCCGACCGACACCGCGTATTTGAAAGTAGGTGAGGTCATGACGAAGGGCAGCAGCCCAATGGACAACGCCGGCGGCATACGCAGGCGAAACAATCGAAGGAAGACGACGCTGGCGGCAAGCGTGAACATCACAGCGAGTGGCTCCGGACGTATCCACCTGCACGCCAGGACTCCTGTTACCGCAGCGAGACAACAGGCAAGGGGGAAATAAAACGGTGGCTTCGCCCACGCGCAGGTATCCGGATGACCTAACATCTCATAAGCCATCACCAGTAAAGGTGGAAACAGGATGAACCTCCATCCGGTCAATGCGGCTAACACACCCATGACGGTCGTAAACAGAAATAAAATGACAAACCAGGAGTTGCTTTTAGGTCTTGTCTCAAGCACTTCGATTGCGCGCAAATCCGACCGATTAAGGTAGCCGAGTTTCCTTGCCGGAGCACACCGCCTCCAAACTAGCAGCACCCCTGACAGAACGATTAGCCCAAAGAGAATCGAAGGAGGGTAGAGCCAGCTTCTAACCCCGAGAATAAGGGGCAGGACGCCAGCAGAAATTGCTGGCACCACGGCCGATCGAAAAATGAGAATGATTGCGATGCTCAAAGCCATAATGAGCAGAATGCCGGAAACACCATATGCAAGGTGCCGGCTGACTGCAACGCCAACGACAGCCGTTGCAGCTGGCGTCGCCACAAGCTTCCACGGCTCTTTTGCCCATTTGCCGTATGGCCGTGTCAAGACATCAATTGCAAGTGCCCCTAATTCTGGGAACAGAATGTAAAAAAGATGTAGACGATTGGCGCTTGCTGCAATCCCCGCCATGTATAGAGTTGCGAGAATCTCCGCCGAAGTACGCGGCTCGCGTCCAAACCGTTTTATTCGCGAGCCAAGACGACGAACGCGCCTGAGCCGTCGTGGAACGAGTGTTGTGTCCGCTGTCATCGAGCCTCCCAAATTGCGCGAGGCCCTTGATATTGGATGTGATCCTGATGACAGAACACGCTGTGCCCATTGCACCCTGTTTGCATTTTGGGGTTAGTCAGAATATGCTCCAGGATCGCAGTCGCACACGTACGGCTCAGGGCGAGTGAAACAATCGCACGAGGGTAAAGCCAATGCAGTACCATTAAAATCAGTCGCCTCTAGTTAGAGCCGGACATTTCTAAGTCGCAGCGCGTTGCTGATGACGGAGACCGAACTGAACGTCATTGCTGCGCTGGCTATGACCGGGCTGAGCAGTAAGCCGAAGAAGGGATAGAGGATTCCGGCGGCGATCGGTACACCCAGAGTGTTGTATGCAAATGCGAAGAAGAGATTCTGGCGGATATTGCGCATCGTCTTGCGGCTAAGTTCGATGGCTCGCGCGATGCCGCGAAGGTCGCCCTTCACAAGGGTTATGCTTGCACTTTGGATTGCAATGTCCGTTCCTGTCCCCATCGCAATGCCCACATTCGCTGCTGCCAGCGCGGGTGCATCGTTAATCCCGTCACCTGCCATGGCGACAATTCTCCCGTTCTCCTGCAACCGCCGGACCACCTCACCTTTCTGCGTTGGGAGCACCTCTGCTTCAACCTCATCAATCCCCAGCTTGCGGGCGACGGCTTCGGCGCTGGTGCGATTATCTCCGGTTAACATGACGACCCGGATGCCCATGCCCGTTGAAAAAGCGGCCAGCCGGCCCAGAGGACAACCGGTGTCGCCAGCGCGAATTGCAGCCAAAGGAGAGCACTTCCAAGGACATGCTGAAGCGGTTGGCCCGGCATCCAGTTGGCGATCATAGCGCCGAGGAGAGGGATCGTGAGGGCAACGCCGACCCAGAATCGTCGGCGCATGTCGTCATGCTCGGGATTCCGCTCCTCCGCCGTGATCGTGCGCGGCTCCGGAGACATGCCGCATTTCGGGCATGCCCCTGGTTCGGAACGTACGATCTCCGGGTGCATCGGGCAGGTGTACTCGGTACGCACCGGTGGAGATACGAATGCAGGTTCGAGAGACATGCCACATTTCGGACAGCTCCCAGGGCCCTGCTGGCGTATTTCGGGATGCATGGGGCAGGTGTACTCAACCGCGGTCGCCGAGGCGGCCGGAGCATCTGACGGTTCTTCAGTCTTTCGCAGATAAGCTGCTGGATCGGAACGGAACTTCTCGGCACACCCTTTGCTGCAAAAATGATGGGTTTTGCCGTCGAGTTCGACCGATGCCGCGCACTCGCAACATCGATCGCCATTCCGCAAACCGGATCATTCACGCGGTGTATTTCTTGTTCTTTTCGACCGATTATCTCCGGCATTGCGGAAACCTCCTCTGCTGTAACGACATGCTCGTGTATCGGAATACATGGATCCGGACTCGCACGCCCTGTCAGGGCATTTGTGGAGCCAGACGATGAGCAGTTCAGTTCACTGGAAAACCTTCCCGTCGAGGTTTTCAAGAATTGGGCATTCCGAGGCTGGTCCGCCGCCGTGGCAGCTCTCAATGAGTTGTGTGAGGCTCTGCTGAATATCCTGCAAATGCCTGATTTTCTCCTCAACTGAGACAAGCCTGGCCAACGCTCGCACTCGAACGTCGGACGCTGTTGCATCCGCATCAACCCTCAGCGAAAGGAGTTCTTTGATTTCGTTCAGAGAAAAGCCGAGTTCCTGAGCGCGTTTAATGAAGCGGATACGCCGTACCGACTCCTGCTGGTAAATGCGGTACCCAGCTTCAGTGCGAGCCGCAGGTGACACGAGACCCTGCCGCTCGTAATACCGAACTGTTTCCGGATTCACACCCGCATTTTTGGCTAACCAACCAACCGTGAGGCTACTCATGATTCCACGGTAAACCCTGTACCCGAGTCCGGAGTCAAGGGTGGCCTGAAGAATTCTGAGCGCGAGAGCAAAGACTGCGGGAAATCCCTACCTAGCGCTGGTCAATTGTCGTCATCTTGCGCTAGTGACTGGATAATCGGGCAAATTCCTCGTTTATGTTTGAGTTCGCACTGTCGAACCATCTTCCGCAGTGCATCTCGGATCGATAGCAGCGCGGCGATCTTCTCTTCCACAAGATGTAACTTGCTTAAAGCCACGTCATGCGTCACGCTGCAAACCTGAGGGCCATCCAGCTTGAGCAAACCGGCGATGTCCTCCAGACTGAAGCCAAGGGTTTGTGCCCGTTTGATAAAGCGGATACGCTGCACATCTGTCGGGCTATATTCCCGATATCCCGACGCAGGCCGTTCCGGCTCTGGCAACAGTCCAGAGCGCTGATAAAACCGGATCGTTTCCACCCCGACTCCTGCCGCCTCCGCCAACTTCCCGATAGTTAATCTGGGTTTCATGGTTGACTCCGTACCTATATACGGAGATTACTCTGTTCACACAGAGGAAGAAAAGAAGACCTATGGCGTCTGAGGAATCGAAATCCGGCGTGCTGGCGCTCGGCGGCTTAGCCGCAATTCTCGCCTCCACATGCTGCCTGGGCCCGCTGGTACTTATCGCCCTCGGCTTCAGCGGAGCCTGGATCGGCAACCTGTCAAAGCTGGAACCCTATCGCCCCATTTTTATCGGGGTGGCACTGGTTGCTATGTTCTTCGGGTGGAGGCGTATTTACCGGCCTGCCGCGCAGTGCAAACCCGGAGATGTCTGCGCTCTGCCGCAAACCAAACACCTCTACAAAGTCCTGTTCTGGATCGTTGCGGTCCTTGTACTGATTGCCCTGTCCTTTCCTTACTTAGCACCACTTTTTTACTAGAGGAACTTCATATGAATCGGAAATTCGATCTGGTTGCGATTGGAACGGGATCGGCAGCATCGGTGGCTGCTTCCCGGTGTCGTGCAGCAGGATGGCAGGTGGCGGTTGTTGACTCGCGACCGTTTGGGGGCACCTGCGCGTTACGAGGATGCGATCCTAAGAAGGTTCTGGTGGGCGCTGCGGAAGTGACCGACTGGGCGCGTCGCATGCAGGGCAAAGGCGTTGACGGCGGGCAGCTCAAGATCGACTGGCCAGAGCTGATGCAATTCAAGCGGACCTTCACCGAGCCGGTGCCGGCGAAGCGCGAAGCGGGTCTCGCCAAAGCCGGGATCGCTGCCTTCCATGGTCGCGCGCGCTTCCTCGGACCATCCACACTTCAGGTGGGCGAGGATGTCTTGGAGGGGCGCTTTGTGCTCATCGCTACGGGACAGAAGCCAGCCGACTTGAAGATTCCTGGTACGGAGTACCTGACCGACAGCGAACAGTTTCTCGAACTGGAGCAGCTTCCGCGACGAATCGTGTTCATCGGGGGTGGGTATATTGCCTTTGAGTTTGCGCATATCGCGTTGCGTGCAGGTGCGCAGGTGACGATTGTGCATCGAGGCGCTCGGCCTCTTCCACTCTTTGATCCTGGCCTCGTCGCGCAACTTGTAAAGCAAACTCGTGAGCTGGGCGCCGACATTCAACTGGGGAACGAGGCCATCGGAATTGAAAAACGAGATGGCGGTCTGACGGTTCGAACCTCAACATCGGGAGAACAGCTTACGTTCGAAGCGGACCTCGTCGTCCATGCAGCAGGACGTGTGCCCGAGATTGACGATTTGAATCTCGAAGCCGCAGGAGTGGAGTGGAACAAACGCGGCATCAAGGTCAACGGGTTTCTGCAGAGCGTGTCGAACCCAGCGGTGTACGCCGCCGGCGACGCTGTGGCAAGTGGAGGTCCTCCGCTCACTCCAGTGGCTGCCTACGATGGCATGATGGTGGCCGCCAACCTGCTCAAAGGCAACCATCAAGAGCCAAACTACCTTGGCATTCCCACCGTCGTCTTTACCATCCCTTCACTGGCTTCTGTAGGCCTCAGCGAAGGCAAAGCGCGGGAGCAGGGTCTCAAGTTTCGCGTGAAGCATGAAATGACCTCCGGTTGGTATCAATCCCGCAGAGTCGCTGAGGCATATTCCGGCTACAAAGTTCTCGTCGAAGAGGAGAGCGATCTGATCCTTGGAGCGCATCTGCTTGGAAGTGGAGCCGAAGAAGTCATCAATCTCTTCGCAGTGGCCATGCGGTCCGGGATGCGTGCCTCCGATCTCAAGCACATGTTGTTCGCCTATCCGACACACGGATCTGATGTGCCTTACATGCTGTAGTTCGCAAAGCGTTGTTACAACCGGCGTTCATTCGCGCTCATGTTCCAATCCATAGCACCATCTCATTTAGAAGGAGTAACCCATGAAGATCGCAAGCAAGCTATCCGCCCTCCTGATCCTGACCGCAGCTATACCTGCTCTGGCCGCAACCAAAACCGTTACGCTCGATGTTCCATCCATGACCTGCCCTGTCTGCCCTATCACGGTGAAAAAAGCTTTGACGGCAGTATCCGGCGTCTCCAAGGTCGACGTCGTTTATGCGAAACGCGTGGCCGTCGTCACCTATGACGACGCCAAGACCACAGTGTCCGCACTGACCAAGGCAACTGCCAACGCAGGCTACCCCGCTACACCGGAAGGAAAGGTGCAGTAATGTGTTCCGAAAGTTGGTTTTCCAAAGGTGGGGCTGCGCTGAAAGAGGATGCCTGCTGCGCCGCGCCGCAATCGAAGGCGCTCAAAGTTGCCGTGATTGGCAGCGGCGGCGCAGCCTTTGCAGCCGCGATCCGCCTCCAGGAAGGAGGGGTGGAGGTGACGATGGTGGAGAGAGGCACAACCGGAGGCACCTGCGTGAATATCGGCTGCGTTCCTTCGAAGATACTGATCAGTGCAGCACATGTTGCCCACATTCGCACGTCCAGTCCGTTCGATGTCGGGATCTCCGCAGCGCGACCCAGTGTGAACCGTCCCGCATTGCAGGCGCAGCAGCAAGCGCGTGTGGAGGAACTGAGAAAGGGCAAGTACGAATCGATTCTCGAGCATAGTTCCAACATCCGGCTAATTCATGGCGAAGCCCGGTTTGCCGACGACCATACCTTACAGGTGACGGACGGGAATGGCCGTGAGCAATCTCTGCAGTTTGATCGCGTGCTGATTGCCACCGGCGCATCTCCCGCAGTTCCGCCAGTGCCAGGTCTCTCCGGTACGCCCTACTGGACCTCCACCGACGCATTGGCTGCGCAAGACTTGCCGGAGCACTTGATCGTCTATGGCGGTTCCTACATCGCGCTGGAACTTGCTCAGGCATTCCTGCGCCTCGGCAGCAAAGTCACGATGATCGTCCGATCCCGAGTCTTGTCGCGCTATGACCACGAGATCGGGGAGACAATACAGAAGATCCTGATAGACGAGGGTATGCGCATACTCGCAGGTCAGCAGGTCCGGCGTGTCGATCACGACGGACACCTCTTCACTGTGGACACTGGTATTGAGCGTATCAGCGGGGATCATCTGCTACTTGCCACAGGCCGCAGGCCCAACACCGCCAGCCTTTCCCTTGGAAATGCCGGGGTCTTTATGAACGAGAATGGCGCTATTCCAGTCGATGAGTTTCTGCGTACCTCGAATCCTCGCATCTTCGCTGCCGGTGATTGCACCACGAACCCTGAATACGTTTACGTCGCCGCTGCGGCCGGCACGCGGGCTGCAATGAACGTGCTCGGCGGAAAAGAGCGGCTGGATTTATCGGTAGTGCCGGGGGTGGTATTTACCGATCCGCAGATTGCGACAGTTGGCCTGGATGAATCCGCAGCCCGTGAGAGCGGATTCCGTGTGGATACTCGAACCCTTACATTGGACAACGTGCCGCGTGCCCTCGCCAACTTCGATACGCGCGGATTTATTAAGCTAGTTGCGGAAGTGGAAAGCGGCAGGCTTCTCGGCGTACAGGCCGTGGCCTCGCAGGCCGGAGAATTGATCCAAACCGCGGCAGTCGCGATTCGCGCGCACATGACTGTCCATGATCTTGCCAGCCAACTCTTTCCTTACCTAACGATGGTGGAGGGAATCAAGCTGGCAGCGCAGACCTTCACCAAAGACGTCAAACAGCTTTCATGCTGTGCCGGATAAAAGGATAATTGCATACGCGACTCGTAAGCTACTGTAAAAAACCAAAATACATCAGGGCTTACGGAAATGCAGACACGGACTTAAACCCGGGATAAGTTTCAACTCAACTCCACAAACAGGACACTGGGGCAGCGAAAAGGCGGTCTCCGAAAGGTACAACCTTCGTTCCGTCGTACAGCACAACTCCAAGCTTCAGATCGTCACCACAGATGTCCAACAGTTTCCGAATTCCCTTGAAGTCGCTCGCATGCACGGTCGCACTTGCTTTGACTTCAATACCGAGCATTGCGCCTCGCTCATCCTCGACGATGATGTCGACCTCGTCCTGATCCTTGTCCCGATAGTGATAGAGCGTATAGCTGTCATCGCACCATGCCGTCTGCTTCATGACCTCAGAAAAAGCATATGTCTCAAGCAGAGCACCAAATGTGGAGCGGTCTTTCGCGATCTGCTCGGCGGTTAATCCAAGCAACGCAGCAAGCAGTCCAGAGTCCAGGAAGTGTAGCTTGGGGGTCTTTATCAAACGCTTGAGCTGATTCCGAAACCAGGGGGGAACACGGTACACGAGAAATAATTGTTCGAGAATGCCAATATATTTTCGCGTCGTCTTGTCGTCGATCCCGAGTTGGCCGCCTATTTGAGTGAAGTTGGTAAGTTGCCCAGAGTGGTGAGCAAGAACCTGGAGCAGTCGTGGCAATTGATCGAGCTTCTCAACCTCTGCAATATCCCGCACATCCCGCTGTACGATTGCCTTCACATAGTCGCGTGCCCAGGTCTGCCGGCGGCGGGAATTCTCGCGCCGTAGCATTTCTGGATAGCCGCCGACCAACACAGCATGCACAAGTTCGTCGCCGATTATAGCTGGGTTTGGCTTGACCAATTTGCCGGTGAACGCCGTTTTCAAGAAGGCTGGCTTTTTGCCCGCTATCTCGGCTCTGGAGATCGGCATGAGGTTCACAATTTCCATGCGGCCTGCCAAACTCTCCGAGACTTGGGGCAAGGTGAGGATGTTAGCAGAACCGGTCAGCAGGAAACGGCCTGCTCTTCGGTCGCTGTCGACCGAGCGTTTGATGGCCCGCAGGAGTTCTGGAGCTCTTTGCACTTCGTCAATGGTGACCAAATCAAATCCACGAACAAAACCAGCCGGGTCACTGCGTGCCGCCTCCAGCACGGTATCGTCATCCAACGTGATATATTCGCGCTCTTTGTCGACAAACTGACGAACGAGTGTAGTTTTGCCGCATTGGCGGGGACCGATCAGCATGACCACGGGAGTGTCCATAAGCGCAATGGCTACGCGCTCTCGTGAAAACCTCTCAAAAAAATGAAATTCAGGCTCGGCCATCCCGGATTATTATAGCGTCCAATCCGGATTACGGTCGCGTCTAATTCGGATCGCGGAGGCGTCCAGATCGGAGCATAAGGTGCCTTCTCCGCAATGAGGTTCTTGTATATATTTCTGAATTGTGATTTCGATTCAAACGCAATTGGCAATCCACGAGGCAACGCAGAGAGAAGCAGGGCTAATCCCGCCCGATCAGCCCGTTGGCCCGCTCGGGTAAATCTTGGCAGGAAATTGGCGGCAAGTAGCGCCGACTGTACCAGGTTTGTCGACTGTGCTGGCTCATAAGTGCTGTTCCGTCGTTCCGCCTATAATTTGCGGTTTAGGTTTATTCAAGGCACGGAAGAGATCATTAGTTCGATCGTGTCCCCGGAGTAAGACCCGTCAAAATGAGGGAACAAACAAGGAAACAATAAGAAACTGATTCTGTATCTTACTGATTCCTAATAGAGACTAGGGGTCATCTACGCCGCTATAGATCTTTTAGAATCAGTTGTGTAGCCTTCTCATAACCCAAAGGTCGGTATTCGATTAGCTGATTGCCGGTACTGATCGTCTGGACGGCGATGAATTCGCAATTTCTCATCCATCAACTGGAAACCATAGCTTCCACAACCCCTTCCACAAATCGCCTAGTCTTAGCCGACTTCCAAGTGCTTGGGTAGCCTTCGTGGTGTTGTAGGTTGTTCAAAGACCGGAAGGGCGTGACTGGCACGACAGAGGTCGCGGGCACGAATCGTACACGTGTCATCGCCCGTGTAAGAGGATAAGAAATCCCTTTCTGTACTGAACGCCCCTCGGCTATAAGGGCATGTGTAGGGTGTGGAGCACATGTTTTTTCTTTAGGATAGCTTGGAGCCGAGAGGCGTTTTTGGAGTCTCTACGGCGCACAATTTGACCAAGGATTTGACAAACCTATCGTTCGCGACCAGTGCCTCGCAGCAAGTCTGCTACTGCGTCGACCGTTAAAGGCTTGCTGAAGTAGTAGCCTTGAATTTCGTCACAATGATGTGCCCGCAGAAACGACAATTGGGCTTCGTCTTCGACGCCTTCCGCAATCACCTTGAGATGCAGGTGTTTTGCCATGCCGATGATTGCGATGGCTATCGCCGCGTCATCAGGATCCACGGCGATATCCCGAACAAACGAAGAGTCGATTTTGAGCTTGCTAACCGGAAAGTGTTTCAAGTAGCTGAGGCTGGAATAGCCAGTCCCAAAGTCGTCAATCGTTAGCTTCAACCCCATAGCCTCTAATTCCCGAAGAACCGAGAACGTCACGTCTGCACTCGATAGCAGGAGACTTTCCGTCAGTTCCAATTCAAGACATTGGGAAGCGAGGCCAGTCTCCCGGAGCACACTGCCGATGAGTTTGCTGAAGTCCTCTTGGCGAAACTGTACCGCTGAAACATTTACGGCCACCGGCACTG
>Ga0307373_10001928_pt1 | contig 38177 bp, 34 predicted proteins | sample OX2MG_FD_202534 | JGI IMG/M metagenome (GOLD analysis project Ga0307373, IMG submission 202534) | Soil microbial communities from Risofladan, Vaasa, Finland - OX-2 | ecosystem: Environmental > Terrestrial > Soil > Coastal area > Acid sulfate soil | place: Finland: Risofladan, Vaasa | collected...
CCGCAATGGAGGTCACGACCTCGCCGCGGATGGCCGGCGCCAAGTAGCGCTCCTTCAGGTCGTCCGATCCGTAACGGGCCAGCGCCGGTGTGGCCATCGACATCTGCACGGCCATGGCCATGGGGATGCCCCCGCAGCTGATCCGCCCCATCTCCTCACCGGCGATGAGCGTGTAGCTGTGGTCGGCCCCCATACCCCCGTAGGCCTCGTCGTACTCGAGACCGAGCAGCCCGACGGCAGCCAACTTGGGAAAGAGGTCGTGGGCGGGGAAGGTGCGCGCCGCCTCCCACTCGTCGACATGGGGCTCGATCTCCCGCTCGAAGAGGTCCCGGAGCGTCTTGCGGAAGAGCTGGTGCTCGTCGCTCTCGATCACCGGCGAACGATACCACCGGCCCTTTTCACCGCATCTGTGGGTGCCCCCTACACTGCGCACCCGTGGCAGACGTGTTGATCGGCGTGCAGCATGTCGACGGGATCCGGACGCTGACGCTCGACTCACCGGCCAACCGCAATGCGCTCTCGTCCACCCTCCTGGCGCAGTTGGAGCAGGCGTTGCGGGACGCAACGGCGGACCCCGAAGTACGCTCCGTCGTCCTGACCGGGGCCGGAACGGCGTTCTGTTCGGGAGCCGACCTGTCCGAGCGGGGCGTGGCGGCCCCCAACCGCATGCCGGCCATCCTCACGGCCATGGTCGAGAGTCCCGTGCCCATCGTCGTCCGCGTCAACGGCCATGCCCGCGCCGGGGGGATCGGCCTCATCGCGGCGGCCGACATGGCAGTGGCGACGACGGAGGCCACCTTCGCCTTCACCGAGGTCCGGGTCGGTGTGGCACCCGCCATGATTCTGGTGCCGGCACTGCGCGTGGTCGATCGTCGTTTCCTCGTCCGTGCCACCCTCACGGGGGAGCGCTTCGGCGCGGCCGAGGCCGTGGGGGCTGGGTTGCTCACGGCGGTGACCCCCGACGAGGCCGCGCTCGACGCCTGGGTGGCCGACCGCACCACGTCATTGCGCCAGGCCGCACCGGGCGCCGTGCGGGCCACCAAGGAGTTGCTGCGCACGTTGCCCGCGCAGGCGTGGGCCGAAGGCCTGACAAACGCCGCCGCCACGTCGGCAGACCTGTTCGCCGGCGCCGAGGCCGCCGAGGGCGTGGACGCGTTCTTGCAGAAGCGCCGGCCCGCGTGGGACAAGACCCCATGAGCGCGACACTCAGGACTCGCCTGGCCGTCGCGGGGGACGAGTTCCGGGACAACGCCGCCGCCATGGGGGCGTTGGTCGACGAGGTGCGCGCCCTGCACGACGACGTCCTCGCCGGTGGCGGCGCGCAGTACGTGGAGCGCCACCGGGCCCGCGGCAAAATGCTGGTGCGCGAGCGCCTCGAAGCGCTGGTCGATCCGGGCACGCCGGTGCTCGAGCTGAGCCCGCTGGCCGGGCTGCATACCGGTGACCCGCTCGGTGGGGGCGTCGTGGTCGCGCTGGCCGAGGTGGCGCGCACGCAGTGCCTCGTCATCGCCAACGACCCGACCGTGCGCGGCGGCACGACCAGCCCGACCACCATTCGCAAACTCCTGCGCGCCATGGACGTGGCGGAGGAGAACCGCCTCCCACTGCTGCTCCTCGTGGAGTCCGGAGGGGCAGACCTCCCGCGTCAGGCCGACGTCTTCGTGCCCGGAGGTGAGCAGTTCCGGCGGCTGACGCAGCTCTCGGCCCAGGGCATCCCCACCGTCTGCGTCGTGTTCGGATCCTCCACCGCAGGCGGGGCATATCTCCCGGGTATGAGCGACTACACGGTGATGGTCGAGGACCGGGCTCGTGTCTTCCTCGGCGGCCCGCCGCTTGTGAAGATGGCCATCGGGGAGGACGCGGACGAGGAGGAGCTCGGCGGTGCGCGCATGCACGCCGAGATCTCGGGGCTGTGCGACTACCTGGCCCGGGACGAGCCCGAAGCGATTCGCATGGTGCGCGGGATCGTGGCCCACCTGCACTGGCCCCGTCTCGGCCCTGATCCGGTCGATGCGCCCGACGAGCCGCTGTACCCGGCCGAGGAGTTGCTCGGGATCGCCTCGGTCGACGTGCGCGTGCCCTTCGACGTGCGTGAAGTCATCGCCCGCGTCGTCGACGGTTCCCGGTTCGAGGAGTTCAAGGCGCTCTACGGCGCCCAGCTCGTGTGCGGATGGGCGTCCATCGGCGGCTATCCCATCGGCGTGGTGGCCAACAACGGCATCCTCTTCTCGCCCGAGGCGCAGAAGGGTGCGCAATTCATCGCCCTGTGCAACCGCAGCAACACCCCGATCCTCTTCGTGCAGAACATCACGGGATTCATGGTGGGCACGCGCTACGAGCAGGGAGGGATCATCAAGGACGGCGCCAAGCTGATCAACGCCGTGTCGAACTCGACCGTGCCCCACCTCACGCTGATGGTGGGCGCGAGCTACGGGGCGGGCAACTACGCCATGGCCGGGCGCGCCTACGACCCGCGCTTCATCTTCACCTGGCCCAACCATCGCATCGCGGTCATGGGCCCCAAGCAGCTGGCGGGCGTGCTCTCTATTGTGCGGCGCAATGCGGCCGAGGCGGCCGGGCGCCCGTTCGACGACCAGGCCGACGAGGAGTTGCGCCGGGCCACCGAGAGCCAGATCGAACAGGAGTCCACGGCGCAGTACGCGACCGGGCGGCTCTGGGACGACGGGATCATCGACCCGCGGGACACGCGTACCGTGCTGGCCATCGCCTTGGCCACCGTGCACTCGGCGCCGGTGCGCGGCACCGCCGTCTTCGGCGTGGTGCGGCACTGATGATCCGTCGGCTCCTGGTGGCCAATCGGGGTGAGATCGCCCGTCGCCTCATCCGCGGTGCGCACGACGCAGGCGCCCAAGCCGTCGCCGTCTATGCGGCCGATGACGCCGCCAGCCCCCACGTGAGTGAGGCGGATGCGGCGGTGCTGCTCCCCGGTGCGTCGCTGGCCGAGACCTACCTGTCGGCCGCCGCTCTGGTCGGGGCGGCGGCGGTGGCGGATGCCGACGCCCTGCACCCCGGCTACGGCTTCCTGTCGGAGAACCCCGACCTGGCCGAGTCCTGCGCCGCTGTGGGCATCACCTGGGTCGGGCCGTCGCCCGACGCCATGCGCCTCATGGGGCACAAGGCGCGGGCCAAGGAGCTGGTCGCCGCTGCCGGCGTGCCCATCCTGTCCAGCGCCGTCGTACCGGCTGGCGCGGACCAGGCCGACCTGGGCGGAGCGGCTGCCGGCGTGGGCTACCCCGTGCTGGTCAAGGCCTCGGCCGGCGGCGGTGGTCGCGGCATGCGCCTCGTGCGCGACGAGGGCGAGCTGGTCGACGCGGTGGTGGCGGCCCAGCGCGAGGCGGCGGCCGCCTTCGGTTCGGACGAGGTCTTCCTGGAGCGCTACCTCGAGGGCCCCCGCCACGTCGAGGTCCAGGTGATCGGGGACCGCTTCGGGAGCATCCTGCACCTGCTCGACCGGGAGTGCTCGGTGCAGCGCCGCCACCAGAAGGTGGTGGAGGAGGCACCGGCCACGCAGGTGGGGGACGCCGTCCGCCGCCAGATGTGGGACGCCGCGGTGGCTGTGGCGCGCGCCGTCCACTACGTGGGCGTCGGCACCGTCGAGTTCCTGGTCGATGCCGGCGGCTTCTTCTTCTTGGAGATGAACACGCGCCTCCAGGTGGAGCACGGGGTCACCGAGCTGGTCACCGGGCTCGACCTGGTGGGATTGCAGCTGGCGGTGGCGGCCGGCCTGCCCCTGCCGCTGGTCCAGTCAGAGGTAGTGGCGACGGGCCACGCCATGGAGGTCCGGCTGTGTGCCGAACGGCCGCGGGAGGACTACCGGCCGACGCCCGGCACGGCCACCTCTGTCCGCTGGCCGGAGGGCCCCGGGCTCCGGGTCGACCGCGCCATCGAGTCGGGGAGCGTCGTCAGCCCTTCGTACGACTCGCTGGTGGCGAAGCTCATGGCCCATGGCCACGACCGCCCCGCGGCGGCCGCCCGGCTCTCCCGGGCGTTGCGCGTGTTGGAGTTGGACGGGCTGGAGACGAACCGGGACCTGCTCGGTGCGGTGCTCGACGACGCCGTTTTCCGGGCCGGCGAGGCGGACGTGCACTACCTGGACAACCGGCCCGACCTGCGTGACGCAGTGGTGGCCGACGGGGCACGGCATCGGCACGCCGCCGCGGCCGCCTTGTGCCTGGCCGCCGAGCGGGCGGCCGCCAGCCTCGTCCCGGTGCCCGCGGGCGGATGGCGCAACGTCGGCCGGGCTCTCCACGTCGATCAATTCACCGACGCAGTCGGGACGCTCGAGGTGCGTGTGGCCGGGCCCGGTCAGGCCGCCGAGGTGTTGGTCGATGACGCATGGTGCACCGTCGGCGCGGCCGGCGTCCACGGCGGACCCGTCGACCTGACGACCCCGGCCGACGGGCTGCGGCGTCGCTACCGGGTCCGGCTGGGCGGCCACCGCGCCGACGTCAACGGGCCTGAGGGCCAGTCCAGCTTCCTCATGCACTCCGACGATGCCGTCGACGAGCGCGGGGGTGTGGCCGGCGAGTGCCGCGCCCCGCTCCCCGGTGCCGTCACCAAGGTGCTGGTGGCCGAGGGCGACGTCGTGGCCGAAGGCGACGGGTTGGTCGTGCTCGAAGCCATGAAGATGGAGCACACGCTGCGGGCCAACGGTGCCGGGACGGTGACCCAGGTGCAGTGCGCGCCGGGCCGGCAGGTCGACGTGCACGACCTGCTGGTCACCGTGGTGCCCGCGTGAGGACATCGGACGTCGTGCGCATCGGGAACTGCAGCGGATTCTTCGGGGACCGCGCCCACGCCGCCCGAGACATGGTCGAGGGCGGGCCGCTCGACGTGCTCACCGGCGACTGGCTGGCCGAGCTGACGATGTACATCCTGCACAAGACGCGCGAGCGCACCGGTGGGTACGCCCGGACATTCCTGCGCGAGCTCGAGGAGGTGCTGCCGACCTGCATCGAGCGGGGCATCACCGTCGTCTCCAACGCGGGCGGGCTGCAGCCGGAGGCACTGGCGGACGCGGTGGGGGAGCTGGCCCGGCGACAGGGCCTCGACGTCCACGTCGCCTCGGTCTCGGGGGACGACATCACGCCGGACATCGCGGCGCTCCAGGCAGAGGGCGAGAAGTTCGTCAACCTCGACACAGGTGAGGTGCTGCCGGCGGACGCGCCGTTGGTGACGGCGAACGCCTACCTGCGCGCCCGGCCGATCGCCGATGCGCTCGCCGCCGGGGCCCAGGTGGTCGTGACCGGTCGGGTCACCGATGCGGCGTTGGTCGTCGGTCCGGCGCTGCACGCCTTCGGCTGGTCCGATGGCGACTTCGACGCCATCGCCGGTGCCGTCGTTGCGGGGCACGTCATTGAGTGCGGCGCCCAGTGCTGTGGTGGCAACTATGCGTTCTTCGAGGAGGTGCCGGACCGGGAGCGCATCGGCTTCCCCCTGGCCGAGCTGCGGGCGGACGGCTCGTCCGTCATCACGAAGCACCCCGGCACCGGTGGCATGGTCACGGTGGGAACCGTGACAGCGCAGCTCCTCTACGAAATCGGCGGCCCGCGCTACCTCAGCCCCGACGCCGTGCCGCGCTTCGACAGCATTCAGCTGTCGCAGGAGGGCCCCGACCGGGTGCGCATCGCGCCGGTGCGCGGTGAGGCGCCGCCGGCCACCCTGAAGGTCACGGCCAACCTCCATGCCGGCTGGCGCAACGCCATGACCTTGGCGCTGACCGGCGCGCAGCCCGCCGAGAAGGCCCGGTTCGCCGCGGAGACGGTGTGGGCCGGCATCCCGGGCGGACGCGACGGCTTCGCCGAGACGGCGGAGGACCTCTCCGGCGACCTGAGCGGCGGCGGCATGGCGTATCTCCGCCTGGCGGTGCGCGGCGACGACGAGCAGGCGGTCGGCCGGGCTTTCTCGGGCGCCGTGGTCGAGACGAGCCTCTCGAGCTACCCCGGGACGTTCTTCACCTCGGCGCCGTCAGGCGCCCAGGGCGTGGCCCGCTACTGGCCCACGACCGTCGGAGCCGCTGCCGTGACGCCACGCATTCAGTGCGACGGTCGGGCCGTCGCGGCGACGCCGTTTCCTCCGTTCGACCACCGCCCCACCGACGGTGTCGCGGAGTCCGGGCCGCCCGACCCACCCGCCGCGCCGGCAGGCGACACCGTCGTGGTGCCCTTGTGGGTGCTCGTCGGTGCGCGCTCGGGCGACAAGGGCGGGGACGCCAACATCGGGGTCTGGGCCGACGACGATGCGGTCGCGGCATGGCTGCAGCGCGAGCTCACCGCCGCACGCCTCAAGGAGATCCTGCCCGAGGTGGAGCCCTATCCGGTCAGTCGCTACCCGTTGCCGAACCTGCGGGCGGTCAACTTCGTCGTCCACGGCATTCTCGGCTGGGGCGTGGCGTCGAACCTGCGTCTGGACACGCAGGCGAAGGGGCTCGGCGAGTTGTTGCGCTCGCGCCCGGTGGAGGTGCCGGCGGCGCTGGTGGCGAGCGGCCCGGCCGCGGCGAGGCTCGCCGCGCGCTGACCGCGGCCCTGGGTGCCGGTGCCCGGGAAGGTGACAGGATGGCGCCGTGGAGTCGGTCGCCCGCCTGGTCGCGCTCGTGCTGGGCATCGCCCTGGTCCTCGCCACCGCCTGGAGCGTGTTCACCGCGCTCGTCGTGCCCAGGGTCACGTCGTCACCGGCCATGCGCATGCTGGCCCGGAGCCTCGGCGGTTCGGCCCGTCGCCTGGCCCCGAAGCTCCCGAACTACGAGACGCGCGACCGTGTCCTGTCCTTCGTCGGCCCGGCGGCCATGGTGTTCCTCTTCATCATCTGGCTCTGCCTCATCGTCCTCGGCGTCGCGCTCATCGAGTGGTATGCGGCCGGGGTGGACTTTGCCACCGCGCTCGGCATCTCGGGCTCGTCCGTCTTCACGCTGGGCATCGTCTCCTCGGGCCATGCCGGGCCGCGGGCGGTCGAGGTCGTCGCTGCCGGCATCGGCCTCCTCGTCGTCGCACTGGAGATCGCCTACCTGCCGACGCTCTACACCCAGTTCTCCGCCCGCGAGACCGAGGTGACCCTGCTCGAGGCGCGCTCGGGGAGCCCAGCCTGGGGACCTGAGATCCTGGCCCGGGCCCACTGGCTCGACACCATGGACGAGCTGCCCCCTTTGTACTCGGACTGGGAGCGCTGGGCCGCCGCCGTGTCCGAGAGTCACGCCAACTACCCCGGCCTCATCTGGTTCCGCTCGCCGGTCTCCAGCCGCAGCTGGCTCGTCGGCCTGGTCGCCATGATGGACTCGGCAGCGCTGTACCACGCCGTGAGTCCCTCACAGACGCCGCGCCAGGCCCGGCTCTGCCTGTCCATGGGGATCAATTGCCTGCGCTCCATGGCGCGGGCGCTCCGCATCCCCTACGACGACGACCCACTGCCGACGGCGGACATCCGCCTGTCGCGCCACGAGTTCGACGAGGGGTTCCACCGTCTGGAGTCGGTCAACTTCCCGGCCGAGCGCACCGCCGACGATGCCTGGCGGAACTTCAAGGGTTGGCGGGTCAACTACGAACCGATCGTCGACGCGTTGACGACGATCATCGTGCCCCCGCCGGCGCCGTGGTTCCCCGTCCGGCCCGAGCTCGGCATGGCCAAGTTCCCGCTCGTGTTCAACCGGACCCCCGACGCGCCGGAGGGGACTCACGGGTTCGGCGTCAACAAGACCTTCAAGACGCCGTCGGCGCGCGAGTCGAACAACTCGTAGGCCTCGGGCGCCTGCTCCAGGCCCATCCGGTGGGTGAAGGTCTCGCCGAGGCCGCTGAGCCGACCTGACTGCAGCAACGGGACCAGGGCGCGCCACGTGCCCGGGATGGGAGCGAACACGGCGCGCAGCGTGAGGCTCTTCAGCAGGACGAGCGCCATCGGGAAGGAGAGCGCCATGTTGAGGTTGACCCCCACCACCGAAACGGTGCCGCCCGGGGCTGCGCTGGAGACGGCGTCCACAATGGTGGCATCGGCGCCGACGGCCTCGATCACGCTCTCGGCACCCCGTCCGCCGGTGGCCTCCGACACTTGGAGTGCGCCGGCTGCGACCCGGGCGTCGATCGGCTCGGCACCGAGGCGCTCGGCCCGGGCCAGGCGCTCGGGCACGACGTCCACGGCAAGGATGCGCGCCGGCCCGAAGAGCGATGCGCACTGGAGCGCCATGATCCCCACGGGGCCGAGGCCCACGACGACCACGGTGGCGCCCGGTCGGATGTCGGCCCGCAACGCGCCGAGGTAGCCGGTGGGGAGGATGTCGGTCAGGAGGACGGCCTCCTCGTCGGCGATGCCGTCGGGAATGGGGAGTGCGAACAGGTCGGCGAACGGCACCGCCATCGCCTCGGCCTGGCCGCCAGGCAGGTCGGGCATCGTCCCGAAGGCTGCATTCTTGTCGTTGAGGCAGACGTTGGGCTGGCCGGCCAGGCAGGCCGTGCAGATGCCGCAGCCGATGACGCCCGACACCAGCACGCGGTCACCCGTCCGAAGACTGCGCACGTGCGGCCCGACTTCGGCCACCGTCCCGATGGCCTCGTGACCGAGCCGGATGCCCGACCCCGTCGGTGCGTCGTGGTACAGGTGCAGGTCCGAACCGCAGATGGCGGTGCGCTCGACGGCCACGATGACGCCCTCGGGTCCCGGCAGGACGGGGTCGGGGACGTTCTCGACCGCGACGCGCCGCGGTCCTTCGAGGACGGTGGCTCGCATCTCCGCACGCTACCCCGCAGGACTACACTTCCACGGGCCCGATTTCGGGCCCGGCCCACGCTCGTTCCCTTCCCGGAGACCCATGCCTCGGACAGAACCCGGCACCACCGTTGAGCTCCCCGTCGTGGCCGACGCGGACATCGACGCCTTCTTCGAGTTCGAGGATCTCTGGGCCGTCATCGTGTGGAACGACGACGTCACCACCTTTCAGACGGTGATCCAGGCCTTCGTGGAGATCTTCGGCCATACCGTGGAGCGGGCGGACAAGCTGGCCTGGCAGATCCACCGGTCGGGCAAGGCCGTGGCGGCCGTGCGACCCAAGGACGAGGCCGAGGCCGCTGTCCATGCCTTGCACCTGCGCAAAATCTCCGCTTCGCTCAGCCGGGCCTGAACCTCCCCCGATCCCGAGCCTTCCCCCAGCGCGGAGGAGGCCGGTTCCTGACGTCCGCCCGCCGACATCCCGGCACCCTCGCTGGACGCCCAGCCATATTGAGCGTATACTTTGAGCATTCACTCAAAGTGAGGTGCCGATGGCAAAGTCCGGTACAGCGAGCAGCGTGGCGGTGAGGGACGACTCCCGTTCGGCGGGCACCAGGGCGAAGTTGGTCGATGCCGCCGTCGAGACCCTGAGGACCGAGGGCTTCGCCGGGTCCAGCGCACGGGCGATCGCCGAACGCGCCGGTCTGAACCAGGGCCTGATCTTCTACCACTACGGGTCCGTGGCCAACCTGCTGCTGGCCGCACTCGACTCGGTCAGCGCCCGCCGCATGGAGCACTACGGCGCCGCGGTCGACCGCGTGGCGACGCCGACCGAACTGGTCGACGTGGCGACGGACATCTTCCGGGAGGATCTGGACGCCGGGTACGTGGCCGTGCTGGTCGAGATGATCGCCGGGGCGTCCTCCACCCCGGGACTGGGCCCCGAGGTGTCCGCCCGGCTCGGGCCGTGGTTCGCCTTCGCCGAGCACGCCGTGACGAGCGCGCTCGGGCCGCCGCTGGGCTCGGTGCTGCCCCCCGGCGACGTGGCGTACGCGATCGTCGCTCTCTACCTCGGGCTCGAGATGCTGACCCACCTCGACGGGGATCGATCCAGAGCCCTCGGCCTCTTCGCCCATGCGAAGAACCTGGCTGCGCTCCTCGAAGCGGTCGCGCCGCCGTCGACGACGGGGCAGCCATGACCGGGTCTGCGCCGGCGGAGGCGATGGCCCGCCAGCGGTCGGGCGACACCGGCCTCGACGTGGTGACGGGGGCCTTCAGCTACTCGGGCTCCTCGTTGGCCCGGGCCCTCCTGCAGTCCGGCCGTCAGGTGCGGACCCTCACCGGCCATCCCGGTAGCGCCCCCGCGGGGGCGGCGGTCGACGTGCACCCGCTCGATTTCGAGGATCAGCTCGGCCTGGTGGCGTCGCTGGCGGGAGTCACCACGCTCTACAACACGTACTGGGTGCGCTTCGCGCGCCGTTCGGTGGACCACGAGCGGGCGGTCGCCAACTCGAGGGTGTTGTTTCACGCCGCAGCGCGGGCCGGCGTGCAGCGGATCGTGCATGTGAGCATCACGCACCCCAGCAGCACCTCGCCGTTGCCGTACTTCCGGGGCAAGGCCCTGGTGGAGCGGGCGCTGGCCGAGTGCGATCTCTCCTACGCCATTCTCCGGCCGGCCATCTTGTTCGGCGGCGACGGCGTGTTGCTCAACAACATCGCGTGGCTGCTGCGCCGGCTGCCCGTCTTCGCCATCGGGGGCCGGGGGGACTATCGGATCCGTGGCATCCATGTCGACGACCTGGCGCACCTCTGCCTGGCCAAGGCGGCCGAGACGCACGACAGCGTCACCGACGCCGTCGGGCCGGAGCGGCCGACATTCACCGAGCTCGTCGGCGCCGTACGGGATGCCGTCGGCAGCCGGGCCCGCCTGCTCCACGTGCCGGGCGTGACCGTCCCTGTCTTCGCCCGGATGCTCGGACTCGCCCTGCACGATGTCCTCCTGACGGCCGACGAGTACCGGGCCATGGCGGTTGGCCTGGCCGATACGGACGGTCCCGCCACGGGCCCGACGGCTCTCTCGGCGTGGCTGGCCGAGCACGGGGGGACTCTCGGCCTGCGTTACGCCAACGAGCTCGAGCGCCATTTCGACGACGTCGGGCGCCCGGCGTGAGGGCCACGAGCCTCGCCGGCGTCAGTGCCATTCTGACGCTCGATGCCGCGGTGATGGTCATCGTCTTCGGCGTGCTGGTGACCTCCGGCGTCTACGGCTCGCGGCTGGCATGGCTCCTCGGGGTCGCGTTGCCGTTGCTGGCGCTCACCATGCTGTTGAGCTGGTTTTCGATGCGCGTGCCACGCCGGGCCGGGCCCGCCACGCTTCCCGCGGTCCGTACCCGCCGACTCGGGGTCAGCCGGGCGGTGTTCCTGACTGCGTTGTCGCTCGTCGCCATCCCGTGCGCGCTGGCCACGGCATTGCTGGCCGTGGACCTGCTGGTCTTCGCACGGCATGGCGTGAGCCTGCTGTGCTGATCCGGCTCCCCGGCGTCCTTCCGGTCAGCCCAGCCGCGCCGTCAACCGCGCCTTCACGTCCGGCCACTCGGCGGCCAGAATGGAGAAACGAGCCGAGGTGCGTACGGTGTCGTCGGCGCCGGGCCGGTCCGCCCGCATGATGCCGTCGAGCTGGCCGCCGATGCGCTCAATGGCCGCCCACGACCGCTTGTTGCGCACGTCGGTCTGCAGCGCGACACGGTGGACCTCCCAGACCTCGAAGGCGTGGGTCATCATGAGCAACTTGGCCTCGGTGTTGACGTGTGTCCGTTGAGCGGGCCCGGCCAGCCAGGTGAAGCCGATGTCGACCACGTCGGGCACCGCGTGGCGCTGGTGGAGGGCCCCGGGCGGCCATTGCCAGAGCGCGATCTCGCAGAAGCGCGTGGCGCCGACGATCTGATCGGAGCCGTCCGGCCCGGCTGCGCGCCGGACGGTGGCAAAAGCCACGTGCGCCCCCGCTGCCACCGAGGCCAGCGCATCGCGCACGTACCCGGTCATCTGCTCCACGCCGTTGGGCGTGTAGGTCCACTGGTACTGCGACCGGTCCGCGGCCGCCGCGTCGACCAGGCCGGGGATGTGCTGCTCGCTCAGCGGCTCCAGTCGGACGAACTCGCCCTCGAGAGTGAACGGCTCAAGCATGCACGGCGGGGACGGCGTCGTCCGGCGCCCCCGACCCGCCCGGCTCCCCCTGTCCGCCCTGGGCGGGGGGCCCGCTGGGCGCACCCGTCGGGACGACGAAGTCGCGCTGGCGCACGAGGGCGAAACCGCACACGGCGCCCACGAGGGCGACGACCGCCCCGATGAACATCAGGTGGTTCAAGGTGCTCGAGAAGCCCACCTTGTAGGCGCCGAGCAGCGCCTGGCGCGCCGCCGCCAGGGGAACGGAGGGGAGCGCCCCGCGCACCCCTCCGGCCGCCATCGCCCCTTGGAGCTGTGCGCCGCCGCGTCGCAGGATCTCGGGGCCGTAGGGCGACTTGTTCAGCGCGCTCGTGGTGTGCGCCAAGATCTGGCTCTGGAAGACGGCGCCCAGCACGGCGATACCGGTCGCGATGCCGACCTGCCGAAAGGTGTTGTTGGCGCCTGACGCCATGCCGCTGCGCTGCGGCTGAACCACGGACACGGCGCCCGAGGCCAGCACGGGGTTGACGATCCCGACCCCGAAGCCGGAGACGAGGAAACCCGGGAGGAGCACGGTCCAGGTCGAGTCCGGGTGGGTCGTCCCCATGAGCAGCAGCCCCCCGGTGACGAAGAGCATCCCGATGCCCAACAGCAGACGCGAGTGGATGCGTACCGTCAGGCGCCCGGCGAAGAAGGACGTGAAGAAGATGAGCAGGGTCATCGGAAGGAAGCGCACGCCGGCCGCCAGCGGGCCGTAGCCCAGGTCGTCCTGGATGTAGAGCGTGAGGTACAAGAACATGGCGAAGATCGACGCGGCCAGGCAGAAGGCGACCGTGGAGAGCCCCACGAAGGCGGAGATCTTGAACAGGCCGAGGTCGAGCATCGGATCGGCGGCGAAGCGCTCGTTGATGAAGAAAGCGACCATGAGAACGGCCGCGCCGACGAGCAGGCTGATGGTGGTGGCGCTGCCCCAGCCGAAGTCGTTGCCGCGCACGAGAGCGAACACAAGGAGGAAGAGGCTCACCGAGAACGTGACGAAGCCCACCCAGTCGATCTTCCGGGAACGAAGGTCCTCCGACTTGGCGATCTGGGTGAAGGTGATGAGCACGGCGATGGCGCCGATGGGCACGTTCACGAAGAAGATCCAGCGCCAGCCGATACCGCTGGTGATGGCGCCCCCGATGAGCGGCCCGATGGCGACCGCGCCGCCGATCACGGCGCCGTAGATGCCGAAGGCGGTGCCACGGTCGCGCCCTGTGAAGGCAGCGGCGATGAGCGCGAGCGAGGTGGCGAACATGATGGCGCCGCCGACGCCCTGCACGGCGCGGGCCAGGTTGAGCATCAGGGGCGTGGTCGAGAGGCCGCACACCAATGAGGCGACAGAGAACACGACGAGGCCGATGGCGAAGATCTTGCGCCGACCGTAGATGTCGCCCGCCACGCCGGCCGTCAGCAGGAAGGCGGCCAGCGTCAGCGAATAGGCGTCCACCACCCACTGCAGGTCCGAGAAGCTCGCGTGCAGCGACGACTGGATGTCGGGCAGCGCCACGTTCACGACCGTGATGTCGAGAAGGAGCATGAAGGTCGCCGTGCAGACGGCGATCAGGGTCCACCATTTGCGGTCGAGAGCGGGCATCCGCGGAGTGTATCGACCTGGTGTTCTCGCCCGTACAATGAGATGTGATCGTCGGATCAGCCCTCACTATCGAAATCGGCGACCGCACCCTGCTCTCGGACGCCTCCTTCGTCGTCGGCGCAGGCGAGAAGGTGGGCCTGGTGGGCCGGAACGGGACCGGCAAATCGTCCTTCATCTCCGTCCTCGTGGGGGAGACGTCGCCCCAGCTGCGGCACCGCGGCAACGTCCGCATCCTCGGCTCGTTCGGGTACCTCCCGCAGGCGCCCGTGCCGGCGGGTCTCGGCCTCGAGGCGACTGGCTTCTCCCACATCCTCTCGGCCCGGGGGCTCGATGTGCTCGACGACGCGCTGGGCACGGCCCGGGGCGCCATGGCCGACGAACCGACCGAGGAGAACATCGAGCTGTTCACGGATCTGCAGGAGCAGTTCCAGTCCAACGGCGGGTACGAGGCCGAATCGATCATGGCCCGCCTGGCGGACGGCCTCGGCCTCCGGCAGGAGCTCCTCCTGGAGGACATCGACTCGCTCTCCGGCGGCCAACGCCGTCGTGTCGACCTCATGCGCGTGCTCTTCCAGGAGCCCGAGCTGATGATCCTCGACGAGCCCACCAACCACCTCGACCGCTCGGCGAAGCGCTGGTTGCTCGATGAGCTCGCCCGGTTCAACGGCGCCATCCTCGTGGTGAGCCACGACCTCAAGCTGCTCGACCAGTCCATCACCAAGGTGCTCAACATCGCGAACCAGCACATGACCGAGTGGAAGGGGAACTACTCCAAGTTCGAGGCGGCGAAGGAGGCCGACCAGTCCCAGCGCGAGCGGTCGTCCGAGCTCGAGGCGCGTGAGATCAAGCGGCTCTCGCTGCTGGCTGACTCCATGCGGGGGAGCACGGAGAAGCGGGCCCGCAAGGCCAAGCAGCTGGACCGGCGGGTCGACCGCATGGAGGGGAGCCGGACGCAGGTCGAAAAGCGCGACAAGGCGAGCAAGTTCTCCCTCCCGACGCCGCCGCGCTCTGGCGGCATTCCGCTCGAGGTGGCCAAGCTGGGCGTCCGCTACGGCAGCAACGAGGTGCTGTCGGAGGTGACGTTCCATGCGAGCCGGGGCGACCACATTGTGATCATCGGGCGCAACGGAGCCGGGAAGTCCTCGCTGTTGCGCTGCCTGGCCGGCGCCCAGGAGCCGTCGAACGGGGTCGTCGAATTCGGCACCAACGTCGAGCTCGGCTACTTCGCCCAGGAACACGAGCAGATCGATCCCGATCGCCGTGCGCTCGACAACATCAGCGACGCCGTGCTGAAGGCGGAGCGAGACCGTCGCGCCCTGTTGGGCTCGTTCGGCCTGCCGTCGAAGGCGGCCGACCAGCTCCCGGGCACGCTCTCGGGAGGTGAGCGGGCCAAGCTCGGTCTGGCCATGCTCTCAGCGGGGGAGGCGAACCTCCTCCTCCTCGACGAGCCGACCAACAACTTGGACCCCTCGTCCATCACCGCCGTCGGCGCCATGCTCGGTGCGTGGCCCGGCACCATCGTCGCCGTCAGCCACGAACGCGGGTTCGTCGAGGCGCTCCGGCCGACCTACTGCCTGCGTCTGCCCGAGGAGCGCTTCACACACTGGCGCGAGGAGTACCTCGACGACGTGGAGATGCGGTAGCTCGAGCTAGCTCTTCATCCAGATCTGCGTGGGCCACAGCACGCCCTCGTCGAACGCGAGGGCCTTCGAACCCTGCAGAGTCTTCGGGTTCGCGAAATTCTGCACATTCGGGTCCGCCACGACGGCCCAGGTGTCGCGGGCCAGCCAGAGGTAGGGGATGTCCTGGGCCAGATACTGGTTGACCTGTTGGTAGGCCTTGATCCGATCCGCCTTGTCGGTCGTGACCCTCCCCGCTGTCAACGCCGTCTGAATGCGGGGGTCGTTGTTGCGGGCCATGTTCAGCGGCAGGGGCGGGCCGACCGTGGTCGTGCTCCACCACACGTAGTTGAGATCGGGTTCGACGGCCCCGAACTGGCGCCACAACGTGGCCTGGTAGGTGCCGGCCAGCGCGTCGTTGATGATCGTCGCCTGGGCCAGGATGGAGATGGTGACTTTCATGCCCGCCGTCTGCCAGGCCTGTTGCAGGAACTGCGCCGCCGCCAAGGTCTCCGGGTCGCTCGTCGAATTGAGCGCAAAGGTCGGCAGCTTGCCCGTCTGTTGCTGCACCTGCTTGACCAGCTTGGCAGCTTGCGTCGGGTTGTACTTCGGGTAGGCGGTCTTGTTGTAGTACTCGCTGTCGGTCAGGAACAGGCCGTTCATGGGAGTGTCGACGCCCTTGGTGATCACCTTGGCGTACTGGGCCTGGTTGATGCACATCGCCATGGCCTGGCGCAGTGTCCTGTTGTTGAACGGGGCGGCAGAGGTGTTCAACATGACGCACTGCACCGTGGGCTGGCCGACCACCTCCCCGCTGTTGTCGTAGTAGGCGTACTTCTTGTTGCCCTTGAACTGCAGGAGGTTGTTGGGAGAGCCGGTGTGCATGATGTCGATCTGGCCCGTCTGGAGCGCTTCGGCCCGGGAGGCATCGTTGACGATCGGCTTGTAGGTGATGGAGTTCAGGTAGGGGTAGCCCTTGCGCCAGTAGTGGGGATTCCGAGTGGCTGTCATGTGGCTGTTGGGCACCCAGTCCTGGAAGACAAAGGGACCGGTCCCGATCGGGTTCGAGGTACCGCCGTCGGCGCTGTTGAGCATGGACGGCGCCGCGATGTAGCCCGTCTGCGCCTGGGCCAGGTAGTAGGGGAACGGGGCCCACGGCGCCTTCAGGTTGATGGTGACCGCCAATGGGCCGGTGACGGTTGCGCTGCTGAAATCAGCGAAGGCCGGCCCCGTCAGGACGCCGTTTGCCGTGTTCTCGATGTTGAGGTGCAGCGCGGCGGCATCGAGCGGCGTGCCGTCGTGGAAGACGATGCCCGGCCGAAGGGTGATGGTGAAGGCCGTGAAGTCCGCGTTCGACGTGATCGACTCCGCCAAGTACGGCTCGACGCCACCGGCGGCATTCACGATGGCGAGAGGGTCGAAGACGGTGCGGCCGTAGAGGAAGCCGCCCTCGTCCCAGCGGGCCGTGGCCGGATTGAAGCCGCTCTCCTCGGTGTCGATGCCGAAGGTGAGCGAGCCGCCCCGCACCGGCCTGGCGTTGGAGATGCCGTTCAAGCCCCGACCGTTGGTCTGGGCGGCCCCCGCTTCGCCCTCCAACGCGCCGAGCATGGCGGCTCCGGCGCCGAATGCGAGTCCACCGGCCATGAACGACCGGCGATCAAATGACTGCGTCATGTCGAACCCCCCAGGGTCTTGATCCCCACTGCGTGCGGCTGTCGCGCCGCAGGTTACAACTTCGTGATCGATTGAGGGTGGCGGAGGATTGGGGGGTCGCCCCGGACCTATGGCAACCTGGGCGCGATCAGCGCACCACCAGGAGGAGGCAGGGATGACGATCGCAATCGGTGACCGGGTGCCCGACGTGAAGGTCTTCACATTCGGCGACAAGGGACCCGAGCCGACCACGTCGGCCGAGGTCCTCGGCCACGGGAAGGTCGTGCTCTTCGGGGTCCCCGGGGCATTCACACCGACCTGCTCGGACCATCACCTGCCCGGCTTCGTCCTGCGGGCCGAGGAGCTCCGGGCCAAGGGCGCCGACAAGGTGGTGTGCGTGTCGGTCAACGACCCCTTCGTCATGGCGGCGTGGGGCCAGGACCAGAAGGTCGGTGACACCGTGGTCATGCTGGCCGACGGCAACGGCGAGCTGGCCGGGGCGCTCGGGCTCGTCATGGACGGGAGCGGGTTCGGCCTCGGCTCGCGCATCCAGCGTTTCGCCGCCGTCATCGACGAGGGCGTGGTCAGTTGGCTGGCCGTCGAGCCCGGGCCCGGCCTGAACGTCAGTTCCGCCGAGGACGTGCTCGCCGCGCTCTGACGGAGCCATCCCCTGAAGGGTTGATCGACGGCCACCGTCGCCGCCGCACGCGCAACGAACACCCCCGCGACGCCCATCGCATGCGCCACAACGGGCGTCGAATGGCCGCAGAGTTGCAACGCGGTGGCGGTGTGCATCCGTGGTGCGATCCCAACATCGCGGCGTCGACTGGACCCCGAGCGCGATCACCGTCCTCTCCAACGGCCAGGCCTGCCTCGTCGACCATCCGAGGACGGGCAGCGAGCGGTTCGACCCGCCGTGCTTCATCGCCCTCACGCAGGCCCTCGGTGTCGGCACCAACGCCGTCACGCCCGGCGTGACCGGGCTGCCGGCCACGACCCGGATCGACTGGGTCCGCGCCTGGTCCCCGGCTTCCGAGGGGGAGGCCACCCCGCCGGTCCGGGCCGACCGGATGCCGGGCGGCGGCCCGTCCGCGTCTTGACATGCAACCACTTGGCTGCTTAAATGGATCATGCAGCCAAATGGTTGCATGAGGATTCACCAAGCGGATGGTGCGATGCAGGAGATGGATGCGGTCTTCCGGGCGCTGAGCGACCCCGCCCGGCGCCGGCTGCTCGACAGGCTCAACGAGCGCAACGGGCTCACCCTCGGTGAGCTCTGCGCCGGCATGGGCATGACCCGGCAGTCGGTCTCCAAGCATCTCGACGTGTTGGAGGAGGCACAGCTGGTGGCCACCTCCCGTCGGGGGAGGCAGAAGCTGCATTACTTGAACGCCGCCCCGATCAACGACATCGCCGACCGCTGGATCCACCACTACGACCGGTCGCGGGCCCAGGCCCTGGCCGATCTCAAGACGGCACTGGAGGCCACCCCCATGGACCACAGCGACGACACCGCGTTCGTCTACACGACCTACATCAACGCCGCGCCCGAGCGCGTGTGGCAGGGCCTGACCGACCCGGCCTTCACCGAGCGCTACTGGCGCCACCCGGTGTCGGGTGGGGTGGCGTACCGCACGGACTGGGAGAAGGGCTCCACCTATGACGTGGTCTACGACCAGGTCGGGCTCGTCGTGCACGACGCCGAGCAGGTGATCCTCGAGTCCGATCCCTTCCGGCGCCTCGCCTACACCTGGCACACCTTCACCCCGGAGTGGGCTGCCGCGCACGGCTTCGACGAGGCGACGGCGGCCGCGTGGCGCGCCGAGCCGCGCTCGAAGGTCGCCTTCGACATTGAGGAAGCGGGGGAGGGCGTGGTGAAGCTGACCGTCGTGCACGACGGCTTCGCACCGAAGAGCGCCGTCCTCGACGGCGTACGCGGCGGCTGGCCGGCGGTGATCGCCAGCCTCAAAACATTGCTCGAGACCGGCGCCGCCCTCCCGTCGGGATAGTTCGTGCACGGGGTCCCGCTCTCAGCCCCGAGGCGGGAGCGGGCCTCTGCGCTTCGGAAGGACCCCACCATGGACGACACGAGCTTCACCTACACCACGTACGTGGCTGCCGTGCCCGATCGGGTGTGGCAGGGGCTGACCGATCCGGACCTGACGAGGCGCTTCTGGCGTCACCGGACGATGGGCGGCAAGTCGTTCCCCTCCGAGTGGAAGAAGGGATCGCGGTGGGATCTGGTCCACGAGGACGTCGGTCTCGTGGTGAGCGATCCCGAACAGGTCATTTTGGAGGCCGATCCTCCCCGCCGTCTGTCGTACACCTGGCACACGTTCACCCCCGAGTGGGCGGCTCTCGCCGGCCTGAGCGAGGAGACGGCGGCAGCGTGGTGTGCGGGGCCGCGCTCGAAGGTGGCGTACGAGCTCGAGGAGAGAGGCCGTAGTGTCACCAGGCTGACCGTGACCCATGACGGGTTCGCTCCGGGGGGACCGGTGCTCCCCGCCATCTCCGAGGGTTGGCCTGCCGTCTTGTCGGGCCTCAAGACACTCCTCGAGACGGGCGCTCCACTGCCGTAGGCCTCGATCGCGCGGCGGTCCCGCCGACTCGGGCGCGGCCCCAGGCGGCATCGGTCCCAAAGATGAAGATGGAGGTCAGCCCCCTTGCCGGCGGATCTGCTCCAGAGTATGATACTCAGTATGCTACTTCGAAGAGGGCAGTCATGAGTATCCGCCACGCACTGTTGGCGCTCCTGAGCGAGGGTCCGAAGTACGGGCTGCAACTGCGCCAGGAATTCGAGGCCCGCACCGGCGAGGTGTGGCCGCTCAACGTCGGCCAGGTGTACACCACCCTGCAGCGGCTGGAGCGGGACGGGCTCGTCGAGTCCGACGACTCGGCCGAGGAGGGCCCCCAAAAGGGTTTCCACATCACGCAGGAGGGTGCGGACGAGCTCAGCCAGTGGCTGCGGACCCCGCCCGACTTCTCGTCGCCACCGCGCGACGAGCTGGTGATCAAGGTGCTGGTCGCCCTCGGGCTCCCCGGGGTGGACGTGCACGAGGTCGTCCAGGTGCATCGCCGGTATCTCGTCGAGCTGATGCAGCAGTGGACGCGCCTGAAGGAGGACGAGTCACGCCTCGACCTCAACTTCGCGCTGGTGGTCGACGCAGAGCTGTTCCGGCTCGACTCGTTGATCCGGTGGCTGGACACGGCCGACGGTCGTCTGAAGAGAGCGGCGGCGGGCGAAGGAGCGCCGGCGCCCACGTCGTTCCCCCTCCCGAAAGCCCGACGCAAAGTGGGAGCCCCCGAATGAGCTATCTCGAACTCCGCAACATCTCCAAGGTCTACGGGGAGGGGGCGACCGAGGTCCACGCCCTGCAGCACATCGACCTCAACGTCGAGGCCGGATCCCTCGTGGCGGTCATGGGCTCGAGCGGCTCGGGCAAGAGCACGCTGTTGACCATCGCAGGCAGCCTGGAGGACCCCACCGGTGGCGAGGTCTCCATCGGGGGCCGTTCCCTGGCTTCGCTGTCACGCAATGGCAAGGCGCAGCTGCGCCGCCACTCGATCGGGTACGTCTTCCAGGACTACAACCTCCTGGCCGGGCTGAGCGCGGTGGAGAACGTCTCTCTGCCACTGGAGCTAGACGGACTGGCCGCCCGCAAGGCCCAGGCGGTGGCCATGGAGTCACTCGAGGAATTCGGGCTGAAGGACCGGGCGTCGCACTACCCGGACCAACTGTCGGGAGGAGAGCGCCAACGCGTCGCCATCGCCCGTGCCGTGGTCGGTGGACGCCAGCTCCTCCTGGCCGACGAGCCGTCGGGCGCGCTCGATTCGACCAATGCCGAGAGCGTGATGCGGTTGATCCTGGCCGCCTGCCATCGCGGCCTGGCGGCCGTCGTGGTGACGCACGACGCGCAGCTGGCCTCGTGGGCCGACCGCGTGATCTTCCTACGCGACGGGCGCATCGTCGACCAGACGCTGCCGATGGAGAACGCCGACACCTTCCTTGAGGACGTACGACACCGATGAGCGTCGGCGTCTTGGAGCGGCCGGTCGCCGGTCCCGTCCCCGCATCGGGCAGCGGCGGGATCCCGGCCCGGCGGGCCATGGTCCGATGGGCCTGGCGCCTCTTCTTGCGCGAGTGGCGCCAGCAGCTGCTCATCCTGCTCCTCATCGTCGTGGCAGTGGCGGCCGTCGTCGTCGGCTCCGCGGTGGCGGTCAACACGCCCCCGCCGCGCAACGCCGGGTTCGGCACGGCGCACGACCTCGCGACCTTCGACCTGTCCACGCCCACCGCCAAGACGCCGGGGGTCACGCTGCCTCACCTGCAAGCGCAGATCGCCTCGCTCGAGCATCGGTTCGGCCGGGTCCAGGTCATTGAGAATGAGACGTTCAACGTTCCCGGATCGAACCAGACGTATCAGCTCCGGGCACAGGACCCGCACGGCCCCTACGGCGGGCCGATGCTGCAGCTCCTCTCGGGCAGCTACCCGAGGGGTTCCGATCAGGTGGCGATCACCCCCGGACTGGAGTCGGAGCTGAATCTCTCCGTTGGCAGCGCATGGCCGCAGGGCGGGAAGACGGTCGTGGGCATTGTCCAGAACCCACAGAGCCTGCTGGACGAGTTCGCGTTGGTCCCGCCGGGGCAGGTGGCGCACCCGACCGCAGTGAGTGTCCTGTTCGACGCGGCCCCGGCAGCGGCCAAGAACCTGCCCTCCTACGTCACCCCGGCCGGGGCGACCAACAGCAACGGCATCAACCCTTCGACCATTGTGCTGGCGTTGGCAACGGTCGGCATGCTCCTGATTGCCCTGGTGTCCATCGGTGGCTTCACCGTGCTGGCCCAGCGTCGCATGCGTTCCCTCGGGATACTCGAGTCGATGGGAGCGACCGACCGCAATGTCCGGCTCGTGCTGGAGTCCAACGGGGTCATCGTCGGCGTCGTGGGTGCCGTGCTGGGCTTCGGCCTCGGCCTGGTGCTCTGGTTGGCCTACCGCCCGCACAACGAACAGAGCGCGCACCACGTCATCGGCAAGTTCGCACTGCCCTGGAACGTGATCGTGCCGGCCATGGTGCTGGCGGTGATCGCCACGTTCTTCGCCGCCGGCTACCCGGCGCGCTCCATCACCCGCGTGCCGGTGGTCAGCGCTCTCGCCGGTCGTCCGGCTCCACCGCGCCAGATCCACCGCTCGCTGGTGCCCGGGGTGGTCGCCCTGGTTGTCGGATTCGTCATGTTCTCGCTCTCCGGTGCGGCGGGGAACGGTGGCGGCGTGATCTGGCTCGTCCCCGGGCTCGTCGCATTGATCGTCGGGATCATCCTCGTCTCGCCCTTCTTCCTGGCCCTTCTGGCCCGGGCGGGCGGCAGATCGCCCATCGCCATCCGGTTGCCCCTGCGCGACATGGCGCGCTACCGGGCCCGTTCGGGATCGGCCCTCTCGGCCATCAGCCTCGGCATCATGATCGCGGTCATCATCTGCGCCGTCGCCGTCGCCCGCTATTCCAATGTCTTCGACTACGTCGGTCCGAACATGTCGGCGAACACGCTCAACGTGTACAGCCCGCCCGCGGGCGGGACCCCGCTCTTCGGCCCCACGGGTGCCGAGACGGCACCGACCCCGCCCAGCCTCTCAGCCCAGGAGGCGACGACGCACGCCATCGCCTCCGCCGTCGGCGCCACGGCAGTCATCGAGCTCATCAACCCGACTGTCGGTCTCCAGAACCCGAGTGGATCGGGCCGGCAGTGGAACGGTCCCATCTACGTGGCCACGCCGGCCCTCCTGCGGGCCTACGGCATCAGCCCCTCGTCCATCCCGTCCAACGTCGACGTCCTCAGCTCGCGGCCCGGGCTGGCCGGCTCGGGCGTGCAGCTGACCTTCGGCAGCAGCGACAAGGGCGGCGGCTTCTCGGGTCCCGGCAACGACAACCAGTGCACGCCCAACCAGTGCCTCGCCCATCCCGTCATTCAGGAGGAGGGCCGGCTGCCCATGGGCACGTCGTCACCCAACACGGTGATCACCGAGAGTGCACTGCACCGGCTGCATCTCACGAGCCAGAACAGCCTCGGGGGGTGGACGGTCCTGGCCGGCGGTCCGATCACGCAGCCTCAGCTGACGAGCGCCAACTCGCTGGCGGCGGCGGGCGACTTGAGCATCGAGTCGAAGAACGACGCGCCCACGTCGGCCGAGATCGTCAACTGGGCGACCGTCTTCGGCATCGCCCTCGCACTCGGGGTCCTCGCCATGAGCGTCGGGCTCATCCGCAGCGAGACCGCCGCCGACCTGCGCACGCTCACCGCCGCCGGCGCGAGCTCGCGTACGCGGCGCAGCCTGACGGCCGTCACGGCGGGAGGCCTGGCCTTCCTGGGCGCTCTGCTCGGGACCGTGGCGGCCTACGTCGGGTTGTTCGGCTGGTTCCGTGCGAACTCGTTGGAGGGCGGTGTGTCCGACATCATCGATCACGTCCCGTGGAACAACCTGTTCTTCATTCTCATCGCCATGCCGATCGTCGCCACGCTCGTCGGCTGGGCGCTGGCCGGGCGTGACCCCTCGGGCATCGCCACCCGCCCCATGGACTAGGCGGCGTGACCGTCCGCAGCGACGCGGCAACCGTGACGAGCGGGGCTCCCGCCCCGATTCCGAGCAGTGGGCACCGCCGGGCGCGGACGCGGTTCGCCGTCCACCTCGGTCTCCTGGCGACCTTGGCGGCGTCGCTGGCCACCGTGACGCTGATCACGGAGGGCTGGCCCCACCTTGTCGTCGGGCTGGCGTTCGTGGCGCTCGCCGTCGCGCACCTGGTGCAGCGTCGACACACCGTGGCGCGGCTGGTGGCGAACGTCGGACGCGCCCGCACGTGGTTCCGCCACCGGGGTCGGTTGGCCTGGTCCGACCTCGTCCTGGCCCTGTTGACCCTCAACGTGCTGGCGTCGGGGCCCTACGACCTGCTCGCGGGCGGCCAGGTGATCCTCCACCCACGCAGCGTCGGGATCCCCTTCCACGACATCGGGTGGCACCTCCTGTCGGCACTCGTCCTGCTTGTGTACCTGTGCGGGCACGTGGCGCGCCGCTGGGGCAACATCGGTCGTTCCGCCATCCGTTGACTCGTCCCCACTGCGACGCAGGTCGGGTCAGGCCTCGGACGTCACGCCGAAGCGCTCGGTGTAGAAGGCGAGGGCCCGCCGCCGCTCGACGGCGTCCAGGCCGAATTCGGAGAGGTCGTAGATGACGGCCCCATGGAGCCCGCGCGGGTGGGCCGCCATGAACGAGACCATCGACTCTTTGGCGCGTGTGTCGAGGGGTTGGCCCGCCAGGGCGTAGACGCGCCCGACCATGGCGAAGTCGTCCGCCATGAACTCGTCGAAGTGCACGTCGATCGTCCTGTCGGCAGGGAGGAGTTCTCGTTCATCGGCGCAGCGGCGCAACATGCGCTCGAGCCGGTCCGCCCAGTAGGCACCAATACCTTCCACGTCGACCCGGTCCCGGGTCAGCCGCGCCGTGTAGCCGATCATCGTGACCATCGAGGCCGTGACCGACACCGGGTCGCGGTGTGTCACGACGAACGTGGCGTCGGGGAAGGTGTCGACGAGCGCAGGGAACTGCTCCAGGTGCTGGGGGGTCTTGAGGACCCAGCGGGTGCCACCCCGGAGCCACTGCAGCACCTGCAGCACCTTGCGGAGGTAGGCGTACGTCGGGCGCTGGTCGCGGCCCAGGTACGCATCGCGCCACGTCGGCATGGGCGCGGTCGTCTCGAAGAGCATGGTGGAGAAGTCGATGGCCAGGAGCTGGATCTCCTCGTGGGTGTGCTCGACCGTCATGTCGTGCATGCGGTTGAAGTACGGCAGGGCGGCGTTGAGAAAGGTGAGCGCCATGTCGGTGCGCTCCAGGCGCGGGTCGGGCGCACCATCCGCCGGGGCTTCGTGGGCAGGCAGCACGGGCTCCAGGCTCTCCCAATAGGGCAGGGAACGCAGCGCAGGGTCGGCCGACATGAGGTTGTGCAGGTGCGTGGTGCCGGTCCGGGGCAGGCCGCAGATGATTATCGGGGCCGCGATCGGTTCGTCGAGGATCTCGGGGTGGCGCCCGACAAGGTCTTCGATCAGCAGCCGGTTCTTGAGGAGGCCGCTGATGAGGACGTGCTGCTGCATCATGCCGGCGCCGTTGAAGCCGCCCTCCCGGTGCATCGCCTCGCAGAGCACTTCGAGTCGCTCGACGAAGTCGTCGCTCCCGAAGTCCTCCAGCCCCGTCTGCGTGCGTGCGGTCGCCAAGAGCTCCGCGGGATCGAGGGTGAGCTTCGACCCTGCCTCCTCCATGAAGTCAAGGATGGCCCGGACCTCGTCGCTGTAGCGCGGCACCGCCATGTCGTCGATGCGCACAGCCGCCGGGCGCGCGCTCATACCGTGTCGACCGGGAGGACCTCGACTTGGGGCTGCTCGGGTGTCTCGGTGGGCAGGAACCAGCGGAACCAGATGCGTCCAGACCCGTGGCCGGCGGTGGAGACCCAGTTGGGGTGCGCCGGGCGCCGGGCGGAGATCACGATGATCCACGACCCGTCGGGCTCGTACTGGACCTCCGCGCCGTTGATCGTCACGCGCTCGTAGTCGTAGTTGTACGTGTGGAGCAGGCGGTTCCAGAGGCACATGTTCCAAAAGACGCATTCGGGCGAGCGCCCGCGGATCACGAGCGCCTCGTCGTCGGCCAACTCGAAGGCACCCATGGCGTAGGCGGCGTCGCCGGCCGCCCACCCGAAGGTGGTGGTCGGGACCGGATAGGGCGGGTCGATGGCGTTGGGTGTGCCGAGGGGGATGGGCACGATGCTGGCCTGCTCGCCGATCCACGTCGTGGCGGCTCGGAGACGCCGGGCCAAATCGGCGTCGTCCTGGCGGTAGGTCTCGGGCGGATCGTCGGCCTCAATGCGCCAAGCGGCGCGCCGCCCGTGGCGCGGATCGTTGAGGTAGTCGCGGGTGATGGCCGCCACCGCGTCGGCCTCGAGGCGGATCCAGAGGACACCTGCTTCCCCGGGGTCGTCGGGGGAGATGACGATGTGGATGGCCCCCTCCTCGTCCCGCTCCACGCCTTCGCTGTTGGCTGATCCGACGATCCGGGTGGAATAGCGCCCGTCGTCGGGACCGCCGTAGACGGTGAGGGACATGTAGACGGCGTCGCCCGGATCGAGCCTGACGCGGTACGTCCGGGTGGGATCGATCGGCGCGTAGCAGTAGAAGGCGTCGGAGTTGTCGCCGCCCCATTTCTTGTACGGCCCCACGATCTCGACGAAACGAGGCCGCGCCTTGTCGGCCCACAGGTTCACTTCTGCTGCGACCTGCAGGATGGACAGCACCCACTTGTGTGCTTCCAGCAGCGTCTGCGGATCGTCGGCGAGCTGCTCCACCATGCGTGCGTGGGTGGCGCTCACGGTCTCGAGCAATTCGGCGAACGCCGCCTCGGTTTCGGTCGTCACGTACCCCCCGTTTCGAAGTGGCGACGATCATAGGGAGCCCCAGGACCCCACGGTGGACTGTGCATCACGACCTGCGATCGGGCAGCAGGGGCGGCCCTGATGTTACGAGGTCTGATCGGTGGCGACCGAGCCGGTGGAGTCCGACAGGCCGACCGCCTGTCGCTGGTTCTCCCACCGAGCCAGGATCCACGTGAGTGCGGCGATACCGGCGAACCAGGCGAAATTGCCGAGGGGCAAGACGCCCCAGGTCCCCATTGCGCAGAGCACGAAGATGCCGGCGCGACGGAGCTTGGGGTCGCACCCCGTGCAGGCCAGCAGCGGGAGCGCCCACAGGACGTACCAGGGCTGCGGGTTGGTCGCGCAGACCGCCATCACGCCGAAGCCCAGCGCGAGAGCGCCGACCCAGCTGGCGCGGCGCGGCAGCGCGAGGACGATGACCACCGCCGCCGCGATCCCACCGAGTTGCACGGCGTTGGCGAGCGCCGAGGACGTGCTGGCGGACAGGTTCAGCACGGAGAAGGAGCTCGCGACCGTGGCCTGTGAGGCGGAGTGGAGCCAACTGAATCCGTCTCCACCGCAGGCGAGGCCGGCGACCGCCAACGCACCCAGGGTGAGGGCCAGCCCGCCGCCCAGGTACCGGACTCGGTGACGCCACGAGTTCCTCCACGCCCACCAGCCGATGGCGAGCACGGCCAACGCCGCCGGCGCCTTCACCGTGACAGCGAGAGCGGCCAGACACAGGGCCCACCACGGGCGCTTGGTAAGTGCGAGGGCGACACCCGCCACCGCGAGGCTGATCATCAACGCGTCGTTGTGGATGCCCGCGACGAAGACCAAGAGTACGGCCGGGTTCGCCACGCCGGCGGTCACCGCCTCGACGGGATTGATGGCCCGGGCATCGGCGGCCCGCGCGACACCCCACGCGCACAAGACCAGGCTGGCGAGGATGGCGAGCCGCCATTCTTCGACGGCGATCCAGGGATGCCCGCCCGCCGTCCACGCAAACAGGCCGGAAAGGTCGACCTCACCGGGGCCGTAGATGGAGGGTCCGGTCAGGTAGTGCGGATCGACGGCAGTGAGCCAGACCGAGTGGTGTCCCAGGAGGTGGACGGGATTGGTCGCACCCAAACCGGACGACACCAGCCTGCCCTGGGCTACGTAGACCCACACGTCTTGGCTGGCGAACGGAGCCGCCAGCAGTAAGGGCGCGGTCCACGCGGCGGCCACCCACCACAGGCGGCGCCACTGCAGCGCCGGATCCGATCGGACGGCGCGCCACAGACTGAGCCAGGCCAGACCGAGCAGAAGGACCCCGACAACAGCCGCGCCGAGAAGGAGAAGGTGGGCTGTGGCGACTCCCGGACCAGTGTTCGCCGGCCCGGCCCACCCGGGGACGGCCGGGCCCTCCCAACCGGGGACGCGACCGGAGGCGGCCAGGGGCCAGACGCCGCCGGCGCGTGGCCCGTAGGGCGAGGCGGGCAGGTCGCTGGCCAGTGCCAGCAGTCCGGAACCGGCGGCACCCAGCGCCGCGAGGAAGACCGGGCTCATCCCCCATGTGTGTTCTGGTGCGGGTGAGCCACCGGGTGACACCCGGTCCGATTCCAGCGAGCGGACGCTCACGGAGGAATTATCGGCTTCGGCGCCGTGACCTGAAGTCATTGGTCAGCCGACCGTTGCGAACGGGCAACAGGAGGTCGTGCCCGGTGCTTCCTACATCTTTCCCATGGAACGGCCCGGTCTCTTCAACGAGTTGGTGCTCGAATTCACGGCGAACCCGGAACCCGAGACCATGATGCCGCTCCGGCGCAAGCCGGGCGGGTAACCGGCTGACCGGCCTTGTGCCGGCGGACGGAGAGATCCGTCGCGTCGCTCAGGCAAGGCGGAACTGGGCCTGTGCGCATCTACGTATTGCGTAGCTACGCACTACGTAGTAGTGTACACGGCATGCGAACCCCCTCGTCCTCTCGCCGTCGCTCGAACGACCCTCCAACCTTGATTCTGATGAGCCTCGCGGGCGGCGCCAAGCACGGGCATGCCCTGCTGAAGGACATCGAGGCGTTCGCCGGTGCCAAGCTGGGTCCCGGCGCACTGTATGGAGCGATCACGCGCTTGGAGGAGCGTGGGCTCATCGAACCCCTCGAGTCTGACGATCGCCGCCGCCCGTACCGGATCACTGCTGCGGGTTCGGAGGCACTGGCCGATTCCGTGGACCAGATGAGCGAGCTCGTCCGAGTTGGTCAGGCCCGGCTCAAGATGATCCCGACGCGCCGCCCGAGGCTGGCGTGACGCGGGCAAGCGGGCCGGGAGAGCCCGGAGCTCGCTCGATCGAAGGCATCGATGACCAACGTCTTCGCTGGTACCCGCGACAGTGGCGAGCGCGATACGGAGACGAGCTCGCCGCCTTGCTGGACGAGGAGTACGGGCACCATCTCCCGGTGTCGGCCCGCTTCGGACTCGTGACCGGCGGTCTACGACAACGGGCTCGAGCATCGGGACTCGGGGGCGACTCCGTCCCCGCTCCTGAGCGCGTTCGTTCCGGCGCACTGGTGGTGTTGGCCGCTTGGATCGCCTTTGTGGTCGCTGGCGCCAACTTTGCCAAGTTCTCTGAGCACTTCGACGAAGCGCTGCCGCACGCCATGGGGACGCATCGTCTGCCTGACCTTGCATTCCTGGTCCTTCAGACAACGGCAGGCGTGGCGAGCTTCCTCGTGGTCGCGGGCGCGCTTCTCGCGCTCCCAGCCTTTGTGCGTTTCCTACGAGCGGATGGCTGGACCCTGTTGCGCGGGCACCTCCTGCGGGCCCTCGGGGCGACTGCTCTGACGGTCGCGGTCACGGCGCCCCTCCTCATGTGGGCCCACCGCCTCACGTCGCAGCAACGAAACGGCGGCCTGCACTGGTACGGGGCGTTGTATCTGATGTGGGCGGCACTGATCGTCATCACGTTGACGTTGTGGACCGTGGTGGCGATCGCGGCGGCCAGACGGGTGCACCTCTCCAAGCGAATGCTTGCCGCGGAGTCGGTCCTTGCCGTGGCTGTCGCTCTCGCGATGGTGGTCATGATCGCCGCCACCGCGGCCTGGTGGGGTGCGATGGCACATGACGCGCCCGCCTTCTTGAGCGCCCGTCCGGCCGGCAGCCCAGCTTCACCGTGGGACTCGCTTTTGATTGCCACCGTTGCCGTGATGGGGCTCGCGATAGGGGTGGCCGCGGTCGGGGTGACGCAAGAGGTTCGCGGTTGGTTGCGCATGCGAGCTGGTTGATCCACTCGACGAGCACGCCTCGAGGTGTCGTCGGGTCGCACTTGCTGACTTGACGGGGCGGACAAAAGCCTTCATAGTTCACTAGATGACTAGGGAACTCCTTAGGCAGTCGCTGACCTTCACGCTCAATCCGGGCTCCGGCATCCCTCCATACCTGCAGGTCGTCCAGCAGGTGCAACAGGCCCTCCGCATGGGTCACGTGCAGCCTGGTGACAAGTTGCCCACGGTGAAGCAGGTGGTGGCGGAACTCGCAATCAACCCGAACACGGTGTTCAAGGCCTACCGCGAGCTGGAGAATCTCGGTCTGGTCGAAGGTCGCCAAGGGGTGGGGACATTCGTTCTCCGGCGCCCCCAGGGGCCGCCTCCGAGCACGCAGGCGCGTCTGGCGAGAAGCCTCGAGCGTTGGATTGCGAGCGCACACAGCGAAGGACTCGACGACGCAGCGATCGAGGCGCTCGTCCGGTCGGTGCTCCAGGACCGTGCAGAGCGTGGCGTGGCGTGACGGCGGCGATCGAAACCGATCGGCTCGGCAAGCGCTACGGCGCGACGTGGGCGCTCCAGGACTGCTCGATCCACGTCCCGCCGGGGCGGGTTTCGGCGCTCGTCGGACCGAACGGGGCCGGCAAGACGACCCTGCTGCGCCTCCTGGTTGGATTGTCGAGGCCGACGAGTGGTACGGCGGCGGTGCTCGGATTGGCCCCTGGGCCGTCCGAGGAGTTTCTCGCCAGCATCGGATATCTGGCGCAGGACGTCCCCTTGTACAAGCGTCTCAGTGCCGACGACCACATCGACATTGGCGAACACCTCAACCGGAACTGGGACGCCTCGGGTGCGCGTCAGCGCCTGGCAGCTCTTCGAGTCCCCACCGACCGGCCCATCGCAACGTTGTCGGGGGGCCAACGGGCGCAGGTCGGGCTCGGTCTGGCTCTGGCAAAGCGCCCGAAGGTGCTCCTGCTGGACGAACCAGTGGCCGCACTGGATCCCCTGGCCCGACGAGAGTTCCTGGCCTCGCTGAGCGAGGCAATGGCAGGCGGGGAACTTTCGGTCGTCCTGTCCTCGCACCTGCTGCACGATCTGGAACGGGTTTGTGACCACGTCATCCTCCTTGCGGCATCGCGGACGCAGATCTGCGACGACATCGACACGGTCTTGGCGTCGCACCGGATGCTGCTTGGTCCGCGTCGGGCGGTGTCGGGCGCGGAACGAGGGTTCGACGTGATCAAGGCGACCCACGCGGCAAACCAGACCCGGCTGCTCGTGCATGTTGTTGGTCCAGTTCTCGACCCTGCCTGGGAGGTGAGTGAGGTCTCCTTGGAGGAGATCGTTCTCGGTTACATGGGCATGGACGAGCGATACTCCGCCGGCCCGCTCTCATCGGTGATGACGGTCTCGTGAATTTCTTCGTCTGGCGCCTGCACCGTCATCAGGCGTACTGGGCTGTCGGCGCTCTGGCTTTTGTCGCGTTTCTCCTGCTCGTGACGGGCACGACGATGGCCGACGACTACCACGCCTTCTTTACCTCCTGTGGCGCCACGCAGAGCTGCTCGGAGGCGGGCAGCGTGCTGTTCCGAGGTGACGGGGCGATTATCGACCTTGTCAACGCAACGGTCATCGTGCCCCTGCTGTTCGGGTTGTTCTGGGCCGCTCCCCTCGTGGCGAAAGAGTATGAAGAGGGGACCCAGAACATGGCGTGGACGCAGGGCGTCACCAGGCGGCATTGGCTGAGCGTCAACGTCATGTGGGTCTTCGTGGCGGCGGTTGTGTGGGCAGCCAGCCTGACGCTGCTCGTGAGTTGGTGGCGAACGCCGGAAAATGCCTTGAGTGGAAGATTCGATGCCTTCGACATCCAAGGAATCGTTCCGGTGGCCTATGCCATCTTCGCTGTTGCCCTCGGTCTTGCCGTGGGCTCTCTCTTCCGCCGGGTCCTTCCCGCCATCGCCACGACACTTGGTGCGTTCTTGGCGGTGCGCGTCGTGCTGGCCATCTACGTCCGACCCCATTTGATTGCACCGATCACAAAGGTTCTGCCCCTCGCTCTGAACAGCAGTGCACCTGCGGGGGCGTGGGTCCTCTCGAGCGGTCTTGTCAGCCCCGACGGCAATCGCTTCGGGAACGGCATAAGCCTCGATCAGCTGCCGGCGGCCTGTCGCGTCGGAGCGTTCGGCGGAAAAGGTACGACTCCAGGGTGTCTGGCAGCTCATGGCTGGCACCAGTGGATCAGCTACCAGCCCCCCGGCCGATTCTGGATGTTCCAGGGCGTGGAAGCGATGATCTTCCTGGTCCTGGCAGTTCCTCTCGTCGCCCTCGCGTTCTTCGCCGTCATGCGGCGAGATGCTTAAGGAATGCACGACGCCGCACCTGGACTTCGTCGGGTGAGGGCGGTTGGAGGATTCGCAGTTCCCACCATCGGCGACAACTGAATAGAGCGGCCGACCAGGATCGAACTGGCATCATCAGCTTGGAAGGGTGAAAAAGCCGGACGAGCCCGAACCCTCATAAACTGTTTGGCAGGTCAGGGCGATGCGTGATTTGGGATGGATTGCGCTGAATGTCGGCGTCCGCGGGATATTCGCGGGATGAAACTTCTCGTAAGCCCGCGACGGCCCTGACTGGGTGCTCCGTTACCTAGGCCATTGAGACCAAGGTGTGGGCGGTTCACCCTCGCACTGGGAGACGACCTGACCGAATGCCCATCCGCGAACGGTCACGGCCTCCTCGGTTGGAGCGAGGGTCAAGAGCTCGGCACGTTGGCAGTATTCGTCTGCTTCATCCAAGAGCTGGTTGTACCGGACGACAGCAGGGGCGGCTTCGGGGGGAAAGCGAAAATGAAGGTCGACGGTCTTCCGGCCGTCTGCGACAGCTGAGTCCCATGTTTCCTCAGCGGCGCGCCCGACGCCCAAGAAAGAAGACCCCAGTTCGTCTATCAAGCTGAGCAAGCGGCCCGGTACAGCTTCAAGGCCTGAAGGATCCAGTTCCAAGATGAGGCGAAACTCACGGTAGAGGGCGTCGTAGTGCGCGGCGGTGCGGATCATCTCTTGTATTGGCGCTTCGAGAAGGGAGATCGGTGTTCCGTTGGGATAGGGATCGTCGTAGGACTTGCGCTCGGCGCCACCTGTAGGTGCGCCATCAAGGGGAATCGGCAGGTCGAACCAGACGATCTTGCCGGTGCCGGTCCGCTTGCAGCCCCATGCGGCTGCAAGATGTTCCAGCAACTGGATGCCCCGCCCGGTGGCATCATCTCTCTGGTAACCCTTGTCGGCCGGGGGCGTGCTGCTTCCATCACCCACGACGATCCGGTATGCGTCGCCCTTCTGTACGACTTCGACTGTCACCGGTCCACTTGCATGCAAAACCGCGTTGGCGACGACCTCTGAAGTCAGAAGTGATGCGTCCGCGCGGAGGTCTTCGGGTGCTTGCGCAAGGCTGTCTTGGACGTGCCGACGCGCGATGGAACAGCTCGCCACATCGGCGGGTAGCTCTACCCTCTGTGCGGCCATGACTACCCGTTCATCCACCCGAGGCCACTGCCCGTCGAACCGGCGGATCTGTGTGCCACGCCAAGCACCCTCCCTTGACCAGAACCGCTATGCCCGTTTCACCCGTCGTGCAATCATCAGACTCCAACCCGGGGCTAGCTATTGGCGTTGCATATACGAATTCCCTGGTGAGCGGATCATCACTTTTCCGAAGCGAGAGCCTCCGCAATGGCGGTGTCAGCCTGGTCCGCCTTCTGGGATCTGTGGTGCGACCGTCGGACCGGCGTACTCTGTCCGGCCTTGTCTATCTGGCCGACCTGGGCGACAGGAGCCCGCGCCTACCCGAACCTCCAACGTTGTGAGACGGAACAGGTGTGACTGATACAACCGTGATGCGGGCTCATCACGACGCCGTCACGCCGATCACGGCTGTCACCGGGCGGCACCTGCCCGCCCTCAACGGCTTGCGAGGTGTCGCGGTCATCGGTGTCGTGGCCTATCACCTCCAGCTCGGCTGGGCGTCAGGCGGCTATCTCGGGGTCGACCTCTTCTTTGTCCTGTCGGGGTTCCTCATCACGTCGCTTCTCCTCGAGGAGTCGGTGAGGTCTGGTCGGATCAGCCTCGTGTCGTTCTGGGGGCGCCGAGCGAGACGCCTATTGCCGGCGCTCCTCCTCGTCATCATGGCACTCGCCCTCTACCTGATCGCCAACGCGCTGTTCGGTGGACCTGGCGCCAACGGGCTCATCGATCTCCACGACCTGCGTTGGGAGGCCATCTGGAGCCTGCTCTACGCGAACAACTGGAACCTGATCTTTGCGCACCAGTCGTACTTCGCGCAGTTCTCCACCCCGTCCCCTTTGCAGCACACGTGGTCGCTGGCGATCGAAGAACAGTTCTATTTGGTGTGGCCGCTCGTCTTGTTGCTCTTGTTCCGTGTCGCCCGACGGGGCTGGCGCACGGTTGGAACCGCGGCCACCATCTCGCTCGGCCTGTTCTCGTCACTTCTCATGGCTGTCTTGTTCCATCCTGGGGCGGACCCGTCCCGGGTGTACTTCGGGACCGACACTCGTCTCTTCGATCTCATGGCAGGCGCCACCCTGGCGTTTCTGGCGGCATCGCGCCCCCAACCCGGCGACCGGGCACGCCGGCAGCTCCACGCGACGGCCCCCGTCGCGGCAGCCGTGCTCGCCGTCTTCTGGGTGGCCTCGGGCACCGCCGGGGGCTTCCCAAAGGACTTCATGTTCGAGGGAGGATTCCTCCTCTGCGCCGCCTTGGCCGCCCTCGTTATCGCCGATGCACGGCTGGTCGAAACGGGAGGATTCGCCCGTGCGCTGGCCTGGCCGCCCTTGCACTTCATCGGAACCATCTCGTACGGCATCTATCTGTGGCACTGGCCGGTGATCGTCTACGTCACGGCCGCGCGGACGGGGCTGCCCACCATTTCGCTCGACGTGGTGCGCATCCTTCTCACTTTGGCATTGTCCACGGCCAGCTACTACTTGGTCGAGCGACCGATCCGTCTCGCCGGCCCCGGCGGGATCGTGCGCTGGTGGGGTGCGCCGCTGGCCGGTATCCTCAGCGCGGTCCTGATCGTCGTCGCCACGATGCCCGCCGTGGCCGACCCATCCAAAGTGGTGGGGACGTCGCACCTCCCCAGAGCGACGGGACGGAGCGTGCCCGGGGCCGGTGGCTACGCTGGGCAGAAGCCCATTCGGCTGAGTGCCGCGCCGACCTCGGCCGATCCGCTCCGAGTGATGCTCATCGGCGATTCGGTGATGGGTGATGCTTCCTATGGGATCACCGCCGCGCTCCAGGCGACCGGCCAGGTCGTGGTGATTCGCAAGACCATCGACGGCTTCGGGCTGACCAAGTCGAACTGGACCTCGTCGTTCCCGACCCTGATCCGCGAGGTCAAGCCGCAGATCGTCGTGGCGTCGTGGAGTTGGGACCAGTACGGGCCGACGACGCCCAACGCCCTGCACGAACCGGTGCAGTACACCGAGCTCCTCAACAGGGCGACGAGCAGCCTGCTCACCCCGGGCAATGGAGTTGAGGGCGTGATCTTCCTGCAGTTCCCCCAGTCCTCAGGCGAGCTCCAGGCCCCCACCCCCGCCGAGCAGGCGAGCTACGACAGAGAACGTTGGGACGGTGACATTGCGTGGAACAACATCGCGCAGCGGATGACAACGCGGTTTCCAGGCCGCGTCATGTATTTCCCCATCGCTAGCTCATTGACGTTGCAGGGGAAGTACTCCGCCTGGCTGCCTCCTGAGAGTGATCTGCGGGCGCCCAAGGACGAGTGGATCAGAGTCCGCAAACTGGACGACGTCCATCTCTGCCCGGAGGGGAGCGCACGCTACGGAGACGCGCTCTTGGAGGATATGACGTCGGTCTTCCATCTCGCCCCGCCTATCGGGGACTGGTCCCAGGGCGGGTGGGTGACCGGCCCCGACTTCAACAACCCACCGGGCGCGTGCCCCGCCGACCATCCGCCTCCCTGAGCCCCGGGCAGGGCTGCTACGGCTCTGTGCAGTAGGGATTCGAGCTATGGATGGTGTCCTGGGCCGAGCCGAGAACTTGGCGCTGATTCGGTTGCTCATCCATCATTAGGTGTCGCTCGAGTCGGCTACTTCGAAGCTGGTCTCACTGCACCCAGTCGCTTGCGGTCGAGCGACCCGCGACAAGTCCCCGGATCGACCACTCGTCGATGTCGGCCTCCCCTGCAGCCTCGATAAAGGCGGGGAGCGCCTGGGCAAGCTGGGTCTGCGCCGGTGGCGGGAGTCTGAGAAAAATCTCTCCAAGGAGTTCACCGCGCCGAGCGGAGATCATCTCGAGCTGCTCGTGACCCCTCGCCGAGACGACGAGGTAGATAGAGCGCCGATCCGAACCGCGGCGCCGACGGGAGATCATGCCCTTTTGGACCAGACGATCGCACAGGGCGGTCGTCGTCGAGGGCGTGACGCCCAGAGATTTCGACAGATCTGCCGGCCGTTGGCCCTCTCGCGAGGCAAGTAGGGCAAGCGCTCGATATTGCTGTAAGGAGAGCGGCTCGTTGTCGCCGGCAAGTGAGTTGGCAGCGATCGCCACGAAAATGCGACTAGCTCTGATCAGGTCCTTGAGGACCTGATCAGCCGGCAGCTCTTGAAGCACGTTGGACCTTTCGATGAGGCGGAACTCTGCATCCTAATCGAACATTCTAATCATCGAATAGTTGTATTCATCAAACTGTTTGACTAGTCTAACTACATGGGCGCTCCCGAGTGGGGTCGCAAGGACGGGACCGGAGGAAAGAACGAATGTCGAATCCCTCAACAATCGAGATGCTCAAAGAGCCGACGGCCCAGACACCGCAACGACCGTGGGACGACAGAAGGCACAGGTGGGTCGCCCCGGTCGTCGTCGCCGCTCTCGTCGTCGGTCTGGCCGGTCTTGGCGTCGGCGCCTATGCGGTAGCGACGATGCCGGCCAAGACGTCTGGTCCTCAAGGGCCCGTCGGCCAAACGGGAGCTGTCGGTCCACAGGGTCAACAGGGGGTGCCTGGAGCCAAAGGCGTCGCCGGTCCAGCCGGTCCAGCCGGGGCACTCGCAGCCACCTCGATCGTCGCCAGCACCGCGCTCAAGTCCGCACCGGACCCCGGCGTTGGCACCGTCTTGGTGGCCAAGACGACGTGTCCGGCCGGAAAGATCCTCTTGAGCGGGGGCGCTCAGGTCTCTGCTCCGGGCGTCCTGGCCGATCGCAACGTGGAACTGCGCTCCTCGTTTCCCTTCAGCACGACGCAATGGCAGACGGTTGCCATCGTCACTGGTCGCCTCGGGAGGGGAGTCGTCATGACCATGATGCCCTACGTCGTCTGCGGCGAGGCAACGCCGACGGCTTCGTCCACGACGCCTACGACGTGAGAACGCTGAACGGTTGCTCGTGACTGTTGGTGAGCGTGATGTCGCGAAGCTTTTGAGTTGGTGTAGTCGGGTTGTGTATTGGCAAAGACTTGAGGAGCGAAAAGATGAAGATGATGCGACGAATCGGTGGTGCGGTTGCCATGCTGATGGGCCTGGCTCTGCTGCCCCTCATGGGCGGAGCTCCGGCCGGGGCGGCCATCCCGACAGCGGTGTCGGTCGCCACGCCGTACCTCGCGTCGGTCGCCATGGCGCCCACCCCTGACGGCGGTGGCTACTGGCTCGTTGGCCTCGACGGTGGTGTCTTCTCCTTCGGCAATGCAGGGTTCCATGGCTCGCTCCCGGGCCTGGGCGTCAGCGTGCACGACATTGTCGGGATCGCCTCGACCGCGGACGGGGGCGGGTACTGGCTCCTCGGCGCCGACGGGGGGGTGTTCGCCTTCGGGGACGCCCCGTTCTACGGCTCTTTGCCCAGCGTCCTCGGTCGGGCCGCTCCCAACCCGATGACCTCCATCGTCCGCACGCCCGACGGCCACGGCTATTGGATCGTCGGCACCGACGGCGGAGTCTTCACCTTCGGTGATGCGGGGTTCTATGGCTCGCTCCCCGGCATCAATGTCACTCCCGGTACCGCCCGCGTGGCCGACTCGGTTGCCTTCCACGCCTACGCGTCCTCACAGGACGTCTTCTTGGCCCCGACGCCCGACGCCGGTGGTTACTGGGTCGTCGATTCGGCCGGGGACGTGTACGGCTTCGGTGACGCCGGGTTCTACGGCTCCTTGCCCGGCCGACTCAGCTCGCTGGCCAAGACCTCGGCTCACGATGTGGTGACCGGTCACCAGGCCACGGTCCCGGTGACCGGGTTCGCCCCGACCGCGGATGGCCGTGGATATTGGATGGTTGCCACAGACGGCAGCCTCTACACCTTCGGTGACGCTCCCAACTACGGCTCACTGCGAGACATCGGGCTCACGCCGCCTCCCGTCACGGTCAATGGGTACATCCCACCCTCCACTGTCGGCCTCAGCACCCCGCTGGCCAACATCTCATCTCTTGTGCGTACCCCTGATGGGGGGGGTTATTGGTTCACCTCACTCAACGGCGGTGTATTCAGCTTCGGAGACGCCCAGTTCCACGGCTCGGTTCCGGGTGTGCCCTCGACCATCGACAGTGTGGGCGAACTCATCTAGACCCACTTGACAGTCTGATTCGGAACAGATGAGGCAAGTTTTGGATCAGGCAGCGAGGCGAGCGGTGCGGACCTCCTTGTCGAGTTCTCGCTCATAGGTTCTCCAAGCCACGACAAGTGGACG
>Ga0307373_10001932_pt1 | contig 38147 bp, 29 predicted proteins | sample OX2MG_FD_202534 | JGI IMG/M metagenome (GOLD analysis project Ga0307373, IMG submission 202534) | Soil microbial communities from Risofladan, Vaasa, Finland - OX-2 | ecosystem: Environmental > Terrestrial > Soil > Coastal area > Acid sulfate soil | place: Finland: Risofladan, Vaasa | collected...
GGGGGGACGGCGAGCGCCTCCACCCCGGCCCCCGGCGGATAGGGACGGGGGAAGCGCACCCGCAGGCGGAGCCGCCCCCCCGCCGGCCCCAGGCGATGCTTGTCGACGCGGAGCGCCACGTCGACCCCGGCGATGTCGCCGTGCACCCACCACCATCCCAAGGGCTCCACGGCGAGGGTGAGGCTGCTGGCGACCCGCCAGCAGCTCGGCACCTGCCTCCCCCCCACCACGGTGCACACCGCTCGGGTCTCAGCCAGGGTGGGCAGGAGCGTGGTCGGGTCCGGCTCGAGCGCCGCCGCCCCGGCGACGGCGAGGCACGCCCGCACCCCCGCGCGCGCCAGGGCGCGCACCGCAGCCCAGCCCTCCCGGGGCTGGCGCGGCCGCACCACCCAGAGGCGCTCGAACGTCCCCGCGTAGGCGAGCAGATCGGCGGGGTCGACCGTGTGCTCGAAGTCGACGAGGGCGACCGGGACCTCGTGGGAGGAGGCCGCGAGGGCGGCGAGCCCGAGGCCGACCGCCCCCGCCCCCGGAGGGCCCCCGAGGAGCGTCACCCGACCCAGCGGCAGCCCCCCGGTGAGCCGATCGAGTGCCGGGACCCCGGTTGCGAGCCCCGCCCCCGGAGCGAGCTCGACCCCGGCGCGCAGGGCGGCGGGCCCGTAGCGGACCTGGCAGACATCGAGCGCCCGGCGCAGCCGCTCCGGGAGCGGCCGTGAGGATGCGGCCGCGGCCTGCGGATCGGGCGCCGCCGTCCCCGCCATCGTCCCGCACCTCCGCCACTGCCGGACTGTCCCTGCCGGGAACGGACCCCGCGGCGAGGACATGGGGAGAACGGGGTGACCCCAGGATACGAACGCATGTTCGAAAAGGCAACCCTGGACGTCTCCCCTGGTCCGGTCGGGCGGCCGCGACGACATCCCCGAACGAGACGGGGAGCCCGGTCGGGACGCGCCGCCGGGACCCCTGCCAGCGGTCCCGGGCGGGTGGACATGGGGCCGCAGGCGCGAGACGGAAGTCAGCTCGGCCCCAAGCGCGCCTGCGCCGAGGAGCCACCCGATGCCCATCAGCGACCCCGATCGACGCGCGCCCCCCAGGGGCGCGCCGACATTCCCACCGCCCGTGCTGCTTTTCGGCAGCCGGGCTGCCTACAATTGCGTGCCGACGTGGGCCCGGCCCACCGTTTCACCCGTGGAGGGGCACCGCACATGAACCGACGCGACCTGGCCAAGAAGCTCGCCACGACGTTCGATCCCCCGCTCAGCTTCCGCGACGCGGATGCCACGTTGAAGTTCCTCTTCGACGAGATCGGCAAACGGCTGGTCAGCGGTGAGGAGGTCTCGATCCCCGGTTTCGGGCGCTGGAAGGTGCGCCCCACCGCCGCCGGCATGCGCCGCAACCCGCAGACCCAGGCGATGATCAAGGTCCCGGCGAGCCAGCGGGTCCGCTTCTATCCCGCCACCGCGCTCAAGACAGAGGTCGCCGGCAGTCGGAGCGGTCGGCGCGCCCCCCGGAGCGCGCGCAAGTAGCCACAGACCGGATCGGGAGAGGGTCGGCCCGCATGCGGATCGCGGTCACCGGAGGGACGGGCTTCGTCGGCTCGCACCTGGTCCCCACCCTGCTCCGGGCCGGCCATGAGATTCGCGTCGTCGGGCGGGGCGTCCGCCGGGGCGCCCTGCCCGACGACCTCCGCCCCACCTTCGGCGACGTCCTGAGCGGCGAGGGTCTCGCCGCCGCGTTCCAGGGCGCGGAGGTGGTCATCCACCTGGTCGCCGTGATCCGTGAGCGCGGCCGCCAGACCTTCACCGCCGTCAACGCAGAGGGAACCCGCCAGGTGGTGGAGGCGGCCCGGGCCGCTGGGGTGACCCGGCTGGTGCACCTGAGCGCGATCGGCGCCGACCCCGACCCCACCTACGCATACCTGGCCAGCAAGTGGCAGGGTGAGGAGTGGGTGCGCACCAGCGGGCTGGACTTCGTGATCGTGCGCAGCTCGGTCATCGGCGGGCGCGGGGACGGCTTCTTCACCCAGCTCGCCCGCGCGGTGCGCCTGCCCCAGCCGGTGATCGTGATCCCCGGCGACGGCACCGCCCTCTTCCAGCCGATCGCGGCCGACGACGTCGTCCGCTGCCTGGCCGCGACGGTGAGCGGATCGGGGCGGATCAGCGGGGTGGTGGAGATCGGCGGCCCCGAACACCTCAGCCTGGAGACGCTGATCCGCCGGGTGGCCGCGGTCGCCGAGGCGGACTGGCTCCTCGCCAGCCCCAAGCGGTTCGTCCACGTGCCGGTGGAGCTGCTGCGGCCGATGGCGCGGCTGACGGACCGGTGCCTGCCCAACCCGCTGGTGACAGCGAGCCAGCTCGACCTGCTGGCCCGCCCCAACATCACCCGACTCGATGCGGTCGCCTCGGCCTTCGGATTCTTGCCCAGCCCGCTGGCGGTGCAGATCGAGCACCTGCGCCCGCAGCACCCTCTCCTCGAGCGGCTGGCAGAGGCCTGAGCGGGCACCGGCCACGGGTCGCCGTACCATGAGGGCCGGGACGCGCCCCTTGGGGGCGCGGGGCTCTCAGCCCCCGACCGGGGCCTCTCCCCACCACCTCGCCCAGGAGACGCGCATGTCCGACGACCCCGAGCTGACCCCGGCCGTGATCATGTCCCGGGCCCCCGAGTTCTTCCAGGCAGACCGATCCAAGGGGATCACGGTGGTCTGTCAATGGGACCTCGCGGGCGAGCGGGGAGGCCAGTGGCATCTCGACATCGCCGACGGGACCCTGGCGGTGGTCGAGGGAGTGGCGGCGCAGCCCAACGTCACGCTCTCGATGAGCGACGACACCTTCGTCAAGCTCCTCACCGGACGGATGGACGGGACCGCCGCCTTCATGACCGGCAAGCTCAAGGTCAAGGGCGACATGGGCATGGCGCTGAGGCTCCAGAGCCTGTTCCGCACACCCAAGGGCTAGCCGCCCGGCTCAGCGGCCCCTTGGGGTGGGTCGGCGAGCCGCTCGGGGCAGGCCGAGCGGTAGGCGCAGCTGCGGCAGGGCCGATCCGGGTAGGCGTCGCCCACCTGGAGCTCGGCCGAGCGCAGCCGCCTGACCGCCCGGCTGATCCAGGCGCGGGTCGCCACCAGGTCGGCGGCGGCGAGGGGGACCTCGCGCAGCCGGCGGGAGTGCAGATCCACCACCGCCGCCCGCAGCGGCTCCCCCCCGCGGGGTCCCAGCCCGTCCTGCCACGCCATCGCATAGAGGCGGAGCTGGTGGGCCGCCTGGTCCCGAGCCGCCGGGTCGAGGCCCAGGCCGGTCTTGTAGTCGAGGATCCACAGCGCCCCGGAGTGGTCGCGCGCCACCCGGTCGATCGAGCCCTCCACCGTCACCCACCCCTCGGCCACCTCGACCCTCCACGTGAACGCCACCTCCACCCCCACCGTCGGCCAGGCCGCCACCTCGAGCTCCCGGTAGGTGGCGAGCTGGGCGCGGGCGGCGGTCAGGCGCCGGGGCTCGAGCGATCTCGCCCAGGGGGCGAGCGCGGCGGCCAGCGCGGCCGGGGTGGGCGCGGCCCCCGGCCCGGCGCGGTGGACTGACTCCAGCACCTGGTGCACGGCGACGCCCAGCACAGGCCCCCCCCCGCCGAGGGACTCCCCCACCCCGATCGGCTCCCCTCCCCCGGGCGGGACCGGGTCGGTCGGCGGCAGGCCAAGGCGCCCGTACCAGTACTGGCGTGGGCAGCGGTGCACCTGCTCCAGCTGGGTGAAGCTGAGCGGGGCCGACCGCGGCACGGGATCGAGCCCGGGCTCGGCCCGCTCGGCGAGGTCGCCGACCCGAGTGGCGTCCTCCAGCTGGAGGACGGCCCGCCAGCGCCGGGACAGCGCCTCGGGCGCGTCGCCCTCCCCGCCTGCGCTCGACGGCGGGGCCGGGACCGGCCCGAGCCGGGCGGCGTCGGCGAGCGGGGCCGCCGGGAATCCGGGCCAGGGCTGGACCGCCCGCTCACGGTCCTGCATGGCCGCAGCCAGCACGAGGAAGTCGTCGTCGCCCGCCGCCCCCGGGGCGGCGCGCCCGGCGGTGGCGACCGCCGCCGCCATCGCCTCGGGGGAGTCGGCACCCGCGGCGGGCCCGCGGCGACGAACCGTCGTGGTGACCAGGAGCGCGTCGCGCGCCCGGGTCATCCCCACGTACCAGACGCGCCGGCGCTCCGCCCGTTCGGCGGCCCGGACGCCGCCGGCCGCCCACGCCGTCGCAGCCTGGGTCGGGGCGTCGTCCACCCGGGTCACGAGCACACCCCCATCAGCGCCGTCCCACACCACCAGCGGCGTGGACGGGGTCTGGAAGGGGCGGCCGTCGGCGAGGATGACGAAGGCGAACTCCAGGCCCTTGGCGCGATGCACCGTGAGCAGCGTGACGGCGTCCTCGTCGCCCCCCGGCGGCGGCTCAGCGGAGCGCTCGTCGGCGGCCAGAGCGTCCAGCCGCTGGAGCAGCTCGACCAGCCCGGCGGCACGGCCTCCCAGCTCCGCGGACAGGCAGAGGCGATGCAGTTCGCGCAGAGCTCCGACGGCGCGGCGGCCGTCCGGGTCGCCCAGGCGCCAGCGCGCCTGGTGGCGGCGCAGCAGCCCGCTGACCTCGAGGGCGGCGCCGACCACCCGCGCGGCGGAGCGGCGACGGGTGAGCCGCGCCAGCGCCTCCACCTCGTCCAGCACCGCGGCCATCCGCTCCCGCCATGCGAGCGGGAGAGCCGGGTCGCCCACCCCCCGGCGCATCCGCTCGCTGAGGGGCAGGAGCGCCGGGCCGAGGCCCAGGATCGCCGCGTCGGGGAGGCGGTGGAGCGGCCCCTGGGCCCAGCGGAGCCAGGCGGCATCGTCGTCGGGGTCGGTCGCGGCCCGGAGAATCGCGACCAGATCCTGCACCTCGGGGCGCTCGAACAGGGCCCCGCCGCCGGCGCGGTAGGGGACTCCCTGGCGCCGCAGCGCCTCCTCCAGCGGCCCCTGCAGCCGTCCCAGCGTGTAGGCGAGGACGGCGCAGTCGCGGAAGGCGACCGCCTGCACCCGGCCGCCCGGGTGACGCAGACCGCCAGCCTGGACGGTCCGCAGCACCGCCGCGATCGCCTCCGCCTCGGTGGCGGTGTCGGGCGCCACCCCGAGCCAGACCGGCACCCCGGGCTCGTCGACGCGGTGCAGCGCGACCGGGGGCTGATTGGCGAAGAGAGGGTCGACGCGGATCAGGCGGTCGGTCGCGGCCAGGATCGGGCCCCGCGAGCGGTGGTTGCGGCCCAGCACCACCGTGCGTCCGGGGACCCGCTCCATCACGTTGGGCGCAGCGTCGCGCCAGCCGTAGATGGCCTGGCGCGGGTCGCCCACCGCCACCACGTTGGACCAGCCGGGACGCGCCAGGGCGTCGAGGAGCTGCACCTGCAGCTCGCTGGTGTCCTGGAACTCGTCCACGATGAGGCAGTCGAAGTGGCCCCGGCACCACCGGCGCAGCGGGGTGCGGGGGCCGACGGCGGCCAGGGCGAGGCGGAGCAGGCCGTCGAAATCGACAGCGTTGGCCGCGCGGAGGCGCGCATCGTAGCCGGACCAGAGCGCCACCATCGTCTCCAGCGCCTGCCGATGCGCCGCCATCTCCCGGGGGGGGTGCCCGGCGGCCTCCCAGGCGGCGTGGGCCCGCTCCGTTCGACGCCGCGCCGCCGCCGGGCTGGCTTCCCGCGCCCGGGCGTGGCGCATGGCATCGTAGGCCCCCTCGATCCAGCTCTCGATCCGGTCGAGATCCACCGACGCGTCGGGCTCGTAGGGCAGAACCCCCGGCCCGGGCTCGCGGCCGGCCGCGAGCGCGGCCAGGGTCTCGGCCCGCGCCAGCCCCTCCCCCACCTGGTCCAGCAGGCGCAGCTCGGGCGAGACCCCCGCGCGGTAGGCGTGCTCGCGCAGGAGCCGGAGCGCGAGCTGGTGGAAGGTGCCCACCCAGCTGCGTTCCAGCCGGAGCAGCTCCCGCGACGCCGGCTCGGGCGCCAGCCCGGCGGTGACCTCCAGCGCGATCCGATCGCGCAACTCGGCGGCCGCCTTCTCCGTGAAGCTCACCGCCATGAGCCGGTGAGGTGGGACCCCGGCAGCGACGCGGGCGGCGAACAGGGCCGCCATCGTCCCGGTCTTGCCGCTGCCGGCGGCGGCCGCGACGCAGAGCGCGGTGTCCGGCCGATGGCGAACCACCTCGGCCTGCTCGGGGGTGGGCGCGAAGGCGGGCCGGTCTGCGCTCACGGCCGGGGCACCGGGTGCCCGCGGCCGACGCTGCCCACCCCGGCGCACACCGACCGACGCGAGCAGCCGTGGTCGGGATCGAGGCAGGTCCAGTGGGCGTGGCGGGGCTGTGCCGGGAAGCGGCCGGAGGCGATCCGGCGGCCCTCCTGCTCGAACCGGTCGACGAAGCTCCCGAGCGCGGCCGCGGGGAGCTCGCGCAGCTCGTCCGCCTCGTGCGGGGGCAGCGGCCGGTCCCCGTCGATCCGCAGCCCGCGACGGTCGAGCGGACGGTCGGGCCATCGCACCGAGGCGGGAGAGTGCCCCACATACCAGGTGCGGGCGAGCGCGGGAACGATGGCCGGGAGCGGAGTCACCGCCCCCCGGGCGAGCGCCAGAGCGTAGACCGGCAGCTGCCAGTCGGAGGGGCCCTCCTGGTCGCTGCCGTGGATCGCCGCCAGGATCGCCCCGCGGGCGGGGACTGCACGGGCGGTCTTGTAGTCGAGCACCTCGACCGCGCCCTCGTCGAGGGAGCGGACCCGGTCGATCCGCCCCCGCAGCTCCAGCCCCTCCAGCGCCAGGCGAAAGTCAAGCTCCACCCCGAGCGTCTCCCCCACGCCGCCCCCGACCGCGACCCAGTGGCGGGCGTAGCGGTCGACCAGCCGGCGCAACCACGCCTCGGCCGCCCGCAGCTCCAGTCGCCCGGGGATCTCGGGAGCCAGCCAGGGGAGGATGTGTCGCTCCAGACACTCGTCGGCCGCGGCGCGAAAGCGGTCGGGATCAGCCCGCCAGCTGGCCTCGACCCGGTGGAGCTGCTCCAGCAGCCGGTGGGCGGCCTCGCCGCGCAGCTGGGCCGGGGTGGGCGGGCCGGGGCGGACGACGCGGTGGTAGTAGAGGCGCCGGGGACACGCGAGCCATTCGTTGAGAGCGGTGGTGGAGAGCTGGAGCGGTGCCGACCCGACCGCCGGGGCGCCCTCCACGGGGTCGAACTCCGGCAGCGTGGCCAGCAGGCGGCCGAGGTCCAGCTGCGGCAGGGCGACCGCCTCGGGCCGGAGCGCCGGGCGGGCGGTCACGGCCGCGGCGAGCGCCGCCGCGAGGTCACTGCGCGTGAGGTCCGGGAGCGCGGGAACAGCCCGCTCGACCACCCCGGCCGCTCGCAGAGGCCGGAGCAGGGACGAGGGCTGCGCCACCCGCCCGTCGTACCGCTCGGCGTAGGTGCAGGTGACAGCCTGGGTGGCCCGCGTGAGCGCCACCACCAGGTGGCGGGCCTCCTCCTCCCCCTGGCGGTCGACCTCCAAGATGGTGTCCTGCAGCTCGGGCACCCGCTCCAACAAGAGCGCCAGCTCGTCGGGGGCGAGCAGACCCAGGGGGCGGGCCCTGGCCGGGAAGATCCCGACGGCACAGCCCGCCACGAAGACCCGCGCAAAGGCGAGCCCGCGGGCCTGGCGGATGGTGAGCAGGTGGACCGCATCGCGATCGGGATCGGGCTCGTCGTCCTCCTCGACGGCGCGTTGCAGCGCCACCTCTAGGAGGTCGAGGGCCACCTCGAGCGTCGGCGGCCGCCCCCGCAGGCGCGCCTCGACATCGGTGATCGCGCGCAGCGCCGCGGTCACCCCCCGGAGCACCGCGGCCAGCACCGGATCGGCCGGGGCGGCGGCAAAGAGCCCGGTCGCCGCCGCCACCTGGCCCACCCAGATCAGCAGTCTGTGGGGATCCACAGGACCGGGACTGAGAGCCGTTGCAGCCGCCTGGGCCCGCGCCAGCCGGCGCGCGAGCCGGCGCAGCTCGGCCCGCAGCGTCCCGTCCGCCTCCCTCCCCTCGCGCTGGACGGATTGCGCCTGCGCCTCGGCGAGCTCCACCCGCACGGTGCGGAGCAGGTCGGAGCCGTGGGCGCCGCTGCGCCGCCGCAGCCAGCGCCGGGCCGCTGGCGACAGCCCGCCCCAAGCGGCCTCCAGCAGGGTGGCGACGCGCTGCGGGTCGGCGGGTGCGGCGGACCAGCGCAGCCAGGCGCGCAGGGACCCCAGGGCGGGGTGGCGACTCCAGCCCAACCGTCCGGCACCGCACGGGACCCCGGTCAGGGCGAGGGCCTCCACGAAGACCGGCCCGAGCGGGGAGACTCCGCGCAGCAGGATCGCCACGTCGGCATAGCGCCCCGACCCCTGAAGCACCCAGGCCTTGATGGCACGCGCCACCCCGAGCGCTTCGGCGGACTCGTCCTCGGCCCGCCAGATCTCCACCGCCGGCCCGACCCCGGGGAGCGCGCTCCCGGCCGGGGAGGCCGGCTCCCCGGCGGCTCGCGACAGGGCGATCGGGTCGAGCGCCGCCGCCGCCGCCAGCACCGCCGGAGGCCGGCGCCGCGACTCCGGCAGGACCCAGTCCGCGACCGCCAGCGAAAGGGGCAGCTCCTCCTCGAACCAGCGAGCGCTGCCACCCCCCGCGCCGCCGAGCGCCTGGCGGGGATCTCCCGCCACCGCCAGCCGCCCCGGCGGGGGCAGCCCGAGGGCGAGTGCGCGCACGAGATGGAACTGAGCCGGACCCCAGTCCTGGGCATCGTCGATGAGGGCCGCGTCGAAGCGGGCGGCGACCCGCGACGGATCCTCCAGCAGATGCTCGGCGGCCAGCGCCACCGCGCCGTCGAGGTCGATGGCGCGGGCGGACTCGAGCACGTCCTGGCTGCGGGCGGCGATCACCGCGAGCTCCGCCAGCGCCACCGGCGCCCCGTGGAGCCGCGCCGCCAGGAGGCCGGGGCCGACCAGAGCCTGCCGGAGCGCCGCCACCGCCCGGCTGGCGTCCTCGATGCAGGCGGCGTCGGCGTGGAGGGGCGCGAGGCGGGGAAGCTGGCGGCGCGCCCGCTCCAGGGTCGCGCGCGCCGCCAGCCAGGTGCCGAACCCGGTGAGCACCTGCGGCCCCGGCCCGGCATCCTCGCGCGACCCGATCACCCAGCGGGCCAGATCGCCAAGGGTCCAGACGACCGCGAGCGGCTCGGCTCCCGGAGCGGACCGAGTCAGCCTCCGGCTAACATCGGCCCGAGCCCGGCTCGAGTCGACCACCACCAGAATGCGGGCGGGGTCCGTGCCCCCGGCAACGAGATCCCGGTGGAGGCGAGCGAGCAGATCGGTCTTGCCGGCAGCGGGACCGCCGAGGATCCGCACCGGGCCCCGCAGCGGTGGCGGCGGCGCGTCGGTCTCGATCACGGCCGCGGGCTGACGCCCTCCGGTACGGATCGTGGAGGCCGGCGGTCCGCTGGTTCCGGGGAGGTCGCGGCCAGCGCCCGCAGCGGCTCGAGCCGGACGAACCGGCTGAGCTCGCCGGCCAGGGTCGGCAGGTCGCACTCAGGGTGCAGCCGCATCGCCACCCCCTCCACCAGAGCGCAGAGGGCATCCCCGGCCCACTCCGGCATCCCCTCCACCGATCCCACCGACGCCGCCAGGCAGGCGGCGCCGACGCCGTGCCGAGCGGCGTCGATGCGCTCGGTGACGGAGAGGTCGGTGCCATCGACGGCCCGGAACAGCAGCCGAAACGCGACCGGGTGGCCGCGGGCGAAGTCGAGATAGACCATGAACTGGTGGGCGAGCCCGGCCGATCCCTCCCCCGGCGCCGCCACCCCGAGGCGATCGAGCAGCAGCCGGCAGTGCTGCTCGACCACCGCCATCAGGGCGGCCCGCTTGTTGGGGAAGTACTGGTAGATGAGCGGCTTGCTCACCCCCGCGGTGGCGGCGATCGAGTCCATCGTGGTGGCGACCACGCCATCGCGTGCGAACGCGATCAGGGCCGAGTCGATGATCTGGGCGCGGCGATCGTCCCGGCTGAGTCGCAGCGCCCGCGACCGTGCCGGCGTGGCCCGCGATCCGCGCAGGCGCCGCGTGACTCGCCCGATGGTCTCGACGGCCGGCACCGCCGGCCAGCGCGACACCGGCAGCTCGCCTCCCATCCTGGGCCGAGATCATACAAGGACGCCGACGTGGCCCGCCGGCCACCTGCGTGGCGCCCTGATATCCTGTCGAGACCCTGTCGGGATGGGGCGGGGAGGAGGGTCGCGACCGTGAGTCGACCAGGACTGCGACGGGCCACGGGAGCGGCCGCGGTGGTGGCGGGGGCGCTGGTCCTCAGTGCCACCATGGGAGTCGCCGCCGGTGCCCGCGAGGGGATCTCCGCGCGAGCGACCGGGGGCACCGTTCGCTTCGCCCTGCCGCCGGCGGTGACCCCGACCTACATCTACCCGCTCTACCCCTTCGCCGACTACACGTATGCCAATCAGAGCTTCTTCGAAGCGCTGATGTACCGGCCGCTGTACGCGTTCGGCGACAACGGCTCGCCCCTGCTCAACCGGAGCGCGAGTCTGGCCGATCCCCCCTCGTTCTCCAACGGCGGCCGCACCGTCACGATCACGCTGAAGCCGTACCGCTGGTCGGACGGGCGTCCGCTGACCTCGCGGGACGTCGAATTCTGGGAGAACCTGGTGGTGGCCAACAAGGCCGACTTCGGCCCCTATGTGCCCCACAACTATCCCGACAACGTGGTCTCCGCCACCTACCCGGCCCCGAACCGCTTCACCCTCACCTTCAATCGCGCCTACAACCACTTCTGGCTCCTCTACAACGAGCTCAGCCAGATAACGCCGATGCCCCAGCACGTCTGGGACCGGGTCAGCCTGACTGGGCCGGCCGGCAACCTGGACCAGGCTCACGCCGGGGCGGTGGCGGTGAACCGGTTCCTGACCCGTCAGGCGAGTCAGCTCGACTCGTATGGCCGCAACCCGCTCTGGCGGGTGGTGGACGGCCCCTGGCGACTCAGCGCCTACACGCCAGCCACCGGCTTCTCGGTGTTCACCCCCAACCCGGCCTACTCCGGTCCTGACCGGCCCCGGATCCGCCGCTTCGAGGAGGTGCCCTTCACCAGCGACGCGGCGGAGTTCAACGCCCTGCGCGCCGGCACCATCGACTACGGCTACCTACCCCTATTCGATCTCAGCCAGCGGAGCTACTTCGAGCACCACGGATACCGGGTGTCGGCCTGGCCGCTGTGGGCGTTCGACAACCTCACCCTCAACTTCGGCAATCCCCGGCTGCGGCCGATCCTGGGCCAGCTCTATGTCCGCCAGGCGCTGCAGCACCTGGTCGATCAGCCCAGCTACATCCGCCACATCTTCCACGGCTATGCGGTGCCCACCTACGGGCCAGTGCCGCAGCAGCCGGTCACCCCCTTCGTCAGCCCGCAGGAGCGCCGCAACCCTTACCCCTTCAGCATCGCCGCCGCCCGAGCCCAGCTGGCCGCCCATGGCTGGCGGGTGGTTCCCGACGGGCGCTCGGTCTGCCAGCGGGCCGGCACGGGACGTCAGCAGTGCGGCGCTGGGATCGCGGCCGGCACCGCGCTCAGCCTCAACTTCGAATACCCCAGCGGGAGCGTCGCCGCCACCCAGGAGGCGCAGGCCTACAAGTCGGCGGCCGCGGCCGCCGGGATCCAGGTCCAGCTCGCCTCGCTGCCGCTCAACACCATCAACTCGCAGGGCGACTACTGCCCCGGGGCGGGATGCAAGTACGCGCTGCTCAGCTACGGCCTGGTGGGCTGGGACTACGGCCCCGACTACTACCCAACCGGGGGCGAGATCATCGGCACCGGCGCCAGCGGCAACAGCGGCGCCTACAGCGACCCCATCAACGACCGCAACATCGCCGCCACCCATGTCGAGCCCGGGCTGGGTCCGCTCTACCGCTACCAGAACTATGTCGCGACCCAGCTGCCCCTCCTGTTCTTCCCCACCCCGGTGTTCCAGGTCTCGGTGATCCGGGACACCCTCCAGGGTGTCGGCCCCCAGTCACCCCTGACCACCATCAGTCCCCAGAGCTGGTCGCTGAGCGGCTGAGCCCCGGCGCCCCGGGGAGCGGTCGGCTCAGTCGACGCCGCCGGCGACCAACTGGCGCTGCACCACCTCCTGCAGCGCAAACACCAGGTCCAGGGCCTGCGCGGTCGAGCCGGACTCGGACGCCAGCGCCCGCTCGGCGGGCAGGATCGCCTCCTGCATCGACGCCAGCAGCTGCCAGCAGGGGATGGGGCAGCGATCGTGATGGCGCAGGTTCGCGCTCTCCAGCTCCCACAGCAACGAGTCCAGCTGCGCCAGCCAGGCGCGTCCGGTCACCCTCGTCCCCGCCAGGGAGGGAGCGGCCAGGGTGAGCGGGCGACGCGGAAGGTTCACGTCTCCTCGTCCCCGCCGCCGCGCCAGCGCTGCTGGTGGCGCCACGCCCGGACCTGATGCCAGGGCGTCGCCTCCCCCGCCCACGATCGCGAAGCCGCCGCAGCAGCCTGCGGGTGCTCCCGCCCGGAGCCAGCCGGCTGCTGGCTGCGCACCCTCACCTCCCCCATCAGCGCCAGCGCCCTCACCCGCACCAGCGGGGTCCCGGGGCGCACCGGCACGGGGGCGAGGTGGAGCTGCTTGCCGCCCATGATCGCCAGTCCCTGGAGATCGACATCCACCCCCTCGGGCACGACGATGTCGACGCCGCCCATCAGGGCGAGCACGTCGACGACGACCTCGGGAGCGTCGATCGTCGCCTGGCGGAGGTCGAGGACACATTCCCCCATCACCGCGGCCACCACGCTGTGCGCGTGGACCCGCCAGCGACCCTGCCGGCTGACCCGCGACATCACCGCCAGGGTGAGGTGCACCGCGCGCCGGCGCGACGCGTGACCCGCCCCGGCGAAGACGGCCACCGGCTCGGGATCGGCCGGCAGCCCCTCCAGCACCGCCGCCAGCTCGGCGTAGCTGCGCGCCGCGTAGGCGGCTCCGGAACGGTCCGCCAACTCGCCGAATGTGAGCCGTCCCTGGGCGCAGGATTCGCGCAGACGGTCCACCGCCCGCTCGCGGTCGACGTCAGCGACCAGCACGGTCGCCCGGCCCCCGACAGCTCCCGGCGGCTGCGTGGACATCGACCGCTCCTCCCTGTCGATGCACGGCGGACGAGGGTCCCGACGGTGGGCGCGAGCCCGGTGCGCCCGCGGCGGGTGGCAGGATTATAGGCGCACCGTCCCCCGTCTCCGTGCGCTCGTGACACGCGCGCGCGGACCGGGCGCCGGCCCGCTTCAGTCCCCGGCGAGTCCCCCGCAACCGTGGTAGCCGGGGTCGTCGATCGTCTCCGCCCGGCGCGCCAGGCACAGCGGTCGGACGGTGTCGCACATCACCGCCAGCTCGTCGGGTGCGGTGCGCCCGAGCGCGGCCTCCCGCAGTCCCGGCTGCGGCCCGTGGGCCAGCCGGGAGGAATGCAGGGTGATCGATCCCGGCGCCACACCGCGGCGGGAGCCGACGCTCCCCGCGACGTAGTAGAGGACGTCTTCGGAATTGAGGTTGGCGGGGTCGTAGGGAATCGGGACCGCGAGCGCCTCCCAGTCCAGCCGGCGCGAACCGCAGGAGCAGCGGACAAAGCCGCGGCCCTCGACGGTCTGGTGGGCGGGCGGTGGCACGTGAACGCGGCCGGCCACCAGCTCGAAATCAGCAATGTTGAGGGTCAACGGGTACAGCGACCCGTCCCAGCCGACGACATCGAAGGGATGATGACGGAGCCGGGAGGACTGCAGGCCGCCGCGGATGCGCACGCGCAGGTGTGCTCGCCCTCCTCGCCGTCGGTGGGCAGCGGCGTCGGCGGGTGGCAATCGCGATGGTAGGAGGGCGCCCCTCGAGCAGCTGGCCCGAGGGAGTGCGGTAGCGCCGCGGGATCGTGATCACGCCGGGGCTGGTCAACTCAACGTGGAGCTGCGGGCCCTCAGGTTGGAAGCGGTCGGTCGTCCCCCGCGGGATCACGCGGTAGTCGCCGCCGCCGTAGGCGAGGTCGCCGAAGACGGTGGCGAGCACCCCCTCTCACCGATGCACGAACACCACCTCGTCACCCTCGCTATTGCGGTAGCACCACGGCATCGGCTCCATGCAGTGGCGCAGCGCCACCTCGACGTCGTCGTTCCGGACCCGGGTGCGCGGCCGCCGCACCGGGTCCGCCTGGGCGCCAGCACGCCGGTGCGCAGGGGGTGATGGAGGTGACGGAGAGGGACCCACTCGTCATGCGCGGTCGGCTCCCAGTCCTGGCTAGCCGTGTAGCCGAGGGGCGGACTCGGGCGGGAGAGGGTCGACTCATCGCCGCTGACCCCCTCCAGCCCATCACCTCCGCGCAGAGCAGGCGCCCCTCCCAGCGGAGCTGGGTGGGGCGCTGGGCGGGGAGCTCGCCCCGCTGCTGGTACACGGGCATCCGAACCGTGCCGCCCAAGGGGCCGGGATCCCGTCCTGGGATTCCAGCCGGCTCCGGGAGCGCGATCGCGGGCGCACCCGCTGCCGCAGGTGCCGGTGGCGAGGACATCGCCGCAGACGGCCCGGCTGCCCCGGCTGGCCTGGGCCAGCATCTCCCCGCAGCTCCAGGGGAGGTCGGCCAGCCAAGCCCTCGACGGCGGCCGGCCGGAGACCGTGGCGGTCATCTCCAGCTCGCAGCCCCCGCCCCGGCGGCGGTCATGGAGCTCGTCGGGCGTCACCCGGTAGGGGCCGAGGCTGGTGGCGAAGTCGTTGGCCGTGACCGCTCCCAGCCCGACCGGTCGCTCTGCCCGCTGCAGGTCGCGCGCGCTCCAGTCGTTGCAGATGCAGAGGCCGGCCAGGTGCCGCTCGGCCCGGTCGGGGCTGAGGTCGTGCCCCTCCCGCCCGACCACCGCGGCCATCTCCAGCTCGAAGTCGAGCTCGCGGCAGCCGGGCGGCGCCGTCACCGGGGTCCCGTCGCCCACCACCACGTGGGGAGTGCTGACGTAGAAGCCGGGTCCCGGTACCACGCGGGTTCGACCACCAGGCCGCGCGCCCCCCACCTGGTGAGCACCTGCGCCTCGAAGGCGTAGCAGTCACGCAGCGCCGGGGGGCGCGGGACCGGCGCCAGCCGCACCACCTCGGCCAGCGCAACCACCTCGCCGGGGTCGCGACCGGCCCGCTCGCCGGCCGCCGCCAGCCGCTCTTCGTGATCACCCAGCAGGTCAACCAGGCCAGGGCTCGCCTCCCATCCCTGCAGGCGGTCATTCAGCACCAGCCGGACCCTCTCGTCGGCCGAATCGAGAGGACGGGAGGTGGCCCAGCGCACCGCGACTCAGCTGCTCGTCAGCCGGGGCGGGCCGCCCCGGGGACTTCACCGGCGGCCAGAGCCCAGTCCAGACCGGCCCATCTCACCGGTGTAGGAGGGGGCGCAGCGCCGCCCCCCGCGTCCCCTACGATGCCCGGATGAGTTCCGACCCACCCCCCAGCGCCGGTCTCCCCGAGTTCGCTCCCGGACCGCTCTCGCTGGGGTTCGACCAGCTGCTCGGGTCCGAGATCATCGAGGCCGGTCCGGGACGCGTCCACCTGCGGCTGGTGCTGACGCCAGCCCACCACCAGCCGTTCGGGATCGTGCACGGGGGCGTGCACGCCGCCCTCGCCGAGAGCGCGGCCTCGATCGCGGCCAGCTTGAATGCGGGGCGGATCGCGGTCGGCATCAGCAACCACACGAGCTTTTTGCGCGCCGTTCGCGACGGGGTCCTGGACGCCGTCGCCACCCCGGTCCACACCGGGCGGCGGGTCCAGCTGTGGGAGGTCGCCATCCACCGTGGCGAGGAGCTCGTCGCCAGTAGCAGGGTGCAGCTGTTCGTGCTGGGGGACCCGGGCCAGCCCGGCAGCGCCTGAGCACCCCGGCCCCCGCCTACGCCGTTGAGGTGGGCTGCGCCCCCAGCACCGCCTGCGCCGCCGCGAGTCGAGCCGCCGGCACCCGGAACGGGGAGCAGGAGACGTAATCCAGCCCGATCCGCTCGCAGAGCGTGATCGAGGCCGCGTCGCCGCCGTGCTCTCCGCAGATCCCGATCTCGATGTCGGGCCGAGTCGCCCGCCCCTGTTCGACCGCGATCGCCATCAGCTGGCCCACGCCGTCCGGGTCGAGGTGCTCGAACGGATTGGCGGGTAGCACCCCGTCCCGCACGTACTGGCCGAGGAACTTGCCCTCCGCGTCGTCGCGCGAGACCCCATAGGTCATTTGGGTGAGGTCGTTGGTGCCGAAGGAGAAGAACTCGGCCGCCTCCGCGATCTGGCCGGCGGTGAGGGCGGCCCGGGGAACTTCGATCATGGTCCCGATCTTGATCGACAGGCGCGTGCTGTGCTCGCCGGCGACCGCCTGCAGGGTGGCCTCGATCACGGCCCGCGTGCGACGCAGCTCCTCGACGTGACCGACCAGCGGCACCATGATCTCCGGGACCGCGCGAACGCCGCGGCGACGGAGCTCGCAGGTGGCCTCCGCGATCGCCCGGGTCTGCATCTCGATGATCTCCGGGTAGAGCAGTCCCAGGCGACAGCCGCGCAGGCCCAGCATCGGATTCTGCTCGCGCAGATCCTCGACCGCCGCCAGCAGCTGCTCGGCGTGCGCCAGCTCGGCGCCGTGCTCGCCTCGCCCGCGGCGCTCCGAGACCTCGACCAAAAGGGCGTCGTGGTTGGGCAGGAACTCATGCAGCGGCGGGTCGATCAGGCGGATGATCACCGGCAGGCCCCGCATCGCCTCCAGGATCCCGATGAAGTCCTGGCGCTGGAAGGGCAGCAGCTCGGCCAGGGCTTCGCGGCGTCCCTGGGGAGTGGCGGCCAGGATCATCGCCTGCACGTGCGGCAGCCGGTCCTGCTGCATGAACATGTGCTCGGTTCGGCACAGGCCCACACCCCGGGCGCCGAAGTCCCGGGCGCGCCGGGCGTCCTCGGGGGTGTCCGCGTTGGCGAAGACGCCCAGCCGGCGGACCCGGTCGGCGAGACTCAGGAGCTGGCGCAGGTCACCCGAGACGGCCGGCTCCACCGTCGGCACCTCCCCCAGGATGACCCGACCGGTGGTGCCGTCGAGGGTGAAGACCTCACCCTCGCGCAGGGTCACCCCTCCGGCGGTGAACTGGCGCCGGCGCAGGTCGACGGTCACCGACTCGGCGCCGGAGACACACGGCTTGCCCATCCCGCGCGCCACCACCGCCGCGTGCGAGGTGCGGCCGCCGCGAGCCGTGAGCACCCCCTCGGCGGCGATCATGCCGTGGACGTCGTCGGGGTTGGTCTCCACCCGCACCAGGATGCACGGCGTCCCGGCCCGGGCCATCGCCTCGGCGCGGTCGGCGTCAAACACCGCCGCCCCGGTCGCCGCCCCCGGGGATGCCGCCAGGCCGGTGGCGAGCACCTGCACCGGGGCCCGGGGGTCGAGGCCGCGATGCAGCAGCTGGTCGATCTGGTCGGGCTCAACCCGCAGCAGCGCCTCGTCGCGGGTGATGAGGCGCTCGCGCAGCATGTTCACCGCGATCCGCACCGCCGCCTGGGCGGTGCGCTTGGCGGTGCGCGTCTGGAGCATGTAGAGATGGCCGCGCTCGATCGTGAACTCCATGTCCTGCACGTCGCGGTAGTGGGCCTCCAGCCGCCGGGCGATCCGCTCGAACTCGCGGTAGACCGCCGGCAGCTGCTGGCGCAGGGTCGCGATCGGCTGGGGCGTGCGGATTCCCGCCACCACATCCTCGCCCTGGGCGTTGAGCAGGTACTCGCCGAACACACCGCGCTCCCCGGTGGCGGGGTCGCGGGTGAAGGCGACGCCGGTGCCGGAGGTCTCCCCCATGTTGCCAAACACCATCATCTGGACATTGACCGCGGTGCCCAGGGTGTGGGGGATGTGGTTGTACTCCCGGTAGGCGATCGCGCGGCGCGTGTTCCAGGAGCGGAACACGGCCCCGATCGCGTGCTCCAGCTGGCGCATCGGGTCGTCGGGGAACTCCTCCCCGGTGGCGCTGCGCACCAGCTGACGCATCCGCGCCACCAGCCGCTCCAGCGGGGCCACCCCGAGGTCGGCGTCGGTGGCGGCGCGGGCGCGTCGCTTGGCCTCGGCGAGCGCCTCCTCGAAGGGTTGCGGGTCCGCCCCCAGCACGATCTTGGCGAAGAGCTGGATGAAGCGACGGTAGGCGTCGAGCGCGAAGCGGCGGTCGCCGGTCCGCTGGGCGAGCCCCTCCAAGGTGGTGGGGGTGAGCCCGAGGTTCAGCACCGTGTCCATCATCCCGGGCATGGAGAACGCCGCCCCCGAGCGCACCGAGACCAGCAGCGGATCCGCGGGGTCGGCGAACTGGCGGCCGGCCGCCCGCTCCAGCCACCGCAGTCCCGCCTGGACCTCCTCCCAGAGCCCGGCGGGGAGCCGGTTGCCCGCCCCCAGGAAGGCCAGGCAGGCCTCGGTCGTGATCGTGAAGCCGGGCGGGACCGGCAGGCCGGCGCGGGTCATCTCCGCCACCCCGGCGCCCTTGCCTCCGAGCAGCGAACGCATCTCGCGCCCGCCCTCGTCGAACCGCCACACCCAGTGCCGGCCGGCGCGGGCGCGGGTCCGCCGGGGGGACCCGGCGCCGGCGGGCTCGCGGCTCGGACGGCGGGGACCGGGGCTCTCGGGTCGCTGGGTCGCGCGCTTGGGGGCCGCCTTGGGCGCCATCACCTGCCTCCACGCAGAGCCGCTCCACCACCACCGGCAACCGTGAGCGGATCGACCCGCCTTGCGCTGCCTGCTCCCCCGCCGGCGAGTGTAGCGAAGCGCCGGTCGGCCCCGGGGCAGGGCCCCCGACCGGGAGCGGCCCGAGGCCCCGGCGCCCCGGCGGGCCGATCGGGTTCGGTGCCAGCGGATCTTGGGCACCGCTCTGACCTCGGACCGTCGCGAGCGGTGGGAGCCCGGCCCGGATGACCGACGGGACCCGCCGGCTGATCGGGGGGTTGACCCTGGCCGGCCTTCTGATCGGGGTGGGGGCGGGCTCGCGCCGCCGAGCGCCCGCCGACCGGACCGGTGGCTGGCGCCCCCGCTCGGGTCTCGATTCCAGTACCAGCTCCAGACCTCGTCGTCGCCGGCCCTTGCCGGCACCGGGGGGATCGAAGTCGGGCTCTGCGCCCGCCCCGCCGAGGGTGGCGCCTGCGTCCGACCGCGGGTCTTTCGGCATCGACGTCTACGGTCCCGATGGGAGGACCCCCAACCGGGCGGCGGTCCGCGCCATCCGCGCCCGGGGCGGCTCTACCATCTGCTACGTGGACGCGGGCACGTGGGAGAGCTGGCGTCCCGACGCGGCGCGGTTTCCCCGCCACCTTCGGGGCCGGCCCAACGGGTGGCCGGGGGAGCACCGGCTCGACATCCGCCAGACCGGAGAACTGCTGCCGCTGATGGCCGCCCGGGTGGCCCGCTGTCGGAGCGCCGGCTTCGAGGGCGGCGAGGTCGACAATGTCGATGGGTTCGCCAACGCCACCGGCTTTCCGCTCACCTCCGCCCAGCAGCTCCGCTACAACCGCGACCTGGTCGCGCTCGCCCACCGCCAGGGGCTCGCCGCCGGACTCAAGCACGACCTCGGACAGGTGCGGGCGCTCCCGCCCGCTGTCGACGTCGCCATCGACGGGCAGTGCGCGCAGTACGCGGAGTGCGATCGTCTCCGGCCCTTCCTGGCCGCCCACAAGGCCGGGTTCGAGATCGAGTACACCCTGGCCCCCGCTCGCTTCTGCCCGGCCGCCGCGGGACGGAGCGCAGGCGCCAAGCGGCCCGCCCTGCGCGCCCGGCCGTGGACGCCGTGCCGCTGAGGCCGGCCCCGGCCCCCACCGGGGACCGCAGCCCGCTGAAGGCCGCGCCCCGATGATGGCCACCGCCCGCTCGCCGGATGACGGCCGACCGCTGGCGCTCGACCTCTTGCCCGACACCGCCGAGGTGACCCCATCGGGGGAGCTGCGGGTGGGAGGCGTCGACCTCCTGGAGGTGGCGCGGATCGTGGGCACGCCCTGCTATGTCTACGACGAGGCCACCCTGTGGGCCCGCTGTCGGGCCACGGTGCAGGCCTGGCCCGGCGGCGCCGCCTACTCGTCGAAGGCGTTCAGCTGCGTCGCGATGGACCGGCTGGCTGCCGGGGCGGGGCTGCGGGTGGATGTCGCCAGCCTGGGCGAGCTCCAGGTCGCCCTCGCCGCCGAGGTGGCGCCCGAGTTGATCGTCTGCCACGGCAACAACAAGTCCGACGCCGAGCTCCAGCTGGCGCTCGCCCGGGGCGTGGGGCGGATCGTGGTCGACTCGTTCGACGAGATCGATCGGCTCGAGCGGCTGGTCGCGGCGGGACCGTACTCAGCCCCCGGGGTGTGGTTGCGGGTGACCCCAGGGGTGGACCCCCACACCCATCGGGCGGTGGCGACCGGGCAGCTCGACTCCAAGTTCGGGCTGCCGGTGGACGGCGGCCTGGCGGACGCCGCCTTGGACCGCCTGGCCCGCTCGCGCCGGCTGCGCCTGGTGGGCCTGCACACCCACATCGGCAGCCAGGTGGTCGAGCTGGAGCCCTTCCGGGTCGCCGCCCAGCGGGTGGCCCGGGTCGCGGTCGCGCGCCGGCTCGCCGAGCTCTGCCTGGGGGGCGGACTCGGGGTCGCGTCGGTGACCGGCGAGCTTGTGCCCACCCTCTCCGACTGGGCCGAGGCCGGCGAGCGCGGCTGCCGGGAGGCGGGGCTTCCCCACGATATCCACCCATCCGCGGAATTCGGGCGGGCGGTGGTGGCCCGGGCGGGCCTCACCCTCTACACGGTGGGGACGATCAAGCGGCTCCCCCACGGGCGCACCTTCGTGTCGGTCGACGGGGGGATGGGCGACAACCCCCGACCCGCGCTCTACGGCAGTCGCTACGAGGCGTTCCTGCCCCGCGACCCCTTGGCCCCCCGCGGGCTGCCGGCCGATGTGGTTGGCCATCACTGCGAGTCCGGCGACGTGCTGGTCCGGGACGGGTGGCTGCCGCGGGACACAAAGGTGGGCGACTGCCTGGCGGTGCCGGTGACCGGTGCCTACGCTCACGCCATGGCGTCGACCTACAACCGGGTGCCCCGGCCCCCGGTGGTGTTCCTCGCCGAGGGCCGGGTCCGCCAGGTGGTTCGGCGCGAGACGGTGGAGGACATCCTGCGGCTGGAATCGGATCTGCAGCTGGCGCGGGGCGCCCGCGGCTGACCCTCGCGGGCAGCCGCAGGCGCGGACGGGACCGCCGGGACCGGTGCTACTGTGATTACATCGGCACCCCGGCGGTGGCGATCAGGAATGCACGTCCACCCGCCTGAGGATCCGCTCGATGGGCATGCACGCAGGGGCCAGCGGACACGGAGGGGCGGGACGGTTTGCCCGCGGGGTCGGGCGCGGTCCCCAGCCCCAGGACCTGCGCCCGGTGCGACGCAGCACCGTGCTCCGGGTGGCGCGGCTGTTCCAGGCCTACCGTCGCCAGGTCCTGATCGTGCTCCTGATCCTGGTGGTGGTGGCGCTGCTGGGGGTGGTCAACCCCTACATGCTGAAGCTCATCATCGACGTCGCGTTCCTCCACCACAGCATGCGGCTGCTGCTGATCTTCGTCGCCATCATGCTGATCACGCCGGTGATCAGCACCGCCCTGGGGGTGTGGCAGACCTATCTCAACGCGATCGTGGGCCAGCGGGTGATGCAGGACCTGCGGCTCGCCCTCTACACCCACCTGCAGCGGCTGCCGCTGCGCTTCTTCACCGCCACCCGTACCGGCGAGATCCAGTCGCGCCTCGCCAACGACATCGGCGGGGTCGACAGCGTGATCACCAACACCGCGACCTCGATCGTCTCCAACCTGACCCGCGCCGCGGCCACGATCGTGGGCATGCTGGTGCTCAGCTGGCAGCTGACCGCGCTCTCGCTGGCGCTGCTGCCGGTGTTCCTCTACGTCACCGTGCGGGTCGGCGAGGTTCGCCGCCGGGTCAGCGGCGAGACCCAAGAGACCCTGGCCGACCTCTCCGCGCTCGCCGAGGAGACGCTCTCGGTGAGCGGCATCCTGCTCACCAAGGTCTTCGGGCGCGAGTCGTTCGCGCGCCAGCGCTACGCTCGCGAGACCGGCCGCCTCACCCAGCTGATGATCCGCCAGCAGATGGTGGGACGCTGGTTCTTCGGGTTCATCTCGACCTTCTTCTCGATCATCCCCGCGCTGGTCTATCTCGCCGCCGGGGCGATGCTGTTCGGCTCCCACCCCGCCGGGCATGCGGCCTTCGCCACCAGCGGGGCCGACTCCATCGGCACGATCGTGGCCTTCACCACGCTCCAGTCGGGGCTCTTCTTCCCGCTCGGCCAGCTGCTCAACATCCAGGTGGAGATCCAGGGCGCCTTCGCCCTCTTCGACCGCATCTTCGAGTACATCGACATCCCCCTCGAGATCACCGAGCGTCCCGGGGCGCTGGCGATCCCCAGCCAGGAGATCCGGGGGGCGGTGAGCTTCGAGCACGTACGCTTCCACTACCAGCCGGGCCAGGGCGTGGCCGCGATCGACGAGGTCTCGTTTCGCGCCGAGCCCGGCCAGCTGGTCGCGCTGGTGGGTCCCAGCGGGGCCGGCAAGACCACCCTCACCTACCTGCTCGCCCGCCTCTACGACGTCGACGCCGGACACGTGCGGGTGGACGGACACGACCTCCGCGACCTCACCTTGGCCACCGTCCAGGGGGCGATGGCGATCGTGACCCAGGAGGTGTTTCTCTTCCACAGCACGATCCGCGAGAACCTGCTGGTGGGCAAGCCCGACGCCACCGCCGAGGAGGTGGAGGCGGCCGGCCGCGCCGCCGCCATCCATGACCGGATCATGGAGCTGCCCCAGGGCTACGACACGGTCGCCGGCGAGCGCGGGTATCGGCTGAGCGGGGGCGAGAAGCAACGGATCGCGCTCGCCCGGGCGATCCTCAAGGACCCCCGGATCCTGGTGCTGGACGAGGCCACCTCCGCGCTCGACACTCACAGCGAGCGGCTGGTCCAAACCGCCCTCGACCGGCTGATGGCGGGCCGGACCACCCTGGCGATCGCCCACCGTCTCTCCACCGTGATGGCGGCCGACCAGATCCTGATGCTGGAGCGGGGCCGGATCGTGGAGCGCGGCACCCATGCCCAGCTGCTGGCCGCGAACGGCGCCTACAGCCGACTGTACCTCAGCCAGTTCGCCGGCCAACCGAGCGAGGCCGCCGCCAGCTGAGCGGGCCGCCCCGCGGCCCGGACGCCGGGGTCAGGGCTCGAGCCCGAGCCGCTCCCGGCACACCTCGACCAGGCGGTCGAGCCCGACCCGCACCTGGGCCATGCTGTCGCGCTCGCGGATGGTGGCAGCCCGGTCGCTCAGGCTGTCGAAATCCACCGTGACGCACAGGGGCGTGCCGATCTCGTCCTGGCGCCGATAGCGCCGGCCGATCGACTGGGTCTCGTCGTAGTCGGTGGCGAGCACGCGGCGCAGGTCGGCCTCCACCGCCCGGGCGGGCCCGACCAGGTCAGTGTGCTTGGAGAGGGGCAGCACCGCCACCTGGTAGGGAGCCACCGATGGCGCCAGCCGGAGCACCACCCGGCGCTCGCCGCGCACCTCCTCCTCGGCGTAGGCGTCGAGCAGGACGGTGAGCGCAGTGCGATCGACTCCCACCGCCGGCTCGACCACGAACGGCAGCAGCGGCTGACCGGTGGCGGGGTCGGGGACGGCGAGGTCCTTGCCGCTCACCTCCTGGTGGCGGCGGAGGTCGTAGTCCCCCCGCCGCGCGATCCCCTCCAACTCCCCCCATCCGAATGGGAAGCGGTACTCGATGTCGCTGGCGCCGAGGGCGTAGTGGGCCAGTTCCGCGGGCGCGTGGGGCCGCAGCCGCAGGTTCTCAGGGCGGATCCCGAGCTGACTGAACCACTCCATCTGGTCGTGGCACCAGTACTCGAACCACGGCTCGTCCTCACCCGGCGCGCAGAACCACTCCATCTCCATCTGCTCGAACTCGCGCGAGCGGAAGATGAAGTTTCCCGGCGAGATCTCATTGCGGAAGCTGCGCCCGATCTGGGCGATTCCGAAGGGGAGCCGCTGGCGAGCGCTCTGGAGAACATTCTTGAAGTTGACAAACATCCCCTGCGCCGTCTCCGGACGCAGATAGACTCGGGTGCTGTCGTCCTCCACCGGGCCCACGAAGGTCTTGAACATGAGGTTGAACCGGCGCACCACCGAGAGCGGTCCGCCGCAGTGGGGACAGCGATCCCCCTCGAGCTGGTCCTGGCGCCACCGCATGTGGCAGCTGCCCAGGCAGTCCACCAGGGGGTCGGTGAAGGCATCGACGTGGCCCGAGGCGACCCAGACCCGGGGGTTCATCAGGATCGCGCACTCGATGCCCTCGACGTCCGGGCGCAGCTCGACCACGCGGCGCCACCAGGACTCGCGCACGTTGCGCCGCAGCCTCACCCCCAAGGGTCCGTAGTCCCAGACCGCATTGAGGCCGCCGTAGATCTCGCTGCTGGGGAAGACGAACCCCCGTCGCTTGGCCAGCGACGTCAGCTTCTCGATCACGCTCTGGCCCCCGCCCACGGGGGGGGGCAGCGGCTCGGTCGCGTCGGTCACGGGCTCCTCCAGCTGCGCCGGCCGACCGGCTGCCACCGGGGCGCCATTGTACGGGCTCGTCTCCCCCCGGGCGGCCTCAGTGGCGGTAAAGGCGCTCCGCCAGGGTGCGGCCGGAGGGCGGGCGCCCGCTGCGGTCGGCACGCCGGTCCACCGCCAGCAGCGCGCGCTGTATATAGCGGACGCCGGCGAAGCGCAGCGGCTCCGGCTCCCACCGCGGCGAGCGGTGGCCGATGTAGGCGAGGCCGGTACGCTCCGACTCGCGGCCCAAAGCCAGCTCGGCTACGGTGCGCCCGAAGAGGTTGGTGGTGCTGACCCCGTCGCCGACGTACCCGCCGGCCACGATCACGCCGCCCGCCCGGTCGTGCCGAATGGCGGGAGTGAAATCGCGGGGGACTCCGACCACGCCCGCCCACCCGTGGGTGAAGCGCGCCTGGGCCAGTGCCGGAAACCAGCGACGCGCCTGGGCCTGGAGGCGACCCTGGGTGCGCCGGTCGCGCTCCATGTGGGCGGGGATGCGCGAGCCGTAGTGATAGGGAGCTCCCCGTCCGCCGAAGAGGATCCGGTCGTCCGCGGTGCGCTGCAGGTAGTCGACCGCCAAGTGGTAGGAGGAGAGGCATTCGGCCCCGCTCCATCCGATCTCGCGCCACAGCGACGGCGCGAGCGGTTCGGTGAGCACGATCGTCGATGTCATCGGCAGCAGACGCCGGCGGAATCCGGGCAGACCCACGCCGTAGGCCTCGGCGGCGACCACCACGGTGGCGGCGCTGATCCGCCCCCGGGCGGTGCGCAGGGCCGCCGGCCGCCCGGGCTCGACCGCCTCCACCCGCGTGTGCTCCAGGATGCGCCCGCCGAGCCGCTCCACGGTGCGCGCCAGCTGGCGGACCAGGCGCCCGGGGTGGATCCGAGCGCACTGGGGGTGGAGCACCGCGCCGATGGCACCGGGGATCCGAACCCGCTGGGCCAGCTCGACCGCGTCCAGCACCCGCCGGCCGTCGCCGGGACGGGAGCCGATCGCCTCCGCCTCCAGCAGGGGTCGGTGCTGAGGACCGAGGGCGATGTGGAGCGCCCCCACCTTGCGAAAGTGGCAGTCGATCCCCTCCCGCTCCGCCACCCGGCCCACCTCGTCGACGGCGTCGCCGAGGTGGCTCATCAGCCGCCGGGCGGCGTCCGGTCCGTGTCGCTGGGCCAGCTGAGCCTCCTCCACCGGATAGAAGGCACTGCACCAGCCGCCGTTGCGTCCCGAGGCGCCGTAGCCGGCGATCTCCTGCTCCACCACCGTCACCTGCAGCTGAGGATCCAGCTGCAGCAGGTAGTAGGCGGTCCACAGCCCGGTGAACCCGCCCCCGAGGATCGCGACGTCGCACCGGACATCGCCGTCCACTCCCGGGCGGGGGGTGAGATCGTCGGCAGCGGTCGCCAACCAGAAGCTCTGCTGGGTGTAGTCGGTGAGCATGGGCGTCCCCTCGATGGTGGGCACCGCGCGGGGTCACGGTCGCCCAGCCGGTGACGCCCGATCCCGGCGGCGGGGGGGCGCCGCGGGCAGCCGCCCGCGGCGCCCGGCCCCGGGCTACTTAGTGTAGTACCAGTCGTTCGGGTAGATGTTCAGATAGGGGTCCTGGGGCGCGACCCCATCCAGGTTCTTCTTGACCGCCGAAATCCGGAACACCGGCATCGGCAGGAAGATCTCGTACTGCTGCGTCGTCATGTAGTTCTCGTAGGCGGCGAAGGTGGTGAAGTCAGAATGGGTGTGGGTGGCGTTGATCAGCTGCTGCAGGTGGGGGTCGCAGAGGTCGGAGTAGTTGCCGCTGGCGTTGCAGCCGAACGGCGCCCCGCCGGTGGGATACCAGCCCGGCCAGCCCCAGGGCCAGAACTCGATCGAGTAGTTGAGCTGCCACGAGCAGCTCGTGGCCTGGATGCAGGCTCCCTCCAGCGACACCTCCTCGCCGGCGTTGACGATCTTGAGGATGAGGTTGATCCCCACCAAAGAGAAGCTCGACTTCAGCAGCTGCACCATCTCCGAGTTCATGGTGGTGGCGGTCTGCGCCAGCAGGGTGAACTGCAAGGGAGCCCCTTTGTGCACCCCGACCCCGCATTCGCTGGCGCTGGTGCCGGGACGCTGGCAGGTGGAGGTGCCGTTGGGGACAACCCTCCAGCCGTGCGCCTTGAGCAGCTGCTTGGCACTGGACACGCTGTAGGGGTAGGGGTCGTCGCGCTCGAAGGCGGTGACCAGGGGGTTGTTGTAGCCCGGGTCGGGCACCGGTCCGGCGGCGTAGTAGCCGAGCCCATGCTCGACGTTCTTCAGGATCGAGCTCATGTTGACGAGATGGGTCATCGCCTGGCGGACGTAGAGCTGCTTGAGGATGGGGGTCTGCGGATCCTTGGGCGCGTAGCTGAAGATGATGCCGCCCCACGTGTCCTGGCCCCAGTTGATGATTTTGTACCCCTTGGCCTTGAGGGCCGGGATGGTGCTGCGGTCGTTGAGCGGGACGTAGCCGTAGTCGAGCTGACCGGACTCCAGCGCATTGAACTCGGCGCTGTCACTGGTGAACGGAACCTCGACGAACTCTTTGATCTTGGGCTTGGTCGCCCCCGAGTAGCGGAGGTTGGGCGCGAAGGCGACGTAGCTGTTGGTGGGCTCGTAGGACTTGATCTCCCAGGCCCCGTCGACCACCTTCCAGAGCGGGTTGCTGGCGTAGGTGGCCACCGTCTTGGTCTGCGCCATGAGGTAGGTGTACACCTTGGCGGCGCCGGCCGCGGTCCGATCGTAGTTGCCCACCGGGCTGCTGGCCGAGGTCTTGTCCCAGGCATGCTGCGGGATCGGCGTGATCTGGCTCAGCTGGTTGCCCAGCACCCAAGTGTGGCTGTAGGTGCCGTTGAACGTGATCGAGAACTTGGACGCCGAGAGGTAGCGGATGCTCTTGATGTTGTCGGGGAAGTGACCCGGGACATAGGCGGGCCAGTTGGTCTTCTCCGCCTTCAGCAGGTTGATCCAGAATTCGATGTCACGGGTCGTCACCGGCCGGCCGTCCGACCAGCGCCAGGGCTTGAGGGTCATGGTCGCGACCGTGTCCCCGCCCGTGCTGCTCCACACCGGCGCGTAGCCAAGGCTGTGGCGCGGGCTGAACACCGGCTTTCCGTTCTGGCCCCAGATATAGAGCGGACGCCACATGAGGTAGGTGAACCAGGGGACATAGCCGACGTCCCAGTAGGCGCCGGTGAACATCGGGAACAGGAAAGTGGGTCCCTCTCCGACGTAGCCGGCGAAGCGGACGACGCCACCGGACGCCGCCGGCGCAGGTGTCGGGGTCGCCTTGATCGCGGTGGCGCCGCAGCCCGCCAGCACCACGGCCATCGCCGCCACGCTCAGCAGGGCCCGGCGCCCCCCTCCCAACCAACGGGTCATTCAGGTATCCTCCTGGACCGAGGGCGCTCTCGCGGACGGACCCGCAGATTCCACGACCCGCCCTCCCGCGTCAAGCCGACGGCCGCTGTCCGTCGCTTGCAGCACGGCTGCAAGGTTTGCCGAGGATGGTACGAAGCCCCCTGGGTGGTGTCAAGTAGGCGAGGGAGCCGCACCCCGGGGCAGCCCTCTGGGACGGTCAGGGAGAGGGCGCGGGCGCCCCGCCCCGGAGCACCGGGACCCGGACGGCGGGCGGACGACCGGCCAGGACCCCGAGCGTGATGGCCACGCCGCCAACCAGCTGGAGCGGGCGGATCGGCTCACCGATCAGCGCCGCCGCGAACACGATCCCGAGGAAGGGCTGGGTGTAGCCATAGACGGAGGTCCGGGTGGGGCCGAGGCGCTCCAGTCCTGTGTAGTAGAGCCATCCGCTCAGGGTGACCGCTGCCAGCGCGCTGAACGCCAGCAGGCCGAGGACACCTGAATCGAACCGGGCGGGCGCGACCACCGCCTCCACGATCCCGAGCGGGGCCAGGCCGATGCTGCCCACCAAGCTCACCATCGCCGCCAGCGCGAGCGGCGGATGGCGGGAGAGGAGGGGCGAGATGAGCAGGAGGTAGGCGGTCCAGCTGACGGGCAGTCCCAACCCCACCAGGTCGCCCGCGACCGAGGAGCGGCCGTGGGCTCCGGTGAGGACCACCAGCCCGAGGCCGGCGAGGCCCACCCCGAGCCCGGCCCAGACCCGAGTTGAGAGCCGCTGCCGGCGCCGCCAGGCGAGCCAGCCGGCGACCCCGAGCGGCGCGGTGCCGGCGAGCAGGGAGACGTTGTCCGCGCTGGTGAGGCGCAGGGCCCAGGTGAACGAGACCTGGTTGATGACCACCCCGCAGCCGGCCGCCAGCGTCAGCTGGGCCAGCTCCCGGCCCCGCGGCCATCGCAGCGGGCCCTCGCGCCAGCGCGCGAGGGCCGCCAGCAGGCCGGCCCCCAGCACCCAGCGCAGCGCCGAGAACGTGAGCGGGCCGACGGGGCCGACGGCCAGCTTGGTGACGACGACGTTGGCGCTCCAGATGACGTAGGTGACCAGTACCAGCCCGTCGCCCCAGCCGGCTCCCCCCGGCAGCGCGCGGCCCGGGAGCGGCAGCCGGCCCGCGCCTGCCTGCTGCCTCACCACGCCCACGGTAGCGGAGCCGCCCGGGAGACTGGGTGGGGGGCGCGACGGAGGCTGTTACGATCGGAGCATGCTGCGCCTGCATGACACGCTGGCGCGCGGCGTACGCCCGGTGGAGCCGGCCGAGCCCGGCCGGCTTGGCCTCTACAGCTGTGGACCGACCGTGTATCGCTCCGCGCACATCGGCAACCTGCGCACCTACCTGCTCGCGGACTGGATCAAGCGCACCGCCCGCGGCGCCGGCCTCGAGGTCCGTCACGTCAAGAACATCACCGATGTCGGCCACATGCGCCAGGAGCTGGCCGAGCGCGGCGGCGACAAGGTGATCGCGGCGGCGCTGGCCGCGGGCCGCACCCCGCAGGCGATCGCGCGGGCCTACGAGGACGAGTTCCACGCCGACGAGGCGGCCCTTCTGATCGGGCCCGCGGACGTCTTCCCCCGCGCCACCGAGCATGTGCCCGCGATGCTGGACCTGGTGGCGCGGCTGCTGGCCCGCGGGCTCGCCTACCAGGCTCAGGGCTCCGTCTACTTCGACACCAGCGCCTGGCCCGACTACGGTCGCCTCTCCGGCAACCTGGCCCCCGCGCAGCTGGCCGCGGCCGCCGGCGAGGCCGACCCGCTAAAGCGCCACCCCGGCGACTTCTCGCTCTGGCGGGCCGCCGAGCCCGGGCGCCGGCTGATGGTGTGGGAGAGTCCCTACGGGCCCGGGTTCCCGGGCTGGCACATCGAGTGCTCGGCGATGGCGATGGCGCACCTGGGCGAGACGTTCGACCTCCACACCGGCGGCGTCGACAACATCTTCCCCCACCACGAGGACGAGCGCGCCCAGAGCGAGGGCGCCACCGGGCGACCGTTCGCGCGCGCCTGGGTCCACGGCCAGCACCTACTCGCCGACGGCCTCAAGATGGCCAAGTCGACGGGCAACGTGTACACCCTCGCCGAGCTGCGCCGGCGCGGCTACGATCCGCTCGCCTTCCGATATCTGTGCGCCACCGTCCACTACCGGACCCCCCTCCACTTCACCCTGGCCACCCTGGCGGGCGCACAACGGGCGCTGCAGCGGCTGCGCGCCGTGGTCGCCGCGGGGCGGCGCGACGGCGCCGCCGACCGCGATCCCGAGCCCCAGGTGGGGGCCCGGCTCCGCGCCGAGGTGCAGCGCCTGCTGGAGGACGACCTCGGGGTGCCGGCGGCGCTCGCCACCTGCTGGCGGCTGGTGCGCCACGACCCCGCCGGGCCCCCCGCCAAGTCGCTCGCCCTGCTCGGGGTCGAGCCGCTCCTCGGTCTCGGGCTGGACCAACCGGCGTCGCCCCCGGCACCGGACTCCGGCTGGCGCCGCGATCGGCTGGCCCGGGAGCGGGCCCGGGCGTCGGGCGGCTGGGAAGCGGCCGACCGCGCTCGTGTGCGGCTGGCTCGGGGTGGAGTCGTGCCCGAGGATGGGCCCACCGGGACCCGGTACCGCGCCGCCACCGCACTCGACCGCCGCCGCGGCCTGATCTCCAGCCCCGCGGAGGTCGAGGATGGTCGCGAACGACCCGATCGCGTCGAGGTCACGGTCAGCCTGGTCTGCAACGGCCCCGCCCCCGATGCGGTTCGCTGCGTGGAGAGCCTGCTGGCGCACCGCGGGCCCAGGGGCGTCGAGATCGTGGCGCTCGACAACGGCGCCGACCCCGACACCGGCGCCGCGCTGGACCGACTGGCGGCGGATCACCCCGCGGTGCTGGCTCTCCACGCCGACCACCGCCTGGGCGAGGGAGCGGCCCGCAACTGCACCCTGCGCGCGGCCACCGGGCGGGTGGTTCTGCTCGCCGACACCGGGCTGGAGGCGGTCGGCGACTGCTTCACCCCGCTGCTGGCGGCGCTGGCCGACCCCGAGGTGGGAGCGGTCGGACGCTTCGGGGTGCGCTCCCGGGACATGCGCGAGTTCACCCTCTCGGATGCGGTCACGGTCGACGCCGTCGAGGGGTACTGCCTCGGGTTCGCCCGGCATCGGCTCCTCGAGATCGGCCTGCTCGACGAGCGCTACCGGTTTTACCGACTGCTCGACTTCGATTGGTCGATGCGGCTGCGCGCCCACGGGCTGGAGAATCGGAGGATCCCCGACCTGCCGGTGCGAATGCACCTTCACCGGGGCTGGGAGGAGACCGAGCCGGAGGAGCGCGAGCGGCTGAGCCGAGCTAACTTTCGCCGCTTCTACGACCGCTGGCACCATCGTCAGGATCTGCTTATCAGCGCAACGGACCCGCCGCCGCGGTCGGGGTGACCCGCCCGGGCGCGCTCAGGCGCTCGCGCCCGGCTCCAACAGGGCGAAGCGACACCACAGGCTGACCGTGACGGTCTCCTCCCCCGCCTCCACCGCCATCGCCGCCGTCCCGGCGAGGGCGCGCCGATGGTTGCCCGGCACCGGCGCCGAACCGTCCTCACCCGCCTCCACCACCCGCAGGACCGGACCCAGCCGGTGGCCCAATCCGACTGCCAGGGCGGTCGCCTGGGCGACCGCCCGCTCGAGAGCCAGGGTGCGGGCGCGGGCGCGGGCCGGGGCGGAGTCCGCCACCGTCCAGGCCAGGCCCCCGACAGTGAGACTGGTCGGCAGAGCGGATGCCACGGCATCGAGGACAGGCCCGACGGCGGCCAGCTCGTCGAGCTGAACCACCAGCCCGTGGACGGCGCGGAACCCGGCCGGCTGACGCCCCCGGGGGTCGTGGATCGGGTGCAGCTGCACGGTCGAGGTCTGGCGGTCGAGAGCGGGGATGGCGGCCGCATCCAGGCAGTCCCGCAGGCGCTGCGAGTCGTCGGCCAGCTGCCGCAGCGCCAGGCCCGGGGTGGTGGCCCTGCACTCGACCCCGAGGGTGAGGCGCACCCGGTCCGGCGGGACCCGCGCCTCGCCGGTCGCGGTGACCTCGACCAACGGCGTGCGGCGCCCCCCCATCGGGGAGCCAGCGTAGCAGACGGCCAGCCGCCGGCTCGGCTCGGGCGGCTCCGATCGTCGCCGTCCGAGCCCCGCCGCTCCCGCTCGGCCTCCTCGGCGTCGCGCTGAGAGGAGACCGAGGCGAGATCGTCGGCCGCCAGCCGGCCACGCCGGCGGGGGCGCGGGGCTCGAGCTCGAGGCCGCGACCCCGAGCCTGCGGCTGGTGGTCGAGACCGGGCCCTCGTCGACGCCCCCTGCGACCCACGCTGCAGCACACGGCCAGCAGTCAGGACGCCACGGCCGGGGGGGCGGCAGGGGACACGAGGTAGGCGCGCCGGCGGTCCCGGGCCACGCGGCGGACCCCAAAGCCGGCCGGGCCGGTGGCGCTCGTCATCCCGGGGGCCGCAGGAAGCGTAGCAGCGCCGCCGCTCGCAGGGGCCGGTCGAGGTGATGGCCGAGGTGGGCCACCAGCAACGCCTCCAGCTCATCACGCAGACCCGCGGTCCAGCGGACGTGGTCGTACAGCTCCCGATCACCGGCCGCCATGCGGCGCAGCAGCCGCAGCGTGGCCGCATGACAGGCGAGGGCGGAGGGGTCGAGATCGGCGCAGCGCCCCTGGATGACGCCGCCCCGACCCGGCGCAAAGGCGGCATCGCCGTTCACCAGGGGCCCGCCGCACGCGGCGCAGCGGTCGACCACCGGGCGGTAGCCGACCTGGTCCGCCGCCTCCAGCGCGAACCAGGCCAGCTCCGCCCGGGCGTCCCGCCTGGGATCGGCCACCTGGGTCAGCGTGGTGGCCACCAGCGAATACAGGCGCGGCTGCGCATGCGCCTCCTCCAGGACCGCGTCCGCGACCCCTGCGACCACCCCCGCACAGGCGGTGCGGGTCAGATCGTGGCCGGGCCAGGGCCGGCTGAGGCGCTCGGCCTGGGTCACCACCACGAGCCCCCCCCGGCCCGGGGCGAGCTGGAGGGAGCAGCGCGAGAAGAGGTCGAGGGCGGGGCTGAGGCGGGATCGAGGGCGGCGCGCGCCCCGCACGATCGCACCCACCTTCCCGTGTCCACCGGTGAACAAGGTGAGGATGCGATCGGCGTCGGCGTAGTCCACCCGGCGCAGGACGATCCCCTCATCGCGGAACGGCAGCGCCATCGGGGCCGGGGTCAGCCCCGGTCCGGTGCGTCCGGAGGCGGCGGATCGGCCGCGGCGGCCAGCGGAGCCGCCGGCACCTCCGCCCCGAGGGTCGGGACGGAGGTGCCCCCCGTCCTTCCGTCGAGGTCCTCCTCGTCCACCTCCGGCGGCGCGAAGGGGCGGGCGCCGCGCACCCGGACGGTGCGGATCGACTGGCGCCGCACGGACTCGACGGTGAGGGTGACGTCGGGCTCGACGGCGATCGTGTCGCCGACGGTCGGGATCCGCCCGAGCCGCGCGTACACGTATCCCCCGAGGGAGTCGAAGTCGTCCCCGGTCAGCTGCAGGTGAAGCAGTTCGTTGACGTCATCCAGACTGGCCCGCGCGCTCACCAGCGCCTCGGCGGGAGCGATGATCTGGACCTCCTCCGCCTCGGCCTGGTCGTACTCGTCGCGGATCGGACCGACGATCTCCTCCAGGACATCCTCGATCGTGGCCAGGCCGGCGGTGCCCCCGTACTCGTCCACCACGATGGCCAGGTGGACGTTCTCCCGCTGCATCTCGTGGAGCAGCTCGCCGACGCGCTTGGACTCGGGAGTGAAGTGCGCCGGCCGAGCGACCTCCCGCAGGGAAGGTTCGCCCGAGTCGCCTCCAGCGCGGGTGCGCGCCCGGAGCAGGTCCTTGGCGTAGACGACCCCGACGATGTTGTCGACGGTCTCCTCGAAACAGGGGATCCGGCTGTGGCCGTGCGTGAGGACCAGCTGGATGGCGTCGGCGAGCGGGCGTGCGACCTCGATCGCGACCATCTCGACCCGGGGCACCATCACCTCGCGGACGGCCTTGTCGGTCATCTCGAAGATGCCATGGATCATCTCGCGCTCGCCCTCCTCGACCACGCCCTCCTCCTCCCCCACCGCGACCAGCATCTTCAGCTCGTCTTCGGTGAGGAAGGGCCCGCGCGCGGCGGAGCGGCCGGCGCGCGCGCCGGTGAGCAACCCGGTGACCAGCGTCAGCAGCCGCACTCCTGGCGCCAGCACCCAGGTCAGCCCCGCCACCGGGCGCACCAGCACCGCGGCCACCCGGTCAGCGTGCTGCAGAGCGTACGACTTGGGGCCGATCTCACAGGCGATCAGCACCACCACCGACAGCGTCACCGTCGACCAGAACGCGGCCGAGTGCCCGAAAGCCTGGACCGCCAGCAGGGTGGCGCAGGTAGAGGCGACGATCACCGCGACCGTGTTGGTGACCAGAATCGCCCCGAGGTAGGCGTTGGGCCGGTGGTGCAGTCGATCGATCGCGACCGCGGTGGGGTCGCCCTCCTCCCGCCGGGCCCGCAGCCGGATGCGGCTCAGCGAGGTGAGGCTGGTCTCGGCGCTAGCCGCGAAGGCGGCCGCGAGCAGGGCCACCACCAAGATGGCGATCAGGGGGGCGCTCACCGGTCCGGCGCGACCCGCGAGGGGTGATCCGGCGACCCCGCCGAGTGGCGCAGGTCCGCCGCGGCGCGGGCATGCCGCACGGGTGCGCCGGCGGCGCACCCCTGCCCGCCGTCCCCACAGCCTTCCCGCGGGACCCGCGATCGTCGTCCGGGCGAGCCGGGGCCCATCTCGACGGGCAGTCTACCAGTCCGGCGCTGGTGCTCCCGGTGCGCCCCGGCGGTGCGAGAGAGCCGCCCGGGTCGGCATGGGTGGGCGGGGGACCGGCGCGGCCGCCCGGGGCCGGAGCGCGCGCGGGTCGTAGGGGTGAGCCTCAGGATCGTGGGCGACCTCGGACCCTGGCTCGGATCCCGGGACGTGGGCGGCCCCGCCGGGGTACGCCGACGACGATCCCGTGGCCACCCCCCCTGGTGCAGCGAGCGGTACGGTCCTTCGAGATTGGTGACCCGCGCGAGGGGGCGAGGCCACCGAGCGCCCTGTGGGCGCGACGGGGATCGTAGGTGTGCGGCCAGCGCGGCAGCGCGTGGGCGCGGGCGGTGTGGGAGAGGTAGCGGCGGATGTGGGCCCCCTCATCCAAGAAGCTCCGGTGGGAGCGCTTGACCGTGCCGTAGCTCTGAAGGTGGTAGGGGCGCCGGTGGGTGGTGGGGGTCGCGGCCGGGCCGGGGCGACGTCGTAGCTGCCATAGCCGGCGCGGTTGTCGGGGAGGACACGGTGGGCAGGGACGCCAGGGGTGGTCCAAAAGGCCACCGCCTGGCCCCAGCAGGCCGCGCAGGTGGTCGCCCGCTCAGCGGCCAGGATCTCGGTGGGGGCCACCCGGGCGTGATCGTCCCGCGCCGAGGGCAGCAACTCATCGCCGCCGGCGCGCCGGCCCACGCGGTGGTGGCGGCCCCAGGCCCCGCCCCAGCGCTCGATGGCCCCCAACCCTATGGAGTCCGGCCCCGCGTCGTGACGTCGACGGGGATGCGCTCCCCGGGGGCGGCGTGCTCGTAGTGGCGCATCACCCGGCCGGTGGGCCGGTCCCGCCAGCGCACCCGGTTGAGCCCGAGGCGGACCAGCACGCGGTGCACGGTGGAGGCGGCCAGCCCGAGGGCCGGGCCGATCCGGGCCCCACGTGCGCGTGCGCCGCAGCGGCGCGATCCGGTGCTCGAGGCGCCGGGCCAGCCGGCGCGAGCTGTGCCGGAGCACTGAGGGCCGGTCGCGCAGGCCCTCGACCCCCTCCGCCTGGTACCGGGCCCACCACCGGGACGCCGGGGGCCGGGAGATCCCCATCTCCGCCGCGCTATGGGCGATCGGGCGGGCGTCCGTGGGGATCCGCTCGCGGAGCCAGAGCCGGCCCGCCGGGGTCACGCGTGGGCTAGGCTGGGGCATGAGAGCCTCCTGCGTGGGGGCTGGCAGTGCTCCACCTACGCTCGGAGACTCTCTTCCTCCCTGTCAACAACCTCCGTGGGCACTGCAGCTAGCCTGCTTTCCGGCGGACGATCTGAAGGATGGCCTCAGTTCGCGCCGAACCCTCGCCTCCAAGGGGACGACCCGTCTGACCACCGGGCACGCGCTCTGGCCCGGGCAGCCCGGAAATGTTGCCGATCCTGTATCGCCACGATGGGCCGCATCCGAGCTGCTTTGAGATCCTCGTCCGGCATCTGGGACCGGCAGGCGCGTGCCCGGCCGCCATCACCTCGACCGTCACTGCGTTTATGAATGGGCAGGTCCGGGCGGGTGGCAGTCCAGACGTGCTGCCGCCGCGGTCCATCACCGGGGCGCTGCTCGCACTCATAGCCGAGATGGCGCCGGTGCTCGGTCACACCGCCTGCTCCGCTGAGCTGCCCAGCAACGGTCGCTTCAAGCGGCTAGACGTCGACGGCACTCCTTGGAGACCCGCCGGCTCCGCCTCACGCGGGACTTCGGCCGGGTCGCGGCTCACCTCCGCGGCCGCCCGCAATGGCTCAGGCTGCGCCGGCTGCGGGCACGTCGCAGTCGGCCCATCGCCCCCGTCGCCGGTCCGTCTGGCGCCCCTGTGAGCTACCAGTAGTACCACCGCCCGCCGCGGGGGCGGAACGCAAAGCCGACAAGCCACAGGATCAGAGCGATGACGGCGATGATCCACAGGAGGTGAATCGAGATTCCGACACCGAAGAGGATAGCGACCAGCACGAGGAAGCCGAGCAGCGCGATCACACGTCACCACCCACCAGGGGCCGCCCCTGAGATGACGGGCCGCGATTCGCCATCAGCATGATCAGGCGAGCCACGATCCACGCGCCGATCGTGTACACGATGATGGCCACGACATCAGCCCAGTGGGTCACGTGGCCGGTGGTAAGGGTCTGCTCGGAGAACGTCCCTTGGAATGGCGCCGCGATGGAGCCGGCCACCTGGGCGACGAATGAGACGAATCCGGTCTCGTTGGCGGCCAGGATCTTGAAGACGAAGTCCATGGCCAGTACGATGTCCACGATCCCGATCGCGAGCCACACAGCCTGGGTCCAGCGCGGACCGGTGTTCAGCACGGTCGTGCGCGTGCGCCGGAATCGCTCGCGGGATTGGATGGGGAGTCCAGGTGCGCTCGGTGGCGACGTCGACGACTGCTCGACGATCGCCTCCTCAGTTTGAACGTCGCGACTCTAACAGGGTGCTGAAAAACCAGCCATCATCACCGGCCCCCGAGCGCTCTCGGATGTGAGAGTCTTGGTCCAGCGAGTTGGTCTGAGGAGGACAGGTGATGCGGGGACCGGTGATCTACCAGACGGCGATGCTGTCCGCCGTCACCACCGAGGATCTGGTACCCACGGACCACCCCATTCGCCGGATCAAGCCGGTGGTGGACGCCATCCTGGTCGACCTCGAGCCCACCTTCCGGCAGATGTACTCGGTCATCGGGCGGCCGAGCATCCCGCCCGAGCATCTGCTCAAGAGCACGGTGCTGATGGCGATGTACTCGGTGCGGAGCGAGCGCCAGTTCTGTGAGCGGCTCCAGTACGACATGCTGTTCCGCTGGTTTCTCGACCTGGGCATCGAAGACCGTGTCTTCGTCCCCACCACCTTCACCAAGAACCGCGAGCGGCTGCTCAGCCACGAGGTGGCGGACAAGTTCTTCCAGGCCTCCGTGGAACAGGCGCGGCTGCGGGGCTACGTCTCGGACGAGCATTTCACCGCCGACGGCAGCCTGCTCGAGGCATGGGCCTCGGTCAAGAGCTTCAAGCCCCGCACCGAGAGCGGCCACGGGTCGGCCGCCAGCGGTGGGGGCGCCGGGCGGGATCCCGAGGTGGACTTCCACGGGGAGAAGCGGAGCAACGCGACCCATCAGTCCACCACCGATCCCGAGGCCTTGCTGATGCGCAAGAGCAAGGCCCACGCGGCCAAGCTCTCCTACGCCGATCACGTCCTGATGGAGAACCGCTCCGGCCTCATCGTCGCGACGGAGCTCACCCCGGCGACCGGGTACGCCGAGCGCGACACCGCGATCGCGCTGCTCACGCGGCTGCCCGGCGCGGGCCGGCAGCGCCGCACCCTCGGCGTCGACAAGGGGTATGACACCCGTGACTTCGTGA
>Ga0307373_10001934_pt1 | contig 38131 bp, 38 predicted proteins | sample OX2MG_FD_202534 | JGI IMG/M metagenome (GOLD analysis project Ga0307373, IMG submission 202534) | Soil microbial communities from Risofladan, Vaasa, Finland - OX-2 | ecosystem: Environmental > Terrestrial > Soil > Coastal area > Acid sulfate soil | place: Finland: Risofladan, Vaasa | collected...
CGATGCTCCTGCAGGCGCATCGCGCGGTCGAACAACTCGCGCTCGACCGCGAGACGATGCATCTGCGCGACTCGCTGGTGCCGCGTTACGCCGAGATGGTTTACAACGGCCAGTGGTTCGCGCCCGAACGCGACGCGATGCAGGCGTTGGTCGACCGCGCGCAGCAGAGCGTGACCGGCGTCGCGCGCCTGAAGCTGTTCAAGGGCGGCGTGTCGATCGTCGGGCGCAAGTCGCCCAACTCACTCTACGACACCGCGCTGGCGAGCTTCGAGGAGGCCGGCGGCTACCAGCAGGCCGACGCCGACGGTTTCATCCGGCTCAACTCGATGCGCCTGCGCGCGCTCGCACGCCTGGGCCGTCCCAAACCCGAAGGCAGCCGCTAGACGAGCGCGACGCCATGGGCAAAGTGATTCAGTTCAGGCCCTCGCGTCCGACGCCGCGGCTGGTGCCGCGCCCAGGCCAGAAATGCCCCAAGTGCAATCACAAGATGGACGTTCACATCACACATCCCAACGGCGTGACGAGTTGCGCGGCGCGCGGATGCTTCTGCCGCATCGCCGCACCGCGCTGACCGCGGCCAGAGCCACTTGTGCAGATCCAGCCTTTTCGGCAACTTCGAGACGACTTCGAGTCCTCGTTAGTGAAAAGTGAAAAAAGCGCGCCGCCCAAACCCCGTCGCCGTTAAGGCTTCCGCAGTCGCCGCCGGCAAAACGGCGCGCGCACGCGGCGAGGCCTCCGGCGGCCTGATTCGTGGTCGCTTTGCGCGCGCGCGCCTGCCCGAGGTCGAGGCCTTCACCGCCTCGCTGCCGTTCGACCGCCGCCTCTACCGCCACGACATCCGCGGCTCGATCGCGCACGCACGCATGCTTGCCCGGACGGGCCTGCTGCGGCGCGCCGAGGCTGCCAAAATCGTCGCCGGGCTGCGCGCGGTCGAGCGCGAGATCGCCGCCGGCCGCTTCCGCTTCGAGCTCGCCGACGAGGACATCCATCTGGCGATCGAGCGCCGGTTGACCGAGCGGATCGGAGCGCCCGGGCGCAAGCTGCATACCGCCCGCTCGCGCAACGATCAGGTCGCGCTCGACCTGCGGCTCTATCTGCGCGACGAACTGGCCGAGGTGATTGCGCTTGCCGGCGACCTGCGCCGCACGCTGGTCGCACTCGCCCGCCGCCATCTCGACACCGTGATGCCCGGCTACACCCATCTCCAGCGCGCGCAGCCGATCACGCTGGCCCATCACCTGGCCGCGTACGTCGAGATGCTCGCGCGCGACCGCGAGCGCTTCGCCCAGGCGATGGAGCGCACGGCGGTGATGCCGCTGGGGGCGGGGGCGTTGGCGGGCACGACGCTGCCGATCGATCGCCATGCGGTCGCGCGCGAGCTTGGCTTCGCGCGCATCAGCGAGAACAGCCTCGACGCGGTCTCGGACCGCGACTTCGTGGTCGATTTTCTCGCCGCCGCCGCGCTCTGCGCGGTACATCTGTCGCGGATGGCCGAGGAGATCATCCTGTGGAGCAGCGCCGAGTTCGGTTTCGTCGCGCTGCCGGACGAATTTTCCACCGGCAGCTCGATGATGCCGCACAAGAAGAATCCCGACCTGCTCGAGTTGATTCGCGCCAAGAGCGGCCGGGTGATCGGCGACCTGGTGGCGATGCTCACGGTGCTCAAGGGGCTGCCGCTCGCGTATAATTCCGATCTCCAGGAGGACAAGGAGCGGGTCTTCGACGCGCTCGACACGCTGAAGCCCGCGCTGCGGCTGCTCGCGATGCTGTGGCCGCGGCTCGGATTCGACGCGGCCGCGATGCGGGCGGCGGCCGGCGGCTTCGCGCTGGCGACCGACCTTGCCGAGTACCTGGTGCGCCACGGGGTTGCGTTTCGCCGCGCGCACGAGATCGTCGGCGCGCTGGTGCGCGAGGCGTCCGCCGCCGGGCGCTCGCTCGAGGACCTTACGCTCGCCGACCTGCGGCGCCATAGCGGGGCCTTCGGCCGCGACGCCCTGCGCGGCTTGAGCGCGCAAGGTTCGGTGCGCGCGCGAAACCTCCCCGGCGGACCCGCGGCGGCGGCAATGCGACGCTACTTGAGGAGGCTCGAAAGCCGATGAAGCGGTTGTGGATTGCGGCGGCGGTGATGATGGCGATTGCGATGGCGGCCGGATGCGGCGCGAAGAGCCGGCCGATTCCGCCCGAGTTCACCCATCCGGATCGGGTCAACGACCTTGCGGCCAAGTCCGATCCCAGAGGCATCCGGCTGAGCTGGAGCCGGCCGATGAAGTATAGCGGCGGCAAGTCGTTGAAAGACCTGGCGGGCTTCCGCCTGCTGCGCTCCGAGGGCAACGGACCGCTAACCGATCTCGCCGAGTTGCCGGTAACCGACCAGGAGCGTTTCCAGAAAATCCGCCGCTTCGCCTACATCGATACCACCGCCCAGATGGGCAAGCGCTATCGTTACATGATGATCGCCGAGACCTCCGACGGCTACCAAAGCGACCCCTCCAATGTCGTCCAACAGACCCGGACTAAGCCGCCGCCGCCGCTCACTCCCGAAAACTTCAAGCTGCCGATGCCCGCGCCGCTGCCGGGCATGACGGCGCCACCGCCACCGGCGCCATAGAAGCTCGCGCCCCGTCCCGCATCAAGACAGGGCGCGGGCCGGTTTATCGATTCGCCACGCCTGTGATAAAACCGATGCTCACCGGACCGGCTGCGCGCGTCGCGCCTGCGGCCGGCTCACACACATGAACTACTTCGACTACAAGGACAATCGGCTGTTCGCCGAGGAGGTCGCGATTGCCGACCTCGCCGCGCGTTTCGGCACCCCACTTTACGTCTACAGCACGCGCACGCTGCGCCGCCATTACCGCGTCATGGACGAGGCCTTTGCCGGCACCGACCATCTGATCTGTTACGCGATGAAGGCGCTCTCGAACCTGAGCGTGCTCAAGCTGTTCGCCGCGATGGGCTCGGGCTTCGACATCGTGTCGGTGGGCGAGCTGATGCGCTGCCTGCGGGCCGGCGCCGACCCGGGCAAGATCGTTTTTTCCGGCGTGGGCAAGACCGACGAGGAGCTGGGGGCCGCGCTCGAGGCCGGGATTCTGATGATCAACGTCGAGTCCCGTCCCGAGTTGCATCGCGTGGCCAGCGTCGCCGCCCGGATGCGCCGGCGCGCGCCGGTCAGCCTGCGGGTCAACCCCGACCTCGACCCCGGCACCCATCCGCACATCTCCACCGGCCATCGCGACAGCAAGTTCGGGGTGCCGCTCGCCCAGGTAAACGAGTACTACGCCGAGGCGCGCTCACTCTCCGACCTTGAGCTGGTCGGGCTCAGCACCCATATCGGGTCGCAGATCACCGACACTTCGCCGTTCACCGAAGCGGCCAACAAGGTCACGGCCATCGTCAAGGCGCTGCGCGAAAGCGGCGTGGCGCTGCGCTACCTCGACCTCGGCGGCGGCCTGGGCATCCCCTACCAAGAACAGCCGCCGCTGCCCTCGGAATACGCTGCCGCGCTGCTCGGCCCGCTGCGCGGGCTCGGGCTCAAGCTGATTATCGAGCCTGGCCGCGTGCTGGTCGGCAACGCCGGCGCGCTGGTGACGCGCGTGCTCTACGTCAAGGAGACCGACGTGAAACGCTTCATCGTGGTCGACGGCGCGATGAACGATCTCATCCGGCCCGTGCTCTACGAGGCCTACCATCGGATACTGCCGGTCGAGCGGCGCGCGGGCGCTCCCGCCGTGACCGCCGACGTGGTGGGGCCGGTATGTGAGAGCGGGGACTTCTTCGCGCGCGAGCGCGAGATGCCCGAGCCGCATAGCGGCGACCTGCTGGCGGTGATGAGCGCGGGCGCGTACGGCTTCGTGATGGCGTCGAACTACAACAGCCGTCCGCGGGCGGCGGAGATAATGGTCGACGGCGCCGAGGCCCATGTGGTGCGCGAGCGCGAGAGCTTCGAGGATCTCGTGCGGGGCGAGAAAATCGTCAGCCTGCCGCCCGGAGGGCCCGCCTGATGGCGAAGCTCGGCTTCACCAAGATGCACGGCTGCGGCAACGATTATATATATCTGATTGCCGACCGCGTGCGTCCGGCCGACCCGGTAGCGCTCTCGCGGCGGCTCTCCGACCGCCGCTTCGGCATCGGCGGCGACGGACTCATCATGCTCGCGCCCTCCAAAAGCGCCGACGTGCGGATGGAGATGTATAACGCCGACGGCAGCCGCGGCGAGATGTGCGGCAACGGGATCCGCTGCGTCGCGCGCCTCCACTACGAGCGCTCCGCGCGGCAGCGCAACCCGCGCAATCCGATGGTCATCGAGACCGACTGCGGGCTCAAGACCGTGGAATTGAAGCTCGACGGCGGGCGCGTCAGCGAGGCGACCGTCGACATGGGCGAGCCGATCCTCGAGGGGCGCGAGATACCCGTCGCCGCGCAGGGCCGCGTTATCGACCATCCATTGGAAGTCGGCGGCCGCATCTGGCGGATAACCGCGGTCTCGATGGGTAATCCGCACTGCGTGGCGTTCGTCGACGACGAGGCGGTCTTCGCACTGGAGGACTCCGAGTTCGCCCGCGTCGGGCGCCAGTTCGAGCATCATCCGTTCTTCCCCCACCGCGTCAACACCGAGTTCATCCTGCCGCTTGCGCGCGACCGGCTGCGGATGCGGGTGTGGGAGCGCGGCTCGGGCGAGACGCTCGCCTGCGGCACGGGAGCCTGCGCGGCGCTGGTCGCGGCGGTGCTGACCGGGCGGGCCGAGCGCCGGGCTACGCTGGAGTTGCGCGGCGGAAAGCTGGAGATCGAGTGGCGCGACCGGGGAAGCGCAGCAAATCACGTGATGATGACGGGCGAAGCGGTCGAAGTATTCAGCGGCGAAGTCGAAGTGGGCGACGGCGAACTCGTGCCGGTCACCGCCTGAGCCAGGAGGGCGAACCAATGTTCAACGGAGCACTGACGGCTTTAGTGACCCCCTTTCGCGACGGCGAAGTCGACGAGCGGGCGCTGCGCGAGCTGGTCGAGTTCCAGGTACAGAACGGCATCGACGGCCTGGTGCCGTGCGGCTCCACCGGCGAATCGGCCACCCTCACCCATTCCGAGCACGAGCAGGTAATCAAAATTGTCATCCATCAGACGCGCCGGCGCGTGCCGGTGGTGGCCGGCACCGGCTCGAACTCGACCGCCGAGGCAATCCGCCTGACCGCCTCCGCGCGCGAGGCCGGCGCCGACGGCGCACTGATGATCTCGCCTTACTACAACAAGCCCACCCAGGACGGCATCTTCAGGCACTACAAGATGGTCGCGGCGGCGGTCGACCTTCCGCTAATCGTCTACAACATCCCGGGCCGCACCGGCTCCAACATCGCACCCGAGACCTTCGCCCGGCTGTGCGAAATCCGCAACGTCGTCGCCATCAAGGAAGCTTCGGGCTCGATGGATCAGATCTCCGACATCCGGCGCCTGTGCGGCGATCGGCTGACGCTCCTGTCGGGCGACGACTCGCTCACGGTGCCGCTGATGGCCCTGGGCGGCAAGGGAGTGGTCGCGACCATCGGCAACGCGATGCCGCGCGAAACGCATGAGCTGGCGGCGGCGGCGCTGGCGGGAGATTTCGCACGGGCTCGCGAGCTGCACTACAGGATGCTGCCGCTGATGCGCGCGCTGTTCGTGGAGACCAATCCGATCCCGATCAAGCAGGCGCTCGCCTTCATGGGCAAGTGCGCGGCCGAGATGCGGATGCCGCTTACTCCGATGTCGCCCGGCCCGGCCGAGAAGCTCCACGCGGTGATGAAAGAGCTGCGCCTGGTATAGTCCGGCGGCACAGTCGTCGCCCAAATATCCTTTGGACCCGAATGTCCTTCCGACAGGAAGAGTCCAGGGCCCGGAAGATGCCTTCGCGGAACGCTGCACGCTGCATATTCCACTGAAATACACGTTCACTTGGTACTCTGGATAACAGAAGAGTTCCGTTGGATGCTCTCTGGCTGATACTTCTGTTGCTTCGTCAGATCACCCCGGGTTAGCGTCACACTAGTCGCACCCTCACCTCAGTGATGGGCGCCCACTTGCTCGGTACGAATGAGAGCGGTGGTTTCCAACCAATAACCGGAGGTTTTAGAGATGAAGCTTTTTGTACCACTAATCGCAACCGCTGCTCTCGCAGTTTGTGTCGGTGCAAGTGGAATCGCCTGGTCGCAGACGACCGAGGAATCGAATTCTCGAACCACGACTACCACCCCGATGGCGCCGGCAGCCGTGACGGAAAGAACTACTACCGTTACCGCTCCCGCCACGACGAAGCAAACGACCACTACCACTTCCGATAGTGCCGCCGAGCCCTCGTCTGTCCGGGAGAATGACAGCAAGAGCACAAGTTACGGACCGATGGGTGATAAGACCGAGACCCACGACAGCTCGACTACATACAATCCGTGAGCACAAGAGTTGGTGCGGGAGTATTTTGCTATTCGAAGGTCCTAAATACCTAAAGGTGCCGCACACTCGCATGCCCGTTCGGTTAGGCAACGCCTGTTAGTATTTGCCGTCTCCCGCGCCGGCGGGCATTCTTACGGAAACACTCCGTGCGACATTCGGAAATAGGCGGCTCATCTCCGCGTCCCGCCAATCTCGATGGAGGCCGCCAAACGCGACTTTGTCCATGTCGTCCATGCGCGAAAGCGCGTATCGAAAGGGCTGCGCCGACACGATCACGGTTCCTTGATACGGGTGCGCGAGCTCGAGAATTGCAAGTATGGTGAGGCCCAGCAAAGTGGAGAACGTTGCGCACATCAGCGCCTGCGACCAGAACGTCTCCAGTCCGAAGAAGTAGCTGAACCCGATCGTGATTAACAGTCCGGCGTAAATCACCAGCCACACCACTGACGGTAAATTCTCCTCCGAGTAGAGATAGCGCAGGCTGGTTTCTTCGGTCAGCTTCGAAAGCTGGTCGAAACTCTTATCGACCAGCAGCGTTTGTCGCGAATTCTCGGGCTTATAGGTCGCGACAATTTGCCACAGAGGCAGCGTACCAACCGAGTCGTCTATGCTGGCGAATTTCGAGTCCGCCATGGCCGGCCATTCGACGTCGATGAGCCGATGGGTATACGCACGGATTGCCTGCTGCATGTCGCCTGCCGCGGGCGCGGCGAAGCCCTTGGAGAGCCGATACAAGGAGATCAGCGCGACCCCCTCTTCCTCAACGTTCTCGTTGGCCCGGTCGAAGCGTTCCCATGCCGCTACAATCACGAACGCCAGCAGCAGACCATAGAAGGCGCCCAACACTCCGAAGGTGAAACCTGCCACCTCATGGTTCTTCTTCAACGTTTCGAGCGGCACCAGCACCCGCACCAGGTAGAGCCCAAGGACGCTCAGTACGGAGAAGACGACCGTCACCGTGACGATCTGTGCCATGATCGGCATGTAGAGCAGGTAATTCATCGCGCTCCCCCTGGAGATTGGTTTCGTTCAACCCGGAAATTACACAGGGTGCGCGAGTAAAAAGCGATGGGTGGGCCGCACGGAACGGGTCGTTCACGTACTCCAGCCTGCCGCGGCCTACAGAAACATCTCGGGCGAAACATGGGAGCGCCCGGCAAGGTGCCTGATGCTGGTCTTGCTGAGGCTGCGCTTGCCGCTCGGAATCTCCCACGCCACAGCCTTGGAACCGATGAGAGCCGCCGGATCGGCGCGCTTCATCCCACGCGCCTCGATCAATTCCCGCAGCACCTGGACACGAGTAGACGCGCGCGAGTCCGGCTTACTCGAACATCAACACCGTGCGCGACACCTCGCCGGCCTTCATCGCACGGAACGCCTCGTTCACGTCCTCGAGCCTGCCGCGGCGCGAAATCATGTCGTCGAGGTTGAGTCGGCCCTGGAGGTAGAAATCGATGTACCGCGGCATGTCGATGCGGAAGCGGTTCGAGCCCATCAGCGAGCCCTGGATTCTGCGCTCGGTGAGCAGCTTGGGGCCGTCGATTTCGACCTTCTGTCCCACCGGGATCATGCCGATCACCGTCGCCGTGCCGCCGGGCCCGAGCGCGTCGAAACACTGCTCGGCGGCTTTCTTCAGCCCGATCGCCTCGAACGAGTAGTCGACTCCGCCGTCGGTCAGCTTTTGGATTGCCTCGACCGGATCGGCCGACGATGCGTCGACGGTGTGGGTCGCACCAAAGCGTTTGGCCGTCGCGAGCTTGTGCTCGAACATGTCGACCGCGATTATCATCGCCGCACCGGCAATCCGCGCGCCCTGGATCGCGGAAAGTCCGATTCCGCCCGCGCCGAAGACTGCCACCGTCGAGCCGGGCTCGACCTTGGCCGTGTTGAGCGCGGCGCCAACACCGGTGGTCACGCCGCATCCGATGAGCGCGGCGCGATCGAGCGGCATGTCGTCGCGAATCTTCACCAGCGCGTTCTCGTGCAACAGCATCTTCTCGGCGTAGGTCGAAAGGTCGCTGAACTGGCGAATCATCGCGCCGTCCTTGGACAGACGCGGCTTGTCGCCCTTGGCGCGCCGGATCGCGGGGCGGTTGGTGCAGCGGTATGGATGGCCCGTGATGCACTGCTTGCAGCGGCCGCAGAACACCGACGGACACGAGATTACGTGGTCGCCCGCCTTCAGATAGGTGACCTCCGAGCCCACGCGCTCGACGATGCCGGCGGCCTCGTGGCCGAGCACCGCGGGCGTGGGATGGGGCCACAGGCCTTCGACGAAGTGGAGGTCGCTATGGCATACGCCGGTCGCGACCGTACGCACTAGCACTTCGTGCTCGCGCGGCTCGTCGATCTGGATTTCCTCGATGCTGAGCGGCTGGTGGGGTCCATGAAAAACGGCGGCTTTCATCTTATTGCTCCTGCCATATCAGTCGAACATCAAAACGGTGCGGGCGACTTCGCCGGCTTTCATCGCACGGAAGGCCTCGTTGACGTCGGCAAGCTTGCCGCGGCGCGTGATCATATCGTCCAGGTTCAGGCGGCCCTGCTGATAGAAGTCGATGTACCGCAGCATGTCGACGCGGAAGCGGTTGGAGCCCATGTTGGTGCCCTGGATCTTGCGCTCGGTGAGGAACTTCGACCCGTCGAGTTCGACCTTCTGCCCCACCGGGATCATGCCGATAATCGTCGCGGTGCCGCCCGGCTTGATGCACTCGAAGCAGTCCTCGGCGAGTTTCTTGAGCCCCACCGCTTCGAAGGCGTAGTCGACGCCGCCGCCTCCTCGTTCGGAGGCCTGGCCGGGGCTCGCCAGCTCGCGAATCGCCTTGACCGCGTCGGTATGGGAAGCGTCGACGATGTGGGTCGCGCCGAGCCGCCGCGCCAGCGCGAGTTTGGATTCGAACTGATCGACGGCGATGATCATGCGGGCGCCGGCGATCCGCGCGCCCTGGATCGCCGCAAGGCCGACGCCGCCGCATCCGAAGACCGCAACGGTCGATCCGGGCTCGATGCGCGCGGTGTTGAGCACGGCGCCCACCCCGGTTGTGACGCCACATCCGATGAGCGCGGCGCGGTCCAGGGGCATTTCGTTGCCGATCTTCACCAGCGCGTTCTCATGCACCAGCATCTTCTCGGCGTACGTCGAAAGGTCGGCAAACTGACGCATCGGCTGACCCTTGAGCGAAAGCCGCGGCTTGTCGCCCTTGCGCCGCTGCGTCGCCGCGCGGTTGGTGCAGCGGTTGGGATGGCCGGCCATGCAGTCGTCGCAATAGCCGCAGAACACCGACAGACAGCAGATGACGTGGTCGCCGGGCTTCACATAGTCAACCGCCTTGCCCACTTCTTCGACGATCCCGGCGGCTTCATGGCCCAGTACGGCGGGCGCGGGAAAGGTGTAGAAGCCGTCGACAAAGTGCAGATCGCTATGGCAAACGCCGCTGGCGACGGTGCGCACCAGGACTTCCCGATTGAGGGGCTTGTCGACCTCGACATCTTCGATTACCAGCGGCTGATTGGGACCATAAAACACGGCGGCTTTCATCGTCGCAGTCCTCCTGGAAACTTTTGCGGCGAGCCCCTTGACCCTTGCGGCGTCGCGCCGCGCATGACGGCTGCGCCGGCAGTCTTAACTGGATGCTGCTGCTGGATTCGGCCCCGGGCTCGATGCCGCTGGTAGACCACGCCGCCGCCGCCGCTGTCAAGCTGCGCACGACGCGGCGAAGCGGAGCGTCTAGATCTGGTCTTCGTAGGGTTTCGGTGCACCACCCACGAAGGCCGCCAGGAGCACGTAGCAGACGAATATCCAGTCCTCGACATCTGCCGGCAAACGCGTCGGCGGTGCCAGTATCGCCAGAGTACAGGCTGCGGCCATTCCCAGCAGGTAGAGCGCCACCACGGGCAAGACGCTCGCGAGCAGCCGCACCGTCACGATTGAAATCAGCGCGATACCGCCGAGGATAAACGGTGCCTCGCGCGCCCACGAGGGAAACGCTTCCAGAAACGGCGGCAGGATTGGCAGCCATTCGTCGACGAAGCGCTCGACCGCGTCATGCTCGATCAGGAACCGTCCAACGGTGCCGCTGAGCAGGAGCACCAGCGTGGCGGTCAGGAAGGCCGCGGCCAGTGACGGGTAGACCAGTTCCTCTCCAACTTCCCTGGATAGCATGGCCCTGTGATGCGTATACTGCATCAGCGGCAAATTAGTGTCTATAGAGTCCTAAATGGATAATTTTCCATCACAAACCGTTGCCAACCAGCGCATTGAGCCACGTGTCGGCAGATGGCATCCTAAAATCCAGTTACAACAGTTGTATGCTCGCTGCGCCGCGACGGTCTAAGCGTTTGGCAAGACGCAAGCGCAACACCCAAGCCATGGATAAGCGAAGTGGACCGAATTGGCGCTATAGTGCGGTGAGGTCGAATCCCAGGCGGCCTGGCGCCCGGCCTTAACCGCATCGCTAATGCAGGAATTCTCGCAAACACCCGTCGAAACGACCGAATCCACGGCCCGGCGCCGCCAAGCGCCATAATGCGCCTTGACTGTCCGGTCGGGCGTCCCTAGCTTTGAACTGCAACGCAACGGCAAGGAGCAAAATTCCGATGGCCAGTGAGTTAGTCAACCATATCACCGACGCGAACTTCGACCAGGAAGTCCTGAAGTCCGACCAGGCGGTGCTGATCGATTTCTGGGCGCCGTGGTGCGCGCCCTGCCGGGCCATCGCTCCGCTCATCGACGAGCTGGCGGGCGAGTATGCCGGCCGCCTCAAAGTGGTCAAGATAAACGTCGACGACAATCCCGAGACGCCTGCGCGCTACGGGGTCCGCGGAATTCCCAATCTGCTGATCATCAAAGGCGGCCAGGTCAAGGAGCAGATCGTCGGCGCCGTGCCGAAGAGTCATCTGGTACGCGCGGTCGATACCGCACTCGCGTAACCGAGCCGGTCACCCAAAACCGATTTACTACGGCGCCGCCGCGGGTCCCGATGCGGGCTCAGGTGGCGCCGTTTTATGCTGGTTCCAGTACGTGATGAGCTGCGACTCGCGGTAGTAATAGGCGTCGCGGATTTGCGCGGGAATAAACCCCGCCAGGTCATGGGTGAAGTCCAGCAAGCGAGGCGCGAGCTGCGATTGCCGAATCACAGGCGTGTCGGCCGGCAGCGTCACGGTCGCAACCACCACAATTAATCCGGCCAGCAACGCGCCGAGCGCCGCGCCAACGACCGCGCCGCCCAGCCGGTCGGCCCAACTCATGTGTACGGCGTGAACAAGCGCGGCGAGGTTCGCGCCGCCCCACGCCACGATGATCATCACGGCGAGGAAGATGACGACGTAGCCCAGCACCGCGCCGGTCTCAGGCCGCATCGAGAACGCGCGCGTGAGGTAGGCGCCAGCCACCTGGGAGTAGAGCGCGGCGAGGTACACCGCCGCGACCAGCGCGATTAGCGACGAGGCGATTCTGAGAATTCCGCGCCCCGACCCAAAGATCGCGCCCAACCCGATCGCCGCCAGGATCACATAGTCAAGCCCGTTCATCCCACCTCATCCGCATCATCGACAAGGCTACCCCAACAGCGTTGCGCAAACGAGCGGCGGCGGCGGAATCGGCGACGGACCATGAATTGTAACGTCCTCTATCATCCCGGTGACGGCAGTCGAGGCGCTTCGCATTTCTGATTCGGTCCACTTCTGATTCGGCCCATTGACAATGGTAACGATTATGTTACCATAGCGAATGATCGAGGTTCGAGAATATCTCGACATCAAGGGCCGCAGCCCATACGCGGCATGGTTCGATAATCTGAATGCCGAGGCCGCTGCGAAGATAACAACGGCCGTGACCCGGATCTCACTGGGAAACTTCTCGAACGTCGCGGGTGTAGGTTCCGGAGTGCTTGAGTACAAGTTCGACTTCGGTCCCGGCTACCGGATTTACTTCGGCAAGGACGGTGAGGCACTCGTCATCCTGCTTGGTGGCGGCGCGAAGAATCGCCAGCAGCGGGACATCAACACCGCTCTCGCCAACTGGCAGGATTACAAGCGAAGAAAGTAGGAGAAGGTGCCATGCCCCTGACTCGTGATTTCAAAGAGACCATCCGCGCTCGCGTCGAGCGCGATCCCAAATTCCGAAAGGAATTGCTCCGCGAGGGAATCGAAGCCATGCTCGCCGGCGACGTAGCCACGGCAAAAACCATACTGCGGGATTACATAAACGCTACCCTGGGATTCATCAGCCTCGCCGAGGCCACTCACATCCCCTCCAAGAGCCTCATGCGGATGCTGGGGCCGGCGGGCAACCCGCGCGCCGACAATCTCTTCGAGATCGTCAGCTTCCTCCAACGCCGCGAGGGTGTGCGCTTCGAGCTCAAGGCTTCGCGCCCATAAGCTGACATGGAGACCCTATTTGACCAACTCGCGGTGCAGGTTTAGCTCGGCGGCGGATCGCGGGCGCTCGCCAATGCGCGCCAATCTGCTTAAATAGCCCCATGGCTTGGGTCTATATCGACGAACTGGGCCGCCACGCGGGCGAGGAAGTGACGCTCAAGGGATGGCTCTACAACCGCCGCTCGAGCGGCAAAATCCACTTCCTGCTGCTGCGCGACGGCACCGGCGTATGCCAGTGCGTCGCCTTGCTCAATGAAATCGGCGCCGACGCGTTTGCCGCCGCCGATCATCTCGGGCAGGAGACCTCGCTCGAAGTGACCGGCGTGGTGCGCGAAGACAAGCGCGCGCCCGGCGGCTTCGAGCTCACGGTCAAGCATTTCAAGGTTTACGCGCCCGCGACCGACTATCCGATCACGCCCAAGGAGCACGGGGTCGCCTTCCTGCTCGACCTGCGTCATCTGTGGGTGCGCTCGGCGCGCCAGCACGCGATCCTGCGCGTGCGCGACGAAGTCGCCGCCGCCGCGCGCGAGTTCTTTCACGAGCGCGGTTTCGTGCTGTTCGACGCGCCCATCCTGACCCCGACCTCGTGCGAGGGCACCACCAATCTTTTCGAAATCGACTACTTCGGCGAGCGCAAGGCCTATCTCACCCAAAGCGGCCAGCTCTACGCCGAGGCCGGCGCGCTCGCCTTGGGCAAGGTCTATTGCTTCGGCCCCACCTTCCGCGCCGAGAAGTCCAAGACCCGGCGCCATCTGACCGAGTTCTGGATGGTCGAGCCCGAGGTCGCCTTCTACACGCTGGTCGAGGACATGCAGCTCGCCGAGGACTTCGTCGCGTACATCGTGGGCCGCGTGCTCGAGCGCCGCGCGGCCGATCTGGCAACGCTGGAGCGCGACCTCGAGCCGCTCAAGCGCGCGGCGGAGAGACCCTATCCGCGAATTTCGTACGACGAGGCGATCGAGCGGCTCAAGGCCAAGGGACTCCCGGTCAAATGGGGCGACGACCTCGGCGGCGACGAGGAAACCGCGCTCTCGGCCGAATTCGACCGCCCCGTGATGGTCCATCGCTACCCGGCCGAGTGCAAGGCGTTCTACATGAAGCGCGACCCGGCGCGGCCCGAGGTGGCGCTATGCGTCGACATGCTGGCGCCCGAGGGCTACGGCGAGATCATCGGCGGCGGCCAGCGCGAGGACGACTACGAGACGCTCCGCGCGCGGATCGTCGAGCACGGCCTGCCGGTCGAGCCGCTCAACTGGTACCTCGACCTCAGGCGCTACGGCTCGGTGCCGCACGCGGGATTCGGGATGGGCATCGAGCGGGTGGTGGCGTGGCTCTGCGGGCTGCACCATATCCGCGAGACGATTCCGTTCCCGCGGATGATGGAACGGCTGGAACCATGACTCGGGCCCTTCTCGCCCGCTCTTCGGCCCTTGAGCCTGAAAAAAAGAATGTCGGCGCCTAAGAGCGGATAGGTCAGCGCATGACAGCCATGTATTGCTTCTCTTAATTAACGAGCCGCCTTGGCCCCTACGAACGCCTCCCCGGCCGCCCGCGCCGGGGAGCGCCGCGGCAAACGCGGCATCTGCTGCAAACGCCATCCCCGCTTGAGGCGCCGAACATCCGATGGCGCGGCGGCGTTGCACGGGCGGAACGAACGTACATTAGCCGCTCTCATACATGGCGGAAAAGGGCAGGGCCGAGCGCGGCGAGATGGCTCACGCGGGTTGCTCAATGTCAAGTTCAGATCGCAGATCGATTTTTCATTACCTCGTTGCCCACAGCACGTCCGCGCGCTAAACAGTCTCCTGTCCGGCGCAAATCTGACGATGATGTCGCCGTACAGCCTGCAGTAACGCACGGCCTTGGCGAACGCGCGCATGTGTGTGGCGCCGGTTGGCCAGAGTCGCGATAGGGTACCACGAGTCGCCGCTCGAGCAGGGTGAGGGGAGTGGACGGGCGGAGGCGGTTGGGCAGCCGAGCGGGCTGGTGGTGATGATGAAAAGGGCCTCGTCGCATGTCGCGAGACGAAGTTGTCGCTTTTCCACTATCGGACCCCGCGGTCTTCGCCGGGAGTAATCCCGGACGCCGCGCGCCATTGTCTACGCAAATCCTTCAGCCACGGCCCAACCACATGACGGGCCGGCGCGCCACTCCGATCGCTAAATCATCCGCAACGCCATCCGCATTGCGATGGCGCGAAGAACGGTCGCGGCCAACCTGCGCGCGGCTGTTGTACGTGTGTTGGCCGCCGTTGAAGCCAGGGCTCTCGGCGCTACAGTCATAGGAGGTTGGCACCTTGCGGACCGGACCTTTGGGACGTAGAGAGGCACACATCTCGCGATTCATCGAAGGCTTTCCCTCCGGCTTGCTGCGGCCGGCCTTCATCGACCCCTTAAGCCGCGAGCGGGTTCTCAACCGCCGCGACCGCCCCGCCAGACTTCGTAACTCGACCCGCAATTCGCCATCCGACTCGCCACCGTTAAATCTCAAATGCGCCTTGCCGATTAACCTGCGCGAGTTCCTTGCCGAACAGTTCGCCGATGGACTGCGTATCGACGAGGACGGCGTCTTCGCGCTGGGGCCGGGTGCGGGCGAGGACGCGCTCAGCCGCGTCGCACGAGCTATCCGCCGCTATTCGACCGAACGCGCCCAGGAGCGTTGGGACGAATGCGCGACGGCGCTCGCGCGCCTGGGCGACGACCTTGATTGGGCCGCGGAATCCGGTGACCAGGTGGTGCTGTGCCTGGGATGCGCGGCGTTGGAGACGGGTACCGATGCGGCCGGGCATCATTGGGGAGCCGGATGCGTCGCGGTGGATCTGAGCGCCGGGCTCGATGGACGAAATGCCGGCCACGTGGAAGAAGCACAAGGCCTCGCCGAGATGCTGCTGCGCGTGATCGGGGGCTTCAGGCTCGGCCGCGCGACACTCGGGCTGTCGCACTACGATCTGGATTGCTACGTGGCCCGCGGCCAGGTGATCTTCACTTGGCGGCCGCTATCGAGCTGACAGTGTCGCCGAGGCCATTGGGCATTCCGCGCACGGGACGCGCGGACGCGGCGCAGGTGCGGGCGGCTTGCGGGATAGGGCTGGTCGACTGAGCGCTTAGAGAGCGGAGGCGCGGCGACGGCGCTGTTCTTTGCGACGGCGGCGTTGAGCTTCGGAGCGCTTACGCTTGCGGCGAACACTGGGCTTCTCGTAAAAAGCCCGCTTCTTCATCTCCTTGAACACTCCCTCCTTGGCGAGCTTGCGCTTGAGCACCCGCATCGCCTGATCGAGAGAGCCTTCAACTCTGATTTCCATAGACCTCCAACTGCCTTTCAAATCAAGACTCTGGAGCTTAGGTCCGCCCCGTGGGCCTGTCAACCACGGCTTGGGCGCGGCGGCGAACGTCGACGGCCGCTGCCCGCGTGTCGTGGACGGGGGTCGGCATGTGTAAAGCTCCGGCCGCCTTTGCTAAATGATACTCCAAACGGCGCGAAAAGCGCGTGCTCGCCGTCCTTTCGGGTCAACTGACCGGGAAGGCACAAAGTCACGCCCGACACGGCTGGCACGCAAGGAGAGTAAGCGATGGATTTGGGTCTTGGGAACAAAGTCGTGATGATAACCGGCGCCAGCCGGGGATTGGGGCGTGCGATGGCCGAGGCGCTGGGCGCCGAGGGTGCGCGGCTGAGCCTCTGCGCGCGCGGAGCCGAGGCGCTAGAGAAGGCGGCGGCCGAACTGCGCACCAAGGGATTCGCAGTCGATGCCGAAGCGGTCGACGTGGCCAACGCCGCGGCGGCGGAGCGATGGGTCGAGGGCGTGGCCAAGCGGATGGGCGGCGTCGACGTGCTGGTCAACAACGCGGGTGGCGCGCGGATGGGCGCGCTTGCGGACCTCGACGAGGCCGCGTGGCAGGCGGCCTTCCAGCTTAACTTCTTCTCGGCAGTGCGGCTTGCGCGGCTGTGCGCGCCGCTGATGGAGCGGCGCGGCGGCGGCGCGATCGTCAACATCAGCTCGATCTATGGCCGCGAGGCGGGCGGCCCGCTGACCTACAACGCCTCGAAGGCCGCGATGATCTCGTTCACCAAGATGCTCGCGCGCGAGCTGGCGCCCAAGGCGATCCGGGTCAACACGGTCGCGCCGGGATCGATCCTTTACTCCGGCGGCACCTGGGAAAAGGCCTTCAAAGCCAACCCGGCCTTCGAGAAGGACTTCGTCGGCCACGAATTCCCGGCCGGCCGGCTAGGCCGGCCCGAGGAAGTCGCATACGCCGTGGCATGTCTGGCCTCGCCGCGCGCAAGCTGGATCACCGGCGCCTGTCTTCCAGTCGACGGCGCCCAGGGAAGATCGCTCATTTAGGGAAGACCGCTAGGGAAGACCGCTCGTTCGAGAACCTTACCCCAGCGCGCAGTGCAACGTGTGGCCGGTCGCGGAATCCACGCGCACGGTCACGGTATCGCCCGGCCGTACCGAATCGGCCGCGGAAAACACGGCGGTCTTGAATTGCGGCGTCTTCCCCGCAAGCTGCCCGCCGCCCCGGCGCGCCGGACCCTCGACCAGCACCGCGACGCGCTGGCCTACGAGCGCGCGGTTGCGCTCGGCCGAAACCCGCTCCTGTAGCGCGATGACCTCGGCGAGGCGCCGCCCCTTCTCTTCTTCGCCGACCGTGTCGCCGAGCCTGAACGCGCGCGTGTTCTCGCGCAGCGAATACTTGAAGCTGAAGGCCGAGTCGTAACGCACCGCCGCCATCAGGTCGAGCGTGGCGCGGAAGTCCGCCTCTTGCTCGCCATGGAAACCGACGATGATGTCGGTCGAAAGCGCAATTCCCGGAATCGCCGCGCGCACCCGTTCGACCAGACCCAGGTACTCGCCGACCGTGTACCCCCGTTCCATCGCGGCCAGAATCCGTTCCGAGCCCGACTGCAGCGGCAGATGGAGCGCCGGCTGCACCTTCGGCTCGGTCGCCATCGCCTCGATAACCGAGTCGCTCATGTCGCAAGGATGAGGCGAGGTGAAACGGATGCGTTCCACGCCCTCGACCGCCGCGACCAGACGCAGCAGGCGGCCGAAATCGGTGTCGCCGAAGCGGTAGGCGTTGACCGTCTGCCCCAGCAGCACGATTTCCCGCACGCCGCGCGCGGCCAGGCCGCGGACGTCGGCCAGGATAGCCTCGGGCGGCACGCTACGCTCGCGGCCGCGCACATACGGTACCACGCAAAACGCACAGAACCGGTCGCATCCGCGCATCGCGGTGACGAACGCGCGCACCCCGCCCTCGTGGGCGGGCGCGATATCGGCGTAGGTCTCGTAGCGGTCCAAGCGCACGTCAATCCTGGCCGCCTGCTGCGCCGGGTCGAAGCGGACGCGCCCGAGCAGTTCCGGCAGGCGGCGGTAGCTGTCGGGTCCGGCGACGAGGTCGAGCCACGGCGCTTTCTCGACCAGCGCGGCGCGATTGTGCTGCGCCATGCATCCGAGCAGCCCCAGCCGCAACTCGGGACGGGCGTGCTTGAACCGCGCGAGGTCTCTGAGGCGGCGCAGCACGCGCTCCTCGGCATGCTCGCGAATCGCGCAGGTGTTGAGCAGGATGACGTCGGCGTCCTCGGGACCGGCGGCGGCGGCGTAGCCGGCGCGGCGCAGCACCCCGCCGACCAGCTCCGAGTCGGCGACATTCATCTGGCAGCCGTAGGTCTCGATAAAGACCCGCGGCGGCGAAGCCTCGTGCTGTGCGAATTCGCCCATCTTATAACTCTCTCACTCTTTCGGCGCGGCAATTCAAGGTATCAGGACTTTGCCGATAGTGTCAGCTTTGCCGATAGTGTCTGAGCCGTTGGATCCAACTCACGCGGCCTGATGCGCGGGGTTATATTGAGGACGGACGGCAGCGAGGCGGGCTTCGTGAGCACAAAAGTCGCATCGAAAGTAACCGGGGCGGACCCGACGGCCGAATTGGCCCAGACGGCCGAATCCGCGCTCACCGCCGAATTCGAGCGCCGGCTGGAGACGCTCGATTGGAGCGCGGCGGCAAGCGCGCTTGACGAGCGCGGCTACGCGACGATTCCCGCCTTGCTCACGCCCGCGCAATGCGCCGGGCTCTCCGCGATGTACGACGAGCGCGAGCGCTTTCGTTCGCGGGTCGTAATGGAACGGGTGCGCTTCGGCGTGGGCGAGTACAAGTATTTCGCGTCGCCGCTGCCACCGCTGGTCGCTGCGACACGCACGGCCATCTATCCGCACCTCGCGCCGATCGCCAACCGATGGCGCCGCGCGATGGGGCGGGATGAGACCTATCCGCCGGAACTCGAGCGCTTCCGGGAAATCTGCTGGCGCGCCGGCCAGACCAAACCGACGCCGCTGCTGCTCCGTTACGAGGCCGGCGGCTACAACTGCCTGCATCAGGACCTCTACGGCGAAGTTGCCTTCCCCCTTCAGCTCACCTGCCTGCTGAGCCGAACCGGTCACGACTTCAGCGGCGGCGAATTCCTGCTGGTCGAGAACCGGCCGCGCGTGCAGAGCCGCGGCGAAGCCGTGGTGCTGGAGCAGGGCGAGGCTATTATATTCGCGACCAGCGAGCGGCCGATCGCCGGCAGTCGCGGCCACTACCGGGTGACGATGCGCCACGGGGTGAGCCGAGTGCGCCACGGCCGCCGCCTGAGCCTGGGGATCATCTTTCACGACGCGAAGTAATCGGCGCCGCGCCGGGGCCGGCGGCTATCGCGCAACGATTGCCGCCTCGCGCGCCACCCGGCTATTGTTTATTGCGATGCCGGGAGCCAAAGACCACCCACGCAGGCCCGCTTTCGAACGGATGGAAGCGTCGCTGCTGGCTTGCCCCAAGTGCAAGCGCGCGGTTGCGGTGCGCAAGCGCCTGTTGCTCGTCCTGCCCGAGGGCGACAAGTACGAGTACCTCTGTCCGCACTGCGGATCGACCTGCGGCAGCACGATTCAGCAGGAAGACAAACCCACAATCCGCTGAGCGCGCCGCGGAGGCCCGTTCCGTCGCGCATACGCGCGGGAACCCCGCGGATCGGCGGCGGCGCCGCCACCGATCCCGGCCCAGAATCGAACCGGATCGAAACCGATACGCGCGCGCCCGCCTAGTTCATGCCCTGCCCGGTGACCGGCTCGATGAAGTAGATGACGCGCTTTTCGGCCGCGTTGCGGTAGGGATATGAGTCGACGCCCATGTATTTTTTGGCCAGCGAATCGATATGGGCGTCTGCGCCCTGCTCGGTTTCCTTCACGACCTTGCCGCGAACCTGCACGTAGCGGTACGGGTTGTCGGGATCCGAGATCGACAGCGCAACCCGCGAGCCGACCTTCAGGTTGCGGTCCTTCACCCGGCCGCGCGCCGTGTTCACGCGGATCATGCCGTCGGTATAGTCCATCCATACGGGCGTCACCTGGGGTGAGCCGTCCTTCATCAGGGTCGCAAGATGCGCGAAGGACTTTTTGCCGGGTGACAAGAGATCGAGATACTGCTCCGGAATTGCTGCCATGGCTTCCTCGTTTGTTGGGGCGATGTCAAATTAAACGCCAATTGCAGGCGACAGCATAGCATTGAGGCAAGCGTGGCGATAAGCGCCGCAAGCCAGGATCGGCATCAACACCAGGAGCTGTCCGGGTCATAAACATCGAAGCATAAACGTCCAAAAAACGCCCGCCGTGAGCAGCGGCGCCGAGCGATGGAGCACCTCGAGCGGCAGCCGTGACCGGAGGTGCGAGCTCGATCGGCCGGGATCGCAGCCTTCCAATCAAATTGACTCTGTCAATTGTATTGGCTATGAGCGAAGCCTAGACTGTCCATCGTGCGGCTTTGGGCTACGCCCTTGAGGGAGTGGAGAAATGGCGCTTTTCAGTAAGGAACCGGAAAAACCCGTTCGCCCCGATCCGTCCGTAAGGCCGCAGACGATGCAGGCCGTGCCGGTGCCACCGCCGGCGCCCACGCCCGAAAGCCGGGTCGCGCCGCCACGTCAGCCCGCGGCCGCACCGCTGGAGGCGCGCGCCTACCTCGATCAGGGCTCGCGGGTGAGTGGCAAGCTTAGTTTCGAGGGGCCCGCGCGGATCGACGGCCAGATCGACGGCGAAATCACCGCCAAGGATGGCCTCATGGTGGGCGAGAGCGCCGTCGTGACCGCACAGATCAAGGCAGCCTCGGTCATCGTCGCGGGCAAGGTCAGCGGCGACATCACCGCCAGCCAGCGGATCGAGATTCGCCCCTCAGCCAAGGTGTTGGGCAACCTCACCGCACCGGTGCTGGTGGTACACGAGGGCGCCGTTTTCGAAGGCCATTGCGCTATGCAGCCCGAGGGCGTGCGCGACGATCGCAAGGTCACCGTGTTTCCCAAGGAAGAGCGCATAGTGGCGCAGGCCGGAGGTCAGAAGCAGGCCTGAGACCCGGTCTGACCCGACAACCCGCCTCCGGCGCCCGATGATGACCTGCCTCCGGCGGTCCAGCGCGCTGGCCGAAGCCGTAATCCATCCCGCACGGGAGACGCCGTAATATGCATATTCCGCCCGACTGGGGAATTTTCTTTACCCTGATTGTGTCGTTCCTGATTTTCTGGTTTATATTCGATCGACTTTTTTTCGGCCCTTTCCTCAAGTTGCTCGGCGACCGCGAACGTAAGCTCAAGGACCTGAACGCGCGCGCGGAGCAATTGCTCAAAGAGGAGAAAGCTGCTGGCCAGGAGCGCGACCGTCAACTGATCGAACTGCGGCGCGAGGCGCTGGCCGTGCGCGAGGCCGAGCGGCGCAAGGCCGAAGCGGACGCCACACGATTGATCGAGGCGGCCAAGGTCGAGGCCCACAGTGCCTTGGAGCGTGTCAGAGCAGAAATTGAAAATGAACTGCACGCGGGCGAGCGCGAACTCGAGCGGCTCAGCCGGGTTCTCGCGGTCGAACTCGCCGGGCGTGTTCTGGGCCGTCCGGTGGACGGCGCCGGGCAGGACGCGGAAGGAACGTCGAACAATTAAGCCATGCAGCGTAACGTGATCGCCATCAAGCGTAGTCTAAGTCTGATGACCGGCGCGGTTTTGTTGCTGCCGGCGGCGGGATGGTGCGCCGAGGGCGGAGGCGAGGCGGCGGGCGGCGGCTCGTGGCTGTCGCTCCTTTTCTACGTCTTCAACTTCGCCGTGTTCGCATGGATTCTCGTGCACTACGCGGGTCCGGCGGCGCGCAAGTTTTTCGCCGACCGCGCCGGCGGGATCAAGGAAACCTTCGCGCGCGCCGAGGCGACCTATAAGGAAGCGCAGGACCTGGCCAATCGCGCGGCCGAGCGGATGTCCAAGCTTGAGGCCGAAAAGGAACAGTTGCACGCCGACCTCGACGCCGAGACCGTCTACATCGCGAATCGGATCCGCGAGATGGCCCGCGAAACCGCGCTGCGCATCGTCCGCGACACCGAGCTTACCGGCGCCGCGATAACCGAGGCCGCTCAGCGCCGCGTTCGCGCGACGCTGGCCGCGGCGACCGGGCGGCGCGCGCGCGATCTGATGGTCAAGAGCTTCACTGGCGACGACCAGGCCCGTCTGCTCCGCGGCTTCGAAGAAAAGCTCGCACAAGAGGCCCGCCGGTGAAGGGTTCGAGAGTCGCCAAGCGTTACGCCCGCGCGTTGCTCGGACTGTCCGAGGATCGCGGCCAGTTGGAGAACTGGGGCGCCGAGCTCGAGCGCCTGGCGCGTATCGCGGACGCCCCGGAAATAGCCTTTCGCTTGAGCTCGCCGGAGGTCTCGCACGAGGCGCGCATCGAGGCGCTGGCGAAGATTGCCGAGCGGCTCGACTTGAGCTATCCGCTGCGCTCGCTGGCGGTGGTGGTCGCGCGCCATGGACGGATCGCCAACCTCACCGCGATCTCCGAGTCCTACCAGGAGCAGCTCGACGTGCTGCTTGGCCGGGCGCGCGCCACGCTGACCTTCGCGCGCGAGCCGCGCGCGCAGGACACCGAGGCCGTGGTGCGGGGACTCGAGGCGATGGTGGGCAAGACCGTGATCGCGACCGTGAAAGTGAACCAAGCTTTGCTCGGCGGCGTCGTGGCCGAGCTGGAGGGAAAAATCTACGACGGCAGCCTGTCCACGCGGCTTAGCGAAGCCGAGCGCCGGCTGGTGGGCTGAGGCGGCCCAAAAAACACAACTGCCATGGCAGAAATCAGACCATCCGAAATCAGCGATATTCTCCGCAGCGAGATCAAGGGCTTCGAGGGCTCGATCACCGTGAGCGAGACCGGCCGCGTGCTCTCATGCGGCGACGGCATCGCCCGCATCTACGGCCTGCAAAACGCGGCGTTGGGCGAGCTGCTCGAGTTCCCGCACGGGATCTTCGGCATGGTGCTCAACCTCGAGGAGGACAACGTCGGCGCGGCCCTGTTCGGCGATCCGCAAGCTATTCGCGAGGGCGACGAGGTCAAGCGCACGAGCCGCATCGCCGAGGTCCCGGTCGGCGAGGGGCTGCTCGGGCGAGTGGTCAATGCGCTGGGTCAGCCGATCGACGGCAAGGGACCAATCAAGGCGGCCGCGCAGCGGCGGATCGAAATCAAGGCCCCCGGCATCATCCGCCGTCAGCCGGTCAAAGAGCCGCTCCAGACCGGGATCAAAGCGATCGACTCGATGCTGCAGATCGGGCGCGGCCAGCGGGAGCTTATCATCGGCGACCGCCAGACCGGCAAGACCGCGATCGCGCTCGACGCCATCGTCAACCAGCGCGGCCAGAACGTGCAGTGCTTCTACGTCGCGATCGGGCAGAAACGCTCGACCGTCGCGCAGGTGGTCGACAAGCTCAACCGCCACGGCGCGATGGAATACACCACGGTGGTCGCGGCGACCGCTTCGGAAGCGGCTCCGCTGCAATTCATCGCGCCGTATAGCGGCTGCACGATGGGCGAGTACTTCCGCGACTCCGGCCGCCATGCGCTGTTGATTTACGACGATCTTTCTAAACACGCACAGGCCTATCGCCAGCTCTCGCTGCTGTTGCGCCGCCCGCCGGGCCGCGAAGCTTATCCGGGCGACGTCTTCTACCTGCATTCGCGCCTGCTCGAGCGCGCGGCCAAAATGGGCGACGCCGACGGCGCCGGTTCGCTGACCGCACTGCCGATCATCGAGACCCAGGCCGGCGACGTCTCGGCCTACGTTCCGACCAACGTCATCTCGATTACCGACGGCCAGATCGTGCTCGACAGCGACCTCTTCTACTCGGGCATCCGGCCCGCCGTGAACGTGGGCCTGTCGGTGTCGCGCGTCGGCTTCTCGGCGGCGGTGAAGGCGATGAAGCAGGTCGGCGGCACCCTCAAGCTCGACCTCGCGCAGTACCGCGAGATGGCGGCCTTTGCGCAGTTCGGCTCGGACCTCGACCAGGCCAGCCAGCGCCTGCTCCATCGCGGCGAGCGGCTGACCGAGATGCTCAAGCAGAACCAGTACGAGCCGCTGCCGATCGAGAAAGAAGTGCTGATCATCTTCGCCGCCAACGAGGGCTACTTCGACAAGCTCGCAGTCACGCAGATCAAGGCCTTCGAACTCGGGCTGTATGCATTTTTCGATTCGCGCCAGAAGGACATTCTCGACGAGATCAGGACCAAGCGCGAGCTGTCCGACGATCTGCGCAAGCGTCTGCGCGCCGCAATCGACGAGTATCAGCAAACTTTCGTAGCTTCCCAGGGCGCGGAATCGGCGGGCAGCGGAGCGGCACGGGTTTAACCGCCGCTGCGCGATACGCGGGGGCACCTAGTTAACGATGGCGTCGCTCAAGGCAATCCGCCGGCGAATTTCGTCGGTCAGATCGACACAGCAGATCACACGCGCGATGAAGCTGGTCGCCGCGGCGCGTCTGCGCCGCGCGCAGGAGGCGCTGCAGAGCGCGAGCCCATACCATCAGGCGCTGGTGCGCGTGGCCGATTCGCTGTTCGCCACCGAGCGGGCCGCGCTCGGTCCGGCCGAAGACGCCAAACGCGAGGCGTTGGTCGTGGTGATCGGCTCGGACCGCGGCCTGTGCGGCGGTTACAACGCCAACGTCATGCGCGCGGCGGAGGACCAGGCGCGGCGCGCCGAACGCGACGGAATGAAGGTCAAGTTCTACGCCGTCGGGCGCAAGGCGCTCGATCATCTGCGCCGCGCCGGGCACGAGATCGCCCATCAGAGCATCAACAACCCGCGCCTGGCCACTTTCGGACTCGCGCAGGACCTGGCCTTGCGAATGCTGTCCGACTTCCGCGCGGGCGGCGTCAGCGAGACCGGGCTCATCTATAGTGAGTTCCACTCCGCGCTATCGCAGCGCCCGACCTACGAGCGGCTGCTGCCGGTGAGCGAACAGACGCCCGAGCAAGGCGCGGGCGAGATCGCCGCGCCGGTCGACTACCTGGTCGAGCCCAGCCGGGCCGAGCTGGTGCCGGTGGTATTGCGCGGCTATCTAGAGGATTCGATTTTTCACGCGCTGCTCGAGGCCGAAGCCAGCGAGCAGGGCGCGCGGATGACCGCGATGGACAGCGCGACCAACAACGCCGCCGACATGATCGAGCGGCTGACGCTGGAGATGAACCGCGCGCGCCAGGCCACGATTACCACGGAGCTGATGGATATAGTCGGCGGCGCCGAAGCCTTAAGGGCCTGACCGGCGCGCGCCGCGATGCACGAATTCGCCAGGAAAATCGCAAGTCAGGAAAATTGCAGGTTATGACTGAAACATCCACCGGCCGCATCAGCCAGGTTCTGGGCAACGTCGTCGACGTCGAGTTTCGTAACGGCTCGCTGCCTTCGATCTTCAACGCGCTGCGCGTCTCCAACCCGGCGCTCGGCGATCGCGAGGGCAACCTCGTGCTTGAGGTCGCACAGCATCTCGGCGAAAACACCGTAAGATGCATCGCGATGGACGCGACCGAAGGACTGGTGCGCGGGATGCAAGTGAGCGACACCGGCAACCCAATCACGGTGCCGGTCGGCCCCGAAACTCTCGGCCGCCTGATCAACGTCATCGGCGAGCCGGTCGACGAGGGCGCGGCCCTCAACGCACCGCATCAAATGCCGATTCATCGCGACCCGCCCACCTTTGCCGAGCAGGCGACCGAGGCCGAGATTCTCGAAACCGGCATCAAGGTCATCGATCTCATCTGCCCGTACGCGCGCGGCGGAAAGATCGGACTGTTCGGCGGCGCCGGCGTGGGCAAGACCGTCACCATCATGGAACTCATCAACAACGTCGCCAAGCAGCACGGCGGCGTCTCGGTCTTCGCCGGGGTGGGCGAGCGCTCGCGCGAGGGCAACGACCTCTATCGCGAATTGCAGGAGTCCGGCGTGCTGTCGAAGACCGCGCTGGTCTATGGCCAGATGAACGAGCCGCCCGGCGCGCGCGCGCGCGTGGCGCTGACCGGCGTCACCGTGGCCGAGTACTTCCGCGACGAAGAGGGACGCGACGTGCTGTTCTTCGTCGACAACATTTTCCGCTTCGTGCAGGCCAACTCGGAGGTTTCCGCGCTGCTCGGCCGCATGCCCAGCGCGGTCGGCTACCAGCCCACGCTCGGCACCGACCTGGGCGAACTGGAGGAGCGCATCACCACCACCAAGAAGGGCGCGATCACCTCGGTGCAGGCGATCTTCGTCCCCGCCGACGACTATACCGACCCGGCGCCGGCGACGACTTTCACCCATCTCGACGCGACCACCGCGCTTGACCGCAAGATTTTCGAAAAGGGAATTTTCCCCGCGGTCGACCCGCTGGCCTCGACCTCGCGCATCCTCGACCCGCAGGTCGTCGGCCAGGAACATTACGACGTCGCACGCCGGGTGCAGCAGATTCTCCAGCGCTACAAGGACCTCCAGGATATCATCGCGATCCTCGGGATGGACGAGCTTTCCGCCGACGACAAGCTGGTGGTCGCGCGCGCGCGCCGCGTCGAGCGCTTTCTCTCGCAGGCGATGCACGTCGCGGAGCCGTTCACCAGCATCCCGGGGGCCTACGTGACGCGCAAGGAAACCGTGCGCGGCTTCGCCGAAATTCTCGACGGCAAATGCGACGATCTGCCCGAGCAGGCCTTCTACCTGGTCGGCACCATCGACGACGCACGCGCCAAGGCCGAGCGCCTCGCGCGCGGCGAGGCGCGCTGAGCGCTCCGGCCAGCAGCGAATCGCGATGGCGACGACGTTCGCATTCAAACTTGTGACGCCGACCGGCGTGCTGTTCGACGGCGAGGCCGAGCAGGTGAACGCGGTCAACCCGCTCGGCGAGTTCGGCGTGCTCGCCGATCATACCAACTACATCACCTCGCTGGTGCCGGGCTTGCTGACGATCCGCGCTGCCGACGGTCGGAACCTCGAGTACCTGGTCACGGGCGGACTGGTCGAGGTCAAGGACGGCGTGATGACGGCCCTGGCGCAAACCGCCGAGCCGCCCGAGAAAGTCGTGCCCCCCGACGAAACCGAGCTGCGCAACGCCGAGGAACGGCTCTCGCAGATGAGCATGTTCGACTCGAACTACGATGAAGAGAAGCAATCCGTGATGGTGCTGCGCACGCGTCACGAAGTTGCCGAATCCCGCCGCGCCTCCGCGCACTAGCGTCCCGATCGCGAAATCGCACACTGGGCCGAGGCCTTCTTCGGGGGTCATCCCGAGCGAAGCGAGTCCGCGAGCGGAGTTGCTGCGCTCAGGATGATCTCAGAAGGTTATGCCGATTACGTTTGCGGGTGCGCGAGCCGGGCGAGGTCGCGGAAAAAATCCGGGTAGGTCTTGGAGACGCAACCGGGATTCCTGATGCGGATGCCCGCGCTCTTCAATCCGGCCACCGCGAACCCCATCGCGATCCGATGGTCGTCGTAGGTCTCGACCGCCGCCGCGCCGATCCGCGACGGCTCGATCAGCATCCCGTCCTCGTATTCGTGGACCGACGCGCCCAGCCGCTGTAGCTCGGTGGCGAGCGCACGCAGGCGGTCGCTCTCGTGATGGCGGATGAAGGAGACGCCGCGAATCCGCGTGGGCGACGAACAAAACGGGGCGATGGCGGCGAGCGTCGGCACGAGATCCGGCATCCCGCCCATCGCAATATCGGCGCCGGTGAGATTTTCACCGCTGCCGCTCACCTTCACGCCGTCCGCGCGCCACTCGACGCGCGCGCCCATCCGCTCCAGCAGCTTCATGAACGCGATATCGCCCTGCACCGAGTCGGCTTTGAGTCCAGTCAGCGTGACGCTGCCGCCAACCAGCGCGGCCGCCGCGGCGAAGTAGCTCGCGCTCGAGGCGTCGGGCTCGACCTCGAAATTGTTTTGCGCCGCGTAGCATTGACCCCCCGGCACCACGATCTTGCCGCCGCGCATCGTAGCGCTCGCGCCCCAGCGCTCCATCAGCCCGAGCGTCATCGTGATGAACGGGCGCGCTGCCTCGCCGGTGACCGTGAGCTCGAGCCCCCGCGGCCAAAGCGGCGCCGGCATCAGCAGCGCCGAGACGAATTGCGAGGAAATCGCGGCGTCGATCCGCGCCGCGCCGCCCTGCATGCCGTCCTCGCCAATTTCGATTAGCACCGGCGGACATCCGTTGTCCCGCTCGGCGCGCACCGAAACGCCGAGCGCCGCCAGCGTATCGAGCAGCGGGCCGATCGGGCGCTCGCGCATCCGTCGATTGCCGTCGAGCCGGAAACGCCCGCGCCCCAGCGTCAGAAAGCCGAGCAGAAAGCGCATCGCGGTGCCCGCGCCACCGGTGTCCAACTCTCCGCCACGCGTTGGGATGACGCCGCCGCGTCCGTCCACGACGACTCGCGCCGCGCCCTCGTCGACGGCAAGCTCGAAGCCGAGCGTGCCGAGCGCGGCCGCCATCCGGCGCGTGTCGTCATTGAGGCCCGCGGCGGAAATAGTCGAACGGCCATCGGCCATGGCGGCCAGCAACAGCGCGCGGTTGGTGATGCTCTTGGAACCGGGGACCCTGATGGACGTGGCCAACGGATGCCGCAGCGGAACTATTTCGATTTCGTCCACTGTGAATGCTTCGATCGCGAGCTTAGCTGCGCGTACAAACCCAACTCAAGCCGACAATGGCGGCACTGCGGTTGAAGGATTCGTCGATTCTCGGCCCCTATGATGAGCGCCGCGTCGCAAAGTCAAAAGATTTCGCAGAAGATGTTAGTTGATGCGCCAAACCGTTTTGTTGACTACCTAAGCTCACAGGCATATTGGGTATATCTTGATACCGCGCGGGCATGCCCGGTGCGTGCCCGGTGATTGAGGGTAGTGGCGGGAGCGGAGATGGGGAAAGCACGGCCAGCAATGGTTCGTAAGCAAATCATCGGGGCGGCGTTGGCCGCCGCGATCGCCATATTGCTGGCTGGTTTGCCGCGGGCGACCGCGCGGGCGGCCAGCGACGTAGCGGTCGCGCAGGTCAGTGTCACGGCCTCGCCCTTTCCGCGCCCCGCCGCGCTGGAGCCCAGCGTCGATTTCTGGATAAAGGCCTTCACTGACTGGAGCGAACGCGACTTCGTCGTTCACGACCGCGACGACGTGTCGCGAATCTACCAGACATTCCATATGCCGGGCGAAGGCGCGCCGAGCGGCGAAGAGATCGAGTGGGCCAACGCCTACCTGAAAGCCAAGTACGGCGACATCCTGAACCGCCTCGCCACGGGACAGCAACCGATTGGATGGGAGGAGCAACGGGTCGCCGCGATGTTCAAGGGGCAGCCGGCGTCGGCTTACGCCGCGGCCGCGCAAAATTTGCGTGTGCAGCAGGGGTTGTGCGAACAGTTTCGTGAATCGCTCCTGCGCAGCCGTTACTACCGGCCGAGGATGGAGCAGGTGTTCGCGAGGGCCGGACTGCCGCCGGAGCTGGTGGCGCTGGCGTCAGTCGAGTCGGGTTTCTCGGCCCGCGTGCGGTCGAGCGCCGGCGCGTTGGGTATCTGGCAATTCACCCGCTCCACGGGACGCGAGTTCCTGAAGATCACGCGTTACCGCGACGATCGGCTCGACCCGGTACGCTCCACACAGGCGGCGGCCGAACTTCTGCAATCGAATTACCAGGCGCTGGGTAGCTGGCCGCTCGCGATCACCGCCTACAATTATGGAACGGCCGGAATGGAGCGCGCGGCTTCAGAATACGGCAGCGATTTCATGAAAATCGTGCGGAACTACGACGGTCCGCACTTCGGATTCGCGGTCAAGAACTATTACGCCGAGTTCCTGGCCGCCGATCAGGTCGATCGGTACCAGGATAAGTACTTCCCCGGAATCGAAAGCGAAGAAGCGCCGCCACCGCCATTCTCATCGCCCATCCTGCGGCGCATCATCCACCACTTCCGCCATCATCATCATCATTATCATCACGTCCACGTAAAGCGGGTTTCCACCACGAATCGCGCGGCGGCCAGCACGCACCGCCACGCCGCGACGGCCACTACGCGCCGCCACGCTGCGTCTCCAACGCGCAACCGCGACGCCAAAGCCGCAACGGATCACCATAACGACTCCTGACCCGCGCCGGGGGACCTCGCGGGTGCGGTGCGCGTGCGCTCAGCGCAGCTCGCTAGCCTCCGCAACCCTGGTGCGCGGACTTATCGCACGATAGCTCGGCCGCAAGCGCAACTCCCTGAGATAGCGCTCGACGCGTGGAAATTCGTCCAGTGCCAACTGGTCGACTTCGAGCACCATCGCCAGCACCATCATCGGCACGTCGGCCATCGAGAAGCCCCCGCGTAGGCAACCGCCGGCAGGCGCCGCGCCGAGCGCTCTTTCGATAAACGGAAGATCGCGCCGGCGCAGCCCCGCACGCCCCTTCTCCATGCCTTCGACGTCGCGCTTGTCAGGATCGCTCCAGTAGGGCATCCAGATGGGCGGTAAGTTTCCGGCCAACAGCGCCTCGTCGGCGAACTGCTCGAGTTGCCGCACTTGCGCGCGCGCCAGCGGCTCGTCAGGCAGTAGACGGGGCGGCCCGTAACGATCGTCGAGATATTCGTCGATCACGGTCGAATCGTAGATCGTCACGCCCTCGTCCTCGATATACGGGACTTTGCCGAGCGGATGGCGGGCCAGCATCTCGGGCGGTTTTTTCCAGAGATCTCCGGGTCGCAGATTTTCGATCCGGTAGCGGATGCGTTTCTCCTCGAGCACTACTTTGGTCTTACTCGCGTGCGTGGAGCGCAGCGTACCCCACGGGTAATCGCGCTCGGTCGTGTACAGGACGATCATGGTAGCGAAACTACCGGCGGATGCTCCCGAAGTCTAGCATCGCCCCAAGCCGGACTGCCGTCGGCTCCACGACCGGCGGCCGCCCGGGGACGCGGCCCCGCGCGCGGCCGCGCGCGGCTCTGCTATGGTGATTAGCGATGCCCGAAACGGTTGTGCTCGCGCCTGAGCTTCACGATCTGGCGGCGCAGCTTGCGCGCCGGCTCGGCGATCCGCGCCTGGCCGCCACGGCCACTGCGGTTGTGGCACATCGCGCCCCCGATGAGCGGTTGGCGCTTGCGACCCTGCTCAAGCTCGTCGAAGAATCTCCGGCTGAGCTTCGCGCGGCGCTCGCCGATGAGACGTTGGCGGGTGACCTGGCGCTATGCGTGGGTGGCTCCGAGGTCGTCGCGCAAGGACTCGGCACGATGGGCCCGGGCTGGCTTGGGTTCTTGCGCGCGGCGTGCGGCGCCACCGCCGAATCGATCGACGGCGCGATTCGCTTCGACGCCGGCCTCAGCGCGGATCGGCAGGAGGCGGCGCGCCGGCTCGGCGAATTCAAGCTGCGCCTGTTCCTGCAAATCGCGATCGCCGACCTCACCGGGCGGCTCGACGTGGCCGCGACGATGCGCGCGATGTCGCTGCTCGCCGACCAGTGCATCGCGACGGCGCTCGATTGCGCGCGGCTCATCGTGGGACGGAAAGCGCCCGCGGCCGCGGAATTCTGCGTGATCGGGATGGGCAAGCTGGGCGCTCAGGAACTCAACCTCAGCTCCGATATCGACCTAATCTACGTCTTCGACGGCCCGGACGACGACGCCGAAGCGGTGGCGCGGCTGGGCGAAACGCTGACCGAACTATTGTCGGCCAAATGCTTTCGCGTGGACATGCGGCTGCGTCCGGGCGGCAGAAACGCGCCCCTGGTCACTCCATTGGAGGGCGCGCTCAGCTTCTACCAGAACTTCGGCGAGACGTGGGAGCGCGCCGCGCTGTTGCGCGCGCGCCCGGTGGCCGGCGTGCTCGAGATCGGACGGCGGCTGATCGGCGAGCTTGGCCATTTCGTTTATCGCCGCTACCTCGATTTCGACACGCTGCGCCAGTTGCGCGCGATGAAGTATCAGATCGAGCGCGAGCTGCGCGCGCCCGACCTGGTCGACCGCAACATCAAGCTTGGCTATGGCGGAATTCGCGAACTGGAGTTCATCGTGCAGGCGCTCATCCTGGTCTATGGCGGACGCGATCCGCGTCTGCGCACGGCCCGGACGCTGGCGGCCCTCGAACGTCTCGGCGCGCTCGGCTACCTCAACCCGGGGCGCGCCAGCGAATTGGCGGCCGCCTATCTCTTTCTGCGCGACGTCGAGCACAAACTGCAGATTGTCGCCGCGCTACAGACCCACGTACTGCCCGCCAACGAAGCCGACCGCCGTGCGCTGGCGGCGCGGATGGGCCGCGGCAAGGATAGCGCCGCGCGGGCTCGTTTCGAGACCGAACTCCTGAACCATCGCGCACTGATCGCCGCGCAGTTCCGCGAGATGCTGGGTGCCGCCGAGGATCGTGGCGGCCGCGCGGCTTCCGAAGCCGCCGAACGCGCGTGGCGGGCGGCGCTCGAACCACGCCAGTCGGCGCCGATGCTGCAAGCGCTGGGCTTCGCGCGGCCCGAAGAGAGCACGGGACATCTGATGCTGCTGGCGGGCGGCCCCGAACATGCCATAGCGGCGGCCGCGCCGCGCCGGCGCGAGCTGCTCGAGCGCCTTGGTCCACTGCTGCTCGACGAAATTCGCGAACTCGCCGACCCCGACTTGGCGCTGATGAATCTCGCCTCGTTCATCGCGGCGATCGGCGCGCGCAGTTCATTTCTCGAGCTGCTCGAGCAGCATCCCTCGACCCGCCGCGTGGTGCTGAGCCTGTTCGCTTCCAGCGCCCATCTCTCGACGATTTTCATTCGTCATCCCGACATGATCGACACCCTGGTGCGCTCGGACCTGGCGCACCCGCGGCGCTCGCCGACCGAGCTCGACGAAGAACTGCGCGCGCTGGTCGCGGCAAGTCCCGACGTCGAAAGCCGCCTCGACGCGATTCGCGCTTTTCGCCATCAGGAGTTCCTGCGTATCGCGATCGCCGATCTCGCCGGCGACCTCGACGCCGACGCGGTGCAGGCGGAGCTTGGCCTGCTCGCCGAGGTTGTGCTGCGGCGCGCGCTCGAGCTGGCGCGGGACGAAGTTGCCGCACGCACGCCGATTCCGCCGGCGGCGGAGCTGGTGGCGCTCGCGATGGGCCGGTTGGGCGCGGCCGAGATGTCCTACAACTCCGATCTCGATCTGATTTTTGTTTACCAGGACCGCGGCGAGGCGGCCGAGGGCAGCCGCGTGGCAGCCTCCAAAATCGTGCAGAAGCTCATCGCCGTGCTCGAAGCGCGCACCCGCGAGGGCTACGCCTACAAGATCGATCTGCGGCTGCGCCCCTCGGGCAACGCCGGGCCGCTGGTGGCCTCGCTCGACGGCTTTCGCGACTACCATCGCACCAACTCCTCGGCCGTCTGGGAGCGTCAGGCGCTGGTGCGCGCGCGCGTGATCGCGGGCGATCCCAAGCTGGGCGCGGAGGTCGAAGCGGCACGGCGCGAGTTCGTGTTCGGCCGCGGATTGAGCCGCGCCGAAGTCGGCGAGGTCGCGGCGATGCGCCTGCGCATCGAGCGTGAACTCGGCGCTGACGGGCGCGGTCGTCTTAACATCAAGCAGGGCCGCGGGGGCCTGGTAGACGTCGAATTTTTGACCCAGATGATGGCGCTGCGCTACGGCCACGCCCATCCGGAGCTGACCGGCCGCGCCACCGTAGCGCTCGTCCGTGGCATCGGCCAATGCGGGCTGCTCGAGCAGGGCGCGGCCGCGCAATTGGAAGCCGACTACCGTTTCCTCTCGCGCCTGGAGAACCGGATGCGCATCGAGACCGACCAAGCCGCCTGGGCGCTCTCGACCGAGCCCGAGAGCCTGGGCCATCTGGCGCGCCGGATGGGCTATCGGGAAGCCGGCGGGGCGGGACGTCTGCTGCAAGAGCTCGAAGCCTGCCGCACGCGCATCCGCGCGACCTTCAATGAATGCTTTCGCATCGAAATGTCGCGCGACGGCTGAGCGCGGCGGCCGCGTTCTAGAAATCCACCTTTACTCCGGCGACAAAGTTGACCGGCGGCGAGGGAAATCCGATCACCTCGGCGTAATGGCGATCCAGCATGTTCTGCACCCGCACGTAAAACTTTTCGCTGCGAATCAGCCGCCAGCGAATCCCCGCGTCGTAGGCCATCGTCAGGTCGAAGCGGTTATACGCGGCATGGTTCTGAATCGTCGCCGTGATTTGGTTGATGTCGTCGCGATCGCCGACGAAGTAGTAGGCGAGGTTGGCCGACACCGTGTCGTTCGAGTGCCACAACGCCTGGTGTGCGTAAGTCAGCAGCGCGAAGGCCGAGTACTTGGGCACGCGCACCGGCCGGATCTCCGGCGACGATGAAACGTGGGTTTCGTCGAGCACGGTCAGGTTGCCGCTGAACGCGAGGTCGCGCATCAATTGCAGCGCCGGCACCAGCTCGACGCCCTGGGTGTCGACGCGGCCGGCGTTGGCCGCCTCGACGCATCCCGGATATGTCGTGCACGGCGTGGCCACGATCAGGCTGTGCACGCGGCGTGAAAAGTAGGTCGCGGTAAACGACGCCGCCTCACCGAAGGTCTTGGTGATACCGCCGTCGTATTCGCTGGAAATCTCCGGGTTCAGCTTCGGATTGCCGTAGTCGGGAAAATACAGCTCGTTGAAGCTGGGCGCGCGAAATCCCTCGCTGTAGCTTCCGCGCAGTGTCACGCCCCATCGCTCGAGCGGTATCGCGACCGTCCACGACGGGCTGACCTCGAGACCGAAATCGCTGTTGCCGTCCACTCGCACTGCGCCGGTCACCAGCATCAAACCGTCGAACAGCCGCCCTTCCTGCTCGAGGTAGCCGGCATACTCCTGGCGCCGCGCGTGGAACGCGGTGAACGATTGCGAGGGCGGCGCGACGGTGTCGTACAGGTCCGCCGAGCGCACCCAGCGATCTTTGAAATCGAAGCCGACCAGCGAACGGAAGCCCTCGCCCCATCGATAGTGCAACTCCATGTTGGTGCCGCGCGTCTCGTCCGGGACGCGGTCGCGCTGGGCGCTGGGATTGGCGGGAAACGGCGTGTCGTTGAGGCGGAGGTCGTTGCGCACGAAAAAAACGCTCATCCGCCCCTCCAGCCGATCGCTGAATTCGTGCGTGACGACGCCATTGTAAAGCATGAACTCGTTGCGCTGATGGGCGTTGGGGTCGACCGGCGTGAGATAGTTGGAAAAGTTGACCAGACTCACATTGGAGCGGATGTAACGCGCGAAGCCGGTGAACTTGGTGTCGGGGGTGAGATGGTAGTCCAGGCGCAAAACGCCAGAGAGATCATCGAAGCTCGCGTTGCGCGGACGAAACGCGGTGGTCGAAAAATACGACAGCGCCCCCGAGTAGGCCAGCCGCCCATCCGCGCCATCGAAAACCACCGCCTGGCGCTGGGTGGCGCCGTTGCCGCCCTCGCCGTCGTAGCTGAGCTTGAGCGGACCACTGCCCTCGCGCGTGATGAGATTGACCACACCGCCGATCGCCGACGAGCCGTAAAGCGCGCCGCCCGCGCCCCGCACCACCTCGACGCGGTCGAGATCGTCGCTGGTCACGTCGGCGAGATCGAAGCCGCCGGTCGCACCGCTGTCGACATCGACGCCGTCCATGAGGATCAGCGTCTGGGCCGCGGTCGAGCCGCGAATTGAAACATCGGTCTCGTTGCCCGCGGATCCGCTCTGGTCGACCTCGACGCCGGGCACCTGGCGCAAGACGTCGCCGGAGGAATTGATCTGCTGCTCGGCAATCTGATGCGAGCCGACGACACTCACCGTGGTGCCGACCGTATCGAGCGCCTGCTCCATCCGCGTCGCCGTCACCACGAACACCATCTTCGGCAGCTTGCGATGCCGCTTGGCGGACGTTGCGGCCTTATTGGACTTCTTGGACTTATCAGGCTTGGCCTGTGCGACTTGCGGTGCGCCGGCGGCGCTAGGCGCAGCGCCCGACGAGCCCGACGTTCGCGCGGCGGGCGGCGGCGCGGCCGCCCCGGGCACAATCTGCGCGCGCACCGGGCGCGGAACAATCGATAATCCGAAAACAAACAATATCAGGACGAAATTAACCGCGACCGATCTTTTCATAGCCTCCCTCGAGCTATGCGCCAGCCACGCGGAATGGGCTGACTCAGGCGCTCGGGCAGGCTCCCGGCGAAGGGAGTGACGAGTTGCCTAAGCCGCCCTCCCCACGGAAGGCAGACGGCTTGATAGTCACCCGGTCGGTCTCCTGGCTTGGGGATCATCCGCAGGCCCGCCTTCCCGCTCGTTAGCGGTGGCTCGGATGGGCCGTTGTCCCCCCGTACAGTTGCGGGGCAGCGCCGGACTCTAACCGGCTTCCCGTACACCGGGCGCCCAAGAGTGATATGATTTTTGCGTCGGGCAGTCAACCGATGGGATCGCGCGGCGGCACGAGGAGCGCCGATCGCGAGGCCCGCAATCTACGAGCGAAGATCGACACCGGCGCGAATAGGGACGCGGATGGGCCTCGTAACGCTGATAACCGGCGGAGCACGCAGCGGCAAAAGTGCGTACGCGCTGACCCTCGCACAGCAGGCGCCAGGGGCCCGGCGCTTTTTCATCGCCACGGCCGAGGCGCTCGACCACGAAATGCGCGAGCGCATCGCGCATCATCGCGCCAATCGCTCCGCCGATTTCGCGACAATCGAAGAACCGATTGCCATCGGCGCCGCGCTCTCGGAGTTGGCGAATCGCGCCGACATCGTAGTCGTCGATTGCCTGACGCTCTGGATCTCGAACCTGCTGATGGCCCGCCGCGGCGATGAAGACATTGTGGCCGAGGCTCGCGGCCTCGGCGGCGCACTGGCCGCGGCGCCCTTCGCCAGCGTCGTGGTGACCGACGAAGTGGGAGCGGGAATCGTGCCGGAGAACGCGATGGCGCGCCGCTTCCGCGACCTCCTGGGATGGACCAACCAGGCGCTGGCGCAAACCGCCGGGCGTGTGGTGTTGATGGTCGCGGGCTATCCGCTGCGCGTCAAATGACCGCCATCACCAGCAGCACCGCCAGTTCCATCAGTTCGCCCGCCGCGCCGACAAGATCTCCCGTCACGCCGCCCAGCCATCGCCGGTAGGCCGCGCGCAGCGCGGCCGCCAGCGCCCCGGCTACGGCATAAGCCAACAGCACGCGCCACGACAATATGGGCAACGCGGCAATCGCGGCGATCGCGCAGGCGAGCGCGAGATTGCGATCGCCGCCGGGTCCCACCAGCAGCGTTCCGGCGCCCTCCGCGCGCAGGTAATCGATACGCCATCCAACCGCCACCATCGCCCAGCGCGCGAGGCCCGGCGCAAGCCACAGCGCCGCAGTGCGCCGCGCTTCACCCATCGTCGCCAGCGCCACGATCTCACAGGCCAGAAAGAAGAAGATCGCGGCCGTGCCGAAGCTGCCGATCCGGCTGTCGCGCATAATCTCCAGCGCGCGGCGGCGATCCGATCCTGCGCCCAGCGCGTCGGCGGTATCCGCGAGCGCGTCGACGTGGACTGCGCCCGTCAGCACGGCCAGCGTGAGCACGAGCAGAACCGCTGCGAGCGCATCGCCGAAGAGCGGCGTCAGCAGCAGATTCTCGGCCGCCAGCATCGCGCCGAGCGCAAACCCGACGAGCGGAAACCATCCGAACGACGCTGCCAGCGCCTCGGGCGCAACGTCGGCGCGCGGAAGTACCGGCAGGATGGTCAGGAAACCCGCGGCGAGGCGGATTTCAGTATACACTCCGGTGCGCGCGCCGCCACCCGGCTCCGGCGCGGAGTTCGCGCGTTCCGGCGCGCCCTGACCCTTCTCGGTCATCCAGTTTTCTCCGCGATCTTCTCCGAAACTCCGGCGCTCTCGAACGTCGCCATCTCGTGGAACAGCGCGAGCGCCGCTTCGATCGCGCTCATCGCCAGCGCCGCGCCGGTGCCCTCACCCAACCGCATCCCGAGGTCGACGATCGGCCGTACGCCGAGGTTCTCGAGCACAAGCGCGTGACCGCCCTCAGCGGAGCGATGGCCGAAAAACAGATGGGCGAAGAGGCCGGGGCTCAGCCGCTCGGCCGCCACCGCGGCCGCCGTGGCGATAAAACCGT
>Ga0307373_10001935_pt1 | contig 38108 bp, 34 predicted proteins | sample OX2MG_FD_202534 | JGI IMG/M metagenome (GOLD analysis project Ga0307373, IMG submission 202534) | Soil microbial communities from Risofladan, Vaasa, Finland - OX-2 | ecosystem: Environmental > Terrestrial > Soil > Coastal area > Acid sulfate soil | place: Finland: Risofladan, Vaasa | collected...
CTGCGAGCCCGCGGCTTCGGCCGGGCCGTCGCGTCGCTGGGCGTGCGCGTGCACGAAGGCACGCGGATCGACCGCTGCGACGAGGACGACGGGGGGGTCCGGCTCCACACCCTCGGCGGCACGGTGAGCGCGACCCAGGTCGTGTTCTGCACCAACGCGTACACGTCTTTACTCGGGATCGGGAACGGTGCGATCCGGGCGGCATACACGTACGTGATCGGGACGACTCCGCTGCATCGAGAGCAGCTGGACGAGATCGGCTGGAGTGGTGACCACACCATGCTCGTCGACGCTGGTCCGCTCAACGAGCACTTCTACCTGCGGGTGACAAGAGATGGGCGCTTCTTGATCGGCGGCGGCGGCCGCGCGCCGGAGACGGTGGGCGCGATCGCCGACCACGACGACCCCGCCTTCTACCGCCGTCTCCACATTGAGATGATCCGGCGCTTCGCCTGCCTCGAGGACGCCGAGGTCGACGTCGCTTGGGGAGGCCCGCTGGGCATGACCGAAAGCCGCCTACCCGTCATGTCACGGATCAGCCCCCGCTGCTTTCTCAACGCGGGCTTCAATGGCCGCGGCGCCCTGATCGCCGCGCTGTCGGGCCGCATCATGGTGGGTCATGTGCTCGGCGCCGAGCTCGCCGACCCTGACGACGTGAGATTCGGCCGGCTGCTTTTCGAGCGCGACGCTGCCGCGGCGGCGCGGCCGGGAAGCCGCGACTAGCTCAGGTAGAAGTTGATTTTCAGCGGCCGCAAGCGGATCAGCTCGCCGTCGCCCGGATGGCCGCCTTTCATCCAGGCTTGCACGTACCGGCGGCCGTCATCGGGGCCGAGGTAGCGGGCGGCGATGGCGGTGATGAACTCGATGCGTTCGGGCTCGGCCAGGTGTTCGACGGTCGCGTCACCGACGACGCTGACTATGTGATATGGCCTTTCAACTGTCGAGACGGAGAGCGCGGCGCGGCCGTCCTTGGCCAGGGCGCGCCCCTTGTAGGTGGCGGTGGGGCTGGCGATCAAGAGCTCGCTGCCGCGGTACTCAAACCAGACCGGAAGCACGTGCGGGTAGCCGTCGAGTCCACGAAATCCGAGCTGCCCGATGATCGGCCGCCCGAGGAGCTCGGCCGCGCGCGGATCCATCGCGTCATTGTCGTGCAATCGACGGCTCGATCCGCCTAACGTTGTGTTGGACGCATGGCATTGGCGCGCCGAACAGCGATTCGATGTAAGAGTTGGAGGACGCGGTGGCTGGACACAAGACGGCACAACTGCTGACCGACGGCGATCTTCCGTTTTCCGAGCTGGCCCCAGGCCTCGAGCTGTCGCGTGCGATCACGCACGCCGGGACCACGCAGCTGGGGGGCGGCTACATGCGGTTCGAGCAAGACGCGGAGTTCGCCGACTGGACGCTGAAGTACGACGAGGTGTTGTTCGTGCAGTCGGGTGAGCTCGAGATCGTCGGCGACGAGGGCAGCGTGAAGGCAGGCGTGGGGGAGGCCATCCTGATCCCCAACGGAGCCAAGGTCACCTACCGCGGTCGTGCCGGCACGGTCGGCTTCTTCGTGCTCTGGCCCTTCGACTGGGATAAGAAGGCCTGACGCCAGGCCCGTCTAAGCCTTCACGGGCTCCAGCGGAACCTCGGAGGCGTCCTCGCCCAGCTGCTTGGCCAGGTGGTCGAGGTTCTGCATCGAAAGCTCGTTGGCGGCCTCCCGAGGAGATATGCCTTTCGCCTCCGCCCGTTCGAGCATGCCTTTGACGGTCTCGCGCATCACTTTCGAGACGTGATTGAAGGCCTGGTCGGCGTCGGCCTCGATGACTCCCAGCAGCGTCCACCACCACCAGGCGTTCGCGCCCCCGTTGGCGACGTAATCGGGGATGACCACAACGCCCCGCTCGAAGAGCAGACGCTGGGCGTCGTCGGTGGTCGGAATGTTGGCTGCCTCGACCACCAGCCGGGCTTTGACCTGGGCGGCGTTGCCCGAATTGATGACGTCCGCCACCGCGGCCGGAACGATGATGTCCGTTTCGATATCGAGCCAGCTGTCGCCAGGACTTTCGCGGTCACCAGACCGCAGGGCCGAGCGGTCGATCTCTCCGAGCGCGTTGCGCGACTTGAGGAGAAGTTCGACGTCGAGCCCATCCGGGTTGGTGACTGCACCGTTGACGTCGACGACGCCCACCACCTTGGCCCCCAGCTTGGCCAGGTAACGGGCGCTGGAGCCGCCCATCGAGCCGAACCCTTGCACCACGGCCCGCAGCTGGTGGAGGTCCCAGCCTTTGTGGTCGGCGCCGGCGGCCGCCGCTTCGGCGACGCCGAAGCCGCCGATGCAGTCGGCGAGGCCGATACCTTCCACCTGGATGGCCAGCCCCTGGCTGACGCGGCGACCGGCAGCCTTCGAATCTCCGGATCGGTCGAGCATCGCCTGCACGGTCATGCCGACGCCCTGCTCTGCGAACACTTCGCTGAGCAGCTCCTGGGTCACGCCGAGGTCCTCGGCCGTGCCCCAGCCACTGCGGTAGAGCGGCTTCATGGCTCGAACGTAGCGCGACAGCATGCCGCGGGCCTCGGGGTCGTGGGGGTCGATGTCGAGCCCGCCCTTGGCTCCGCCGCCGGGGAGGTTGAACGCACCGTTCTTGTACGACATCGTGCGCGCGAGACGTTCGACCTCGACCAGCGAGACGCCTGGACGCATGCGCGTGCCGCCGCCGGCCAGCCCATTGACCATCCGGTCGATCACGGCATAGCCCTTCCGGCCGGTGATCGGGTCCGTCCAGATGACGCGCAGCCTTGGTTCCGGTCCAGACATGTTGAGATCCCTCCTCGGACGTCCTCGCGTCTGAAGCCAAGTTTAGGCTGGACTGGGTTGCTTGACAGTGGCTCGAGGTGTCCCGATACTTTGCCCTGTCTGGCGTTGGAGTAGGTCGCCTGCCGTCGGCGCACTCTCGCCCCGGCCCGACGGGAAGAGGGCGGCGGGCAAGGTTTGCCTGAGTCTTGTTGTGATGAGGCCAAGGGCAGCCTTAGGCACGTACCAAGGGAGGGCAGATTTACCGATGGTCAGACGTCGATTCCTGGCGGCAAGCATGGCGGCCTGCGGCGCATTGTTGTTCGCCGCATGCGGCAGCAGTACAAACGGTGGCACCAGTGGGCCGATCAAGGTTGGGATAACGGGTCCATTCACGGGGGCCTATGCCGACCCGGGCTCAGCGATTCGGAATGCCGGCGAGCTGGCGATTGACGATATCAACGCAGCCGGCGGCATCAACGGCCGCATGCTGCAGGCGGTCGCGGAGGACGACGCTTGCGATGCTCAGCAGGGCACCCAGGCAGCCGAAAAGCTTCTCACCGAAGGCATCGTTGCAATCGTCGGCGGCTACTGCTCCGGCGCGTCGATTCCGGAGAGCGACATCCTGCACAGGTCCGGTGACCTTCCATTCATCACCGCGGCCTCCAGCAACCCAAAGTTCACCGAGCAGGGCTACGACGACGTGTTCAGGATGGTCAGCCGGGACGACGATGAAGCGCCTGCGGACGTGAGCTTCATACACGACTTTCTCCACGCGACCAAGATCGCGATCATGGACGACAACACCACCTACGCCCTGGGCGTGGCGAATTCAGCGAAGGCGGCAGCGCTGGCGCTGGGGATGACGGTCACATACTTCGATGCCATCACCCCCGGAGAGAAGGACTACACCGCAGCCCTCGAGCGGGTCGCCACCACCAACCCGGACGTCCTGTTCTACACCGGCTACTACCCTGAATACGGCCTGCTCGCCAAGGAGTACGTCTCCTTGAGCCCCGCTTACAAGCTGGACGGTGACTCCGCGACCGTCGACCCCAGCGTGCTCAAGGTCGCGGGCACGGCACTCGACAACGCGGGCATCACGTTCACCACGCTGCCGACGACAGAGTTCATCCACAACGCCACCAACGACGCCTTCACCGCGGCCTATGAATCGAAATATGGAGCGGCGCCCGGGGACTACTCGTCTTACGAGTACGACGGCATGATGGCGCTGGCCCAAGCTTTGAAGAATGACGGTGGCAAGACGGACGCGAAGGACCTCAACGCCGCGATCCACGCTGTCAACATCGCTTCCGGAATCACCGGCGTGATCCATTTCGACTCCAAGGGCGACCGGCCCACGCCTGAGTTCCTGGCCGTTCACGCGACCGGGAACCCGCCGCAGTTCACCCCGTTCGCGATTCGCCAGAACGGGACTTGGGCGACGACGAGCTAGCCCCAGCGAAAAGAACGCAGCTGAACCAGAGGATGGGGGCGCAAAGCCCCCATCCTTCTTTATAGGGGGCCCGGGGGTCTTCTGGACGCTTAAGCTGAACAGCGCACGAGATCCCGCGATTGCGGCTCATCGTGGGTGCATTTTCCGAGCACCATAGACCAGCTCAGGCGGCGGGCGACCGAGATTGCGTCGACCGGTGTGGGCGCGCTCGAAGTTGTAGTACCTGAGGTAGGACTCGAGGTCTCGCCTCAGAGCTGTATAGCGAGGCACCAAGGCGCGGGCGAATGAAGGTCGCCAGAACTCTTCCAGGATGGTGCGCTGGACTCTCTCGACGGCGCCGTTGGTCTGTGGTCGACCGGCTCGGATGAAACGATGCCTGGCACCGACAGCCGCGACTGAGCGGGCGAAGGACTCGCCAGCTCATCGGCAACTCGGTGGACAAGCGCTGAGCAGTGCTTGGTGTCGGGGTTGACCTCACTGTTGTGAACCCCGGCCCAAACGTAGGAGCTGGCGACGTCGATGGCCGAGTACTGCCAGGTGCGGCCTCGGGTGCCGAGCAGGCGGCCAATGTAAAAGCAGTCGATCTGAACCAGATCACCTGGCCGTTCGACTTCCAGGTGCTGCGGCTCGGGCGGCGGCAGCGTCTCGCGCTGAGGCTTGGCGGCATAGCCGGCGACCAAGGCCAGGCGTTGAATGCGAGTGCCCAGGCCATGGCGGTGGAGAACCTTGAGCACACCGCTGGCCGAGACCACCAAGCCACCCCACATCGGCAGCCGCAGCTGCGCGGCCAGGCGCCGCGGTCCCAGGCCTGGATGACCGAGGGCAAAGGCGATGACGCGTTCCTCGACCCAGGGCGGCAGCTGGTTCGGCATCCGGGGCAGGCACCTTTCCCGCGGTCGCAACATCTCCAGGCCTTGCCTCTCCACCACTGGTTTCCAGCGGTAGTACCAGGAACGGTGGTAGCCGAGCTCGCGACAAGCCCGGCTCACCCCAACCTCGCCAGCTTTGGCGAACAGCAGCAAGCGATGGCGGAAGAGCAGATCATCATTAGTCACGGCGGTACCTCCTAATGGGGGGGCGGGGTCAAGCACCCACAGGATGGGCCGCCGCTTCTACTTCTAGGAAGACCCCAGGTGTCCACAGATCTTGTGAGCTGTTCAGCTTAAGCGCCGGCCACCGCCTCGAAGCCTCCCAGGTATGCCTTTTGAACCCTCTCGTCGCTGGCGAGGCTCGCCGCCTCGCCTTGGAGCACGATCTTTCCGACTTCGATGACGTAAGCCTGGTCCGAGATCGCCAGCGCCTGGCGCGCGTTCTGCTCCACGAGCAGGATCGCGGTGCCGCGATTGGCGATTTCGCGGACGGTCTTGAGCACGCTTCGCGCCAGCATTGGAGCGAGTCCCAAGGAGGGCTCATCGAGCATGAGCACCTTGGGGTCGGGCATCAGGGCGCGACCGATGGCGAGCATCTGTTGCTCACCCCCGGACAGGGTCCCTGCCAGCTGCGTCCGCCGTTCGGCCAACCTGGGGAAGAGCGCATACACGGCGGCCTTGCGCTCTTTGACCAATCCTTGGTTGGAGCGGATGAGGTAGCCACCGAGATTGAGGTTCTCCTCGACGGTGAGGATCCCGAAAATTCGCCTGCCCTCCGGAACGTGGCTCAAGCCCATGGCCACGATGGCGTGCGCTTGCATCCCAACCAAGCTCTTGCCGCCATACGTGATCGAGCCGCTGCGGGGGCGCAGCAGCCCTGAGATGGTCCGCAACGTCGTGGTTTTACCGGCGCCGTTGCCGCCGAGGATGGCCACGATGTGGCCGGGTTCGGCTTCCAGTGAAATGCCTTTCAGGGCCTCGATGTTGCCGTAGAAGACGCGGAGGTCGTGGATCTCGAGCAGCGCCAAGACCTACGCCCCTTGTGCCTTGACGATCACATCGTCCTCGTCGCGGCCCAGGTAGGCCTCGATCACCGTCGGATTCTGCTGGACTTCTGCGGGCTTGCCCAGGGCGATGAGAACGCCGTGGTCAAGGACGCCGATTCGGTCGGAAACCCGCATCACGAGTGACATGTCGTGTTCGATCAAAAGGACGGTGATCCCAAGATCGCGGATCTTGCGGATGATGCCGACCAGCTCGAGCTTCTCGGTCGGGTTCATGCCGGCGGCGGGTTCGTCGAAGAGCACCAGATGGGGATGGGCGGCCAGCGCGCGCGCGATCTCGACGCGGCGCTGGTCCGCGTAGGAGAGCTCGGTCGCCAGCCGGCCGGCCAAAGACTCCAGTCCCACGAAGCCCAGCCACCGGCGCGATTCCTGCAGCGTGCGCAGCTCGTCCGTCCTCTCGCCGGGGGTGTGCAGCATCGCCTGCCATGTCATCGTGCGGTGACGCGGGTAAAGACCAACCATCACGTTCTCGAACACCGCCATGTTCTTGAACAGCCGGATGCCCTGGAAGGTGCGGCCGATGCCCCGGGAGACGATGACATGCGGACGCAGGCCCACGACCGACCGCCCGTCAAATCGGATCCGGCCTCGCTTCGGCTTCTGGACACCGGTGATGCAATTGAAGACGGTGGTCTTGCCGCCTCCGTTGGGTCCGATGAGGCTGAAGATCTCTCCGCGCTGGACGTTGAACGAGACGTTGTCGACTGCCCGCAGGCCGCCGAACTGCTGGACCAGGCCCTCCACTTCCAGCAGGGCCTCGCCTGGCTGAGGCACCTGGTGCCCAGCCGCTGCGTGCCGGCGATCTCGCTCTTCCATCTGGACCTGGTGCTCGCCCAGAATCCTGGCGGCGACGTCGCCCGCCTCCTCCTCCTGGAGGCCGTAGAACGGTTTTGGCTTGCGCCTGACGCGCGGCCACAGACCTTGGGGCCGCAGCAGCATCACGCCGATCAGGAGGACTGCGAAGATCAACAGGCGTTGGTCCGCGAACTGGCGCAGCACCTCTGGCAGCCCGACCACCACCAGCGCGCCCAGCAGCACCCCGGGCAGGCTGCCGGTGCCGCCGAGGACGATGACGATCAGGACCAAGACCGAGAGCTGGAAGGTGAAGCTGGTCGGATCGATGGCGCCGATCCGGGTGGCGAAGAAGGCGCCCGCGAGCCCACCCCACATTCCGCCCATCACGTAGGCGAACAGCTTGAGCCGCAGCGAGGGCACGCCGACCGATTCGGCCGCGAACTCATCCTCCTTGATCGCCACCCAGCCTCGGCCCAGCCTCGAGTGGTCGAGGTTCTGCGCGAAGATCATCGCGATCGCGAGCAGAACCAGACCGACGACGAAAAAATCGCCTTGAGTGCTGAGCTGGTATCCGAAAAAGTTCGGCCAGGGGATGTCAAGGATGCCGTTCGGGCCGCCTGCGTAGTCCCAGTTGTTGAAGGTGATGCGGGTCATCTCGCCGAAGCCCAGCGTCACGATCGCGAGATAGTCGCTGCGCAGGCGCAAGGTTGGATACCCGAGGATGGCTCCCGCCGTGCCGGTGAAGAGCACCGCCAGCGGCAGGGTGGCGAAGAAGTTCCAGTGGGCGATCGTCATCAGCATTGCGCTGGTGTAGGCGCCGATCGCGAAGAAGGCGGCGTAGCCGAGGTCGAGCAGGCCGGCGTAGCCAACCACGATGTTGAGGCCGAGGCCCAGCATCGCGTAGGTCGCCACACTCACCGCCACAGAGGTGACGTAGTCGTCGCCGTTGAGGAGGACGGAGCCGCCGACGATCGCCAGGATGACGATGACCCGGATAAAGAACGGGATGCGTTCCAGCTGGTCGCGCGACGCGATGAAGGCGCGGCCGGCGCGGTGGTCGGCCAGCCGGGCGATCACATTCGTTCCGCCACGCGCTCGCCGAACAGGCCTGTGGGCTTGACTATCAGCACGGTGATCAAGACGCCGAACACTAAGACGTCCTCCCACTTACCCGAGAGGTAGCCGGTGGTGTAGGCCTCCAGAAGTCCGATCAGCATGCCGCCGGCCATCGCCCCTGGAATGTTTCCGATGCCGCCCAGGACGGCGGCGGTGAAGGCCCTCAGCCCCAGCAAAAAGCCCATCGTGAATTGGATCTGGACGTAGTAGAGACCGAGCATGACGCCCGACGCCGCTGCCAACATGGCGCCCAGCACGAAGGCGAGGCGGATGATCGCGTCGACGTCGATCCCCATCAGGCGGGCGGCGTCGTGGTCGACGGCCAGAGCCCGCATGGCGGTACCGACGGTGGTGCGCTGGATGAAGGCAACCAGGCCTCCCATCAGCAGCAGGCTGACGAAGACAAGCGCAATCTGCACGTAGGTCAGGTGCACGGGTCCCATGAAAAGACCGTTGGCAGGCAACAGGTTCGGCGGGTAGGCCTGGATGGCAGGACCCCAGATCAGCTCGGCGGAGTTCTGGAGAAAAAGCGACATGCCAAGGGCGGTGATCAGGATTGCCAGCATCGATTTCTTCAGCAGGGGCTTGTAGGCGAACTGGAGGATGCCCAGGTTTACCACCGCGGTCCCGAGCATGGGGACCACGAAAGCGGCGATCAGCGCCAGGTAGAGGGGAAGACGCTGAAAGCCGAAGGAGACGAGCAGGGTCCAGCCGAGGAAGGCGCCCACCATCGAAAGATCGCCCTGGGCGAAGTTGATCAGGCGGATGATCCCGTAGACGATCGTGTAGCCGAGTGCCACCAGGGCGTAGAACGATCCCACCGTGAGTCCGATCACCGTGTATTCGAGAAACGGCCCCATCCCTTCCTCATCACCTCCTGGTCGCACTCGCCGACCAGGTGTTGGTTGCTCACGTCGGCCCCGAGCCGGGCCTGGATGCCGGTATCGTACAGGTGGCGTCCACGACTGGGCAGACCGAGTTCGTGGACCGGCACAGCCGCACTATCGGCCAGGCGCGCGCGGCCGGAGGTTGCGAAAATTGGGGCGCAACAGCGAGACGGGGAGGAATGCGTGACTGAGCGGCTTGATCTGGCGGTGCTGGGCGGGGGCGTGGCCGGACTGACCGCCGCCTATCTCCTTCGTGACCTGGACCTGGAGGTGTTCGACGCGGCCGACTATGTCGGCGGGCGCACGAGATCGCTGCAACAGGCCGACGGCATCTGGCTCAACACGGGCGCCCAGTACGTGTCCACGGACCGCGTCAAGGTGGTCGAGCTGGCCGACGCGGTCGGGGCCAAGCTTCTCCGTGACGACAACCTTGGCGAGTACTGGCGGGGGCTGTATCCAAGTGATCCCGACACCCGGACAGAGATCGAGTCCTGCATCGAGAGGATTACCGCCGAGCAGATGCACCGCCGACCCGCGACCCGACCCGAGCTCGACGATGTGCCTTTCGACCAGTGGCTGGGTGATGTCTCGCCGGATACGCATCGGTTCTTCGATCGCTGGTGCCAGATCATGAACTCCGGCTCCGCCGTCGAGATCTCCCTTTACGGGGCGCTCTGGCTTTGGGGCGACCAGCGCAGCACGCCTTGGATCGACCGGCCGGTGCCGAGGCACGACCGTGGCGATTGCGTCTTCGAAGGGGGCACGAACGAGTTCACCAAAGCGCTCGCGCACGCGATCGGCGGCCGCCTTTCGCTCCGCTCTCGTGTGGTGTCAGTCCGCGCCGCGGACGATGGTTACGTGGTCGAGGTCGACGACGATCGCGGCCGGCGCAGCGTCTGGGCCCGGCGGGTGGTTTCGGCGATGCCCGCGGCCATCGCCGCGGGCGTCATCGAGGATCTCCCGGGCTGGAAGCGACAGGCGCTCGCCGCCGTCCGGTACGGCCGCTTTTTGACCACCAACATCGTCATCAGCCCCCACGGCGCCGAGCCCAGCCGATATCCACTCACCGGCGCTCGATCCGATGTGCTTTACAACCTGGACGCTTTCGTGATCAAGACGCCCGGCAACTTCGACGAGGTCGGCGGCTGCTTCCACAACCTCGTCGGCGACCCGACCGCCCGAGTGGTCTGGGACGACCCCGACCACACCATCAAGACGGGCACGCTGCTTGCCCTGTTTCGCCTTCACCCCGAATACCGCGACCGCGTCGTCAGGGTGGAGGTCCAGCGGTGGCCGTTCGGCATGCCCCTCTACAGCGTCGGCCGGATGAAGACGTTCGATCAGCTGGCGGAGCCGGTTGGTGGCATTTATTTTTGCGGCGACTACAGCTTCGCGTCGAACATGGAGGGAGCTGCTTTGAGCGGCGAGCGCGCCGCGGCTCAAGCCCGCCTCGCGTTCGCGTGAGCAGCAGTGGTCTGGTGCTTTCGCGCTGAGCAAGAATAAGTCCGTGCCGGAACGACACTCGGTTCTACGGGCCGACGGGACCCTCGCCGCCGGCGCGCATCCGCGCATGGAGGAGGAGTTCCTCCTGGAAGCGCTGCGTTGGATGATGAAGTCCCGCCTCTACGACTTAAAGGTCATCGCGCTGCAGCGTCAGGGCCAGTTCGGTGTTTTCTCTCCGGGCATGGGTCAGGAGGCCTCGATAGTGGGCTCGGCCATGGCCCTCGATCCCACCCGAGACTGGATGGTGCCCCAGTACCGCGAGCTGATGGCGACCGTCCATCACGGCCTTCCGCTCGAGGTCATCACCGCGCAATACCTGGGCAAGATCGCGCCCGCCCGCATACCCGACGGGGTCAGGGTGCTGCCGACGCAGGTCTCCATCGCGGCGCAATTGCCGCAGGCAACCGGGCTGGCCTGGGGGCTGCGCCTCCGCGGCGAGGACGCTGTCGTGATGGCATATATCGGCGAGGGCGGCTCGTCCGAGGGTGATTTCCACGAGGCCCTCAACCTGGCGGGCGTGACGAAATCGCCGATCGTGTTCTTCCTGCAGAACAACCAGTGGGCGATCTCGACCTCGCGACGTGTCCAGTCGGCGACGACAAGCTTTGCGTTTCGAGCGGCGGGGTACGGGTTCCCCGGCGTCCAGGTGGACGGCAACGACGTGATGGCCGTCTACGACGTCGCGATGGCCGCGGTGGAGCGGGCGCGAAAGGGCGAAGGGCCGACCCTGATCGAGTCCGTGACCTATCGCATGAGCTTCCACAACACGACTGACAACCCGTCGCGGTACGAGGATCCCAAAGAGCACGAGGTGGCACGATCGCAGGACCCGATAGAGCGCGTCCAGAAGTATCTGACGAGCCTGGGGCTGTGGGACAAGAAGCGCGAGTCAGACCTCACGGAGGAGCTGACGCAGGAAAACGAGGCGGCGCTGAAAATCGCGATCGAGGCGCCGGCGCCCGGCCCTGCTGACGTTTTCGCCAACGTGTACGAGCGCCCGCCGGAGCGTGTCGTCCAGCAACAGGCCGAGCTACTTGACGAGAGGCGCAGCTGAGATGCCGCAGCGCACGATCGTCGAGGCCATCAACAACGCCCTGGCCGAGGAGATGGAAAGCGATCCTCGCGTGATGCTGCTGGGGCTTGATGTCGGCAAGCTGGGTGGCGTGTTTCGGACCACCAGCGGGCTGGTCGAGCGCTTCGGCGCCGACCGGGTGGTCGACACACCGCTCGCCGAGGCCAGCATCATCGGCGCGTCGCTCGGCCTTGCGCTCGCGGGCATGGTGCCGGTGGCCGAGATCCAGTTCCTGGGGTTCACGGCCCAGGGCTTCCATCAGATCGGGCCGCAGCTCGGGAAGTTCCGGCAGCGCTCTCGCGGCCGTTACCACTGCCAGGTCACGATCCGGGCCCCCTTCGGCGGAGGCATCCGCAGCCCCGAGTTCCATTCCGATGCGGTCGAGGCGCAGTTCGTGCAGAGCCCGGGCATCAAGATCGTGATGCCGTCGAACCCGTACGACGCCAAGGGCCTTCTGCTCGAATCGATAAGGGACCCGGACCCCGTTCTGTTCTGCGAGCCGGATCGCCTGTACCGGTCGGTGCGGGCCGAGGTCCCGGACGGCGCCTACACGGTGCCGTTCGGAAAAGCGGCGGTGGTTCGGGAGGGTGAGCACATCACGCTGGTCGCCTGGAGCGCCGCCGTCGAGCTCTGCCTGCGGGCGGCCGACAAGCTCGCCGAGGAAGGCGTGTCGGCGACCGTGGTCGATCTCCGCACCCTGGTGCCGCTTGACGTGGAGACGCTCTGCAACCAGGTGGCCAAGACAGGGCGCTGCGTCGTCGTTCACGAGGCGCCGCTCTCAGCGGGCTTCGGAGCGGAGGTCTCCGCGACCCTGATGGAGCAGATCTTTTATGACCTCGATGCGCCCGTGGCCAGGGTCGGGGCTTTCGACGTGCCGTTCCCGGCCGCCTCCCTCGAGGACTACTACCTGCCCTCGCTGCAGAGGGTCATGGACGCGGTTCGGAGGACGCTGCAGAGCTGAGGGGTCTTTAAAGCTCGATGAAGGTACCCGCCCCCTTCGCCAGCGCCTCTTTATAAACGAGGCCCGAGGCGGCCAGGTCCTCAACGGCGTGGCCCATCGACTTGTAGACGGTGATCTCATCGGCCGACTGGCGTCCTGGCCTTGCGTGCAACAGCAACTCGCCCATCTCGGTCGCTCGATTGGGGTCCATGCCCACCAGCTCCATGCAGCCGACCGGCGGCGGCGAGAACGCCGCCGCCCTGGACTCGACGAAGAGGCTGGCGGCCGCGGCGAGCCCGCGGTCGAGCTCGCCGTCGGGCGCCGAGAAGCCGACCGACGAGACGTGCGTGCCGGGCCCAACCCACTCGCGCCTGATCACCGGCGTGCCCGAATGGGTGCACATGGCCACGACGTCCGCGCCGCGCACCGCGTCCTCGTAGGTTGCGACGGCGTGGGCTTTGGGATCGCGCTCGGCCAGCCGGCGGGCGCTCTCGATGGTCCGCGAGGCGATGCGGATCTCCTCGAAGTTGCGGACCAGGGGCAGGATCTCGAGGTGGGCGTGGCCCTGCACTCCGGCGCCGAGGATGGCGAGCACCCTCGCATCGTCTCTGGCGAGGTGCCGGACCGAGACCGCGGCGGTGCCCGCGGTCCTGATGGCGGTGATGCGCGTGCCGTCCATCACCGCCATGGGCGAACCGGTGGCGGAGTCGAACAGCGCGATCAGCGCCTGGTGGGAAGGCAATCCCGCCGAATGGTTTTGTGGAAACACCGAGACGAGCTTGACGCCCAGGCCCAGGCCCGCCCCGTACCCGGGCATCGACGCGAGCCAGCCCTCGCGCTCGGCGGTGACCGAGGTTCTGGCCGGAACCTCGACCCGCCCAGAGCTCAGCGCGCGGAAACCTTCTTCGAGAGCGTCGAGCAGCCGGGGAAGGTCGAGCAGGGCCGCCACATCGACCTGGCTGAGCATCAGCACGCGCACGTGCTGACGTTAACGCCGCGAAGGCCGAGCTTGTGGCACTCTCGCTAGAGATGCCGGGTGCAGCGCAGTCGATCCTCGAGCAGCTGGTTCGGATTCCGTCCGCGACCGGGCATGAGCAAGCGATCGCGCATGCGTTTGCCGGCCGGTGTGAGGAGGCGGGCCTCGAGGTGGAGACGCAGGAGGTCGAGCCTGGACGGCTCAACGTGATCGCTCGCTGGAGAGTCGGGCGCCGGCCGCGCCTCTTGCTGACCGGCCACCTGGACACCGTTCCGGTGGGAGAGGGCTGGACGCGCGATCCCTTCGGCGCCGAGGTCGCCGGGGGCCGGCTCTACGGCCGCGGGGCGTGCGATATGAAAGGTGGGCTTGCCGCGATGCTCGGGGCGATCGTCGACCTGCGCGCTCGCGGGGCGGAGCCCGCCGGCGATGTGGTCCTGGCCGCGGTCGTGGGCGAGGAAGAGGACTCGGCCGGCACGCGCGCCCTCATCGCTGGTGGTGTGGCGGCGGATTGGGCGGTGTTGGCGGAGCCCACCGCGATGGCGCTGGTGGTCGCCAACCGAGGGCTGATGAACTACCGGCTGGTGGTGAGAGGCGCCTCGGTTCACGCCTCGTCGCCCGAGCTCGGGCGCAACGCCGTCACCGCGGCGGCACGGCTCGTGCTCGAGCTGGAGGCTTGCGCCGATGGGCTGGCGACCAGGCCTCACCGGCTGTTCGGCCCGCCGAATCTCACGGTCGGCACCATCCACGGCGGCACGCGCCCCTACGTCGTGCCCGACCGCTGCGTGGTCGAGGTGGATCGGCGCGTCAACCCGGGCGAGACCCGCGATCAGGTCGTGGCCGAGATACAGGCGGCGATCGCGAGGACGCGAGCCCACCTCGGGTGGCTCGAGGTCGAGGTCGAGGCCGGACCGGAATACCTGGCCTTCGAGATACCGGAGGAGCACGAGCTGATCGGTGCGATGACCTCGGCGATGGCCGCGGCCAACCTGCCGCGGCGCCTCTCCGCCTGGCGGGCCGCCAGCGATGCGGGATTCCTCGTGCACACGGCCGGGATACCATGCGTTCTGTTCGGACCGGGGGATATCGAGCAGAGCGCGCACCGGCCCGACGAATGGATGGACCTCGTTGATCTCGAGGTCGCCCAGCGGGTTTTCGAGCGCCTGCTGCTCGGCCGAGTAGAGGCGGTGGAGGTGGTGGATGGCAGCGTTCCCTGATGACGAGTACGCGCCGAGGCTGGCGAAGACGCGGGTGCGCATGGCGGAGGCCGGCCTCGACGTGCTGCTGGTCACCGACCCCGCGAACATGAACTACCTGAGCGGCTATGACGCCTGGTCGTTCTATGTGCCACAGGCAGTCATCGTGCCGCTGAAATCCGAATCGCCGATCTGGGTTGGACGGGGCATGGACGCGCAGAGCGCGATCCTGACGACCACCTTGCCGAAGGACAGCATCCTGAGCTACGCCGACGACTACATCGAGTCGCCAATCAAGCACGCGATGCAGCACGTCGCTGGTGTGCTCGAAGAGCGCGGATTCGCGCGCGCGCGCATCGGCTACGAGGGCAACGCGTACTTCTTCACGGCTCGAAACCTGCAGGTGCTCACGGAATCGCTGCCGGCGGCCCGATTCGTCGACGCGGACCTGCTCGTCAACTGGGTGCGGACCGTGAAGTCGGCACGCGAGATCGAAGTCATGCGTCAGGCGGCTCGCATCGTCGAGAGCGTGATGCGCGTGGCCATCGAGGCGGTGTCCGCTGGCACCCGGCAGTGTGATGCGGCTGCGCTCATCTCGGCAGCCCAGATCCGCGGCACCAAGGAATTCGGCGGTGACGCGCCCGCCAACCCGCCTTCGATCCTGAGCGCTGAGAATGCCGCGACGCCACACGCGTCATGGTCCGACCGGCCTTTTCTGCGCGATACGGCCACGTGCCTCGAGCTCAGCGGCTGCCGGCTTCGCTACCACTGCGCCATGTCGAGGACCGTGTATCTCGGCCGGCCGCCCGACGACATGAAGCGGCTGGCCGCCGCCACCGCCGAGGGCATGCAGGCCGCGCTCGCGACCGTCAAGCCAGGCGCCCTCTGCCAGGACATCGCGGCCGCGTGGCAGCAGACGATCAACCGCGCCGGGTTCAACAAGCCTTCGCGGATCGGTTACTCGATCGGCGTGAACTACCCGCCGAACTGGGCCGACCACACGGCCAGCATTCGCGAAGGTGACATGACGGTCCTCGAGCCGAACATGACCTTCCACCTCATGCTCGGCATGTGGATGGAGGGCTGGGGATTCGAGCTCAGCGACACGTTCCGCGTCACCGACACCGGTCATGAGGTCCTGGCCGATTTCCCCCAGCAGCTCTTTGTCAAAGACTGATCGATGACCGTGGCGGCGCCTCTGGCCGTGGTCACCGGTGGCTCGCGTGGGATCGGACGCGCTTTCGTCCTCGAGGCCGTGCGGCGCGGCTATCGTGTCGTCTTCAGCTATCGAACCCAGGAGGCGCAGGCGGTCGAGACGGTTGAGCAGGCCGCCGGCATGGGGGGCGAGGCGGTGAGCGTCAGGGCCGACCTCGGGGTGTTCGAAGACGCCAGCGCGGTGGTCGCGGCGGCGCGTGCCCAGGGCCAGGTCAGCCTGCTCGTCAACAACGCGGGCATCGGCGAGGAGTACACCCTCGAGGCGCTGACCCGCGAGGCTTGGGAGCGCGCGGTGGCGATCAACTTGACAGCACCGACGTTCCTGGCCAAGGAGCTGCGCGCGGATCTCGTCGCCCGGCGGGGGGCGATCCTCAACGTCAGCAGCGACGGCGGTGTCGCGGGCTCGCTCCACGGAGCGCCTTACGGCGCGACCAAGGCCGGGCTTATCGGCCTCACGAAAACGCTTGCGCGCGAGCTGGCTCCGCACGTCCGCGTCAACGCGATCGCGCCCGGCCCGGTGGCGACCGACATGTGGGCCGCCATCGATCCGGCGGTCCAGGAGCGCGTGATGGAGCATGAGATGCCGCTGAAGCGAATCGCCCAACCGGAGGACATCGCTCGAGCCGGCCTCGATATAAGCTCATGGCCCGACGCGTCCGGGATCGTCGTCCTCCTCGACGGCGGGCGGATCATGTGAGCATGCAGGTCATGCCGCAGAAAGTAGGGAATGGGAGTCGCGCATGAAGGTGTTGGTGATCGGCGCCGGGCTGTCGGGCCTCGTGGCAGCGACCCAGATCCAATCGGCGGGTCACGACGTCGTCGTCGTCGAGGCCCGCAACCGCGTCGGCGGCCGCGTGTTCACGTTGCGCGAGGGCTTCGCTGGCGGCCAGTTCGCAGACATCGGAGCCGAGATCATCTACCACGGCCAGGACAACATCGCCAACCTCTGCCGCGAGAACGGTGTCGAGCTGAGCGACCGCTTCAGCCTCGGCACCGAGGTCCCCGACCTCATCTTCGGCGGGCAGCGCCTTGATCGCGCCGCCGCCGCCGAGGTGGTCAACGAGCTGCGCGCGGCGATTCGCCGCACGCGTCCCGGTCATTTCGAGTCGGTGGCGCAGTGGCTTCGCCGTGCCCGCATCTCCGAGCCGGCCGAGCTGCTACTGGCGGCGATCGCGCAGTCCACGCCGGCGTCCCCGCTGCGTATCGCCGACGCGGAGGAGCTGAACGTGGAGCTCTCGTGGGGCGAGGGCTACCGAAAGATCAAAGGCGGCAACGACACATTGCCGCGAACGATGGCGAAGAAGCTCGACGTGCGCCTCGACCAGCCGGTGCGGGTAGTCGGCTGGAGCGCGACCGGGGTGACCGTCGAGTCCGAGCGCGAGACCTTAAATGCCGACCGCGTCGTCGTCACCGTCCCGGGACCGCTGGTGTCCGAGCTGGGGTTCGATCCGGTGTTGCCGGTCGACAAAATCAAGGCGCTCCTGTCGCTTCGCTACGGGAACGCGACCAGGCTCGTGGTGCAGTACGCGGAGCGCGAGCTCGTCAAAGCGGCAATCGGCTCGGGCTGCTTCACCGATCGGATGCCGGGCTTCGTCATGGAGCAGTCCGTGCACCAGGGCGGCGAGCACATCCTCATCGCCGGGCTCGCGGCGGGTGACATCGAGCCCTCAGGGCTGACCGACGCCGAGATCCTTGACCAGGTCGACGCCACCATCAGCGCGGTGGTCGGGCGGCCGATCAAGCGCATCTTCGGGCACGTCAAAAGCTGGACGCGTGACCCCTGGTCGCGTGCCGTGGTGAGGGCCCCCATGGGCGACCAGCGCGCTACGGTGCTACCGATGATTGCCGCGCCACTCGGAGGACGCGTGTTCTTTGCGGGCGAGCACACAGATGACCGCGTCGGGCCGGGCGGAATGGAGGGCGCGATCAAGTCGGGATACCGGGTGGCGCGCGAAATCCTGGCGCAGGCCTGACGCATGGCCGTGACCACGTGTGACGTCCTGGTCATCGGCGCCGGCATCGCCGGATGCACTGTCGCCTGCGAGCTGGCGGGCGCCGGCGCGCGAGTGGTGGTCGCCGAGCGGGGCGCTGTCTGCTCGGGCTCGAGCGCGCTCAATGCGGGAGGGATCCGTCAGCAGTTCAGCCAGGAGAGCTCGGTGCGCGCGGGGATGGAGACGGTCCGCCGCCTCGCCACCTTCGAGGCAGAGTTCGGAGTCGACCCGGGGTTTCGCCAGGCCGGCTACCTGTTCTTGCACGACGGCGGCGACAGCCGGCGCACCCTGGAGCGCGCGATCGGCGTTCAGAACGCCTGTGGCGTGCCGACCAGGCTCGTCGGTCCCGACGAGGTGGCGCGGCTGGTGCCGGGGATCAACCTGAGCGACGTCGCCGGTGCCGCCCACAACCCGACCGACGGCTACGTCGATCCCAACTCGATGGTGGCGGGCTACGCCGCCGGCGCGCGGGCGCGCGGTGCGGTGATCCTCCAGGACAACCCGGTGACAGCGATAAAGACGCGGGGCGCAAGGGTGATCGGCGTCAACACCTCAACAGGTGCGATCGCGCCTGACGTCGTGTTGAACGCCGCGGGCGCGTGGGCGCCGGTTATCGCTGCAATGTACGGTGGCTCCCTTCCGATCACCGCGCGCCGTAACGACATCTTCACCCTCGACCGCTCGCCGGCGCCAGGGCAGTTCCTGCCGCTGACGATCGACCTGATCACCGGCCTCTACCTGCATTCGGAAGGCGATGGGCTCGTCGCGGGACCCGCCGAGTCATTCGCCGTCCCCGATCCTCCATCCCACGTGGCGGTGGATTGGGAGGTGCTGCCATTCCTGGTGGAGCGGCTCGTGCACCGGCTGCCGATGCTCGAGGCGGCGCAGGTGACGCACGGGTGGGCGGGGTTCATCGAAGCCACACCGGATGACAACCCGGTGGTCGGATGGACCCATTTCGACAACCTTTACACGATGGCTGGATTCAGCGGCCACGGCATGTGTCTGGCTCCGGGCCTGGCGCCACACGTCGCGCGTGAGCTTCGCGGCCAGAGCGCGGAGCTTTCTCTCGAGATCTATTCGCTCAAGCGGTTCGAGCGCGGAGGCGTCGAGCCGGAGGGCGTCTGGGGCGGCTCTGGCATCGCTGCGGGCATGGCCGGCGGAAGCGGTAAGACAAAGGAGTAGCGGCCATCGAAGATCGAGATTTCCTGATGATTCCCGGCCCCGTTTCGATCGACGACGAGATCCTGGAAGCGCTGGCCCGGCCGGTCCAGGCGCACTACGGCGACCGGTGGACCGCGCTCTACAAGCACGCCGTCGCGGGGATGAAAGAAGTGTTCAAGACGCAAGGCGAGGTCCACCTCGTCTTCGGGTCGGGCATGGCCGGTGTGGAGATGTGCATCGGCAGCGTGCTCTCAGTGGGCGATGAGGTCTTGATCCCCACCAACGGCCTTTTCGGGGATCGCATGGCCGAGGTCGCGACGGCCAACGGGCTGAAGGTTCACAGCTTCACCGCCGGCATCGGGCAGGCGATCACCGCCGCCCAGGTGCGGGACGAGCTCGCCGCCAACCCTGGGGTGAGGGCGGTGTGCATCGTCTATCACGAGACCTCGATCGGGGTGCTCAACGAGGTGGAGGGGATCTGCCGTGCGGCGCGCGATCACGGAGCCCTGGCGATCGTCGACGGCATCTCGGCCGTCGGCGGCGTGCCCTTCGAGATGGACGCGTGGGGGGCCGACCTCTGCGTCACGGTGGCCAACAAATGCATCGCGGGGCCGATCGGCGTGGCCCCGGTCGCTGCCGGCCCACGGGCCCTCGCTGCCCTCGACGACGGCCGGCCGAAGGCGGCCGGCTGGTATTTGAACCTGGCCACGTGGCGGAAGTATTCGGAGCTCTGGAGCGGGTGGCACCCGCACCCGACCACCATGCCCACCAACGTCATCGAGGCGTTCGACCTGGCGCTCACCCGGTTGCTGGAGGAGGGTGTGGATGCCCGGTGCCGGCGGTTGGCCGCGTCGCGAGATCGCGTCCGCGACGGGCTGGAGGAAATCGGTTTCGAGATGCTGTCGCCCATCGCGACCGCTTCCCCCGTAACCACGGCGGCGTACGGCCTGGAGGGCATGGACGTCGACGATTACCTCGACTGGTTGCTGCGCGAGCACCGCATCCGCATCGGCGGCGGCCTCGGTGAGCTCAGGGGTCGGATCTTCCGCGTCGGCCACATGGGCCGCGCCGCCGAGCCGGAGGCCATCGATCGCTTTCTGAGAGCAACGGCGGCCTATGTGGAGAAGCTACCGAAGGCGCGCTAGACCTTCAAGCTGGCCGGCGTCCATTCCTCGATGCCGCTCTGCACGGCGTTCAGGAATCGCGATGCCGCCAGCCCGTCGATGATGCGATGGTCGAACGACATCGTGAGGTTCATGATCGGGCGGATCGCGACCGCGTCATCGACGGCGACCGGCCGCTTTCGGATCGACTCGGTGCTGAGGATCGCGGCCTGCGGCTGGTTGATGATCGACTGCCCGGCCACCGAGCCGAGGGCGCCAGTGTTGTTGAGGGTGAAGGTGCCGCCGCGAACGTCCTCCGGACGCAGGGTCTTGTTGCGCGCGCGAGTGGCGAGATCGTTGAGGGCATGCGCAAGGTCGATGAAGCCCATCTTGTCGGCGTCTTTGATGACCGGGACGATGAGGGTGTCGGGCAGCGCCACCGCGATGCCCATGTTGACGTAGTGCTTGAGGATGATGCCTTCTTCCGTCCACGTCGAGTTGAGGTAGGGATTCTTCATCAACGCGTCGCAGACGATCTGGATGAAGAACGGCACGTAGGAGAGGGGAAAGCCGTGACGGGCCTCGAACTGGGCCTTCTGTGCCGCCCGGTACTCGACGAGGTTCGTCACGTCGACCTCGCGCAGTGCCCACGCGTGAGGCGAGGTGCTCACGCTGCGGACCATGTGCTCCGCGATCTGCCGGCGCACGGCGGAGATCCGGACCAGCTCATCGCGCGGGTCTGATGAAGCCGCCGCCGGCTGAGGTTTGGCGGGCTTAGGCGCGCGGTGTTCTGCCAGGTACGCGATCACGTCCTCGCGCTGGACGCGGCCGCCGCCGCCGGTGCCGGTGATCTGCGACAGCTCGAGATCGTTGTCCTGGAGGAGCCGCCGCACGGCCGGGCTGACCCGGTCTCCGGCTTCGGCCGAGGACGCGGCGTGCTGCGTCTGACGTGGCGCCGGCGTGGTCGGTGTTGCCGCCTCAGGTTCCGCGGCCTCGGGCTTGGCGGGCTCGGCCGCCGCGTCCGCGGCACCCTCCACCTCCATCTCGGCCAGCGCGGTCCCGATCGCTACCGTCTCTCCCGGGCCGACCTTGATGCTCACCAATCGGCCCTCAAAGGGCGAGGGGATCTCGGCGTTGACCTTGTCGGTGACGACCTCGACGATCGGCTCGTCGCGGCGGACCATGTCGCCTTCCTGCTTGAGCCAGCGATCGACGGTGCCTTCGGTGACCGACTCGCCGAGCTGCGGCATCTTCAGCGTCGTGCGGCCCATCCCGCTCAGGATTGTAGTGGTCGGGGGGTGAGGAACCGGGCGCCGGGGGCATGGCGCGCTCTACGATTCGGTGAGCGCGGTCGCAAGGAGGATTGGAGGGAAGCGAATGGCCCGTCGATTCCGTTTCGGCATCTGCACCGACCAGAACATGACCTGGGAAAAGAACGTCGAGCGCTGGCAATTGTTCGAGCGGCTCGGCTACGAAAGCGCCTGGGTCTGCGACCACCTCGTCCAGCCAAGCCGCCCCAACGGTCCTTACTTCGAGGCTTGGTCGCTGCTCGCGGGGCTGGCGGCGCGCACAGAAAAGATTCGAATCGGGGTCCTGGTCACCTCCAACACGTTCCGCTTTCCGCAGGTCGTCGCGAAGATGGCGGTCACCATCGACCACATCTCCAAAGGACGGCTGGAGGTTGGGCTCGGCGCCGGGTGGTACGAGCCCGAGCACACGATGTTCGGAATCCCGTTCCCGGAGACCAAGGAGCTGGTCGGCCGGTTTCGCGAAGCGGTCCAGGTGGTCGACCTCCTGACGCGCGAGGACACGAGCTCTTTCGACGGGAAGTATTACCAGCTGAAGGCCGCCCAATCCCGTCCGGCCAGCGTCCAGAAGCCGCGTCCGCCACTCGTCATCGGCGCGTTCGGGCCGCGGATGCTCAAGATCGTCGCCACGTATGCGGACACGTGGAACGCCTTCGGGACGCCTTCGGAGATGCGCGAGCGCAACCAGATGCTCGATGACTACTGCCGCGAGCTGGGGCGCGACCCCAATACGCTCGACCGTTCCCTCTACTACTGGGTGCCCAAGTCAGACGCCGATCCGTGGGCGTCGAAGCAGGCGTTCTACGACGTGATCAACCCCTACATCGAGGCCGGCGTGAACCAGTTCATCCTGGACCAGCCTCGCGACGACCAGCTCGAAATGCTGGAGTGGGCGGCTGCCGAGGTCCTGCCGCGGTACGCGCGCGAAACGCCTCGCAGCCTCGAACCCGCCGCCGCCAAGACGATCGACACGTCGGACTGGAAAAAGCCTCAGGACCACGTCTAGCCGCCGCTCGAGACTGTTCAGGCGCCCATCGCCGGCTCGATGTTCTGGTTCAGCCGGAAGAAATTGGTCGGGTCGTAGCGACCCTTGAGCGCAACCAGGCGCGCGTACGCAGTCTCTCCGTATGCCTGTCGGACGCGCTCGCCGCTCTCCTGGAACAGGTAGTTGGGGTAGGCGCCGGCTCGCGTGAACGGCTCGAGGGAGGCGTAGCCCTCGCGGGCCCAGCGCACGTTCTCCGGGTCGAGGGCCGGGTCGGTCCACTTGGCGTTGACCAGGAGGTCGAACTTGGCATCGCCAAAACGAAGCGCGTTAGTGCCCGCCGGGGTGCGGTGCAGCGCGCCGTGGAGGTGCTCCAGCTGCAGTTGGCTGAGCGGTGATGGCGCCCCTTCGAATGCCTCCGCGGCGGCTGTGATCGCGCTTGCCACCAGCGGGCCGAGCGCGTTGGTCTTCCAGTAGTTTCGCAAGCCCCAGGGCGAGATCGGGTCGTAGAGGCGCTGCGACTCGGCGTAGGTCCTGGGTGCGACCCCGTCGCGAATCGGTCGGAAGCGTGAGCGGAGGCGCTCGTAGATCGGCGCCGCCGCTGCCGCCGGCCCGCAGAAGCTGCCAAGCACGGTGGCCAGCGGCTCGCCCTCTGGCGTGCGCCGGAGGAGCAGGTCGAACGTGGCCTCGTCGGGGATGGTGTCGACGAACTCGTCGTAGAACGCGAGGAAGTCACGCGAGTATGGGAAGTCGAGCGGCCCGGAGACGACTCCGGCCAGGGGGTGGAGCGCGAACTCGAACGTGGTCACGACGCCGAAGTTGCCGCCGCCTCCCCGAAGGCCCCACAGCAGCTCGGGGTTGCTCTCGGCGGAAGCCTCGACCCGTTCTCCGGCGGCGGTGATCAGCTCGGCGCCGACCAGGTTGTCGCACGTCAGCCCGTAGAGCCCGCGCAGGACGCCGATCCCGCCGCCCAGCGTCAGCCCGGCAACGCCGGTGCTGGAGACGATGCCCCCGGGGGTGGCCAGCGCGTGGCCTTGCGTCGCACCGTCGAAGTCGCCCCACGTCGCGCCTCCTTGCGCTCGGGCGCGGCGATTTCCAGCGTCGACGTCGACGCGGCGCATCAGCGAAAGATCGATGACCAGGCCGCCGTCGCAAACTGCGTTTCCGGCCACGTTGTGCCCGCCGCCACGAACCGCCACTGCTTGGCGCTGCTCACGCGCGAAGGCAATGGCGGCGGCGATGTCGGCGTCGCTCTCGCAGCGCACGATCAGCTCCGGGCGCCGGTCGATCATGCCGTTGAAGACGCGCCGGGCCTCGTCATAGCCACCGTCGCCTGGGCGAAGGATCGAGCCGCGGAGCTCGCGCGCGAGCTGCTGAGTCACCTTGGGGTCCAGGGTGCTCACCGGGCGGCCGCGGCCTGCGCCCTGGTCAGAAGTCGCGGCGCGAGGGAACCGACCACCGCCATCAGTATCCCGCCGACCAGCGGCGGCCAGAACGCCACGGTGATCGTCCCCGTCGCGTCGACGAGCATTCCCGCCGATATCGGCCCTGTGAACGCCAGCAGGTAGCCGACCGTATACATCAAGGCCGAGTAGGACGAGGCTTCGCTCTCGTTGCGCGCGATGAGTGGCGGCAACGCGATCGAGGCGACGAATGCGGCGGCCGTCCCGAGCCCGACCATGAACACAAGCGGGCGGATGAGGTCGGTGAGTCCGAGCAGTAGGCCGAGCGAACCGACCGCCGCGAGGCCGCCCGCGACAACGTAGAACGTGGTGGACAGCGCGTATTGCCAGCGCACGAACGACAGCGCAAACAGCGGGACGATCGGGATGAAGTTCAGGAACAGGAAGGTGGTCGCGACGTATCCGGGTCCCCGGTCGTTGATCAGGAATGGCATCCAGGTGGCGACGGTGTAGTACACCAGGTTTTGAAACGTGAACAGCGCAGCCACCAGCCAGACCCGTGGGTCTCTCGCTGTCGCTTTCAGGTTGGCCGGCGGTGCGGCCACCTGGTCGCGAGGGGTGAACCTGACCCAGAGCACGACGCCGATCAGTGCAACGCCCGCCCAAACGAGGAACATCCCGCGCCATCCCAGCGCTCGCGACAGGTACGGCGAAAGCGAGGCTCCGACGACGTTGCCCATCAGCAGGCCATTGCCGTACAGGCTGCTGGCTCGCGCGATGCCGTCTGGAAACCAGCGCCTGATGAGCACCGCGAGCGGAGGCTGGGCGAGCGCGATCGACAGGGTCAGCATGGCGCTGCCTGCAAAGACCCAGAACACCGCCGGCGGCAATGTCAGCGAGATCGTGAAAACGCCAAGGCCAGCCACACAGACGGCGACCAGGCGCCTCGCACCGAACCTGGTCGCGAGCAGCGCGCCAGGGATCGACGCCGCGCCCAGCACGAGGATGGCCAGCGATGTGATCGTGCCGGTGGCGGAATAGCTGAGGCCGAGATCCGAGCGGATCGCCGGCAGCGAAGGCGGAATCGCGAACAGGATCACACGCAGGTTGAATGCCGTAAGCCAGACGAGTCCGAGCGAGATGACATTCCGGCGCAAAGGGCCACCATCCTAAAGGGCGCGGGCCGAGCTTCGTGGGCTAGGCTGAGGCTTGATGGCATCGACCGGCACGGAACGCGTCGCGGCGGCCCTGCGTCTCGATCGTGCGGATCGCGCTCCGGTCAGCGCGTGGGGCCACTCCTACGAGCGCGAGTGGTCGGTGGATGAGCTCGTCACCACCACGGTCGGGATCGCACGGCGATGCGAGCTCGACTTCGTCAAGCTCCAGGTCCGGGCGAGCTGTTTTGCGGAGACCTTCGGGGCGGCCTGGAGATTCTCCGGCTCCGCATCGGTCCCGCCCGTGATGGAGCAACCTGGCGGCACGGATGCCGAGGCCTGGCGGCGCATTGCGTCCTCGGAGCCCGACCGTGGAGTCCTGGCCGAGCAGATCCAGGTCATGGCGGCGATCACCAAGCAGCTCGGCCCGGAGACGCCCTGCCTCCAGACCGTCTTCTCACCGGGCATGGTCGCGTGGTTCCTCACCGGCAGCGACCTCGATGTGCTCCGCTCCCTGCTTCGCGCCGAGCCTGACCTGATGGCCGCGGGCCTGGTGCGCATCAGCGAGACGATGGCGTGGTTCGCACGAGAGTCGATCGCCGCCGGGGCCGCGGGCCTCTTCTATGCGATCAACCCACTTGCCAACACGACTGTCATGGCTCCTGACGAGTACGAGCGCATTTTGCTTCCCTTCGACCGCTCGACCCTCGCCGGGGCGGAGGGCGCGTGGTTCAACATGCTTCATCTCTGTGGCGGGAACGTGAACACCTCGTTGGTCGAGGCGCTGCGCCCCGACTGCGTCAACTGGTCGATCCATGACGCCGGCAATCCCGGGCTGGCCGACATGCGCGACAGGCACCACGTCGCCGTCGCAGGCGGACTGCACCGCGACCAACCCATCCGGACCGGCTCCGTCGAAGAGGTCCGCCGCGAGGCGTCTGACGCCATGACGCAAACCTCCGGCCGCGGCCACCTGCTCACGCCCGGCTGCTCGGTGTCGCCGTGGCCGGTGGATCGAGAGGACAACATTCGCGTCCTGGGCGAGGTGGCAGCCTCAGCCTGAACCGCGTCGCGGCATCAGATGCGCGACGAATCTGGGACCGGGTTGTGGGCGCGCACCCACCGGAACACGTCGCTGGTCGCAAGCTGCCCACCGGTCACGTACAGGATGTTGCCCGAGACCCAGCCCGCTTCGTCCGAGCACAGATAGACCGCGGCCGCCGCGACGTCGTCCGGGACCCCCACACGATTGATCGGATAGAACGAAGCGCGGTCGGCCCTCTGCTCATCGCCGGCCAGCCACTTTTCCGTGAGTCGCGTTTCGATGACACCCGGCGCGATGGCGTTGACGCGAATGCGGTCCGTGCCGGCTTCGTAGCCGAGCACCTTGGTCAGGTTGGCGAGCGCCGCCTTGGCCGAGCCGTAGATGCCCTCGGTGGGCGCGGGAAACACGGCGTCGATCGAGACGATGTTGAGGATCGCGCCGCCGCGGCCCTGCTGCGACATCAGCTTGCACGCAGCCAGCGCCGCAAACAGGGGCGACCGGACGTTGACCGCGTACATCGCATCGAAGGCTTCGATCGTGGTCTCAGACAGCTGTCCGTGCGCGCCCGGCAGGGCGACCATGCCCCCGGCGTTGTTGACGAGGACGTCCAGCCCGCCCAGCTGATGGGCGGCCTCATTCACCATGTCGGCGACCTGGTCGGTGTGCTCCATGTCGATGCGAAGCGCCACGGCCTTGCGCCCGAGCTTTTGGATCTCTCGAGCGACGCCGTCCAGCTCGTCCTGGCTGCGCGCCGCGATCGCGATGTCCGCGCCCTGGCCGGCGAAGGCGAGAGCGATCGCCCGGCCGATGCCACGGCCGCCGCCGGTCACCAGCGCTTTCTTGCCTTCGTAAGAGAACATCCCAACCTCCTTAGCGACTGTGAGAACCCGCGCATCGTACGGATCCACGGATCTGCAATGCTAGCTTCGGCAACACCGATCGGAGGGGGTTCGAATGGCTTCGGAGCGGGTCGGGACAGTGATCATCGGCGGCGGCATCGCCGGCACCGCGGTCGCCTACTACCTGGCCGAACAAGGCGAGTCGGACATCCTCCTGCTCGAGGCTGACGAGCTGGGCAGCGGCTCGACCGGAGGCTCTTTCGGTGGGGTGCGGCAGCAGTTCAGCACACCGCTCGAGATCGAGTTTTCACGCCGCGGGCTGGAGTTCTGGCGGACCGCGGCGCGGGTTTTCGACTCGCCGGTCTCCTGGCATCCAAACGGCTACCTGTTCATGTCCGGCCAGCCCGAGATCATGGCCAAGCTCGCGGACGCCGCCGCGCTGCAGCGGTCGATGGGTCTGACCGACGTTCAGGTGGTGGACCCCGCGCAGATCCGCGAAGTCGTGCCGTGGATCGACACCGCCGGCCTGCTCGGCGGCACGTACACCCCGAACGACGGAAAGGTGACTCCGACCGAAGGGGTCGCCGCCCTGATCAAAGCCGCAAGAGCTCGTGGCGCCCGCTACCACGAGCACTGGGAGGTGCGCTCGATCGAGCGGGCCGGCTCCGGATGGCGGATCACCGGGCCCGGCGTGGTGGAGGCGAGCCGGGTGGTCGTCTGCACCGGTTACTGGACCTCCGACCTGCTGCGCTCGTTCGGGTTGGAGCTGACGATCCGTCCGCAGCCGCTCTATAGCGCCATCTCTGGGCCGGCACTCGCCGGCCACCGGGTGCCGCTGACCCTCGACATGGACACCGGTTTTGTCGTCGAGCGAGAAGGGGACGGGCTGGTCGTGGCCATCCTCTTCGAGGACAACCCGCCAGGCTACGGTCACACGCAGTTTCTCGAGCAGTTCGCCGAGCTCGCGCGCGTCCGCGCCCCTTCGCTGGCGGACCTGCGCATCGCCAGGCACGTCGTCGCCAACGTCGACATGGGAGGGGACGGCCAACCGTATGTGGGCCTCGTCGAGGACGGTCTATGGATGCTCGCCGGCTTTGGTGGCCATGGCGCCATGCACGGTCCGCCGGTGGCCGAGCTGCTCGCCAAGATTATCGCCGGCAGGCCGGACCCGACCGTCGACCTGGCTCCTCTCAGTCCCTGGCGGAAGCCCGGCGCCACCGAAGAATGGATGGTGGCGGCGAAGAAATCCTGACGGTCTAAGCGTCACCCAGCTCGTAATAGACGTTGGTGGGCACGATTCTGAAGATCGCCCTCTGCTCACCCTCGAAGAACCACGGGTAGCGGTCCACCTTCATGTAGCGCCGTGCGAGCTTGTTCATGTGCTCCTGCCACCCATCCTCCGACCAGGAAACCACCCGGCCGGTGATCGCGATGTAGCGATAGGGATTGCGCGGATCGACGATGGAGATGGCGACGTCCGGCCGTTCGCGCATGTTCGCCGCCTTGACCCGGTCGAGGCGGACATTGACGAGCACGGTGTCGCCGTCGTGATCGACCCACAGCGGCGTGACGTGGGGCGTGCCGTTGGCGCGCACGGTGGCCAGGTGACCGAGCGCATCGCTCTCGAGCAGGTCGATGAGCGCGGTGGGGATGTGGGGATTTGCCGTTTTCGACGCTGCGTCCGACATGGCAAAGAAGCCTAGACCGTCACGGGTCCGTCTGGCATCGGCTCGCACTCATACTGGTTGAGCAATGCCCGCGGCCCAAAAGCGTGCACCGGTCGCTCCGGAGCGATTGAAGCTAGGCCTGATGCTGCCGACGTGGACGACTGACGACTTGCGTTGGTCCGAGATCCTAGAGATCGCCGAGGTCGCCGCCGAGGTGGGGTTCGACGCCCTGTACGCGAGCGACCATCTCCTCCTACCCAGCAACAACGCGGAGATGAAGCGCCACGCCGGCGTGGACTTTCCAGACGATCCTCAAGTCGAGCTGGAGGGCTACCTGGAGTGCTTCACAGTGCTGGCTGCCCTTGCCGTGGCGATCCCGAAGGTGGCGCTCGGCTCCATGGTCGCGAGCACCGGGTACCGCAACCCGGGCCTCATGGCGAAGATGGCGGTGACCATCGATGACATCAGCGGCGGCCGGCTGGTGCTCGGGCTTGGTTCCGGCGACTCAGAGGGCGAGCACCTGACCTTCGGTTTCCCGCACGAGCAGCGGGTCGGGCGTTTCGAGGAGGCGCTGCAGATCACCAAGGGGCTGTTCAAAGAAACGTCCACGGACTTTGACGGCAAGCACCACCGGCTGCGCGGTGCGCGGTTGCTGCCCAAAGGCCCCAGGCAGGGCGGACCGCCCATCCTGATCGGCACCCTCAATCCTCAGCCGCGCATGCGCCGGCTGGTCGCCCAATATGCGGACATCTGGAATGGCTGGCTTGGCTACACCGATGCCAGTCCCGCCTCGGCGGCGACGCAGCTTGGGATCATCGACGACGCCTGCCGCGAGCACGGGCGCGATCCGTTGACGCTGGTCGCCACGACAGCCGTACGTGGGGCGCTGCCCGGCTCGGGCTACGTCCCAAGGCCCGACGAGCGACCGCTCTCCGGCCCACCGCGCGAAATGGCGGAAACACTTCGGGGGCACGCGCGCCTTGGTATCTCGGAGGTCCAGGTGGCGCTGACCATGGCCGGCACGGCCGGCGTGCGCGCCTTTGCGTCGGTTATCGAGGAGTTGCGGGGAAGCCGGTAGTCCTTTTAGGGCGCCAGCGCCGCTTCGACCACGTGCTGGTCGCTGTCGTGGATCCACTGCTCCGAGATCAGGCTGTCCTGCACGTGGAAGACGACCACACGCTGCCATTCCAGATGTTTGCCGCCTCGCTCGGCGGTTCCCGTCAGCAGCGCCACGGCGTGGCGGTCGTTGGCCACGACGTCGTGAAGTTCCAGGCGCTGTGTCCCGTGAAAAGCCTCGCCGCTCCGCCGGAACAGGTCGAGGATCTCCCGCGGCCCGCGGTACACGCCGCCCAGCACATGCCGGCCGATGTAGTGCAGCGTGGCGTCGGGCGCGTATAGCGTCGCGGTTCGCGAATAGTCGGTATGGACGGCATCGAAGTAACGCCGGATCAGCTCGACGGCGGCGTCACTGTCCGCCTCCACGATGACGAGCCTACCCTGTAAGTCGCGACGCCCGCAAGCGGTCGGCCTATCGCAGCAAGTGCTTTGGGATCTTGCCAGTGGGAGTCTTCGGCAGCTCGGAGACGACCTCGACGATGTCGGGCATCATGAACCTGGGGTCTCGAAGGCGCAGGTAAGCACGTAGCGCCTCGGGGTCGACGGACTGTCCTGGTTTCGGCACCACGACCACCTTGAGATCGCCTTCGGTGGACGTCGCCGGCAACGCGAACGGCCTGCTCGGCCGCCGTTCGTAACCCTGGGTCGACGGCTGCGGGTCAGTCGACCGGGAACGACACCCCCTGCGCGAGCGGCAGCTCGTGACCGTAGTTGATAGTGCACGTCTGCCGGCGCATGTAGCCCTTCCAGGCGTCTGACCCCGCCTGGCGTCCGCCGCCGGTCGCCTTCTCGCCACCGAACGCGCCTCCGATCTCGGCCCCGGAGGTGCCGACGTTCACATTGGCGAGGCCGCAATCGCTGCCGACCGCCGAGAGCCAGGTCTCCGCGGCCGCGAGGCTGGTCGTGAACAGGCTGCTGCTGAGGCCGTGGGGCACGGCGTTGTTCACCTCGATCGCCTCCTCCAGGCTGTCGACCTCGATCACGTGGAGGATCGGGGCGAAGATCTCCTCCTGGACGATCGGCATGTCCTTCGTCGATCGCACGATGGCCGGCTCGACGAAATAGCCGCCTCGATCTTCAAGCACGGCGCCGCCTGCGATCAGCTTGCCGCCCTGCCGCTTGATCTCGGCCAGGCCCTTCTTGTAGTCATCGACCGCCTCGCTCGAGATTAGGGGTCCCATCAGTGTCTTGTCGTCGAGCGGATCGCCGATGTGAACCGTCCGATACGCTGCCTGGAGTTGTTCCAGGAAGGGCGCGGCGATGCCGCGCTGCAGGATCAACCGGCGCGTGGTGGTGCAGCGCTGACCGGCGGTGCCGACGGTGCCGAAGGCGACCGCGCGCAGGGCGAGCTTGAGGTCCGCGTCGTCGAGCACGATGGCGGCGTTGTTGCCTCCGAGCTCGAGGATGGCCCGCCCCGAGCGCTTCGCCACCGCCGCCGAGACCCGATCGCCGAGCGCGCACGAGCCGGTCGCCTGGACCAGCGCCACGCGCTCATCGGCGAGAAGGGTTTCGCCGACCGCCGCGCCCCGGCCGATGACGAGGCCGAAGACCCGCTCGGCTTCCGTGCCGGCGGTCACGTCGTGGATGATCTTCTGCACCGCGATCGAGACGAGCGGCGTGTGACTGGACGGCTTCCACACGATCGTGTCGCCGCACACCAGGGCGATCGCCCAGCCCCAACCCGGGACGGCGACCGGGAAGTTGAAGGCCGAGATGATGCCCACGACGCCGAGTGGATGCCACTGCTCCACGAGCCGGTGCTCGCGCCGCTCCGAGGCGATCTCACGGCCGAAGAGCTGCCGGGACTGGCCGACGGCAAGGTCGCAGATGTCGATGACCTCCTGGATCTCGCCTCGGGCCTCGCTCAGGATCTTGCCGTTCTCGAGGCTGATCAGTCGGGCGAGGTCTTCCTTTCGGTTCCGAAAGCCTTCGCCGAGACGGCGCACGATCTCGCCGCGGTGGGGAGCCGGCACCAGCCGCCACTCCAGGAATGCCTTGTAGGCTTCGGCGACCGCGCGCTTGCATTCGTCCTCGCCGGCCGTCAGCACGTGCGCGAGCACCTCGCCGGTCGAGGGGTCGCGCGTTTCGATCGGCGCCCCCGATGGCTTGCCGATGAAGGTCCCGCCGTAGGCGACGCCCGACGTCGAGCCGCCAAGCCGCAGGTCGAAAGCGCCAAGGATCTCCTCGACGCGCAATCCTCGATCGCTGGCAAGTCCGGTGCTCATATCACTTCCTCCTGGCCTGGTAACGGCTGATGGTGCACTGGCGTCAGATGACGTTGCGTTCGGGCTCGATGTTGCCGGTCGCAAAGCGTCGGTGGGCGAAGATGTCGAGAGACAGGTCGGGCCGTTCGCCGGTGAACCATTGTGCGAGCAGATGACCGACGGCGGGCGCCTGCTGAAAGCCGTGGCCTGAGAAACCGCAGGCGCACCAGAATCCTTCGAGATCATCGACCGGGCCCAGTATGGGTTGATGGTCGGGGGTCACCTCGTACAGGCCCGCCCATGCGGTTCGGATGCCCGCCGCCGCAAGCTTTGGCGCTCGATGCTCAACCACCGGGGCCATCGCCTCCAGCATCGTCCAGTCCACCTCCGTGCTGTAGCTCGGCTTCTCGTCGGGCAGCCCCATCCCGAAGAGCAGGCCGTCGCCCTCCGGGTGGAAGTAGAACGAGGTCGAAAAGTCGATCGTCATCGGGTGGTCGCGCGTCACGGCCGGCATCGGGTCGGTGACGAAGATGTTGCGGGGATAAGGCTCCACGGGCACACCGATGCCGGCCATCCTACCGATCTCGGCGGCCCAGGCGCCGGCGCAGTTGAAGACGGCCGAGGTGACGATGTCGCCGGCCGTCGTGCGCACCAGCCGCACGGCCCCGCCGCTTTTCTCGACGCCGGTGACGGCGACTCCTTCGAGGATCCTGGTGCCCAAGGCTCTTGCCGAGCCGGCGTAGCCGGAGGTGACGGCGTGCGGGCTGGCGATGCCGTCGCTCGGACAGAAAGTGCCGCCGATGATGTCGTCGCCGGCGACCATGGGCGCCAGCTCGCGCAGCTCGCGAGCCTCGACCCACCGCGCGTCGGCAACGCCCATCTCACGCCACATCGGCAGCAGGCGCCGGAACTCGTCGACCTCACGATCGCTGGTCAGGACAAAGAGATAGCCGATCCTGCGGAACTCGGGGTCGACGCCGGTGTCGGCCTCGAGGCTCTCCAGTAGGTGCACTGACAGCTGCTGCATGAGGACATTGGTGGTGGAGGAGAACTGGCGCCTCACGCCGCCGGCGCACTTGCCCGTCGATTGTGATCCGAGCGTCTCTTTTTCGACCACCACGACCTTCATGCCGCGCCGGGCGAGGTGGTACGCGACGGAGCACCCGACGACACCGCCGCCCACGACGACGACGTCAGCGGAGTTCTGGGCCATGCTCTCGTGGGGCGCGCAACACCTCGGAGCCGGTCAGCGGCAGCAGCTTCAAGGCGAGCTGCAGCTTAAACGCCGAGTTGCCGGAGCGGACTGGGTAACCCAGGGTCACCTCGATCATCTTCAGACGATAGTCCAACGAGTTGGGATGGATGCCGAGCTGCGCCGCCGCCGCTTTTCGGACCATGCCGGCGGCAAAGAACGCGTCAAGAGTTTCGACGATGTGGGCCCGGCTTCGCTGGTCACGCCCGAGGAGCGGCGCCAGCACCTCCTGCACGAAGCTGTCGGTAGTGGTGTCCTGCTTGAAGAGATCCAGCAGCCTGAGCTCGTCGTATTTGTGGACGCGGCCCTGCGGCTCGAGCAGCGAACCGAGCGCGCGCGCCCGTCGAGCCTCACGCAGGCTGATCATCATGCCGTGGGCGCCGGCACGAGGCGAACCCAGGCCGGCGGTGAGGTGGAAGGCGCCATCGCCGCCATCGCCGATGGTTGACGTCAGGCTCCGCGCCACCTCGTCCGCCGAGGTGCCGGGCACCGCCAGCACCACCCCGAGGTCGACCAGGCCGGCCGGGCTGTCGGGGAATCGCCTTCGCAGGTCGCGCACGACGTCGGCCAGCCGCATGTCGACCACGCTGCGCGCCATTGCCGGCAGGCTGCCGGCCTCGATGACGACGCCGATCCGCAGGGCAGAGAGGTCGTAGCCGAGCAGGCGCGCCTCGCCCTCGGCGTCCGCGTCGTCAGCGAATTCGCCCGAGACGATGCGACCCAGGAAGAGCCTGATCGCCTCTTCGAGGGACCTGCCCATGTCCTCGCGAGCGTGCAGGTAACCGCGTTCGCTGACCGAGTTGAGCAGGTCGAGGTACTGCATGGTCAGCGTGGCTAGGCGCGCGAGCGACTCTGCCGGGGCGTGCGCCACCACGATCTCCCACATCGCCTGTGCCTCGAGCCGGCCGGCTCGCAACACGGCCTCGAGCGGAAAGCCCTGCCGGAGCCGGATGCCTGAGGCCACCTCGAGGTCGGCTAGCTCTGCCGGATCCGGCAGGCGCCCGCCGGCCAGCGCTCCGAGGTACAGCTCGAGGTTGCGGGTCTCGACCTCGATGAGGTCCTGCTCGATCGCCGACCCGGGCACGCGGGCATAGGCGGGGATCTCGGATTCGAGGCGGCGTGCGATGGAGCGGGCGAAATCCTCGATCTGCTGTCTCGAAATGCCGAAACCAGCGCTGATTTGTGACGACGTCACAGTCATCGGCGTCGGGTGATGGAGATTTCCCCTAGTGTCCTTCAGCCGTCTCAGTGTAGTCTCCCAAAAGGCAATCACGGCTGTTCAGCTGAAGAGGAGTCAAGTGGCCACCACCGAAGAGACCCGCAGCCTCATCCCTACCCTCCCCGGCCACTTTTACGTCGACCCGGAGGTGTTTGGAGCTGAGCAATCGAAGATCTTCTCGAAGCTCTGGTTCTGCACGGCCCGGGCCTCGGAGCTCAAGACGCCGGGCAGCTTCCAGACGTTCGAGGTCGGCGGCGAGAGCCTGATCATCGTTCGGGACGGCGACCGGCAGGTGCGGGCCTTTTTCAACGTGTGCCGCCACCGCGGGTCGAGGATCTGCGTGGAAGCCGCCGGGCAGGTGAAGCGCACCTTCCAGTGCCCTTACCACGTGTGGAGTTATGGGCTGGACGGGCGCCTGGTCGGCGCGCCGAACATGTCGATGATGCCGGAGCTCGAAGAGGCCGAGCGTGGGCTGCTTCCAGTCCACGTCCGCGTGTGGCTCGGCTACGTCTGGGTCTGCCTGGCGGCGGCCGCGCCCGACTTCGAGGAGTCTGTCGTCGCGCAGGTCACCCAACGCTTCGGCGGACCGGAGGCGATCGAGAAGTACAGCCTGGACAAGCTCGAGGTCGGACGCCGCATCGAGTACGACGTCCGCGGCAACTGGAAGCTGATCGTCGAGAACTTCATGGAGTGCTATCACTGCGCGAACCTCCATCCCGAGCTGGTGGCGGTGATTCCGGAGTTCCGGCGAGGCTTTCCGACCCAGCACAAGGTCGGTTACGGCGCGGAGTTCGGGGCGGACGTTCGGGGCTTCACCTTCGACGGGCGGCAGGGTTTCGGTTCGCTCGAAGGCCTTGACGCTGAGCAGGACCGCCACTACTACGGTATGACCGTGCTGCCGCAGCTGGTCATCAACCTGGTGCCCGACCACGCGATCATCCACCGGATCTTCCCGGTCGCCGCCGATCGCACCGTGGTCCGGTGCGACTGGCTGTTCGCGCCGAACGTCGTCAACGGGGGATACGACCTTGGACCCTCGATCGAGCTCTTCCACCGCGTCAACACCCAGGACTTCGGCGCGGTCGAGGGCTGCCAGCCATCGATGGGTTCCAGAGCCTTCAAGGATGGCGGCGTCTTCGTGCCCGCGGAGCACCACATCGCGGCGTTCAACCAATGGGTTCGCGACCGGTTGGACGAGCCCGAATGACGGGCCGGCGCGAGAGCGCCGCCTTCGTGGTGCCTGAGAGCCTGAAAGGCTCGCCGGGGACCGCCAAGGACCGCCGCGAGGAGGCCTTCTTCAACCGGGTCGATCCCGATCCCGAGTGGCTGACCAACAGCCGGCCGGGCAAGGCGATGGAGCGTCTCGAGATGGCCTACACGACCGAGCGTCCGGAGATCAAGCGCGTTTGGGGAGCGCGAATCGCCGAGCAGGCGCACCGGCTGAAGGCGGCCGAGTCGGCAGAGCCGGCGGCGGCCAAGGGCGCCGATGACATCACAGGGGCGATCAAGGAAGAGGCGCTCCGACTCGGCTTTGACGCCGTCGGAATCGCGCGCTTCCACCGCACCTACGTCTACTCCAACTATCGCGAATTTGTTCGATACAAGAACCTGATCGTCCTGGCTCTCGAACGCCCCATCGATGACTTCGAGGCTCAGATCCTGTCCATCGACTACATGCACATGACCCAGCAGCTGATGCACCAGGGGACCGAGATGATGCTCGAGCTGATCGCGTTTCTAGGCGAGCGCGGATACCGCGGGCAGGTGATGGCGGGTCCGATCGGGATCAACATGATCAAGGTGCTGCCTTATGCGGAAGAGGCGGGCCTTGGACAGATGGGCCTGAACGGGCAGCTGCTCTCGCCGTATTTCGGCAGCCGCTGGCACCCGTTCGCTCTCTCGACGGACGCCCACGTCACGCCGGACGGGGCGCGCGATTTCGGCATCCCCAAGCTGTGCGACTCATGTCAGGTGTGCGTGCGTCGGTGTCCCGGCCGTGCGATACCCAACGTGCGCGTCCACTGGCGCGGGGCGGTCAAGAACAAGCTGGATGTCGAGAAGTGCGTGCCGATGCTGATGCGCTACGCGACCTGCAACGTGTGCACCAAGGTGTGCCCCGTGCAGAAATACGGCCTGACCGCAGTCGCCGAACATTACGAGGCGACCGGGGGCGAGGTGTTGGGCAAAGGCACCGAGGAGCTCGAGGGCTACACCTTGCCCGATCGGGGCTACCAGGGAGTCGGCACGCTGCCGCGCTTCGACAAGGACGAGGCGCGAATTCGATACGACCTGCTCGACGAGCTGCCCTCCGACATCGAGCCGTGGGTGCACCAGATCGGCGAAGGCAAAGAGCCAGCTTGATTAGGGTGAGTCTCACGTCGACCTCGACGGACGGCCGACCTACCGCGTGCCTACTGCACAAATAAGGACGCGCGAGGCGACTTCAAACACGGCAGTGTGGTCAAGGCGGGGTCGGGATTGGCTGTCGCTGGGGGTGCGCCACCATGTCGACTAGTTGAGACCAGAGATAATCCAGATCGCCCATCCAGCGAAGATGCATCCGGGCGGGAAGCTCCGGGAGAGGTCGCCATCCAGAACACAAGGCTCGGCCGCACAGGTCTGAAAGTGTCACGACTCTGTCTTGGCACCATGACCTTCGGTTTGCAGATCGACGAACCGGCGGCCAGATCGGTCCTGGATCGCGCGGCTGATGGAGGCGTGACGTTCATCGACACCGCCGACGTCTATCCGCTGGGCGGGGGCGTCGACCTTGCCGGGACGACCGAGGACATCCTCGGTCGATGGCTCAAGGGCAAGCGCCACCAGTTCGTGCTCGCCACCAAGTGCTTCGGCCGCACCGGCCCCCAGGCCTGGGACGTGGGCAACAGCCGGCGCCACATCATGGACGCCATCGACGCGTCGCTGCGCAGGTTGGGCACGGACTACGTCGACCTCTATCAGCTGCATGGCGATGACCCTGAGACCCCGCTCGACGAAACCCTTCGAGCGCTGGACGATATCGTCCGGTCGGGGAAGGTGCGCTATGTGGGCTGCTCCAACTTCCTCGCCTACCGCATCGCCCGCGCGCTCGGCCGCAGCGAGGCGCTCGGGCTCGCACGCTTCGATTCGGTGCAGCCTCGCTACAACCTCCTGTTCCGCGAGTTCGAGCGCGAGCTCTTCCCGCTCTGCCTCGAGGAAGAGATCGCCGTCATCCCCTACAACCCGCTCGCCGGCGGTCTGCTCTCGGGCAAGCACGGCCGTGGCCAAAAACCGGCCGAAGGTACGCGCTTCGCCATTCCCAACGCCGGCACGATGTACCAGGACCGCTACTGGCACGACCGCGAATTCGAAACGGTGGCGGCTTTCCAGCAGATCGCCAATGATGCCGGCCTCAAGCCGGCGACCCTCGCTGTGGCCTGGGTCATGCACAACCCCGCGATCACCGCGCCAATCATCGGCGCCAGCCGCCCCGACCAGCTCGACGACACCCTTGCGGCCGCCGACGTCAAGCTCGAGGCCGGCGTGGTCAGCCGGCTCGATGAGCTGACGCGCGACTTTCGCCGTGGAGACGCGAGCCGCTGATGGCCCACATCGCCTGGCGGCCAGACCGCAGCGCTCGATGACGGCATAGCTCGCCGCAGCCCGCGAATCCGGCACATTCTGGTCTAGGACGAGCGCTCGGCCGCCCACGCGGCGGACGCATTCGCCACGTTGAGCGGCCGGGCCGGCGTCTGCGACGTGACAGTGGCCCGGGCACGACGAAGCACAGCGACGGGTTGATTGAGAGGCACAAC
>Ga0307373_10001936_pt1 | contig 38104 bp, 33 predicted proteins | sample OX2MG_FD_202534 | JGI IMG/M metagenome (GOLD analysis project Ga0307373, IMG submission 202534) | Soil microbial communities from Risofladan, Vaasa, Finland - OX-2 | ecosystem: Environmental > Terrestrial > Soil > Coastal area > Acid sulfate soil | place: Finland: Risofladan, Vaasa | collected...
CCCTGGATTTTTATCGTCGTCACCGATCCCAAAACGCGCAAGTTCGTCGCGACACGCTATCGCGAGGCGTGGCAGAAATTCTATCTCACGCCCGAAAAGCGCGCACTGATGGAGCACGATCCGCACAGTCCGAAAGGCAAAAGCCTCCGCTCCGCCAACTATCTAGCCGACCATCTGGCCGAAGCCCCCGTGCTGATCTTCGCATGCGTCCGCCGCTACAACGACGCCGGACGCGAGGGCGAGCCGATCTACGGCTCGATCTATCCGGCGGTGCAGAATCTCTGTCTCGCCGCGCGCGGCTACGGACTCGGCACTTCGATCACCGGATTGCATACTATGTTCGCGGATGAGATCGATGCGCGGCTTGGCGTGCCGGCCGGTTACGCGAATCTCATTCTCGTTCCGATGGGCTATCCGAAAGGCCGATGGGGCCGGCCGGCCCGCAAACCCGCCGCCGACGTGACCTTTTGGAACCGATGGGGAAATCGCTCGCCCGAATCCGATTGACTACGCGTACTTGACCAGCGAGCCGCGCGCGATGATCAAGGCGCTGTCAGCGCTTCGATCTCATCGACCGTCTTCGGCACCGCCGCCGTCATCACCTCGTGCCCGTCGGGCGTGACCAGAACGTCGTCTTCGATTCGGATTCCGATACCGCGAAACTCGGGCGATGCGAGTTCGTCGTCGGGCGCGACGTAGATTCCCGGCTCGACCGTCAGGATCATCCGCGGCTCGAGCTTGCGCGGTTCGCCGTGCTCCCGATAGAGCCCCACGTCATGTACGTCCATCCCGAGCCAATGGCTCGTGCGATGCATATAGTAGCGGCGATACGATCCCGTGCTGATTGCCTCTTCGGGCGTGGTGCTCTTGAGCAGACCGATCCGGCACATGCCCTCGACCAACGTCTTGAGCGCAATTTCGTGCGGATCATCGAAGCTGATTCCCGGCCGTATTGAAGCGATCGCCTTCAGTTGCGCGTCGAGCACGATCCGGTAAAGGTCGCGCTGCGCCGGACTGAAGCGCGCGCCGACCGGAAACGTCCGCGTGATATCCGAGGCGTAAAAGTCGTACTCGCATCCCGCGTCGATCAAAAGCAGGTCGCCAGTCTCCATCCGGCGATCATTATGGATGTAATGCAGCGTCGCAGCATTCGGCCCCGATGCGATTATCGACGGATAGCTCGGACCGGCGGCGCCGCGCGACCGAAACGTGTAATCGACCAGCGCCTCGATCTCCCACTCCATCATCTCGCCGCGCGCGCGACTCATCGCGACCCGATGCGCTTCGTTCGAGATCGCAATCGCCCGGCGCATCGCCGCAAGTTCGGCGGGATCCTTGCGGAGCCGCGCCTCATGGATTATCTCGCGCGGATCCAGAATCGCGTGCGGTCCGGTGCCCGTGCGCGGACGGATCGCCTGCGCGCCGCGGATCATTTCGATCATCCGGGCATTCATCTTTTCGTTGTTGCCGAGCGGATAGTAAACCGTCTCGACGCCGTCGAGATAGTGCGGAAGGATTCGGTCGAGGTCCTCGATTTTGTAGGCGCGGTCCGCGCCGAAATCCGCCATCGCGCCTTCCACTCCGGCGCGCCGTCCGGTCCACGTCTCGCGATCGCGATCGCGCGCTCGCACAAACAGGATGAACTCGCCGTCGCGATTTCCGGGCGCGAACAGCGCCACCGATTCGGGCTCGGCGAATCCCGTCAGGTACTGGAAATCGTTGTCCTGACGATAAATAAACTCGACATCGTTGGAGCGGATCGCGATCGGCGCGCTCGGTAAAATCGCAATCGCGGCGCCGCCGATCGCGTCCATGAAGCGCCGGCGCCGATCCTTGAACATCGCGGCGCGCTCCGATTTCGCCACGATCGCAACGGCCGCAGTCTCCTGCGCGGCCTGCGACGTTTTGACCCTTCCGGCGTCTTTCACGGCCATCCCGCGCCCGCCACCTCGACCGGCGTCGTTTCGATCCGCGCGCTTTTTTTCGCGATACACTCGTCGACGTGATACGTCTCCGCCGTCATCACGAAGAGCGTGCGCCGATCCGGTCCGCCGAGCATGCACGCAAACGGCGCGAGCGGCATCTTGATCCGCTCGGCAATTTCGCCGCCCTCGCGAACCCGCAGCAGTTCGGAGGTCATCGGCGAGGTCGCCCAGATTGCGCCCTCGGCGTCGAGCGCGATTCCGTCCGGCGTGCCGTCGCCCAGTTCCGCCCATACCCGGCGATTTCCTAGCGTGCCGTCGGGCCGGATATCGAATGCGGTCAGCCGATTACCAAAACTCTCGCCGACGATCAGCGTCTTGCCGTCCGCGGTTATCACCGTGCCGTTGGGAAAGTTGAGGTCGCGAGCGACGACGCGCGCCGCGCCGAACGGCTCGACCATCACGAGTTCAGCCATCTTGGGCGGCGCGCCGGTCCACAGGTCGGAGCCGAAGTTGCCGATATACGCGCGACCTTTCTTGTCGACGACCATGTCGTTGCAATGCGACGACGCGATTCCGCCCAGGTCAACGACCTCTTTCAGCCCATCGGGGTCGAGCCGCATGAGTTTCCGATCGCGCATCGAAACGATCAGCATCCGCCCATCCGGCAGCCATCCGAGCCCGGACGGCAGGTTGGGCACTTCAACGATTTCGGTGGCGCGGCCTTCCAGACCGACCGCCATCACCTTGTGCGCGTGCATGTCGGAGAAAAAAAGCCTGCCGTCATGCCAGCGGGGCCCCTCGCCAAAGCAGAGGCCGTTTAGAAGTGTCTTGAATTCTCTCATTAAAGTATCGCTTTAAGTTTTAATTTGCACCGGCTGTTTGCATTGGCCGTCCCGCACGGCCCCTATTCCAGCGCGCCCGCCTCGCTGAGCTTGCCCACCTCCGCCTCATCGTAGCCGAGGATTTGCCTCAGCACTTCCTCGGTATGTTGTCCGATTGCCGGCGCGGGCGATTTCACCCGCGACTCGCTGTCGCTCATCCGCCACGGAATTCCAGCGTGCTTGCGCACACCGACTTCCGGATGCTCGAGCTCGACGAAGAAATTTCGGCCGATAAGATGCTCGTCCTCGGCAAGCGATTTGTTGCTTGCGCATACCGCCGCGGCGACTCCAGCCGCCTGCAATATCGCCTCGGCCTCGGCCGAGTTCCGCTCCGAAGTCCATGCGCTGATTATCGCTTCGAGCGCATCCTCGTTTTGCTTGCGCGCCTCGAGCGTCGCGAAGCGCGGATCGGCGGCGAGCTCAGAGTGTCCGATCGCGGCGGCAAGGCGGCGCCATTCGGCGTCGTCGGCAGCGACTATCGACACCCACATGTCGATCGCGACGCCGCCGATTTCCGGACGATCCTTCGACGGGAAGACGCCGTGCGGCGCCATCCAGCGGTCGCGATTTCCGTCGCGCTCGGGCTCGCGCCCGTTCATCGAATATTCAAGCAGCCCCTCGGCCGTCGTGTCCATCGCGCATTCCCACTGGCTCATGTCGATAAACTGGCCCTCGCCGGTTTTCGCGCGATGGTAGAGCGCGGCGAGAATCGCAAACGCGCCGTGCACGCCCGCGTTCGGATCGGCATAGCTGAAGCCGGAATGCATCGGCGGCCATCCCTTGTAACCCGTCAACGCCGAGATTCCCGAGAGCGGCACTTGCGCCGGCCCATAGGCGATATAATCGCGGTACGGGCCCGTATCCCCATACCCAGACAGCGAAATCATGATGATATCGGGCTTTATCTTGCGCAGATCGTCGTAGCCCAGCCCGAGCTTGTCCATCACGCCGGCGGCGAAATTATTGGTCACCACATCGCTGCGCTCGACCAGCCGCCGCGCCACTTCGAGCGCGCCCGGCTTGCCGAAGTTGAGCGTGAGCGAACGCTTGCCCTGGTTGTATTGATTGAAGTAGCCCGAGCGATTCAGGCCGGGAGTTCCGTCGGGCCACGGCGGCAACATCCGCGTAACGCACGGACGCGTGCGGGTTTCGACGCGGATGACCTCGGCGCCCAGATGCGCGAGTTGGAGCGTGCAGTACGGTCCCGCCCAAACCCAGGTGAAATCGGCGACCCTGATACCTTCCAGTGGTGGCTTTGCCATCGCTTAGCGCTCCGCGCCCTCGGAGATCAAAAATAGCATGGTGCTGCGCCGCCGCCCAAGCTCGAAACCGGCGGCGGCCCTTGAAAGCTGTGGACGTGCGTTAGATTATCCCCGCGCGCTTGAATTCGGCGATTCGCGCGGCGGCCAATCCGAGCCGCCCGCCGAAGATTTCCTCGTTGTGCTGGCCCAGCGACGGCGCCGGCATCCTTATCTCCCACGGCGTGCGCGCGTACTTGAGCGGCGCGCCCGGATACTTGAACGTGCCGGCCACCGGATGCGCAATCTCGACGAAGAAGCCGCGCGCCTTCAGATGCTCCGAGGCCATCAATGATCCCATCGTCGAGACCGGCGCGAACGGAATCCGGCGCGCCTGCGCCTTCTGATAAAGATCGAGCACCGTCTGCTGCCCGACCCACTCATCCAGCAGAATCCTGAGCGCGTCCCAGTTCTGTCCGCGCTTGAGCCTGTCCGAGAAAAGGTCTTCGTCCGCCCATTCTGGACTTCCCATCAGTTCGACGAATCGGCGCCACTGATGCTCTTCGATACAGCAGACATAGATGTAGCCATCCTTGCATTCGAGCGTCTCGACCGGCTGGATCGGTTTCTGCCCAAGGCGCGACGCGACCATCCCCATGTACGGCCAGTACTCGAAGAAGAGTTCGAGTTGCGCCGCGAGCGACTCCTGCGTCGAGACCTCGACGTGCTGCCCCTTGCCGTCGCGCAGATTCGCCATCACCGCGCCCATCGTGGCGACTGCGCCGTGAACGCCGCCCTGGTAGCCCGATTGCAGGCCGAAGGTCTTCAGCGGCGGCATCTCGGGATGCTCGGCGCCGCCGCCATTGATGTAACAGAGGCCGCCGTTGCACCAGAGCGTCAGGTCCTCCGCGCGCCATCCGCGCTTGGGTCCGCTGAGGCCCCACGGCGTAATCGAAGTCATCACCAGCTTCGGATTGACCCGCGCCATCCGCTCGAAGCTTAGTCCGATCCGATCCATCTCAGGCGGTGCCGCGTTGTGAATCAGAACGTCGGCCTGCGCCACCAGCTTTTCGAAAAGCTCGAACCCTTCGGGCCGCGCAACGTCGAGCGTCACCCCAAGCTTGTTCGCGTTCAGATAAAGGAAGAGTCCGCTCTTCTCGGGATGCGGGCTGTCACCGGGAAACGGACCGCGCGTGCGCGCCCGGTCGCCAATCGCTGGCCGCTCGATCTTGATTACCTCGGCGCCCATGTCGGCCATCAGCTTGGACGCGTATGGCGCGGACGCCATCTCGCCCAGTTCGACGATCTTGAGAGTTGAAAGCGCGCCAGCCATTGTTCAAACCTGCCCAGCGATTCTATTCCGGTACGACCTTGCGAAACGGTTTGATCTCGACTCGCCCGAAGACGCCCTCGCGCGAGTAGGGATCGTTGGCCGCGAACTCGCGCGCCTGCGCTTCGCCCTCGACATCGATTATCAGAAGGCTGCCGCTGGCGTCGGTGAACGGCCCTCCGATCAGGACTGCCCCGCGCGCCACGAATGGCCGCAAGTATTCCAGATGGCGCGGGCGGACCGAAGGCCTAAGCTCAGCGCCGTTAGGGCCGTCGTGACCGATGATTACAAACAGCATCGTCTCGTTCCCCAGTCTCCCCGGATTTTTTCATGAGATAGCACGGGCGCCGATGCGGACCAAGACATGATGGAGGCGAAGCGCCGTCTGCATCCAGCGCGTTGAAGTAGCAGCGTCCGTGGAATCTCGTTCACATCACGACGCTGACCCGCTTCCGTTCATGCCACGTTATCCTAAGCTGTGCCATCAGGCCACATTTCCCGCCTTATGCGCATCAACGCGATTGTTTCGCTTGCGAAAGGTTAAGCAGCTTTCTATGCTGCGTCGAGTCTTTTCGCCGGCCGCCGCCGCGCCTCTCTCGATTGTGGCTCGTAGGCGGCTTCGATGATTCGGAAGGGATTGTGCCAATGCGTTTCAGCGTTCGATCAGTACTCGGTCTTCTCGCCGCCCTGCTAGTGAGTCAATTCGCTGTTCGGGCGAGCGCTCAACAGCATGCGTCCGTTCCACCGGCTGCATCGACTGCAGTCGCGACCGTGCCCGCCGGCTCAAACTTGTCGTCGCCGGGCGGCGCGTCCGCCGCCGATCCCACGATTCCTCCGGGCACCCGAATCACGACTCAGAACTGGAGTCAGTATCGCCAGTTCATGTCGGACGGGATGGCGGCCTTCTTCGAGGGCGCCTACTTCTGGAAGATGCCGCCGCAGGCCGTGGTCAACGTCGGCCCAACGATCATAAATCCGCTCCCGAAGAACTACATCGATGCGACCGCCAAGTACGCCGACCAGGTGCGGCTTACGGAGTCGCCCGGCGGTGCCCTGAACGTCGAGAATTACCACGGCGGCGTGCCCTTTCCGAATCCGCAGGAGCCGCATCGGGCATGGAAGGTTCTCGCTAACGTGTGGTATCGGTACACTCCGAATATATCGGTCGCGAATCGAAGCGCCGGATGCACCCTCGACAGGGAAGGGAACGCCCGATGCACGATCGGCACGGTGGTGTATCGCCAACTGAGCTATAACACCGACCCCGGAGTGCCGCCTACGGTCCCGGGCGCCGAGGGTAAATACTCGAGCCTGTGGTTCATGATCGACGAACCGGAGGAGCAGCGGTACACCGCGGCGCTCACTATCGCGTACGCGGACCCGGCGCGCTCGGAAGACCTCTACGCATTCATCCCGTCGCTGCGCCGCTACCAGCCGGTGTCGACCGCCGCGCGATGCAGCACTACTGACGGAGTCGATATCACTCAGGAAGACTATCGCGGCGGCTTCGACTCAAACATCACCCAGTTCAAGGCCGATTTTATCGGCGAGAAAAAAATCCTCGCGTTGATCATTCCCGGCACGATGCCGCCCGGCAGGTTTCCCAACGATTATGAAATGCCAATAGGATGGCCAGCCGCCTCCTGGGGCAAATGGCAGATGCGCGACGTTTACGTGATCAGCATCTCGAAGCTGCCCAAGTATGCCTCGGGCTATTGCTACGGCAAGCGCGTGATGTACGTCGATAAGACCACATATCTGCCCTTGTGGGAGGAACTCTACGACTCGGACATGAAGCTCTGGAAGATCGTCGGGCTGTTTAACCAGACCCTCGATGTTCCGGGTGTCGGTCCGGTCGATTCGTCGAACTCGCTGATATACTCATTCTGGGATATCCAGAACGATCATGCTTCGTTCGTCGCCGACCCGACCGACAATCCTGGACCCTTCTATGTCAATGGACAGGTGCCGAAGGAATATCTGGACGTCGCGCGCTATACCACGCCGGGCGGACTCAATATGATTATGCGCTGAACGAAGACATGCCTCGGAGATCGTACAGATGAAAACGGCTTTGGTGATCGGCGGTACTGGCCCGAGCGGCCAATTCCTGGTGAACGGACTGCGCGAGCGCGGTTACGAGGTCACGATTTTCCATCGCGGGACTCATGAAATTCCCGAGATTCCGCCCGACGTCGAACATATCCATGCTGATCCGCATTTCCGCGAAACCTTCGACGCCGCGATCGGAAAGCGCACCTTCGATGTCGTAATCGCCACCTACGGGCGAATCCGCGTGCTCGCCGAAGCGACGGCCGGCAGAACCGGCCAGTTTCTCGCGATCGGCGGGGTTCCGTCGTACCGCGGTTACTTCATGCCGCGTGCCAACTTTCCTACCGGGCTGCCGATTCCGGTCCCTGAAACAGCGCAGATTGTGCAGAGCGAAAAGGAGCATCGCTTCTCGTACCTGATTGCGAGTACCGAGCAGACTGTGCTGGCGGCGCATCCGACTGGCACGGTCTATCGGTATCCGTATGTCTATGGGCCCTATCAGCTATTGCCGCGCGAATGGTGCGCGATCCGCCGCGCGCTCGACCGCCGTCCGTTCATTATCCTCTCGGAAGGAGGACTCGGCCTGATGACCCACGGCTATGCCGGGAATCTCGCTCACGCCGTGCTGCTCGCGATCGACAAGCCCGACGCCGCCGCCGGACAAATCTACAACTGCGCCGATGAATGCCAGTTTTCGATTCGCCAGGTTGTCGAGGTAATCGGCGACGAGATGAATCACAAATTCGAAATCCTGAGCCTGCCCGCCGAAGCCGCTTTCCCGGCGCGCGGCATCAGCATGGAGACCACGCCGCATCACCGCTTGATGGATATCCACAAGATTAAGTCGGAACTCGGCTACCGCGATCCGATATCGTCCGAAGAGGCGCTGCGGCGCACCGTCCGATGGTATATCGAGCATCAGCCCGAACGCGGCGGCGAGCTCGAGCAGCGGCTGCAGGACCCGTTCGACTACCAATCCGAAGACAAGCTTGCGGAGATCTATCGCGACGCTTGCGAGCGCGCGCAGGCCTTCCGGCGCGAGATCGTCCCGACGCCGCATCCGTACCCGCATCCCAAGGAGCCCGGCCTCGTCCGCGACCATCGCAACCGATAGCCGGGGCCGCTTCGGGAGCGCTGTGGTCTCGAAGCGCATCGAACTGGGCAGATGCGCAGTGTTAATCCGATTTAGCGGTTGTGGACCAGGCCGCTCAGGCCGGCGACGAAGAGTCCCGTCAGCATGTAGCCCGCGACGATCTGAAACCAGAGATAGGCGCGCACCGCTGAACCGCTGACGGAGATTTTGCGACCCAGGAAGGTTGCGGTTCCGTGGGCGGTGGGATCGGGCCAGCAGTTGCGCTGAAGGCGCAGGTCAACGATCGGCATAAAGAGATCGATTGAATAGGCCATCGGCGCGGCGACCTTGCGTTCGGGCTGAGTCGGCTTCATCACGCCGGCTTCGTGGGCCATTCGCACGATCACTCCACCGATAATCGTGATTATCGCCGCCCATAAGAGCGCCCAGGTCGATTCGTAGCCGTAGTCAATCGTCGCCCAGAGCAACCAACCCCACACGCGCTGCATCACGCTCAAATCGCCCGCGCGCATCTCCTGATTTTGTGCCGCGATCAGGATTGTGCGCGCGCCGCTCATGTCGCCGCGCGCGGTGAGAACTGACGCAAGCTGACGATACGGCTGCGGAAAGTACCGGTTAGAGGTCTGCAATCCCAGCCACTTGAGGCGCGTCGCCGCGTCGATCGCACAGTCGACGTCCCGGACATTCTCCGGACAGTCGAGGCGGTTATACACAAATCCGTCAATGGAAAGATTATCCTGCGACGGCCAACTTGCCTCATCGTCAGTGAGACTGCCAACCTTGGCGTCGGTCAGGTCAAGAAATGTCCTCGGGGTAGTGGTAATTCCAGTCCACCAAAGCCTCCCGGTGACCGTGGCTCCCCATGCCATGAGGCCATTCAGACCAGGGCCGACGAATTTTGCGCCGATAATCAGGTCGGCGTTGATGTTCGCTCCAATCAGATTCAGAACCCCGTCAGTTCGAAAATCGTCAAGAGAGACGCCGTCCTTCGCATGCAGACGCATCGCGGAAACAGAAGTCGAGCCAGGTGCACCTCCGTACATCACGCGACTGTCGTCGAGCCGCAGCACGCCACCGATCTGTGCGTCGTTCAGATCGATCAGTCCGCGGTAAACCGGTTCCTTCCCGGCCGAGATGGTATCGGCATAGAGATACAGATCGTGACTAACGGTAATCGACCCGAACCGGAGCGGTCCACTATAGGAATGCCACAGGTGCAGCTCCGATATTTTCGCTCCCCGCAAATCCATTCCGTGCGGCAGATAACAGTAGCTAATACGGAGTTCAACCGGGATCGTGAAGTTGTGAAGATCGATATAATCCGGTATTCGAGCGCCGCGTATCTGAACGCCTGTCGGATAAAGATACTTCAGTGCCTGGCGGTCAAAGAAAAGCCATCGCAGCAGCGCCGCGCGCAGCGTGCGGTCGGGGCTCCAGGCCGCGCCTTTGGAGGGATCATTCAGAGGATCGCTCTCGTCAACGTCCTGATCCTTGCGTATTCCGGCGGTACATGCCGAAAAATCTCCGCTCGCAGCAGCGTGAAGCACGTTGATTTCGCACGGGGTCAGATTCGGAAAGACCCGCTGGGCAAGCTGAACCAGCGGATCATTCGCCGGCGGCAATCCAGATTGGTCAACGCTCGCGGCGAATACCGGCTGCGCCGCCACCGCAATAATAATCCCGATGCCGAGTGCGCAAAACGCCGCGACAGCAAGGTTGGTGCTTCGGCTCCAAATCGTGGTCATCGACATCGCGGTTTCACCTCTAATCGGCGGCAAGCGTACATTAAGGATTGGGCGGGAAGATATCGCGGTCAGGTGGGTGAGATCGCGCCGTAGCCTTTCCAGTAGAGCATGAAATAGCCGATCGCGATCACAATGAGTATCGCGAGCGCCGCGAAGTCGCGCGGACGCATCGGGTAGTCGACAAAACTCGTCGGCCGAGGCTTCATCCCGAAGCCGCGCGCCTCGAGCGCCATCGCCATCGCATTGGCCTTGCGCAACGCGCCCATGAAAACCGGAATTACCACCGGCACGTAGCGGCGCACGCGGGTCAGCGGCCCGCCGCGGTCGAAATCGTAGCCGCGCAATCGCTGCGCCTGCACCACGGTGAACGCCGAATCGATAAACAGCGGAACGAGCCGGAACGACAGCGAAATCGCGAACCCGACGCGGTACGGGACGCCCAGACGCATCAGGCCGGCGGTGAACTCTTCGACCTTGGTCGTCGACAGGAACAGCACCGAGGTCGCCAGCAACTCGGCAAGCTTGAGTCCGCGCCCCAAACCGAACATCAGCGATGCCCGGGAGAGATGGATCAGCGGCAAATCGATTAGCGGCTTGCCACGGCGATAAAAGACCATCCAGGCAACTGTGGTAAAGATAATAGTCAGAAAGAATAGCCACCGCAAACGATAGAAGTTTGGCCACGATCCGGTCAACTGTGCGAGCGCGAGCAGCAGAATACCCAGCGGCAGCAGCGCCAGCGGATGGTCCACCCAGTAGACCGACCAGAACATCACGAACAGCGCGATTACCTTGACGGTCGGATTCAGGCGATGAATCGCGGTCGCGCGATCGAGGTAAAGGTAGATAGCCATCAGGCGCGCCTTTTCAGATGGGCGATCAGCTCGTCAGGCCCCAGCGCATCGATACCGAAACGGCTGGCGAGCGCGGCGGCTTCGGGGGGGCGGAACGAGGACGACTCGAGCAGTTCGTGATGACGAAAAAAATCGCGCACCGGGCCGTCGAAGAGCTTGCGGCCCCGGCGCAGGAGAACCACTCGGCGCGCGTATTCCGCGACCAGCCACGGCGTATGCGTGATCATCGCGATCGCGATACCGGCGCGGTTGAGTTCACTGACCAGCGCCATCATGCGGCGCTGTTCGCGATAGTCAAGACCGGTGGTCGGTTCGTCGAGGATCAGCAGGCGCGGCCGCAGCGCCATCACGCTCGCGACGGCGAGGCGTTGTCGCTCGCCCTTGCTGAGCATGAACGGGTCCATCTCGCGCATCCCGTCAAGTCCCACGGCCCCAAGGACTTCGTCACATCGGCGGTCGACCTCTTCGGATGAGAGACCGAAGTTGCGTGGTCCGAAGGCAACTTCCTCTTCGACCGTGGCGGCGAAAATCTGATGGTCGGGATTTTGAAAAACGTAGCCGGCCTCGCGCGCCGCCTCGCTCGGACGCATCGTGATCCGGTCGCGTCCGCCCAGCCTCACGACGCCCGCGGTCGGCCGCAGGATACCGACCAGATGCTTGGCGAGCGTGGTCTTGCCCGAGCCGTTCTGGCCGATAATCGCGAGGAACTCGCCGGGCTCGATCACAAGGTCGATCGAATCGAGCACGCGTGGTCCGTCGGGATAGGCGAAGACGAGGCCACCGACTTCGGCGAGCGGCGCATCGACGGCAACGCTATCATCCATTGCGCGCGTCTCATCGGAAATCGGCGCCGTCCCTGCGACCGAATTGACAGCGCCGTCGTGCGCCGCAATTATTTCGGCGCGCTCCGAAGGTTCAGCGCGATCGGCGAAAAGAGCGCGGATCAGCGCTTCGGCCTCATCGACGCCCGCGGCGTGCGCATTGATTCCGAGGCCCGCCAGCACGCGGTTCAAATCCGGCGGATGCACGCCGCATTGCTCGAGCAGGTCGAGCTGCGTCATCAGATCGGATGGCGCGCCCGAAACTAGTATCTCGCCCTCGTGCACGATCACCAGGGTGTCGCATTCGCGAAGCTCTTCGGCCTCATGCTCGACGACCACCAGGCTCATTCCACTCTCGCGCAGGCGGCGAATAAGCGCGAAGACTTCGGCGCGGCCTTCGGGGTCGAGATCAGTGGTCGGCTCGTCGAGCACGATGAGCGCGGGCCTGAGCGCCAGCACCGACGCGATCGCGAGGCGCTGCTTCTCGCCGCCCGAGAGCGAGGTCGGGTCGCGCGACTCGAAACCGGCGAGCCCCACCGCTTCCAGCGCGGGCGCGATTCGGGGCGCCATCTCGGCGCGGCTCATCCCGGCCTGCTCCATCGCAAAGGCGACTTCATGCGCGACGTTGGTCGAGAAAAGTTGCGACTCGAAATCCTGAAAGACCATCCCGACACGCGGCGCAACTTCGCTGACCCGCACGCCGTCGAGCGCATGGCCGCCGACCCGCACCACGCCGGCGAACTCGCCGCCTTCGAAGCCGGGCACGATCCGGTTGAGGCATTTGGCGAGCGTCGATTTGCCGGCGCCCGACGCACCCATCACGCCGATCATGCGACCGTGCCCGACGCTCAGGCTGACGCCGCGAAGCGCGGGACGCTCGCCGCCGGCATAGGTGAACGTCACGCCTTCGACCGAAAAGGCGACGCCGGGAGCATGCGGCGACTCGGGATCATCGCGATCGGCGGGTGCCGAAACCGGGGCAAGCGGCGATTCGTGCTTCACATCAGCGCCACTCCGCCCACAGCGAGCATCAGGAACGGCGTGAGCACGAGCGCGATCGCCTTGTCGTAGGGCGGCTCGAGCATATGCGCAGACAGAAACGGCGGGTGCCAATAGCCGGTCGAGATCAGATTACCGGCGAGCCACGCACCACCCTCGCCAACGATCAGCATCGCAAGCCCGAACGCGCGAACCGCCCACGGATGCTGCTTTAGCTCGGGCATCATGTCGCGATAGAGCATCCGGCCCCGCTGCACGCGCGGGTAGGCGGCGAAAAGGATCAGCGGCGCCAGTGCGAGCGCGGCGATCATGTTGTTCAGCACGATCACGTTGCCAAGAATACTGAACGGCCGCAGCGCCATCATGTTGTCGCCCCATCCCACGAGGTCGGCACACAGCATGCTCGCGCACAGGCACGCCAGCACGTAGGCGGCGATTCCAGCGGGCGATCGCCCGATCGGGCTCTGGCCACCGGCGATCACGTTCCAGACTTTGTAGGGTATGTAGCCGTAAAAAAGATTTGCGAAGAAGCCGAAGATGTCGCCCGGGCCGACCCCACCGAAGAAGTCGCCGATCATGTTGCCGATCGCCGAGCCCCACGCCGCAGCCGGCCCGAACAGGAACGAGCAGACGATCGGAATCGCGTTGGCCGGGCGCAGTTCGGTCACGCCTGGAATCAGCGGCACGACCTTAAACGGCACCAGCACGGCGGCATAGAGCGCGGCCGAAATCGCGCACAGCACGACCATCCGGGTGTTGCGCCACATCAGGCCGAGATCGCTCATCGCATGACTCCGCAGGTACGCATCGCAGCGAATTCCAGTATCCCTACGGCGATCGCGCGATCAAGCTGCCGCGACCGCAATAGTTTAACTTGCCGCGCGCGCGGCCTAAGATATGTTCCGCGCTTGAAAGCGAATTGCAGAGGCGCCCTTCGATGCCGATTTACGAATACGAATGTCAAAAGTGCCATCGCCGCACCAGCGTCCTTACGATGCGTGTGAGCGAGCGCGTTACCGCCGTCTGCTCGCATTGCGGCGGCAGGCGGATGAAACGGCTGATGTCGCGGTTCGCCACGCCGCGTAGCGAGGACTCCCGGATGGATGCGCTCGCCGACCCGTCGAACTTTGGCGATATCGACGAGAACGATCCGAAAAGCGTCGCGCGGGCGCTCAAGCGGATGGGCCGCGAGATGGGCGACGAAATCGGCGGGCCGGAGTTCGACCAGGCGATTGAGGAACTCGAAAGCGGCGGCGACCTCGGCGCGGAATCCGACGGCGGCGGCGACGACAGCGGAAGCGGCGGCGGTGACGACCTCTAGTATCTTGAGGCTGACGCACACTGATGGATCGATTCAGCGTCCAGCCGAAGACGGCAGGACCAGCGGCTGCGTCGATCGAACAGCGCTGCGCCGCGCAATCCAGACTAACAGCAGAAGCGCCGGCACCGTAACCACGGTGGTGAGCATGAAGAACCGCACCCATCCGAGAGCATCCGCGAGCACACCGCCCGAAGACGCTATCAAGGTGCGCCCGACCGCCGCGAGTGAGGAGAGCAGCGCGTACTGGGTTGCAGTGAAAGCCGGAGAGCACAGGTCGGACAGGTAGGCCACCAGCGCCGTGCCGGCCATCGCGCCGGTTAGATTCTCGGCCGCGACACAGAGGGCGAGATAGTCGAGGCGATGCCCGCCTATCGCCTGCAATACATAAAATAGGTTGCCCGCTGACTGCAGCACGCCGCATAGGATCAGCGACCGCATCACTCCGAGTCTCGTCGTCACCACTCCGCCGACCAGAGCGCCAATCACGGTTGCAAAAAATCCCACTAACTTGGAGATCGCCGCGATCTGGTCGAGCGAAAAGCCGAGCGACACGTAGAGCGGCATCGCCATCACGCCCGCCATCGCTTCACCGAGTTTGTAAGCGAAGATAAAGAGCAGAATCGCGGGCCACAGCGGACGACGCATGAAATCCACAAAAGGCCCGCTCACTGCCGAAGCAAGCCAGGCCCGCACGCCATCCCAGCCCCGGGCTGAATAGCCAGTCGTCACGTCGGCCGGCGGCCTCGGTTCGGGACCGAGCAGAAACGCGAATATTCCCACGAACATCAAGGCCGACATGGTGGCATAAGCAACGAACCAGCCAGCGCGAGCCGCAATCATCAGCGTCCCGGCGCCTGAAACCAGCATCGCTATTCGATACCCCGTCTGAATTACAGCCGCGCCCGGACCCTGTTGTTCAAGCGATAGAATCTCAACCCGGTATGCGTCGATCACGACGTCCTGGCTCGCCGAGAGAAACGCCACCAACAGTGCCAACGCGCCCATCCGCGCGAGGTTTCCGCCGGGGTCGCAGGAACCCAGGCCGAGTGTCGCGGCGACAAGTGCGATCTGAATCGTGACTGCCCAGCCCCGCCGGCGCCCCAGCGGCAGTGGCGGCGGCAACCGGTCGATGAGCGGCGACCAGAGGAACTTGAGCGCGTAGGGCGTGCCGACCAGGGCAAAGACGCCAATCGCCGCACGGCTAACGCCCGTCGTCGCGAGCCAGGCCGAGAGCGTCGAAAAGGTGAGCAGCAGCGGCAGGCCGCTGGCAAAACCGAGCGGCAGGATAAGCAGCACGCGCCGATCGGAGTAGATAGCGACCGAGCGGCCAAGGGCGCTCACACGGTTCTTCCTAATCGTCACGCGTGGCGCTCGCTTTGTACGCTCCGATCATGCGGTCAGATCATTTCTCGACCGTCTCGCGCTCGATCGCAAGCATAGCCTCCAGCCCAATCGTCTGATGCAGTGCCTCCTGCTCGGCTTTCAGTTCGCCGGCGCCAAACATGCTATCGGATTCGCCGTGTGCGATAGCCTCGTAGCATTGCTTGAGCGCCTTATGGAAAACCAGCACGGGACTGATCGGATCGACCAGCAGCCTGAAACCGAGCGCCGCAAGATCGGCCTTGCTCAGGCCCATTTTCTTGAGCTGGCGATTGGTGGTCAGAGTCACCAGCGGTGGCGGCAAACGCTCGCCAAGCTGGCGGAAATGCTCAGCCGTGTGTGCGGTCACGAAAAGCATGTCCGCGCCGGCGGCGCGATACGCATCGGCGCGATGCAACGCATCGTCCATCGTGCTCGAACGCAGCGCGTTGGTCCGCCCGATAATTACCAGGCTCGGGTCGCGCCGCGCTCTTACGGCCTCGCGAATTTTCGCGGCCATCAGCTCGGTCGGGATCAGATGCTCGATGCCGACATGATGATGCGCGCGCTTGGGCAGCAACTGATCCTCGATTTCTATTGCCGCGAAGCCGGCTGCCTCAACCATATTGATGGTGCGGTGGAGATGCATCGGATCGCCCCATCCGCACGCGCCGTCCAGGATGAGTGGCAGCGGACAGACCGTGCGGATATCAATACCCGCGCGAACCATTTCAGTAAGTGTCAGATTCGCTTCGGTTACGCACTGTATATAGCCGAACCCGCCGCCGCCAAGATAAATCGCGGGAAAGCCCGCGGCTTCGGCAAGCTTGGCGCTCAGCGGATTGAACACGACAGGTGCTTCAATCAGCGAACCGCGATCAATCATCATGCGAAAACTGGTCATCGCTTGTCACCGGCTTCAACGCTGGTCCGCGAGCGGCACGAACATGGTTACGCGCTCGGCGCTGCCGAGCCCGCGCGAAATATGACCCTTGCCCGTAATATCCTCCGCCAACAAAATGGAGCCCGGTCCAAAACGCCGCTTCTCCCCATCGCTAACCGTGATTTCCACTTCGCCGCTCAGGTTGACGACGAATTGGCGGCGCGGCGCATTATGCCAGTCGATAAAATACTCTTCGCTCTTAGTGACTCGGAACATCACTCCCTTGGTGGCTATCATCTCCGAAATCATCGATGCGTGATCGGACGCCGTCATATTCAGGCTCACGTCCTGAAGATGCGTCTCTCCATTCGAGTCCGCATAGATCCGCGTATAGGTCATGATCGGTTCTCCTCAGACACTCTTGAGCGTGCGGCCGGATTAGTGTGAAAAGGAAACAATTATCGGCAGACTCTAACGCATCCGCGCCAGCCGTCAAGGAATCCTGTCGGTCTCCGTGGCCTGTCGCCCGGAATGCGCACGTCTTGACGCGCCGCCTTTGCGCCGCGAAGCTGACCAAATCACATGGAGGCTGCACGCGAAGATGATCGATCTATACTACTGGCCAACTCCGAACGGACACAAAATCACGATTTTCCTCGAAGAGACCGGTCTTCAATACCGCATCGTCCCGGTCAACATCCGCAAGGGCGAACAATTCCAGCCGGATTTCCTGAAAATCAGCCCGAACAACCGGATGCCTGCAATCGTCGACACTGACGGCCCCGGCGGCACTCCCTATTCGCTTTTCGAGTCGGGCGCGATTCTCCTCTATCTGGCGGAGAAAACCGGCAAGCTGATGCCGAGCGAGACCCGGGCGCGTTACCTGGTCGTGCAGTGGCTGATGTTCCAGATGGCCGGGGTTGGTCCAATGATGGGTCAGGCGGGACACTTCCGCAACGCCGCACCCGAGAAAATCCCGTACGCGATCGACCGCTATACCAACGAGTCGCGCCGCCTGTTCAGCGTCATCGACAAGCGTCTGAATGAAAGCGAGTATCTCGCGGACGACTACTCGATAGCGGACATCGCCACTTTTCCATGGGTGCGCGGAATCTCGCGCGATCCCGAGCAACTGGAGAGCCGCCCGAATCTCAAGCGCTGGCTGACGGCGATCGCCGATCGGCCGGCCGTGAAGCGAGGGCTCGCCGTGATGGCTGATCTGCCCGTGCAACCGCTGACCGAGGAGGAGCGCTCGACTCTCTATGGCGCAAAGCAGTTCGAACGCCGCTGAGTGCAACGGCCGCATTGGTTTTCGACGCAGCGCATATAAGATGAAGATATCCGCTGCGCAAAGGCCCTCGGGATTCCGCGCGCCGAATATATCCGGCGCGCTATAGAGCGGATGAACCGCGAGGCCGAGGCGCGTGACCGAGCGGAGCGGATGGCCGCGGCGTCGCGCAAGGTCCGCAAGGAAAGCATGCGGGTGAATGCCGAGTTCGCGAGAATCGAGCGCGACCCGGATGCCTGAGCGGGGCCAGGTTTGGCTCGCCAATCTGAACCTGCGCCATGGCACCCCGGGCAGGACGCGCCCCGTGCTGATCATTCAGGCGCAGGCCGCTCATCGACGCCGGCCATTCTTCAACGCTCATCGTTCCTCTGACCACGAATCTCATCGACGACGCCGCGCCGCTGCGCCTCCGCGTCCCGGCGCAGTCATCGCTCCTCAACGATTCTGATCTACTCATCGCTGTCCCTGGCGAACCGGCGCGCGATCTCAGTCGGCTTCGAGCATCACGATCGCGGCGGCCGACATCCCCTCGCCGCGGCCGAGTGCTCCCAACCCTTCAGGGCTCGAGGCTTTCACATTGATACGGCCGGGATCGGCCTTGATCGCCCCGGCCAGCCGCTCGCGCATCCGTTCGAGATAGGGCGCGAGACGCGGACGCTGCGCGACGATCGTTATATCGGCGTTGACGAGCCGCCATCCGCGCGCGAGGCTCCAGACCCGTTCGAGCAGCGCGATACTGTCGGCATCTTTGTATGCCGGGTCGGTATCGGGAAAGATGCGGCCGAGATCGCCCTTCCCTATCGCACCCAGAATCGCGTTGGCGAGCGCGTGGGCAGCCACGTCGGCGTCGGAATGCCCCTTCAAACCGGCGTGATTGGGAATCTCGACGCCGCCGAGGATCAGCCGGCGGCCATCCGCATGGGGATGAAAATCGAAGCCTTGGCCGACTCTCAGTTCCATCGATCTGCCTGGATCATCCGGTTTTTTGGTTGGCCGCGCATCCCGTTATGCGTCAGTCACCCGGCCGCACGTTGACAAGCATGGGTGCCGCGTCCAAGCTTTTATCGAGCCCTGAACCGCGCGCGGAGGTGAAAGTGTCGGCACCGGCATTCACGAAGAATCCGAAGGTTATCATTTCGACGATCGTCGTAGTGTGGATCGCGTATATTCTCTACTGGGACTATAGGCATCTGACGCCGATCCGAATCAAACTGCTGCCCTTCAAAGGCCCTTACAACGTGAACGTCTCTTCCGTGATGGCGGTGTCGGCGATATTCGGGATAATCGCCACGATCGTGGTTCAGTATTTCTGGCGCAGGGGGCGGCGCTCGAAGGACGGTTCGGTATCCGCAACGACGGCGGGATCGAGCAGCAAGACGGTCGCCTGAGTTCCCGCCTTCAGCAGATTCTCGGAAGCCGGTCCAATCAGGAGCGCATCGGCACGCGACAATGAGCTGAAGATGCCGGAGCCTTGGCTGCCCGTCGGTGCGGCGAACACTTCGCCGTCTCTTCGATCGAGCCGCACGCGAATGAATTCGGTCAGATTGTTGGCCTTGCGGATATCAGCCGCGCATCGGACTGCGACTCTGGGCAACCCTAGATCGGCCCGTCCCGCCATCCGCCGCAACGCCGGCCGCGCGTAAAGATAGAAGCAGACCATCGTCGAGACCGGGTTACCCGGTAATCCGAAGACGGGGCGTCCGTTGACGAGGCCGTATTTGAGCGGGCGGCCGGGGCGTTGCGCGACGCCGTGGAAAAGCTCGCGCATCCCGAGTTCGTCTAGCACGACCTTGACGTGATCGAATTGGCCGACCGAGACCCCGCCGGTCGATAATACCGCGTCGAAGGTCAAGGCCTCGGAGAGCCGCGCGCGGATTTCCGCAGGATCGTCGCGCACAATCCGCAGGATAGCCGGATCGGCGCCCGCCTCGCGGATCGCACCGGCAAGCGCGTAGGCGCTCGAATTGACCACCTGCGCGCCGGTTGGAATCTGGTCGATATCGACCAGTTCGTCGCCGGTCGCGACTATCGCGACGCGCGGACGCCGGTATACATCGGCCATCGCGCGGTTCAACGATCCAAGCATCCCGAGGTCGGCGGCACCGAGAGCGCGGCCGGCTTCAAGAACTGTTTCACCTGTCCTGAGGTCCTCGCCCCGTGGACGGATAAAGGCGCCGCGCTCCGGAGCGATCATTATCTCGACAAAATCGCCGGCGGCGCGGGTCTGCTCGACGGCGACGATAGCGTCGGCGCCCTCGGCAACCGGCGCTCCGGTCATGGTTCGAATGACCGTGCCTGGTTCGACCCGCCGATCGGGCATCGCACCGGCGCCAACTGTCGCCAACACGCGCAGGCGGACCGGATGCGACGGACTGGCATCGACGAGGTCGGCGGTGCGCACCGCGAAGCCATCCATCGCCGAGTTATCGAACCCGGGTATATCGCGCGGCGAGCGGACGGTTTCGGCGATCACCCGCCCGAGCGCATCAAGAATTGGAACGCGCTCGACCCCCAGCACGTTGACGCTGTCGAGTACGAGAACCAATGCTTCGTCGACGCTGATCATCGGAAATCCAAGGATACGCGGGTTGGACGGCGATTAGAACGGGCGCGAGGTCCCAAAGCGCCGCCACGATACGAATCGGAGGCTGATGGAGCGTTCAGGCGCCGGTCTGCAGCGGGACGCGAATTCGATAATCTTCGAGCGAGGGCGGAATGCGATCGTGTAGCACGGCAGGATTAAGTTCGCGCAACTCGTCTAGCGAGACACCCAACTCATGCGCGACGGCGGCAAGCGAAGTTCCGCCTTTGACCTCGAGCCATCGGAAAGAGGCCGGCTGGGAATAGTCGATCGGTGCGATTCCGTAGCTGCGGGCGTGATGAGCGATGATCGCGACGGCCATGAACCGGTTCAGCAGCGAGCGCGTGTAAGACGGCAGATGGGCGAGCAGGCGGTCGTACTTGACGCCGCGCAAGGCCCAATACTGGTCGAGCGCGGATTCGCCCTTGTTCCATCCGACCAGAGCGACATGCCAATCGCCGATCTCGTTGTGCAGCGTCGCGAGGTAACCGGCCGCGGCCTGAGTCGACTTGAGCGGGTCGCGACGCTCGTCGATATCGTGATTGACGATCAGATGGAATCGGCGCGCGGTCGCCTTGGTCAACTGCCACGGGCCGGCGCCCTTGCTCGAAAACGAACTTTCCGCGAAGGAAAGATAAACGAGGTCGGAGGGAAGGCCGTTGCCCTCCATCACTTTAACCATCTGTGGTATGTAGGGACGGCTACGCTGGAAACTGGCATCGATACCGGCAGGCTGTTCCGCAAACGCATCCACATACTGTTGCACTGTATGGTTGAGAACGACCGGGAACGGCGCCACCTCGTGGGGTTCGCTGCGAACGAAAGCCGAATCGCCCGGAACATCGAGCACGTCGTTCGCGGCATCGACGTTCACGATTGGCAGAACGGGATTCTTAAGAATGGTCGAATCGGCAGCGTGGGTGGGTTGATCGGCGGATGGGGTTGAAACCAGCGCGATGCTGTCTCCGTCTGGAGACATCGAATTGATCTGCGTCGACGCGCATCCCGCCAAAGTGAGAGCTAGCAGGCATGGAACGAAGAGCGCTGGCGATAGTTTTGTTCCCCTCATTCCCCCGTAACTTCTGGCCACCTTATCGGCGAGGGCAGGGTCGATCAACACCTGTGACAAGGTTTTGCCATTAAAAAAACTAATGTTTAAGATCTACGTTCTTAAGTCACCAGTTGGAGCGGGGTGAAATTCAAGGCCGATCGCCAATGCAATTTGCACCGGAAATGACTTACTTAGCTGTTTGTCGCGTTTGTGCTAGCTTGCCGGATGAATGAGAGCAGCGAGGCGCTATCGTACCGACATGCCCGTGAATCTGTGGCAGGAGATCGTCGAGAGTCTGACCGACGCGGTACTGGTTCTGGACCGCGACTCGGTTGTGGTCGCGATCAATCCAGCCGCCGCGACGATGCTGGGTGTATCGCAGGTGAGCCAGGTCGCGGTAGCCGAGCTGCTCGCGCGCAATGCGTGGCTGCGGCGGATGGTGGACGCCTGCATGGCGGGTCAGAACCTGTCGGACCCCGACGCCCGGCTGCGCTTCGCCAGGCGCGATATCGCGGTCAGCGTGGAGGCGTCGCCGCTCTTCCTCGACGGCGGCGAGAGTGCCGGGGTGGTGCTTCAGTTTCACGATCTGGCGTCCCACCGGACGGCCGCGCAGACGCTCGTTCCGGGCGAACCGGACTTGCGGCTTTCGCCCGCGGGCCTGGCGCACGAAGTCAAGAATCCGCTTACCGGAATCAAGGGAGCGACCGAGCTGATCGCGGCGCGATTCAAGCCGGACCAGCGCGCCCAGCAGTACTGCGAAGTGATTCTGGAGGGCGTCAAACGCATCACCGCGCTGGTCGAGCAGGTGCTGGCACTGAGCGGGCCGCTTCGGCTCGGGAGCGAGCAGGTCAATATCCATCGTGTGCTGCATGGGGCGCTCAGTATGGCGGGACTGCATCCGCAGGCGCCGCCGGGAATAATCGTCGAGCAGCTTTTCGACCCGAGCATCCCCGAGTTCAGCGGCGATGAGGGCGCGCTGGAGCGTGCCTTTCTAAATCTGATACGGAACGCGGCCGAGGCGATCGGGACTTCGGGCAAGATTCGGCTGCGGACCCGGATGGAGAGCGAATTTCGGCTGGCGACGGGCGGGCGGCGGCGCAATTTCCTGCGGGTCGAGATAAGCGACGACGGCGCGGGACTCGATGAGGAGCAAATCGACCAGCTTTTCAAGCCTTTCTTCACCACCAAAGCCTCGGGCACGGGGCTTGGCCTGGTGTTGAGCCAACGGATCGTCTCGGCGCACGGCGGAAAGATTTGGGCCGAGGCGGGCGGGATGGAACGCGTCGGCGATGGGGCGGAACTGCCCGATGGAATGGCGCCCGAGGGGCGGGAGCGGCGGACCCGTGGCGCGACGTTCAAGGTGACGCTGCCCGTGGATGGAGCCGACGTCCCTAAGCGAGAGAAGGCATGAGAGGCCTGCCTCGGCGATCTGAACCGGCCTTTGCTCTCGCTCGCAACGTGAGAATGCTGTTACGATAGAGCTATTAGATGAGTGAGTTCGCACAGTCGCGAATAAATCAATATGGCGAGCATGGTTCGGGCGTCCTGATCGCCGATGACGATCCGGCCGTCAGGCTGGTACTGCGCCATCGGCTCGAAGCCGAGGGGTATCGGGTCGAGGAAGCGGCGGACAGCAAGAGCGCGCTCGAGGCCTTGCGATCGGGCCGATTCGAGATCGCGTTGCTCGACATCATAATGCCTGGGTCGGGCGGACTCGAGGTGCTCTCGACGCTAAAGTCCGAGGGCAATCGGACGCCGGTGGTCGTGATAACGGCGGCCAGCACGATGAGCAACGCGGTCGAGGCGATCAAGCGCGGCGCCCACGACTATCTGACCAAACCGTTTGAGAATCTTGACCTGGTGGTGACGACGGCGGCGCGGGCGCTCGAGAGCGTGGCGCATCCGAGCGATACCGGTCTGACCGAGGCCGACGTCAGCCGCGAACTGGTGGGCGGCGAGATTATCGGCCGCAGCGCGGCGATGCAGCAGGTGTACAAGCTCATCGGACGGGTGGTCACCAACGACGCGACGGTGCTGCTGAGCGGCGAGAGCGGAACTGGCAAGGAGCTGGTCGCGCGCGCGATCCATTTCAAATCGGGGCGATGGCGGGCGCCGTTTGTGGCAGTCAACTGCTCGGCGATCCCGCATGGACTTCTGGAGAGCGAACTCTTCGGGCATGAGCGCGGCGCATTTACCGGAGCGACGGAGCGGCGCGCGGGCAGGTTCGAGCAAGCCGGCGCGGGAACGATCTTTCTGGACGAGGTCGGCGACATGCCGCTCGAACTGCAGCCCAAGCTGCTGCGGGTGCTGCAGGAGCGCGAGTACACGCGGGTGGGCGGCTTCGAGACGCTCAAGCTGCAGGCGCGCGTGATCGCGGCGACCAACCAGGACCTCGAAACGGCGGTCGCGGCGCGGCAGTTTCGCGAGGACCTTTACTTCCGCCTGCGCGTCATCCCGATCGGACTGCCGTCGCTGCGCGACCGGCGCGACGATATTCCCGAGCTGACCGACTACTTCGTGGCCAAGGCGGTGCGTGAGATGGGCGCGCGGGCGACCGCGGTAAGCGCCGAGGCGCGCGCGCGGCTGGCTGCGTACGACTGGCCGGGGAACGTCCGGGAACTGGAGAACGCGGTGCTGCGGGCGGCGCTGCTGGCGCCCGGCAAGGCGATTCGAGCCGAGGATATCGAACTGGGACGGCCGGCCGGCACGCCGCGAGCGAAAGAGTCGGACGCCGATGCGCCGCTCTCGAGGCTTATCGAGCGGCGGATCGCGGAGTATATGGATGCGGCGGAAGCCGACGAGCCGCGCGATCTTTACCAGCGGCTGGTCGCTGAGATCGAGCGTCCGCTGATCGAGCAGGCGCTGAGGCGCGCGGGCGGCAACCAGGTGCGCGCCGCCCGCATTCTGGGGTTGAATCGCAACACGCTTCGCAAGAAGCTCACCGACTTGCGAATCGTTCCGCAGCGGTCCTCGTCCGACTAGCCAACGGCCCGTTCCTGGACAGCCGGCGTAATCCGAGCAGCTCATTATGAAGATGCCCTCGCATCTTTACGCGATGGTCAATCCGGCGGGCGGGCACGATCCAGTCGAGCTTGCACGAATACTGCTCGAGGCGGGCGCGCGGATACTCCAGCTAAGACTCAAGGATGCTTCGAGCCGCGAACTGTTGGCGGCGGCACGCACGATCGCGCCGCTATGCAAGACTCACGGAGCGCTTCTGATCGTGGACGATCGCGCCGACGTAGCGATACTCGCGGCGGCCGACGGAGTGCATCTGGGGCAGGATGACCTACCACTCGAGGCGGCGCGCCGGCTGATGGGCGGGCGGATAATCGGCATTTCGACGCATACGGTCGAGCAGGCTATCGCGGCCGAGCGCGGCGGCGCGGACTATATCGGTTTTGGCCCGGTATATCCGGGCGGCCTTCGCAACAATGCTTCGGGAAAGGGGCTCGACGGCCTGCGCGCGGTACGCGCGGCGGTGCGGATTCCGATCGTCGCGATCGGCGGTATCACCGAGGAAACGGTCGCCGCGACGCTAGGGGCGGGCGCGGATGCGTGCGCGATTATCACCGATATCGTGCGGGCGGCTGACATCGCGGCCAAGGTGCGCGCGATCCTGGCGATCGGGCCGGGCGCTTAGATTCCGAATTGCGTTAAATACAACACTCCCGCATAAATCTCATGCGCAGTGACGACCGGAATAAGCCTGTGGTCGAGCAAAAACGGAACGCGCGCCCGGCGTCCGTTCTTCGAGCGCGGCGCGACAGGCGGCGACGGCCTCGATGAGATGCTGGGTACCGGACTCGCGCTCGTGTCTGCAGGCTTACTCGGCGACGCTGAAAGAGACGGGCGTGCCGAACTGACTCGCCGGCCTGGATTCCGTGCGGTTGACTGTTTTGCGGCGGCGACCCTATCCTTGAACCCTCGCGGCGCCCGTTTAGGGCCACGGAGGGACATCCAAGATGAATCGGGATTTTGAATTCAAACAGATTCTGCGCGCCTATCGCGCAGGGGTTATCACCGAAGCGGCCTTTGAGCAGGAAATGGCGATGCTGGAAAAAGGCCATGCCAACGGCGACGGCGCGCAAGGCTTCCGGGCGCTGGGCAAAACCTACGCCAGCGAACGCGAGGCGGTGGCGGCGACGCTCGATCGCCTGCGGGCAGGAGAGGCGAACGGTAAGGTCGCGTTCTCGGCGTGGGCGGAGCAGTGTACGACCGAGTGTATCCGCAGCGGCATCAGGATAATCGCGGAGCGCGAGGGCTGCCATGCGCGGATTTTCGAGCGCCGGATGAAGGACCTTGGGCTCAAGAACAAAGCGCAGGTGACCGAGGCGAGCCGCAAGATCACGGAGCGGCTGGGCGACGCGAGCACGCCGGATAATCAGAAGCTCCTTTATATCAACTCGCTGACCTCGGACGTGGAGGCTTTCTTCAAGCCGATTTGTGATCTCGCGGAAAATATTAAGGAAGATCTCGAGAGCAAGGAGCTGCTCAAGCTGTACGTCGAAGACGAACTTTCGAGCGCAAAGTGGTTGCAGTACGCATGCGCGGCGCTCAACGGCGATGCGCCGGCCGTCGCGGCAAAGGGAGAATCGGCCGAATCGATCGTGTAGCGCGCGGTGAGCGGCGGCGCGGCACGAAGCGCCGGAGTCGGAGAGCGGAGCGCCTGTCGCCCCGCTCTTTTCCTATTGGGCGAGCATGCTCACGCGCATGGTGAAGCTGACGCTCGTCAGAACGGATAGTTGATGCCTGAGAAGACGGCGGCGCCCTCGCTGCCCCATCCGACGTCCACGTAGCCGACCACGAATGGCAACGCGATTCCGCGAAAGCCGATTCCACCGACCTTGTGGAGAGAACCGAAGGGGTTTTCGTTCACGGAATGAAAGACGCGGCCGGCTTCGAGGAAGGGCGCCAGCTCGAGAATGCCGTGCGTCCCGAAGATATCGGTGTCGAAGACGCGCGCGCGGAGTTCGATATTCATGTCGAGCAGATTGTTGTCGACGAAGCGGCCGGCTCCGTAGCCGCGCAGCGTCTGCTGATCGGTGAGCAGACTGTCTTCGCCGCCCAGCCGGGCCATGCTCCAGAACGGGGTCTCGTTGCCGGCGGGCGTGTATTGCATGAAAAAATGGCCCGCGAGCGTCAGCTTGCGTCCGATCGGAAAGTAATGGCGAAGCTCGCCGCCGAACTTGTCGTAAGAGCCGGAGCTCAGCAGGCGGCGGTCGGTAATCGAGCCGAAGAGCAGCGCGATTCCGCCATCGGTCGGGATATCGATCGAGTCGCGGTTGTCGTAAGTGAGCATGGCCTGGTTGACGAACTCGGTGCCGCCGTTGATCCCGTTGACGTGGGGGAAAAGCTTAAAGAGCGAGGGCACCGAGCCGAAGGCGCCGTTAAAGAGGCGCACGTAGCGGGGCTCCTCGGTGACCGCCAGTTGAAGGCGCGGGGTGAAGTTGTAGCCGAGCATGAAGGTCGCGAAGACCTGCTCGGTGGTGTAGTTGGTCTGATGGCCGAAGGGCGTGTTATTGCCAATACCGAAGAAGCGTTCGGTGGGATCGCGCTCGAAGAAAAAGCGGCCCGTGAATGACCATTGGTCCTGATGGGTGCGGCCGGTCGCGTATTCGATGTCGGTGTTGCGGGTGATTTTTTGCGTTAGCCCGCCCATCACGTACCACTGAGTATCGGCGGAGGGGTAGGCGAGGAAGCGGAAGTCGCCGCCCGGACCAAGGGTCGAATTTTCAGTCAGGTCGGGGGCGATGATGTCGTCGATCTGGTTGTTCTTATCGGTGAAGAGCATCACGGGCAGGATGCCGTAGGTTGTGCCCGCGTTGGGGTCGGTCGCGACAAAAGGGATCGGAATCAGGGTGAAGGGCCAGGTCTGAGGGTTGAGACGGCCGGGCCAGTTATTGGGGTTAAGAAAGGACGGCCATGCGTTGGGAAGGATACTGGAAGCCGAACCTGCGCGCGCGCAAACGGCGGTCGTTATACAGATCCATATTAGCGCGAAGACAAGCGCCCGCTTGAGCCATTGCAGTCTCAACAGTTCCAACCGTCCGCGAGCACGGCCATAGAACGTGACAGGCCGGAGCCACGGAATCAACATCCGCGAGAAGGCTTCACAGCCATTTCCGGACCGCATGTAAATGTGCAAGGATTCGGCGAGAACCGGCCCGACAATCCGCGGCGACCCCGACGGCGGATCGAAATCACGGGCGAACATCCGGCCGAAGCGGCCGGCTAAACCTGAGGAGGAATCCGGACATGGCCAAGGTCGACGGCGGCGGACTCGTCGCGCGCGTGCTGCAGGAAAACAAGGTTAAATATTGTTTCGCAATCAACGGCGGGCATCTGTTTCCGATCCTGGCGCATCTGCGCGGCCACGACGTGAACCTGATCCATATGCGCCACGAGCAGGCCACGGCCTACGCGGCCGACGCGTATGCGCGGATGACGGCCGAGGCCGGAGTGTGCATGGTCACGGCGGGATGCGGTCTGACCAACGCGGTGACGGGGCTGTGCCTGGCGGCGCTCACGAACAGCGCAGTGGTGTGCATCTCCGGACAGCATCCTAACACCGAAGATCACACCGGCTCGTTCCAGGAAGCCTACGGTTCGGACGTGGTGCGGAGCTTCGCGAAGTTTACCAAGCGCGTCACCGACTTCTCCACGATCGAATTCGACATGCGCACCGCGTTCCGCGAGGCGATAGCACCCCCGCAAGGCGTCGCGCTGGTCGAGATTCCGCAGAACATTCTTTACCATCACGACGAAGACAAACAGCTTTCGGGCGCCGGGCGGTTCACGGTCGACGACCTGCGATCGGAGGGGGACCCGGCGAAGATCGACCGTGCGATCGAGATGTTGCATGCGGCGGAACGGCCGCTGATCGCGGGCGGAGACGGCATCTTCTGGTCGAAGGCCGCGCCGGAACTTCGCGAGTTCGTCGAACTGACCTCGATACCGGTCTACTGCCGGCGCGCCGGACAGGGAGCGGTCAGCGAGGAGCATCCGCTGGCGATCCGCGGCGCCTTCAAGAAGCCGTTCACCGGCAGGGCGGATGTGGTGCTGACACTGGGCTTCCGCTTCTGGAGCGGTGAGCACTTCGGGCGTCCGCCGACCTGGACCGACAAGGCGAAGTATATCCAGGTGGATCAGACGCCGACGCGGATCGGATGGCAGGTGCCGGCGGAAGTTCCGATGGTGGGCGATCCGAAGCTCGTGCTCCGGCAGATGATCAATCGGATTAAGGAGCTGAAGCTCGACTTCTCGAAAAATCGCACCTCGCCGTGGGTGACTGAGATCGCGCAAATCCGCGCAAACTTCGAGAGCCAGGTGGCCGAGCAGGAGAAGAAGTTCCACACTCGGAGCCTGATCCATCCCGCGCGGCTGACCAAAGACCTGGTCTCGGTGCTGGACAAGAACTGCACGGTGGTAATCGACAGCTTCACGATGTCGGGATGGATGAGCCAGGGGTTCACGTGCCGGTTCCCGGGGCAGGTGATCGACGCGGGTCCGCTGGCGCCGGTGGGCCACGGGTTTGGAATGGCGATCGGCGTGCAACTCGCGCGGCCGGGCGCACAGGTGGTCGCGATCGAGGGCGACGGCGGCCTGGGGATCGGCGGATTCGATATGGAGACGGCGGCGCGCTACAAGCTGCCGGTGATCTCGGTGCTGTGGAATAACAGCTCGTGGGGTCCGAGCTTCGAATCGATGCCGATGCTGAAGGATCGCACGGACCCGTTCAACATGCTGCAGGATATCCGCTACGACAAGGTTTTCGCGGAGATGGGATGTCACGGCGAGAATGTCGAGACGCCGGAGCAGATCATTCCGGCGCTCGAGCGGGCGTTCAAATCGGGCAAGCCGGCGATGATCAACATCAAGGGCGACAAGACCGTGGGTCATCCAACCCTCGGCGGAAATCTGCTCGGATCGACCGGAGCGCGTTGAGCGAAATCGGGCTCGCTTCCGGCCGGCGAAACTTGGATAGACACGGGGCGGTAGGATTTCGATCCTGCCGCCCCGCGGCATTATCAGAGCTTCCGCCCCAGCTCGACCGCGCCTTTGTTCGGTTCGCCGCGAATATCTCGGCTAAGCTCGTGTCACTGATGGGTTTCGCATCTCAGCCGCGGGCGGGCGTGATCGCAACAATCATTCTGCTGACCGCGATCATGCCGGGATGCCGATGGTTCGCATCCGATCGCTTTCCGCCTTGTCCCGAGGGCACCAGGCTGATGGGCGCGCCGCCGCCCAAAGGCAGCGAGATGTGGTGCGCGCGCACGCGCAACGGCAAATCCATAAAGGACGGACCATTCGTGGTGTTCGATATGAATGGCACCAAGATTATCCAGGGTTTCTATAGCGACGGCATTCAATCCGGAAAATGGACGATGTGGTACGACACCGGGCAGCGGTCGGCGGTCGACCACTATATCGCGGGCCAGCAGGAAGGGTTACACACGAGTTGGTATGCCAACGGCGCCAAGGCGATCGAAGGTTATTACCGGGGCGGCAAACGCGAGGGCGTATGGCATCGCTGGGATCCCAACGGGCTGACGGTCTGGAGCGACGTGTACAAGGACGATGTCCGGGTATCAAGCATCGGGCGCAGCACGCTCCTTCCGCCGAATCCATCCAGGCAGGGACAAGCCAATTGACTATCGGAAAGGGAGCCGCATTGAGGGAATCCGCATTTTCGCATCCAAGAGGGCCGGGGGCCGTGACGCGCGGCAATCCGCAGTTGCGCTGTCATTTTTGGGCTATCGCGGCGACAATCCTTTTGATTGCGGCGTCGCCGATATCACGCGCGGGCGCGGCGGATCCGATGGCAAGGCCGCCGATCTCGTTCAATCATGTATTCATCGTGGTGGAGGAGAACACCGGCTATAATAGAGTGATCGGGAATCCGGCGGCGCCCTATTTCAACAGACTCGCGCATCGCTACGGACTCGCCGCTAATTACTATGCGAATACTCATCCGTCGATCGGCAACTACTTCATGCTGACCACCGGACGAATAATCAATAAAAATGATGCCTATGCGGGGGTTACCAGACATAACAATATCGTGAGGATGCTGACCAAGGCCGGAAAGACCTGGCGATGTTACGCTGAGGGCCTGCCGCATCCGGGATACCTGGGCGGCGATATCGGCCTGTACACTCGCCGCCATAATCCGTTTGTCTACTTCAGCGACGTGGTCGAGAGCCACGCGCAAGCCGCGAACGTCGTGCCCTTTACTCAGTTCGCGAAGGATCTGCAAAACGGCGGCTTCGCAGACTATTCTTTCATAGTTCCGGACCTGGTCAATGACGCGCACAGTTGTCTGGATATCCATCGCGGATGCCCGGAGAATAAGCGCCTCGCATCGATGGACCACTGGCTCAAAGCCAATATCGCGCCGCTGGTGGCGGACCCGCAGTTTCAGAAAGATGGACTTTTGGTAATCACTTTCGACGAGGCCTCCTTGCTCGACTCGAGACATGGCGGAGGCCATGTTGCGTGGGTCGCCGTCAGCGGAAAGAGCAAGTCCGGCTACGTGTCGACCGAGTTCTACCAGCACTGGAATACGATGAGCCTGATGGGCCGCGGCCTCGGGCTGACATCGCTGCCGGGGGCGGCTGCGTCAGCCTCATCGATGGGCGAGTTTTTTCGATGATTCGCGGCGGCGGCGCGGTTCAGGTGGATGGCTCTTCGATTGCGCCCAGCGCAATTTGCTGAGCCGCGAGAGCCGGAACGTAGTAGGCCTCGGGCGCCCCCCACACCAGCGCGGGCGCAGCAGTGCGGCCGATTCCGAGCGGGCAGTCGAGAATCTGCGCGATATTGGCGTTGATTCGAAGGCAGTTGGGCGCGAGCGGCGCCGCCAGCCGGCCGCCGCGCACCACCCATGAATCGCCGCTGATCGTGCAGGTGAAATCGCCCGCGCGCTGGCCGTTGATCGGGTAGGTATACCAGACGCGGCCCACGTAGATTCCGTCACCGATCCTGCGGATCAAATCGCGCTCGCTGACCGAGCCGCGCGCGCGCATCACCACGTTGGTCGGCGACGACCCCGGATGCGAGTCGAAGCGGCGCGCGCCGTTCTCGCCCAGGCGATAGCCGCTGCCAGGCAAAAATGCGCGTGCCTTATCTCCACCGGGACCCAGCTTGTCGGCGCGATTCGGATCCGTCTTCAGGCGATGGCTATCGTAAAAATTCGAAAGCAGGCCGATCAAACATCCGTCTCGAATCAGAGTCGTGCGGCGCGCGGGCAAACCCTCGCAGGTGGTTCGGCGCGCGATCGCGCGGCCGGCCGCTATAGGCACATCGGAAATGGCTATTCGCTCGTCCATCACGCGAGCGCCGAAGCGTCCGTGATAGGCTGAACTGGCGGCGTGAAACGCGCCCGTGGTGAGCGACGGAATTACCATGTAGTTGAGAATTTCGGCAACCGGCTGCGCGGCGAGCATGATCCGATAGGTTCCCGAGGCCGGCCGTTCGCCCGTGCGAGTCGCGAGCGCGTTCGCCACCGCGTCGCGTCCGAGCGCGTCCGCCGCACGCCGCATCTCGATTGGGCTCGCGCCGAGCGCGTGCGCGGTGCCCTTGGCGCCGAGCGACTCGACCAGGGCCGTGACCGACGCGGTGAAGTGCGTCCCCTGGTCGGCGCGGATATCCTCGAAGGCGGAACTCGCGAGCGCCATGCGATCGCACATCACGGAGATATCGCCGCCGACCACCAGCCCGGGCTCGGTCTTGACCATATCCGGCGCCGACTCGAACGCCGCGACCGCGCCGCCGACTATCGCCCACGCCGCATCGATCAGCGCTTCCCGGTTCGCGAGCGCCGGCTCTCTCGAGGAGATCGCAAGCCGAGCGAGCTTTCGCGGCGTTCTGGGAAGTCCGGGGGAATCCGGATCGACCACCGCGGCGCTGCGCGCATTAGCCAGTGCGGCGCGCAGGGCCTCGAGGCTGAAGCCGCCCGCCTCGGACGCGAAGCCCGCTTCACGCCCGTCGCGCCGCATCACGATTCGAATCGCGAGGCCGTCGGCGTTGTGCGACTTGAGCTCCTCGACGCCGCGCGACGGAAGATCGGAAGTATAGTTGAGGCGCGCGACCAGATGGTCAGTACTGGCGCAATAGATTTCAAACTGCGCGAGGTCGGACTCGCCCGCGAGCATCGCACGGGCCGCGCGTGCGAAACTGATCAGCTCGGACATCGGGCGCATCGCCGGCCGCCTAGCCGCCGCCAAGACGCGCGCGCGATCGCAGCGTCGGACCGCCGTTCGACATCCGCTTGACCTGCATCGGCTGGCCCTTGCCGCAGTTGGGGATCGCGATCAGCCGCAAGTCATTGCCAACTGCGTCGACGTTCATGAAAAAGCGCTTCGAGTCGCTGATCACGCTGCCGGCGCGATAGAGCCGCCCTATCCGTCCGCGCTCGATCTCGTACACGCGCCGCGCCGAGATGCGGAAGTTTTCGCGCGACTCGGCGATCGACGGGATCGCGCTGCCGCATACGTAGTAGCCGCGATCGACCTCGGCGATCATTCGCTCGGGGTCGCTCCGGCCCGGCATGAAAAAGGTATTTGACATCCGGATCAGCGGGACGTAGTAGCCTTCGCTCGCGCGCGCCGATCCGTTGGGTTCAACGTCCAGCACGGCCGCCGTCGCGCGCGAGTTAAGGAAGCCGCGATAGGTCCCGTTCTCGATATGAATCACCCGGCGGCCGGGCGTGCCCTCGTGATCGTAACGATAATGGCCGTAGCCATTGAGTCCAGGGTCCGAGCACGCGCCGAGCAGCGGCGATCCTATCCGCTTTCCGATCGCGTTGTCATTGAGCGAGCGCAGCAGCCAGCTCCGCCCCGCGTAGGCCGCCTCCATCTTGAGCGCGCGGTCGGCCTCGCTCGGATGGCCGACGATCTCGTGCGCGAGCAATGCGTTGAAATGCGGATCGGTGACGACCGTGACTTCGGCGTCGGTTGGCTTGAGCGCCGGCGCGCCGGCCAGTTCGCAGGCCTCGCGTCCGAGCTCCGTGGCGAAGCTCACGAGATCCGGATTCGGCATCAGTTCGTCGCGCCAGCCTTCCGCGATACATTCGAAGCCGCGCTGCTGGCCGATCGTGTCGTAACTTTCCTGATGGCCGGCGCCGTCCTGCGCGACGACGTAACAATCGCCCTGTGAGAAGGCGAACGCTTGCGTGATCAGCGATCCGTCGGTGTTGGCGTAGAGTTCCTCGCGAAGCTCGGCAAGCGCGGCGACGCTGTTGTAGGCCGCGCGCGAGCCGAGGCCGGCGATCGAGGCCGACGCCTCGCGGCAGAGCTCGCTCAACTCCCGCGCGCCCAGCGTGCGCGGGTCGCGTTGGAAGACCGCCGCACTCTGGTCGCGAATCGCCCGCGCGGGTGCGATTAGCGCCTCGTCGACGTTTCGGACATGCGCACTGGCTCGTCCGAGAATCGCCTGCGCTGATCGCGCGTTCGCCTTCGCGCGCTCGAACGCCTCGTCGATCGCGGCTGCAATCGGCTTGAGCAGCGCGGGCCCTTGCGCCATCCGTCCGACTTCGACTCCGACCTGCCCCATCCCGATACGTCCCGAGCGCCCCGCCCGCGACCACACGGTCACGCTGAAACCGGCGCTCTCGCCCTCGCGCGCGTCGCGAGCCTCGCCGTCGCTCGCGGAACTGGCGCGGCTGAACGACGCCTCGAAGCGCAACTCGGCGCGCGCGCCGCCCCCGCGCCTGCGCGCGAAGCGCCGCATCAGTTCGTCACAGTTCTCGCGCAGGAACCTTATCGACTCGAAGGAACTGGCGGATGCCATCGCGCTATCCCATTCCTCGACGCCGCCCGACCGCGTTTGGGAGCATCCGCGTCCCCATGCAAATCGATTCCTCGAACGCGCTATCCGGTCGCGGCTAGATCACGCCTTCATGCTTAAGCCGGTCCAGCTCAGCCGCGTCGAAGCCCAGATACTCGCTGTACACTTCCGCGTTATGCTGCCCGAGCAGCGGCGCGCTCTTGACCTCGACCGGCGAGTCCTCGAGCTGCACCGCGCATCCCGGCATCGTGAATTCGCCGCGCACCGGATGCTCTATCGTCACTACCATCCCGCGCTCGCGCAGATGTGGGTCGTTGAGCAGTTCGACGCTGTCGAGAATCTTGCCGCATGGCACGCCCGCCTCGCCAAGAATTGTCATGACCTCATGCTTGGTATGACGCCCCGTCCACTCGTTGATTATCGCGGTCAGCTCCTCGATATGCTCGGCGCGCGCCTTGCGCTCCCTGAAGCGCTCGTCGGTGGCGATTTCCGGCCGTCCGATCGCCTTGCACAGCGCGAACCACATCTCGGGCGAGGTGCATAACAGGTATACATAGTCATTATCGCCGCCAGGCGCGCACTTGTAGATATCGCCGATCGCGCCGGAGGTCAGCCGATTACCCACTCGCGGCGCGGGCTTGTTCGTGATGTACGTACTCATCATCGGGACGCGGCAGAAGTTGAGTATCGCATCCTGCATCGCGACTTCGACCTTCTGCCCCTTGCCGGTGCGCTCGCGCTGGATATACGCCGCGAGCACGCCGCACGCCGCGTGCACTCCCGTGCCGGTGTCGCCGATCGTCGGCCCGGGCTTGAGCGGCGGCGATCCCGGAAAGCCGGTCAGCGCCATCGCGCCGCCCGAAGCCTGCGCGATCATGTCGAAACTCTTGTACTTGCTATATGGCCCGTAAGTGCCAAATCCCTTGATAGTCAGATAGATCAGGCGCGGATTGATTTCGCGCAGCCGATCGAAACCCAACCCGAAGTTCTCCATCGTTCCGAGCGAGAAATTCTCGGCCAGCACGTCGACCTGCTTCACCAGCTCGATAAAAATTCGCTTGCCCCGCTCGTCCTTGAGATTGAGCGTGATCGAGCGCTTGTTCGCATTGAGCAGCATGAAATAGTGCGAATCGACGCCGGGCTTTTCCGTCAGCAGCCAGCGCCCCTGCTCGCCCATCTTCGGCGTCTCGAGCTTGATCACGTCGGCGCCCAGCCACGCGAGCATCTCCGTGCAAGAGGTGCCGGCCTCGAATTGCGTCAGATCCAGAACCTTCACACCCGCCAAGGCCTTGTCCATCTGAGCCCTCCCGGCTTCGAGTTTGCTCCTGCGGAGAAGTTTCCCGGAGCCTTCCTTTCTTTAGCGCCTCACTGGAGCGGCAAGCAAGGAACTCAGAGGCCCCGGCACGGCCTTATGCGCGCCGCCCCGCTCTGCTAAAAGATGCGGGTAGGGCGCGCCACGCACTCGCCGAGTCTGCGCGCCACAACTCTGATGACTGACGCCAACGCGAAGCTCGCCCGCATCCGCGACGAACTCAACCAGCTCTTCCTCGAGCGCACCGAACTCGTCGACGGCGCCATATGCGCCCTGCTCTCTTCGAATCACGTGCTCATTATCGGACCGCCCGGCACCGCCAAGTCGATGCTCGCCGACGAACTCTGCCGCCGCGTCGCGGGCGCCGACTATTTCCAATGGCTCCTCACCCGGTTCACCACGCCCGAGGAGATTTTTGGCGCGGTCAGCCTCAAAGGCCTGCAGGAGGACGATTATCGCCGCGTCACCGCCAACAAACTGCCCGAGGCGCACGTCGCCTTCCTCGACGAAATATTCAAGGCCAATTCGTCGATCCTCAACGCCCTGTTGACGATCGTCAACGAACGCATCTTCCACAACGGCCGCGAGCGCATCCCGGTGCCGCTCATCACGATGTTCGGCGCCTCGAATGAACTGCCCGACGAGGACGAGCTGACCGCGCTCTACGATCGCTTCATGCTGCGCTTCGTCGTCGAGTACATCGTCGAGGATTTCCGCTTCCTCAAGATGCTCGAAGGCGGCCGCGCGCCGTCGCGCACCACGCTCGATGCGGGCGAGCTCGACTCGCTCAAGACCGCAGCGGCGGCGATCGAAATCCCCAACGGGATGCTCGGCGCACTCGCGGAACTTCGCCGCGATCTCGCCCGCCAGCAGGTAATCGTTTCGGATCGCCGATGGCGCAATTCGCTGGGAATCCTGCGCGCGCACGCACTTCTCCTCGGACGATCGCGCGTCGCCGAAGAGGACCTTGGCTTCCTCGAACACGTGCTGTGGAAAGATCCCGAGGAGCGTCCCAAAGTCCGCGACGCACTCCATCGCCTGGTCAAAGGCTACGAAGAGCAGGCGCGCGAGATGCTCATCCAGAGCCAGGAACTTCGCGAGTATGCCGACCGCCGATGGGAAAGCGAGGAGCTCCGCAGCCGCGCTATCGTCGAGGCGCACACCAAGATCGCCAACATCCTGGTCCGCTTCGACAATCTCGTGCGCGAGGCCGCCGGCGGCGGACGCCCGCTCGCAGGCGTCGAGGCGATGCGCTCGCAGGTGCGCGAAATCCAGCAGTCGATGCTCCGCCGCATCTAGTGTAATTTACCTCTCCCGATTGTCGGGAGAGGCCGCGCCAAAGGCCGAGGCCGATGCGCTCGCAGGTGCGCGAAATCCAGCAGTCGATGCTCCGCCGCATCTAGTGTAATTTACCTCTCCCGGGCGGGAGAGGTCGCGCCGCAGGCCGAGGCCGATGCGCTCGCAGGTGCGCGAAATCCAGCAGTCGATGCTTTGCCGCATCTAGTGTAATTTACCTCTCCCGATTGTCGGGAGAGGCCGCGCCGCAGGCGCGGATGAGAATCCGTTAATGAAAGATTCCTTCGAGAAGCCGCCACCCTCCGATGCCCGCTGAAGAGTCCACTCCCGCGATCGTGCTCCGCGCGCGCGACTATCTCGATTCCGACCGCATCGTCACGATCCTCACTGCGCAGGCCGGCAAGCTCGGCGGAATCGCCAAAGGCGCCAAGTCCTCGCGCCGGCGCTACGCGAATCGCCTCGAACCCTTCTCGCATGTGATGCTCTATTTTCGCCGCCGCCCGCACGGCGAGTTGGTCTTCATCACCCGTGCCGAAGCGGCCGGCCTCCCGCAGTTCCAGATGGATAACGATCTCGAGCGGTTCGCGCTTGGCTCCTACATGCTCGAATTGACCGACGCGCTTTCCTCCGAAGAGGCCGACGCCGCCGACGCCTACGTAATACTTTGCGAGGCGCTCGAGACGCTCGCCGGTTCGACGGCAACTCGCGCGCTCCGCCAGGCCTTCGAGCTCAGGCTACTGCGATGGGCCGGCTTCGGACTCGAGTTCGATCGATGCCGCACCTGCGCGAGGCCGCTGAGCGACGGCCGCCCGCTGTTCTTCATCACGCATCGCGGCGGCGTCGTATGCGAGCGATGCCGCGACGCGGCGCCCGAAGCCTCGATTCGAATCGCCCCCTCGAGCGCCGATTCCCTCACCCGCCTCGCCCGTCTCCCTTTCGCATCCGCCGCGTCGGCCGAAGCCGCCGAGACCGACGGCGCGATGGCGCTCGCGCGCTTCATCGCGGGCGTCGCCGCACGCCGCCTCAAGTCGATCGAATTCCTCGACTCCATCCTCGGTTCAGCCCGCCCACCGACGGAGTAGGATCGATCGACAGCCGAGGATCTGGCAGAAAGTCAATCCGGCCTTTCTCCGTCATCCCGATCTTTCTCCGTCATCCCTATCCTCTTATTCCGTCATCCCGACCGCAGTGGAGGGATCGCGCGCCGTCCTCGGCGCGCCTCAGCGATAGTCTCGCATCGCCGCCCGCCCTGATACTCCCGCCCAAGCCCGCATCCGCCACTTAACGGC